>Ga0209473_1000720_pt1 | contig 19229 bp, 18 predicted proteins | sample GraSoiAngelo_133_FD_185890 | JGI IMG/M metagenome (GOLD analysis project Ga0209473, IMG submission 185890) | Grasslands soil microbial communities from the Angelo Coastal Reserve, California, USA - 14_0929_05_20cm (SPAdes) (version 2) | ecosystem: Environmental > Terrestrial > Soil > Grasslands ...
GTCATCGCCAGGCACTCGACGCGCTCGCCGCGCACCGTCGGCAGCAGGTAGCGCTCGCGCTGCTCGCCCTGGCACGCCAGCAGGATGTTGGACGGGCGCGCCACGCAGCCGTAGTGCAGCGCGTAGCCGGTGTAGCCGAGCTCCTTCTCGTACAGCATCCAGCTCACGGCATCCAGCCCGGCGCCGCCGACTTCGGCCGGCATGTTGGCGGCATAGAGGCCGGCGGCGATTGCCTTCGCCTTGAGCTCCCGCCGCAGCTCCTCGCGCAGCGTCCCGCTGTCCTCGACCTCGCGCTCGTGCGGAACCAGCTCGCGGCGCACGAAGTCGCGGGTTGTCTTTATGATCAGCTGTTGATCCTCGGTGAGGGCAAAGTCCATCGTATCTCCTCAGGCGCAGGCCGCACGGCGCTTGGCGTCGGCCGCCGGATTCGCCTTGCTCATCGTCCAGGACGGCCTCCGCCCCGGCTCGCCTCGAGCGCCGCGAGCCGGGCGCGCACCGAGGCATCGATTGGCGCGGCCTTGCCCGTCGGGGTGCTGACGTGCACGTACACCTGCTCGGCGCCGGCGACCAGCTCGTCATCGCGCCGGCGATGCAGCGCGTGAGCGAGCCGCACGTGCTGGTCGCCGACCTCGAGCACGCGCGTCGTCACGTACAGCGGCTCGAGCGCGCGCGCCTCGGTCTTGTGGCTGACGCGAGTCTCGACCGTGTACATCGCCCGCCCGGATCCCCGATACGCCTCGTCCACGCCGGCGTAGCGGAGCAGCGCATCCGTCGCATCGCCGAACACCTGCAGGTAGCGCGAATCGCTCATGTGGCCGTTGTAGTCGACCCACTCCGGCCGCACCGCGATCTCGAGGAGCCGCAGCGGCTCGCCGGCGGCGGGCGCTCCGGCATCCGCGGCAGTGCGCAGCGCAGCGCGCGCGGCGGCGGCGGACTCCTCGTAAAGACGCTTCTCGAGCGAGCGGAGCGTCGCCCCCGCGCCGATGTTGTACTCCCTCAGCACCTGCTGGATCGCAACCAGGTAGTCATCGCGCAAACGCTCGAGCTCGCGGATCGAGCGGCCGGCGGCCTGCGCCTGCGTGCCCGCCACCATCTTGCCGATCAGCTCCTCGGTGAGCTCCGGGGCCTCGAGCCTGGTCCACGGCCATTTGAGGGCGGGTCCGAACTGCGTGAGCATGTGGCGCATACCGGTCTCGCCGCCCGCGAGGTGATAGATCAGGTTGGTGCCCATCCCGGCCCAGCGCAGCCCGGGACCGTAGACGATGGAGTCGTCGAGCTCGCCGGTGGTGGCCACATCCTCGTTCACCATGTGCAGGATCTCGCGCCACAGCGCCTCCTGCAGCCGGTCGGTCAGGTGTCCCGGCACCTCGCGGCGCACCTTGAGCGGATGCATGCCGATGTAGGTGAAGAAACGGGCGGCCCCATCGAGGGTCGCGGCGGCGGTCTGCCGGCCGCCGACCAGCTCCACCAGCGGCAACAGGTACACGGGATTGAAGGGATGCGCCACCAGGAAGCGCTCGGGCGCCGCCATCCCCAGCTGCAGGTCCGATGGTCTGAGACCCGAGGTGCTGGAAGCGATCACGACGTCGGGCGGCGCGTGGCGGCTCATGTCCGCGAGCACCCGCTGCTTCAGCTGCAGCTGCTCGGGAATGTTCTCCTGGATGAAATCCGCCTGCCGCGCCATGGCATTTGGATCGGTGGTGAAGGAGAGCTTCCCCTTGGGCGGCAGCGGTGCCAGCGTGAGTCGCGAGAGCGCCCCTTCGGCGTTGGCGACCGCGCCGCGGATCCAGTCCTCCATCTCGGGCCTCAAGTCCGCGGCCACGACGTCGATGCCGAAGTGCAGCGCGCGCGCCGCCCAGCCGCCGCCGATGACTCCCGTGCCGAGAAGACCCAGCGTTCGTACCTCTCTCATGATCGTGCGCGCGCTCCCGGCCCAGGTTTTTTAATGTCGTCATAATAATATATAAAAGGGACGCGGCGCGCACTCCGCCTCGGTGCGGCCGGACGAGGCTAGGGGAGCGACTCGCAGAAGCGCCGCAGCCGTGCCGCGGCTGCATCGAGCGTCGCCTCCTCGGTGGCGAAGCACACGCGCACGCAACCGGCGCTCGAGCGCCCGAACGCCGCCCCATCGAGCACCGAGACCCGCTCGGCTGCGTACAGCGCACGCGCGAACTCACCGCCCGAGAGTCCGGTGGCGCTCACGTCGATCAGCATGAACATGCCGGCTGCGGGAGGGACGGCGCGCAGGTGAGGGATGCCGCCGATCGCGACGGCGAAGCGCTCCTGGCGCGTCGCGCAGAAGGCGCGCATCCGCTGTCCGGCCTCGTCCGCCAGGGCAAGCGCGGCGATCGCCGCCTCCTGAATGAAACCCGGCAGCCCGAACAGCATGCACATGGCGAGCTTTTCGGCGTGGACCGCGAGCTCGCGCGGCCCTGCCAGCCACCCCGCGCGCCAGCCGGTCATGGCGTGCGACTTGGAGAGACTGCCGAGCGTCACGACGCGTTCCGGGAGGCGCGCCGCGAGGCTCGGCACGCGCCCGCCCGGCGCCAGTCCCGCGTAGACCTCGTCCACGATCAGCCATAGATCGTGTCGGCGCGCGAGCGCGGCGATCGAGCCGAGCTCCGCCTCGTTCAGCACCACGCCGCTCGGGTTGTTGGGCGAGGCCCAGAGGAGCGCCCGCGTGCGCGGTGTGACGTGGGCGGCGAGCGCGGCGAGGTCCGGACGCCAGCCGGCGGCGGCCGGCACGGGCACGAGCCGCGCTCCCGACACCTCGATGGTCGCGGGATAGGTCGGATAGAGCGGCTCGAAGGTCACGACCTCGTCGCCCGGCCCCGCGAGGCAGAGCGAGGCGGCGAACAGCGCGTTCTGCGCGCCGGCGAAGTACACGACGTTCTCCGCGCCGATCGGCTGACCGCTGCGCGCGACGTGCGCCCGGGCGATCGCCTCGCGCAGCGCGGCGCGGCCGGCCGCGGGCACGTAGTGGGTATCGCCACCGCGAAGCTGCGCGACGGCGCGCTCGATGACGGGCGCGGGCGTCTCGAGATCGGGATCGCCGACGCTCAGGATCAGCACGTCCTCGCCGCGCTCGCGCGCGGCGACTGCCTCGTAGTGCGTGAGCCACGCGTCGGCGCCGTGACCGCCGATCCGATGCACCAGCGCCGAGTAATTCACGTTCTTACTGTGCGTGGGCGGTGTTAACATTTCAAGCGCATGAGCTCGGCTCCCTGGACGGTCGGACGGTACGTTGTCGAGACGCTGGCGGCCAACGGCGTCGACACCGTGTTCGGCATTCCGGGCGTTCACAACATCGAGCTGTATCGCGGGCTCGAATGCGCGCGGCTGCGCCACGTGCTGGTGCGTCACGAGCAGAACGCCGGCTTCGCCGCCGACGGCTACGCGCGCGCGAGCGGCTCGGTGGCGGCGGCGTTCGTGATCTCCGGCCCGGGCCTCACCAACGCGCTCACCGCCATCGCGCAGGCGTATTCGGACTCGGTGCCGCTGCTGGTGATCGCGAGCAGCCCGGTGCGCGCCTCGCTCGGCAAGCGCTGGGGCGTGCTGCACGAGCTCGAGGACCAACGCGCCATCGCCGCCGGGGTCACGGGCCTCGCCCGCAGCGCGCTGAGCGCCCAGGACGTGCGCGACCATCTGCGCGCCGCGTTCGCGACGCTCCGGGCGGCACGGGCGCGACCCGCCTATCTCGAGATCCCGCTCGACCTGCTCCCCGAGCCGACGCCGCTACGCCCAGAGCGCTTCGCGCGCGGCGGCGGCGCGCCACCGCCCTCGCCCGCGTCGCTCGCGGCCGCGCACGCGCTGCTCGCGGAAGCCGAGCGGCCGCTGTTCATCGCCGGCGGCGGCGCCCGGGGCGCGGGAGCCGCGCTGCGGCGACTGGTGGAAGCCACCGACGGCTATCTCGTCACCACGGTCGCCGGCAAGGGCGTGGTCGCCGAGAGCCATCCCGCCAATCTCGGCGCCAGCCTGCCGTTTGCTGCGATCCAGGAGCTCGTCGCCGCCGCCGATGTCGTGATCGCGGCGGGAACTGAGCTCTCCGAGACCGACGTTTACACGACCACGCGCCTCGCGATGAGCGGGCGGCTGGTGCGCCTCGACGTCGACGACTTCAAGCTCGCCGACCAGTTCGCGGCCGATGTGGTGGTGAGGGGCGATGCGGCCGTGAGTCTCGAGGCGCTCGCCGGGAACTGCCGCACGCGCCAGGGGTGGCGCACGGCCTCGGGCGCCGCGGCCGCCTATCGCGCGCGCGTCGAGGCGCAGTTCGATGCGCCCTCGCGCGCGCGCCTCGCCGCCGTGCAGGCCCTGCGCGAGAGCGTGCCCGCCGACGGCGTGGTGTTCACCGACATGACCCAGCTCGCCTACCTCGGCAACTACGCATTTCCCGCCGAGCGTCCGGGACTATGGTTTCACCCGTCGGGCTACGGCGCGCTCGGGTTTGCCCTGCCCGCCGCGCTCGGTGCGAAGATCGCGCAGCCGCAGCGCCCGGTGGTGGCGCTCGCTGGAGATTTCGGGGTGCAGTTCACGCTACCGGAGCTCATGACCGCCGTGGAGCTCGACCTGACTCTTCCGGTCGTCGTCTGGAACAACGGCGCCCTCGGGCAGATCCGCGACGACATGCGCGCCGCCGGCATTACGCCGATCGGCGTCGTGGCGCGTAATCCCGACTTCGCGGCGCTCGCTGCCGCGTGCGGCGCGACCGGCGTTCGTGTGCACGGAGCGGCGGCTCTCGCGGAGGAGCTGCGCGCCGCCCTCACGCGGGCGGGCCCGACGCTGCTCGAAGCGGTTGCCGAGGACTTCCGCGCCCCCTGAGCGCCCCGCTGCCCGCCGCCTCAGCCGAAGCGCCTGAGGTCGAAGCCGCGCACGTCGTGCTCGGGCTCGCGACCGGCCACGAGCGCCACGATGAGCTCGGCGGTGACCGGCGCGAGCGTCAGCCCGAGATGATGATGGCCGATCGCGTAGAACACTCGCGCTGCGCCCGGCACGCGACCGATGCCGGGCAGGTAGTCCGGAAGGACCGGACGCGGGCCAACCCATCCGGAGTTGCCGCTGTCGCAGCGATACCCGAGCCGCCTCAGGGTGGCCGCGAGGCGTGCGGGCTTGCGCGGGTCGGGGGCGGCCTCGGGGACGGAGAATTCCATGTAGCTCGTCGCGCGCAGCCGCGAGGCCAACGGCGTCACCACGATGTCATCATCCATGTAGACCACCGGCGCATCGGCGAGCGGGGCGTGCCCGGGCAGCTCGACGTGATAGCCGCGCACCGCCTCGAGCGGCACGCGCAAGCCGAAGTGAGCGAGGAGCGGCGTGGACCAGACGCCGGCGCACACGATCGCCGCGCTCACGGTGAGCGTCCCGGCATCGGTGCGCAGCTCGATGCGGTCGCCGCGGGGGGCGAGCTCGAGCACGCGCAACCGCCGCACGCTCGCGCCGCGCGTGACCGCCGCACGCGCCAGGGCCTCGCAGACTCCGCGCGGATCGAGCACGTGGCCGGTGTCGGGAAACTCAAGACCCGCGATGGTGTCGGTGCCCGCGGCGCGGGCCACCGCGCGCAGCAGCTCTGGCGACGCAGGTGCGGTCGGGACGCCGAGCCTCTCCATGCGGCGCGCCTCGGCGGCCGCTTTTCTCGCGCCGGCGGGGGTGAGCCAGACCTGGTGGTGGCCGTTGCGGCGCAGGAGCGCCCGGCTCCCGACCTCGCGCAGCGTGCGTTCCCACGCCGCAGCCGCGGGTCTCACCAGCGGCGCAAATTGCCGGGTGTTGGCACGCTGACGGAAGGAGGCGGCGGCGAAGCGCCACGCCCAGGGCGCAAACTGCGGCAGCCGGCGCCACGGGATGTCGAGCGCGCCTCCCAACTGGAACAGCTGCCGCCAGAAGCCGAACAGCAGTGCCGGGGAAGGCAAGGGCTCGACCAGCTCAGCGCCGAGGTGCCCCGCGTTGCCGAAGCTCGCTCCCCCGGCGCCGGGCTCCGCAGGGTCGGCGAGCATCACCGGCCACCCCTCGCGAGTGAGGCTCCAGGCGATCGCACAGCCGACGATTCCGGCGCCGATCACCGCGACCGAGTCTTGTTCCCCCATGAGTCGATCGTATACGATCTACGATCCCACGCGCACTGAAGCCGCGGCGGCACAGGAGGCACTCCGTGAGCACCCCTGCCCAATGCTCCTGGTCCGGAGTCTTTCCGGCGGCCACCACCCAGTTCGGCGCCGACCTCGCGCTGGACACGACAGCGACCTCGGCCGTGCAGGCGGCGCTGGTGCGCGACGGGGTTCACGGCGTGGTGCTGCTCGGCACCGTCGGGGAGAACAACTCCCTCACCGCCGAGGAGAAGCGCACCGTGCTCAAGGGCGCGGTCGAGACCGTCGGCGGGCGGGTGCCGCTCATTGCCGGGGTCTCGGAGCTCACCACCGCGAGTGCCGTGGCCTACGCCCGCGACGCCGAGCGCATCGGGGTCGACGGTCTGATGGTGTTGCCGGCGATGGTCTACGTGCCGACGCGCGCCGAGCTCGAGTACCACCTGCGCGCGGTCGCCCAGGCCACCTCGCTCCCGATCATGCTCTACAACAATCCGCCCGCTTACCGGGTCAACATCGAGATCGAGACGCTCGAGCGCCTGGCCGAGCTCAGGAACATCGTGGCGATCAAGGAGTCCGCGCCCGACCCGCGCCGCTTCACCGACTTGCTGAACGCGCTCGGGGAGCGCTACGTGCTCTTCGCCGGGCTCGATGATGTCGTCTTCGAGGCGCTGACGCTCGGGGCGCGGGGCTGGGTATCGGGGCTCACCAACGCCTTCCCCGCCGAGTCGCTGGCGCTCTATGAGGCCATCCGCTCGAGTGACCTCGAGCGCGCCCGCCGGATCTACCGCTGGTTCATGCCGCTCCTGCACCTCGACTCGGACCCCGACCTGGTGCAGTCCATCAAGCTCGCCGAGGCCCTCATGGGCCGGGGCTCGGAGCGCGTGCGCCCCCCAAGGCTGCCGCTCGCGGGCGAGCGGCGCGCCGATGTCGCCCGCCGGGTCGAGCGGGCGCGCGCCACGCGCCCGATGTGAGCGCACCACGCCATGACAGCGAGCCGCGGACCCATCGCGATCGAGGTCATCGATTCGCATACCGCCGGTGAGCCGACCCGGCTCGTCATCGAGGGGGGGCCGGACCTCGGGACCGGCCCCCTCGCCGACCGCCTCGAGCGCTTTCGCGAGCACTTCGATCGGTATCGCTCGGCCATCGTCAACGAGCCGCGCGGGTCCGAGGCGCTGGTCGGGGCGCTACTCTGCACGCCGCACCGCGCCGACTGCGACTTCGGCGTGATCTTCTTCAACAACGTGGGCTTCCTCGGCATGTGCGGCCACGGAACGATCGGGCTCATCGCCTCGCTCGCGCACGCGGGGCGATGCACTCCGGGGAGCTTTCGCATCGACACCCCGGTCGGAGTGGTGAATGCGCGCCTCCACGCGGACGGCCGCATCGATGTCGAGAATGTCACGAGCTACCGCAAGGCGCGGCAGGTGTGCGTTCCGGTGGGGGGCGTCGGCAGCGTCCGGGGCGACATCGCCTGGGGCGGCAACTGGTTCTTTCTCACCCATGAGCAGCCGCTCGACATCGAGCCCGGCAGCGTCGCGGCCCTGAGTGAGTTTGCCTGGCAGCTCCGCCAGGCGGTGAATGCCGCCGGTTTCCCCGAGGTGGATCACGTCGAGCTGTTCGCCCCCTCGCCCGGCGGCGCTCCGCGCGCACGCAACTTCGTGCTCTGCCCGGGCCGTGCCTACGATCGCTCCCCGTGCGGCACCGGCACCAGCGCCAAGCTGGCCTGTCTCGCGGCCGAGGGCGAGCTCGAAGAGGGCGAGACGTGGACCCAGGAGAGCCTGATCGGCAGCAGCTTCAGCGCGCGCTACCGCTGGCACGCGCGCGACCGCGGCGAGATCACCCCGACCATCACCGGCGCTGCCCACGTCACCGGCGAGGCCAGGTTGCGGCTCGATCCCGACGATCCCTTCTGCTGGGGCATTCGTCCATGAGCGCCACGGCCGCGGGCGCCACGCCCAGGGGCGCCACCGCGGAGCCGCTGTCGCGCACCGTCAGCGGGCAGATCAGAGTCCGCATCCGCGAGAAGATCCTCTCGGGCGTCTACGCGCCCGGGGCGCAGCTCCTGCAGGACTCGCTCGCGGCCGAGTTCGGTACCAGCAAGATCCCGGTGCGCGAGGCGCTGCTCGAGCTGCGCTCCGAGGGCCTGGTCGACATCTTCGCCCACCGCGGATTTCAGGTTCGGCCTCTCTCGAGAGCGGAGGTGGCGGAGGTGTTCCGCCTGCGCCTCGACATCGAGCCGGTCTCCGCCGCCAAGGGCGCCCGCGCTGCGTCGACCGCCGAACGCGAGGCGGCGGCCGCGGCCCTTCATGCGCTCAACGCGGCGCTCGCGGCCGGACAGCTCCCGATGGCGGGAGATCTCAACTGCGCGTTCCATCTCGCACTCGTCGTGCCACGTCTCAACCCGGTGACGAGCGAGGTGCTCTATCGGCTTCATACCCTCTCGGAGCGCTACGTGCGCCTGCATCTGCAGCCGGCCGGTCGGGTCACGCGAGCCGCGCGCGAGCACCATGCGATTTATCGGGCCTGGGCCCGGCGCGACGGCAAGGAGACGGAGCGTCTGGTGCGCGCTCATATAAAAGAGACTCGTGCTGAGCTCGAGGCGACCGTCGCGCGCACCGCCTGAGCCAAGGGCACGTGGGAACAGGGGCCCTCGCTCAAGCTCTAGCTTGTCTGGGGGGCCACCCGAGATCGCCGCAGCACCATCCTTTAACTGCCCGGGGGCCATAACGAACACTCGATAGCCTGTCAAGATTTCGTGACATCCATGTCGCGACCTGTGTAGGGACTTCCCTACCCAACAATCCGCCTTAAGCCGACGCCGAATTAAGGGTGACCTCCGTCGAGGCGCTACCGGGCCAGCATTATGCTTTGGCCCCAGGTCGACTGACTGTCCAGGAAGATCTCCGATGCAAGCCGCCTCAGCGTCGCAGTCCATGCAGTCGGTCGAACAAGGCGCGTTACGCGCGCGCCATGCCGAGCTCGGCGGGCAGCTGCGCGTCGCCGTCATGGAGGGCGACGAGGCACGCATCCGGCGACTGCTGTCGGAGCTGCTGCGCGGCCAGGGTCTGAGCAAAGCCCAGCGGATCTCGGTGCAGCTGAAGGCGCTGTTGAGCCTCGTGCAGTCGCTCCGCTGTGCCACGGTGACCGACGAGCTCACCGGGCTCTGCAACCAGCGCGGCTTCGTGCAGACCGGCACGCGACTGCTCGATGTCGCGGCCCGCGATGGCTCCGCGGCCCACCTCGTCTACTTCGAGGTCAATGACCTTGCGCGGGTCATCGAAGCCATGGGCCCCACCGTGGCCGACGCGCTGCTGCGGCAGATGGGCAACTTCATGCGCGATCTCTACCCGAGCTACGGGGTCTACGAGGTTCTCGGCCGGCTCGAGGGCGCCGAGTTCGCCGCCCTGACCACGAACCCGGAGTACGCCTCGCGCGGCGCGCTCATGCTGCGCGTCAGACGGCCACAGCAGCCCGGCAGCGACCTGCCGCAGCTGTCGCTGCGCGTCGGTGTCGCACATTTCAATCCACGGCGTCCTGTGGGCATCGACGAGCTGCTCACAAACGCCAGACAGTCACTGCACGAGCCCGTTCGTGCAACCGAGACCGCGTCGTCCGGATTAACCCCCCAACCGGTGCGACGCGTACTTAACGGCCTCGAGGCGGAGGACGCGATGTGATCTGACGGAATCTGAGAGGGTCGGTCTGTTCGCTGCCACGGAGGGCGGCGCGCCAATGGATGGCGGAATGCCAGGATGGCAACCAGGGCTCAGGGATAGCGATGGCGTCAGACTCTCAGTTTTCCGAAATCACGTCCCCCGCCTCCGAGGCCGGTCCTTTTTTCCAGCCCGCTTCGCGCCCGTGCGGCTCGCTCACGAGCGGCTCGGCTTGACCTCGCTTCGGATCCTCCTGCCCTTCGAGATCTCTGCCCGGCGCAGGTCATAGCGCGCCTGCAGGTTCATCCACGCCTGCGCCTCGCCGTGGAAGTAGCGTGCGAGCCGCATGGCTGTGTCGGCGGAAATGCCGCGCCGCTCTCGCAGGATCTGGTTGATACGGGGCGCCGGCACGCGTAACGCCTTCGCGAGCGCACTCGCGCTCAGGCGCGCCGGCCGCAGGAAGTTCTCGCGCAACACCTCGCCGGGGTGCACCGGCCGCCTGCCGTTCATGAGCTTCATAGAGTCTCCGCAAGGAAACCCCTGACTTCAGTCAGGGGAGGAATTGCGCTACGCTGCTGGCCGTCGCGTGTATCCCTATCGACGCAGGGCGGCTCAGCCGAATATCGGGGGATTGTTGGCGCAAGCCGGCCCGTCGGGAAGAACGGCAGGACGTTGACGCGCTCGGCACGATCCAACAACCGGTGTAGCCCGACAGGGAAATAGGTTGGGCCGAGAGTGTCAGCTCTCGCGTAAGGCTCCGGCATGTTCGGGGAATTCTGCAAGGCCCGCTTGCTCCTCAGAATAAAGCCTCTGACTTCAGTCAGGGGTTGCTTTACGGCATCCTGCCTCGGGGTCTCCCTGCGTCCGCGCGGATCGGGTTGCGCACTTTTAACCGCCGGGCGGCGCCTTGACAACATGCTCGGCGAAGGCCTTGACCTTGGCCGAGAAGGTTTCGGAGCGGAACTCGCCGCCCTGCTCGTCGGCAGCCTTCAAAAGGCTGGATTTTCCGCTAATCGCCCTGTGGCAGGTCGCCGGATTGGTCGCCGCTGCGTTTTTGCTGCGTTGCAGAGCGTCGGTACTCAGCTCGACCAGCGTTTCCAGATCCTGCACGCGGCGCCGGGCGACTTCGGCCACGGGCCACTTCTCCGTCAGAGCGTTCGCGAGCTGCAGCGCTTCACGATGGAACTCTACCTGCGTCAATGCCGATCACGGCAAACGCCGCGGCACTGATTCGGCGGCACATTTACGCGAGTACCTAACACGCGCAGGAGATCGTGATGTGACGATCGAGGTGTATCCGAATGCTGGGCACCAGCTCATTGTGTCGAAAAGCGGATACAACGGAGACCCCACGCTTCCCGAGCGGTTCGTTCCGCAGTACCCGCAGATCATGATCACGTGGCTCGCGCAGCCGGGGTTCACGAAGGAGCGCATGCTGTGAGTTCAAGACCTTTCCTGCGCGCCACGAGCGTCCGGTATCGGCGAAATCGAACGGTGTGGCCGACGGGTCGCCTGTGGCCGCGAGTTGCCAGCGCGACGAGGGACCTCCCGGCGGGAGATCCCTTGTTGCGCTCAGCTTGTCAGCTACGCTGCCCTGCGACGCCTGTAGTACTCCGCGACGCCTGGATGGCTCGCCACGCGCTCGGAGTGCTTAACCAGCAGCGGCGCGACTCGGTCCACGAGGTCTTTCGGAATGTAGTCAAGCACCCCGGCCCGTAGCCAGCGGACCCAAATGAAAATCTTCAAGTCCGCCACAGTGAGGCGTTGGTCGGCGAAATACTCGCCGCCCGCCGCCTTCAGCCGGGCCTGAAACTGCTCCAGGTATCGGGTGATGCGCCCGGCAACAAGTTCTTCGCGCGCCTTCTTCTTGGCGTCCTCGGCCAGGTCGATGGTGTGTGCGATGCGGGTGCTGATGTCCTCAGCTGCGTCCATGACCTCGTCACACAGCAACGCCTGCCAGTCATCCTTGGGGTACAGGCCAGCCAGCTTGCCGACGTAGCGATTGATGCTGTTGGACTGCGAAACCACTTTACCGTCCACTTCGAGCGTGGGCATCGCCAGGAACGGCATCATGTCGCGGAAGCCGGGCCAGTCCTTGCCCGAGATGCGGTGGTCTTCGAACGCAATGCCGCCGATGTGTAGCGCAAGACGCGCGGGTTCGCCGCGCCCGCCGTCGAAATCGAAGTAGGTGAGCTTCAGCTTTGCCATGGCGCACTCCTCGGGATTGCTAATTGTGATCGGCGAATCATTATGCGGACCGAACATATGTTCGGCGAGCATAGTTCGCGTGGTTAGGGCGGCTGTGAAACGTCCCCTTTGGAGAAGACTGGAGCCGAGGCCCGAAGGACTGGTCTTGGGCCGGACTCGGCCAAATCGTGCTGCGGCGAGCGACGAGAGAAACGGGACTGAGGCGACGAGTCCTTAGCAGGTACGCCGATCACTCAGATCCGGCCGTGTTAACGGCTGGATGGCGCGCTCAACCTTCTTGCCGATCCTTTTGCTGGCGATTTCCAAGTCGTACTGCGTCTGTAGGTTCTGCCAGAGTTGCGCACTCGTTCCGAAGTACCGCGACAACCGCAGTGCCATCTCCGCCGTAATCGCCCGTCGCCGTCGCACTATTTCATTGACCGTTGGCGCGGCCACACCGAGTTCCTTCGCCACCTTGTAAGAGCTCAATTTCAGAGGCCGCATGAAATCGTGGAGCAAGATATCCCCGGGATGTACGGGCCGTAGTCTCTTAGCTGCCATGGTATCTACTCGCTCCTGAAGTGCGCTCAATGATAATCAACGATCTCGACATCGAACGCGTCTCCGTCCCTCCACTTGAAGCATACGCGCCATTGCTTATTAATCCGGATACTGTGCTGGCCTTGGCGGTCGCCTTTCAACGCTTCCAACTGATTCGATGGTGGAATCATGAGATCGCGCAGATCAATGGCGCTATCCAGATACTTCAGCTTCTCACGCGCCCGCTGCTGTATCCGCCGATCAAGTCCCTTCACGAACTCACCGCTGAACACCGCCTGCGTGTCCTTGTTCCTGAAGGTCCGGATCACCTGATAACCATAACGCTATGCGTTATTAACGTCAAGCGTTAATATTGGGGCGTGACGGAATCGAACCGTCGACCAGCGGATTAAAAGTCCGATGCTCTACCGACTGAGCTAACGCCCCATCGAAGGTTGAACCGAGCGCCCGGCGCGCCTGCCGGGGCCGGCAGCGCGGGGCGTCATGATACTACAGCGACGGTCCGCCGGGAGCCGCGTTGACGCGGGGTGAGTGCGCGGCCTACCTTGCGCAAGCGCAGAGCGCTCCTCTACAGCGGGCGCCGACAACATCGCGACCGGTATCACCATGAGCTTCAAACTCACCTATGCGACGATGTTCGATCCGCCGCCGGAGCTGCACGCGCGTTTCGAGTCCGCGGTCGAGCGGGCGCGCGAGCGCCTCGGCGGCCGCCAGCCGCTCTTCATCGCCGGTCGGGATCGCCCGGCCCAACGGCACTTCGTCAAGACGAACCCGGCGGACTCTGCCCAGGTGCTGGGGGAATTCCCGGCGGCCAGCGCACAGGATGCGGCGGACGCCATGCAGGCCGCCTCGAGCGCCTGGCCGAGCTGGCGGGGCACCGCGCCCGCCGAGCGCGCCGAGCTTCTGCGCCGGGTGTCGCGTCTCATCGAGGAGCGCGTGTACGACATCGCGGCGGCTCTCGCGCTCGAGGTCGGCAAGAACCGCTTAGAGGCGCTGGCCGAGACTCAGGAAACCGCCGACTTCTTCAGCCTGTACGCCGCGGATTTCGAGCGCAGCGGCGCCTTCGACCGCCCGCTCCCCGACGACCCGCTCACCACGCACGCCTCGCACAACCGTAGCGTGCTCAAGCCCTACGGGGTATGGGTGGTCATCGCGCCGTTCAACTTTCCGCTCGCGCTCGCGGGCGGCCCGACCGCCGCGGCGCTCGTGACCGGCAACACCGTTGTGCTGAAGGGCGCCACCGCCACGCCTTGGGCGGGGCGCCTGCTCGCCGACTGCATCCGCGATGCGGGGCTGCCGCCCGGGGTGTTCAACTATCTCAGCGGCCAGGGCGCCGAAGTCGGAGCCGCTCTGATTTCCCACCCGCTCACCGCCGGGGCGACCTTCACCGGCTCGCACGAGGTCGGCATGCGCATCGTGCAAGCGCTGCAGGCGCCGCCGGTTCCGCGCCCGTGCATCGCCGAGATGGGTGGCAAGAATGCCTGCATCGTCACCCCGGGCGCCGATCTCGAGCGCGCGGCGAGCGGTATCGTGCGCTCCGCCTTCGGCATGGGCGGCCAGAAGTGCTCGGCGCTCTCGCGTCTCTATGTGCACGAGAAGGTAGCTGACGCGCTGATCGACAGGCTGCTCACGCAGACTGAGTCGATCCGCATCGGCGACCCGACGCGCCGCGAGCACTGGCTCGGCCCCGTGACCACACGCGCCGCCTACGACAACTACGCGCGCTATGTCTCAATGCTGCGCGACGGGGATGCGCGGCTCCTGACCGGCGGCGAGGAGCTGGAGGACGGCGCGCACGGCCGCGGATTCTTCGTGAGGCCCACGATCGCCGAAGCCCCGCTCGGGCATGCCCTGTGGAGCGAGGAGATGTTCCTGCCCATCCTGATGGTGCACCGGGTCTCCTCGAACGACGAGGCCATGGCGCTCATGAACCGCTCGGCGCTCGGGCTCACCGCCGGCTTTTATGGTGGCACGGGCGAAATCGACTGGTTCCTCGATAACGCCGAGGCCGGTGTCACGTACGTCAACCGCCCGCAGGGCGCGACCACGGGAGCGTGGCCGGGCTACCAGGCCTTCGGCGGCTGGAAAGGCTCGGGCAGTACCGGCAAGGCCATCGGCTCCTTCTACTACCTGCCGCAGTACATGCGCGAGCAGTCGCAGACCGTCGTCGAGTGAGGTGAGCCGTGCCGCTGCTGCCGCTCAGCGAGTCGATTGCGACGCACGTGCTCGACGGCGCGAGCGTGGCGCTCGAGGGCTTCACGCACCTGATCCCGTTTGCCGCCGGCCACGAGATCATCCGCCAGCGGCGGCGCGGCCTGCACCTCATCCGCATGACGCCCGATCTGATCCACGATCAGATGATCGGCATGGGATGTGCCGACCGGCTGACCTTCTCGTGGGGAGGCAACCCCGGGGTGGGGTCGCTCCACCGCCTGCGCGATGCGATCGAGCGCCAGTGGCCGCAGCCTCTCGCGATCACCGAGCATACTCACGCCGAGATCGGCGCGGCGTACCAGGCCGGCGCGAGCGGTCTGCCCTGCGCGCTCATGCACCACTACGCCGACACCGATCTCGATCGGGCCCGCGGCGCGCAGATGCGGACCGTCACCTGCCCTTTCAGCGGCGAGCGGCTCCTCGCGGTCCCTGCCATCACGCCCGACGTCACGATCCTGCACGCGCAGCAGGTGGACCGCAACGGCAACGTTCTGATCCGCGGCATCATCGGCGCGGCGCGCGAGGCGGCGCTGGCCGCGCGGTGCCTCGTGGTGACGGTCGAAGAGGAGGTCGAGCAGCTCGACGCGCCGCTGAATGCGATCGTGCTGCCCCACTGGCTCGTCACCGCGGTGAGCGTCGTGCCGGGCGGAGCTCACCCCTCGTACGCCGCCGGCTTCTACGAGCGCGACAATCGTTTCTACCTCGAGTGGGACCCGATCGCCCGTGACCGCGGGCGCTTCCAGCAATGGATGCAGGAGCACGTGCTCTCGAGCCGCGATCATGCCGAGCTGCTCGCGCGGCTGCGAGTCGCCGCATGAGCGGCGGCGTGCAGGCCTCCGGCGCCTACAGCGCCGACGAGATGATGACCGTGACCGCCGCCCGGCAGCTCAGGAACGGCGCCGTGTGCTTCGTCGGCATCGGACTGCCGAGTGCCGCCTGCAATCTGGCGCGCCGCACCCACGCTCCCGAGCTGGTGCTGATCTACGAATCGGGCACCGTGGGCGCGCGCCCGGAAGTTTTACCGCTCTCGATCGGGGACGGGGAGCTCGCCGATACCGCCGACTGCGTCGTATCTCTTCCGGAGGTGTTCACGCACTATCTGCAGCGCGGCCGGGTGGATGTCGGGTTCCTCGGTGCCGCGCAGATCGACCGCTACGGAAACCTCAACACGACCGTGATCGGCAGCTACTCGCATCCGACGGTGCGCCTTCCCGGCTCGGGAGGCGCTCCCGAGATCGCCGCCCACGCCCGCGCGGTGCTCGTGATCATGAAGCAGTCCCCGCGCAGCTTCGTTCCGCGTCTCGATTTCCTGACGAGCTGCGGTTTCCTCGGCGGCTCGGGCGAGCGCGATCGGGCAGGCTTTCCGGGGCGCGGCCCGCAGGCGGTGATCACCGACCTAGGTGTCCTGCGCCCCGATGCCCGCACCGGAGAGCTCAAGCTCACCGCCCTCTACCCCGGCGTGTCGGTGCAGGATGCGCGCGGCGCGACCGGCTGGACCCTCGCGGTGGCCGACGATCTCGAGACCCTGCCGCCGCCCGAGGCCGGGGACCTGCGCGTGCTGCGCGAGTTGCATGCGCGCACCGAGGCGGCCCATGCGACTCCCGTGCGGATCAGACTGACCGCTCCCGAACGACACTGAGGATTTCTCCATGCGTCCGCCCCACATCCGCACCGAGCTCCCGGGACCCAACGCCCGCGCCCTGTTGGCGCGCGATCGCGTCGTGAGCTCGCCCTCCTATCCGCGCGACTACCCCTTCGTGATGGCGCGCGGGCGCGGCGTCGAGGTCTGGGACGTCGATGGCAATCGCTTCCTGGACTTCGCCGCCGGCATTGCCGTGTGCAGCACCGGGCATGCGCACCCGGCGGTCGCCCAGGCGATCAAGAGCGCCGCCGACGACTTTCTGCACATCTCGAGCGACTACTGGCACGAGCGCATGACGCGTCTCGCCGAGCGCATCAACGAGCTCGACCCGATGCGCGAGCCGGTGCAGGTATTCATGTGCCAGAGCGGCACCGAATCGGTCGAGGGAGCGCTCAAGCTCGCGCGCTACGTGACCGGCCGGCCGCGCTTCATCGCATTCCTCGGGGGCTTTCACGGCCGCTCGATGGGATCGCTGGCTTTCACCGCGAGCAAGTACACGCAGCAGGCCGGCTTCTTCCCCGCGATGCCGGGCGTCACGCACGTGCCCTACCCGAACGTGTATCGGCCGCTGTTTGCCGGCCCCGATCAGGGGCGCGCGACGCTCGACTATATCGAGAACGTCCTGTTCCAGAGCAACGTGCCCGCGACCGAAGTGGCCGCGATCGTGGTCGAGCCGATCCAGGGCGAGGGTGGGTACCTCGTGCCCCCCGACGGTTTCCTTCAGGGCCTGCGCGCACTCTGCGATCGCTACGGGATCCTGCTGCTGTTCGATGAGGTGCAGAGCGGCGTCGGACGCACCGGCAGGATGTTTGCCTGCGAGCATTGGGGCGTATCACCCGACATCATGACACTCGCCAAGGGCCTTGCCTCGGGGCTGCCCATCGGACTCGTGATCGCGCGCAAGGGCCATATGGAGAAATGGCGTCGCGGCGCCCACGGCAACACCTTCGGCGGCAACCCGATCTGCTGCGCGGCGGCGCTCGCCACGCTCGATCTGGTTCAGAAAGAATACGCGGCCAATGCCGCCGAGGTCGGCAACTACTGCATCGGCCGCCTGCGTGCGCTGCAGTCGCAGTTCGAGTGCATCGGAGAGGTGCGCGGCAAGGGCCTCATGATCGGCGTGGAGCTGATCGCCGACCGCGCGAGCCGCAAGCCCGCCACCGCGCTCTGTCAGAGGCTCCTGACGCGCGCCTTCCACAACGGCCTGCTGCTGCTGTCGTGCGGGGTGAGCACGCTGCGCATCATTCCGCCCCTCATGGTGAGTCGCGCCAACATCGATGAGGCGCTCGGCCTGCTGCAGGTGGCGCTGCAGGAGGCCCTGGCGGAGCCGTCCTGACACTCAGCGCTGCTGGTAGCGCGTCGGGTCCGGCAGCCCCGCGGCCGCAAAACCCATCCGCCGCAGCCGGCAGGCGTCGCACCGGCCGCAGGCGCGTCCCTCCCCGTCCGCCTGATAGCACGACACGGTCTGCCCGTAGTCGACGCCGAGACGCATCCCCTCGCGGATGATCTCGGCCTTGGTGAGGCTGATCAGCGGCGCGTGCACGCGGCAGGGGCTTCCCTCGACGCCCGCTTTCGTGGCGAGCGCCGCCAGCGCCCCGAATGCCTGGAGAAACTCCGGTCGGCAGTCCGGATAGCCGCTCGAGTCCAGCACGTTGACGCCGATGAACACATCGCGCGAGCGCAGGACCTCGGCCCAGGCGAGCGCCAGTGACAGCATCACGGTGTTGCGCGCCGGCACGTAGGTGATCGGTATGCCGGCGGTGGGCGCTTCGGGAACCGCGAGGCCTGGATCGGTGAGCGCCGAGCCGCCGATGCCCGCGAAATCGACGCGCATGACGCGATGCTCGCGCGCGCCGCCGGCGTGCGCCACGCGCCGCGCCGCATCGAGCTCCGCGGCATGGCGCTGGGCGTAGTCGACCGACAGCGCGTAACAGGTGAATCCTTCCTCGCGGGCGATCGCCAGCACCGTGGCCGAGTCGAGCCCCCCGGACAGCAGCACCACCGCGGCGGGTCCGTCCACGCTACTTCCCGGGCACGTCGCCCCAGAGATACTTATGAAGCTGGATCTGCATCCGCACCGGCAGCCGGTCCTCCAGGATCCAGTCGGCGAGCTCGCGCGCCGCGAGCTGCTCGTGACTCGGCGAGAAGAGGACGGTGCAGCCGGCCGGCACGGCGAGCTCCCCGAGCTTCGCGCGGCTCCATTCGTAGTCGGTGCGGCTGCAGATCACGAACTTCACCAGGTCGTGCGGCGTGAGCCGCGGCAGCTCCTCGTAGCGGTTGCGGCGCTCCTCTCCGGAGCCCGGAGTCTTGACGTCCACGACCTTGGATACCCGCGCATCGACCTCTCCGAGCGGCATCGCGCCGCTGGTTTCCAGCGACACCCGCAAGCCCGCGTCGCAGAGCCTCGTCAGGAGCTCCGCGCAGCCCTTCTGCGCGAGAGGCTCGCCCCCGGTCACGCACACGAACGGCGTGCCGAACTCGCGCACGCGCGAGAGGATCGCCTCGAGCTCCCACCACTCTCCGCCGTGAAACGCATAGGTGGTGTCGCAGTACTGGCAGCGCAGCGGGCAACCGGTGAGCCGCACGAACACCGTGGGCCACCCCGCGGTGTCCGCCTCGCCCTGCAGGGAGTGGAAGATCTCGGTGACCTTGAGGCGCGTCACGCGCTCCGCCGCCACGATGCCCTTACTGCGAGCCTGCCCCGGAAAACCGGCGCAGGCGCTCCGCGGCGTGCTTCGCGGAGTCGCTCCCCGGGTACTTGCGCAACACCTCGGTCAGCGTGGCGCGCGCCGCGGGATATTGCTTCTGCGCGTATTGCGTGTAGCCGAGCTTGAGCAACGCATCGGGAGCCTTGCGCGAGTCGGGCCACTTCTTCAGCACCGCGCGGAACGC
>Ga0209473_1000725_pt1 | contig 19188 bp, 19 predicted proteins | sample GraSoiAngelo_133_FD_185890 | JGI IMG/M metagenome (GOLD analysis project Ga0209473, IMG submission 185890) | Grasslands soil microbial communities from the Angelo Coastal Reserve, California, USA - 14_0929_05_20cm (SPAdes) (version 2) | ecosystem: Environmental > Terrestrial > Soil > Grasslands ...
GCAGGTCGAAGGTCTTCCGGGGCTCGGTGATGAGCGCCCACTGGCCGCCGCCGCTCGTGTCCTGCGCGGTGTTGGCCTCGATCCGCGCCACGTAGATGTTCACGCTGTGGAGCGAGTCGTACGGGAACGGCGCGTCCGTGAGCCGCACCGTGATCTGGGGCCGCACGCCCCCACCAGGGGCCAACACACTCGCGTCGTCCTGGTAGCACCCGGCCCAGGACAGCGCGACAGCCGCCAGTGCGGTGAGTAGGGCACGTCTCGACATTGACCAACTCCTGTGGCAGCGGACTTGCAGGTCGTCCTCGTGAGAGATACCTCTGCGGCGGAGCGCCGCGTCACACGAGCGGCTGCCCGGCAACGATGTGACGTTGGGGGAGCGGGCGTGGGTATACATAGCGTGGGGACGAGCGACGTGGAAGCGGTGCGCCGGGTGCTCGGCGGCGACACCGACGCATATGCGACGCTCGTCGCGCGGTACCGTGACCGCCTGGCCCGCTACGCCGTGCACATGCTCGGCAATCGCGAAGACGCCGAGGAGGCGCTGCAGGACGCGTTCGTCCGGGCGTATCGCTCGCTCGAGCGCTGTGACGACGGGGCGCGGTTCGGCGCATGGCTGTACGGCATTCTGGTGAATCGGTGCCGCACGACGGGCGCCCGGGCGGCAAAGCGCGGGCGCGTCTTCGTGCGCGACGAAGCCGCGCTCAACGGCGTCGCTCACCCCAGTGCCGCCGAGCAGACCGAGGGGGAGGACGTGGTGCGCTGGGCGCTGGCGCGGCTGACCCCGGAATACCGGGAAGCCTTTCTCCTCAAGCACGTCGAGGACCTCGAGTACGAAGAGATGGCGCAGCTGACCGGTGCGGGCGTGTCGGCGCTCAAGATGCGAGTGAAGCGGGCGCGCGAGCAGCTGCAGGCGATTCTCAGAGAGGCGGAACGTGTTTGAGCCGGACGAGGAGCTGATCGGGCGCGTCGTGCGACAACTGCGCCGGCCGGTGACGGTCGATGCGGGCCTCGACGCGCGCGTAATGGAGCAGATCGCGCGCTGGCCGGCGCGCCGGACGGGAGGGCTCCGGGCGACGTGGCGCTGGATCATCCGGCCCCGCACCATCCGGCTGTCGCCGTTGGGGGCGCTCGCGATCGCCGCGGTGTTCGTGGCGGTCGTCCTGTGGCGCCCCGATCGGCCCTCCAGTCCCGCGAGCGCCCGCGCGTTCGGGTTCGTCGTCGTCGCGCCGCGCGCCGCGACCGTGTCGCTCGTCGGGGACTTCAACGACTGGGATGCGGCCCGCACGCCGATGCAACGGACCCGCAAGGACGAGTCCGTGTGGACCGCCGTCATTCCGTTGACGCCGGGCCGGTATCGCTACGCCTTCCTGGTGGACGGCGTCGCGTGGCTGGCCGATCCCGCGGCTCCGGCCGCGCGGGACGACGAGTTCGGCGCACCCAGCTCGGTCGTGACCGTGGGGGGCTCGTGATACTGTTGGTCGGGGCGACCCTCGTCGCGCTCCAGGCCCCCGCCCAGGGGATCGATCCGCGGCTCGAGCGCCTCGACTCGATCACGCGGCCGATCGTGACGGCGCTCGTCGATTCGGCACGCGGGGCCGCGCTCCCCACCGAGCCGCTGGTACAGCGCGCCCTCGAGGGTGCGACCAAGCGGGCTCCGGCGGACCGTATCGTCGCCGCCGTCCGCCGCCTGGCCATCGATCTGGGCCACGCGCGCGATGCCCTCGGCCCCACGGCCTCGCCGACCGAGCTCGGAGCCGCGGCCGCAGCGCTGCGCGCCGGAGCGCACCCGGCGACGCTGACCGAGCTGCGGCGCATTCGCCGGGAGTCTCTCACCGTGCCGCTCGCCGTGCTCACGGACCTGGTCGGGAGCGGCGTTCCGGTCGACAGCGCCGCGGCCGCGGTGCTCTCGCTCGCCGCGAAAACACGAGACGCAGACCTCGTCGAGTTCCGCCGCGCCGTGGAGCGCGACATCGCCCTCGGTGCGCCACCCGCGTCCGCGACGGCCGCCGCCGCCGCGGTCACTGCTGAAGCCACAGCCGTGCAGGTCAACGCGGGGGCACGCCAGCAGCGCCCCGGCCGTCCCTGATAGCGTGCGGCCGCCCAGGGCCGCGCGACATGCATGGGCCGCGTCGGTCGCCGCGGCATGGTCGCTCGTGGGCGCTCGCGCCCCGGCGGCCCAAACGACCGGCACGATCGACGTGGGTGTGTCGTCCGTGCGCTACGACGGCTTCCTTCCATCAGGCGCCGCGTCCGTGTCGCCCGCCCTGCGGTGGGAACGTCCGGCCGGCATCCTCACCGCGCGCGGCACCTACCTGCGGTTCGAGAGCGGCCACCGCAGTCTCCAGAGCCTCCTCGCCGGCTCGTTCCTGATACGTCCCGCCGCGCATCGCTGGCGCGGTGAATTGGGCGGCTCGTTGGGCGCTAGCCGCTATCTCGACTTCGCGAGCTTCTGGCACGCCACTGCCGATGCCCGGCTGTTGATGCTGGGAGCGGACCGCGGCGTCTGGATCGGAGGCACGGCGGGACGCACGTCGTACGGAAGAGCGGCTCGCCCCGTCACCGCTGTCGGTATCGGAGCGTGGATGCAGCGCTCCCAAGTGATGGTGGGGGGATCGGCGACGCGCTCGTTCGTGGGCGACACGGCCTATAACGATGTGGTATCGACCGCGCACACACGTCGCGGGCCGCTCGCCCTCGACGGGTCCCTCGGCGCGCGGTTCGCAAGCCGCGGGGGCGGGCGTGGCGTGTTCGGAGAGGCGAGCGCGACGCTCGCGGTCGGCGAGCGAACCGTGCTGTTCGTGGCCGGAGGCCGCTACCCCACCGACCCGGTCAGCGGCAGCGTCGCCGGTCGCTACGTGAGCGGCGGCGTGCGGCTGCGCCTTGCGAGCCCGGCCCGGCTCAGCGCGCGCACCACCATCCCGAGTGCGTCACGGCCGGGGACGCCGGCCGACGGAGACCCCGTTGCGGACCTGCGGCTCGAGGTGCTGCCGCGGCCCAACGGCGTGGTCCGGCTCGTGCTGTACGTCGCCAGTACATCGGCGGCGGGCGCCGAGCTCGCGGGTGACTTCACGGACTGGCAACCCCTCCAGCTGCGCCGCAGCGCGAACGGCATGTGGGAGACGGTGCTGGCGATCCCGAGCGGCGTGCATCGGCTCAACGTGCGCATCGACGGGGGCGCGTGGATCGTCCCGGCCGGTCTGACTCGCGCCGCGGATGACTTCGGCGACGAGGTCGGGATCATGACCGTGCCGTGATGGCTCAGAGATCCGTCGGATGGTCCAAGAACGTCCAGGGCAGATCAAACTCGGTACAGAGCCGCTCGGCCAGCGCCTTCACGCCGAACGTTTCCGTCGCATAATGCCCCGCGTAGAAGACGTTCAGCCCCAGCTCCTCGGCATCGAAGAACGTGTGGTGCGCGCCCTCACCCGTGATGTACGTATCGAGGCCCTGCGCGGCGGCCTGCCCGATCATCGAGCCCGCCGCTCCCGTGACAATGCCCACGCGCCGCACGCGCTCGGGCCCGAACGCCATGAGGCGAGGGTGCCCGCCCACGACCTCTCCCAGGCGCTGCGCCAGGACCGCGCGCGGGATATCGACTTCTCCCCACACGCCGATCCGCATCCCGTACTCCTCCCCGAATTCCCCCCGCCGGGCGACGCCGAGCCGATGCGCCAGCACGGCGTTGTTGCCGACCTCGGGATGCACGTCCAACGGGAGGTGCGCGCTGTACAGCGCGATGTTGTGCCTGATGAGTCCCGCCACGCGCCGATACGCGCGCCCGGTGAGGGGCTGCAGGCCTCCCCAGAAGAGACCATGATGCACCAGCAGCAAGTCGGCCCCCTGCTGCGCCGCCATCTGCACCGTGGCATCGCACAGATCCACCGCGGCCGTCACACGACTGATCGTTCCACCGTTCGCGAGCTGGAGCCCGTTGAGGGCGTTGGGCGCGTCCGGCACCTCGCTGGTCCGGAGGTAGCGGTCGAGGTACGACACCACCGCGGCCAGATCGATGGCGGGCATCAGGCCAGCCAGTATGGAGACATTATCTCACCAGATTATCGACAGTGGCGTGAGATACCGACCTGACGACAGCAGCTAAGATGTTTATTTACAATTAGATACAAAATCCACACGGACAGCGCGTGGAGTGTGGATATCCCCAAAGACCGTCTAGAACGACCTCGCCGGGCTGACCTTTTCGGTGGGCTCTTCTTCCAGCGCCGCTTCGCCCATCCGCACGACGCCGTTGATCTCGCCACCCTCCTGCACCAGCAACCGCTTGGCCGCCACATCGCCGTGCACCACGCTGGTGGACTGAATCTCGATGCGCTCGTCGGCCCGGATGCTGCCCCGCACCTCGCCGCCGATGATCGCCTCGCGCGAGATCACGTCTCCTTCGACCTCGCCTCCCTTCCCTACCAGCACCTGGCGGCCGGCGCGCACCGTACCCACGACGGTGCCCTCGATCTTCACGACGCCGTCGGCGGTGATGTCCCCGACGACCCGCATCCCCGTGCCGATGATCGAGAGTCCCGCTTCGGTCTCGGGCGCGCCCTGCCCTTTCTCGGTGAACATCGCCATGTCAATTCTCCTGTTTGACGACCGCGAGGGGATCGAGTGACTTCCCCTCGCGGCGGATTTCGAAGTGGAGGTGCGGTGCGGTGGATCGCCCGGAGTTGCCGGACAGCGCGATCACCTGTCCCGCCTGCGCCGAATCGCCTTCGCGCACCAGAATGCGCGAAGCGTGCCCATACATCGTTTCATAGCCGCCCGTATGGCGCAAGAGGACGAACTGCCCGTAGGCGGGATCAGTGCCGGCCGCCTCGACGACGCCCCCGCCCGCCGCGCGCACCGGCGTGCCCGGGGGCACGGCGATATCGATGCCGGGGTGCGACTCCGCCGGATCGCCGGGCCGGACCTGGCCGCGCGTCACGAAGCCGGGGATGTCGAGTGGCCAGTGCGTCGGCTCCGAGGTGCCGCTCTCGTAGCGCAGCGGCGCCGAGGGCGGTCGCGCGCGCACGGCGACGCTGTGCATCAGATCCGGGCTGGCGACGGGCTTGTCGGGGAGCGCCTTCACGCCGAGCATGGAGCGGAGCTCCTGGTAATTCGATTCGGCCCGATTCAGGGCCGCCGCGAGCTGCTGCACGCGGCTGTTCTCCGCTTCCAGGCGCGCGATTTCCCGCTCCAGCCCCGGCACGCGGGCGGCGGCGCGACCGATCGGCCCGGCGAACGCGAAGAACAAGACGATCAGCAAGCCGATCACCAGCGCGCTCCACTTTCCCGCCTCGAAGGCCCAGAGGGGCAGGCGGTACTGACGGGAGGCGAGCTCGCCGTCGGTGTGGACCACGATGGTAACGCGGCGATCTTTGTGCCTCATCCGTCGAACGGCGCACCCAGAATCAGCTCGAGCAGGCGCGCGAGATCGTCGTTGGAGTAGAAGTTGACGTGCAGTTGTCCCTTGCCCTTGGCGCGGAGCGTCACGCGGACGTCGGTGCCGAGCCGGCGCCGCAGCGCGTCTTCGATCCGACGCACTTCGGGCGCCTGGCCCTGCCCTTTCTTGAGCCGCGGGCGTCGGACCGGCGCCCGCCCCCCGCGCACCCGGTCCTCGACGTCCCGCACCGACAGCCCGAGGTCGACCGCCTCCTTGGCGAGCGACGTGGCGAGACGCGCATCCTCGAGCGCGAGCAGCGCGCGCGCGTGGCCAACCGACAGCCCGCCGTCGTGCAGCAGGGCGAGCACCGCCGCGGGGAGCTTCAAGAGCCGGAGGGCATTCGCGACGGTCGAGCGGTCACGTCCCACCGCATCGGCCACGTCCTGCTGCGTGAGGTTGAACTCGGCGATGAGTCGTTCGTACCCGCGGGCTTCGTCCACGGGGGACAGATCGTCGCGCTGCAGGTTCTCGACCAGCGCGAGCGTCAGCACGGTGCGGTCGTCCACCTCGCGCTTCACGGCGGGGATCTTCTCCCAGCCGAGCGCTTGGCAGGCACGCAGCCGCCGCTCGCCGGCGATCAGCTCGAACCCGCCGCTTCCCGCCGGCGCCTGCCGCACGACGACCGGCTGTAGCAGACCCGCCTTGCGGATCGACGCCGTGAGCTCCTCGAGCTGGGCGGGGTCGACGTCGCGGCGCGGTTGATAGGGGTTGGGACGGATGTCGGCGATGGCCAGCTCGACGAGACTGCCCTCGCGCTGCGCTTCCTCGCGCGTAGGCCCGAGCAGGGCTTCGAGCCCTCGGCCGAGACGACGACGACTCGTGATGGTTTCCGTCATGCGGGCACCTCCGGCAGCGGTTCAGCAGCGGGCGGAGCAGGGGAGGCGGAGGCGGCGGACGAGGCCGCCAGGCCGCCGCGTTCGACGCGCCGGATGAGCTCCTGCGCCACGGCCAGGTAGCTCTTGGCGCCCACCGACTGCACGTCATACAAGAGGATGGGTTTCCCGAAGCTCGGCGCCTCGGCCAGGCGCACGTTGCGCGGAATAGTGATCCCGAACATCTGGGACCCGAAGTATTCCTTCGCTTCGTCCGCGACCTGCCGCGAGAGGTTGAGCCGGGCGTCGTACATGGTCAAGAGCGCGCCGTCGATCGCCAGGGCGGCGTTGAAATTCCGCTGCACCAGCTTGATGGTGTTGAGGAGCTGCGAGAGACCCTCGAGGGCGTAGTACTCGCACTGGATCGGGATGAGCACGCTGTCCGCGGCCGTGAGCATGTTGAGCGTCAGCAGCCCGAGCGACGGCGGACAGTCGATGATCACATACTGGTACTGATCGCGCAGGTCGCGCAGGGCGCGGCGCATCACGGTCTCCCGCCCTTGCTTGTTGACCAGCTCGACCTCGGCGCCGACCAGGTCCTGGGTCGCGGCGACGACGTCGAGGTACGGGAAGTGGACGTGCGCGAAACGCGCGTCGGCGAGCGCCCGGCCGTCGAGCAATGCGTCGTACAAGGAGTGTCTGATGCGGTCGCGCTCGATGCCAACACCGCTGGTCGAGTTGGCCTGTGGATCGGCGTCGACCAGGAGGGTCTTCCGCTCCGCGGTCGCGAGCGAGGCAGCGAGATTCACGGCGGTGGTTGTTTTTCCAACGCCGCCCTTTTGATTGGCGATGGCGATGACGCGTGACATCTCTATAACATGTTGAAAATAAATGTTTTATGTCGTTAGATCGCTGGAATGGCCCCAATATAGGGGGCTGGCGGAGTGGCGTAAAGGCCGAGTTTCACGTGAAACCGATGCCACGTTTCACGTGAAACAAGTACGACGGCCCTTGGGCTAGGCCACGCGCCGGCGCCAGCGCGCCGTCTCGACCACCAGGTTGTGCAGGTCGCTGGGCGAGACGCCGGGAATGCGCGCCGCCTGCGCCAGCGACGACGGGCGGATCCTATCCAGCTTCTGGCGCGCCTCGGTCGCCAGACTCTTGAGCTCGAGGTAGGGAAGCTCCAGCGGCAGCGCGAACGCGGCGAGCTCCGCCAGTCGCCCGGCCGCCTCGCGCTCACGCGCGAGATAGCCGTCGTACTTGAGCTCGATCTCCGCGCTCGCGATGGCGTCCGCGTCGGCGCTGAGCGCCACGCCCGCTGCTGCGAGCAGTGCCGCAAGCGACGCACCGGGCCGGCGCACGACGCTCGCCACGCGCTCGGGCTCGCTCAACGTCGTGCCCGTGGGAAGCAGCACCGGCGCCGCCGCGGCCGGCGCGATCGTGGTGGCGCGGGCCGCGCCCACCACACCGTCCTCGTCCGCCCGGCGCCGCTCCGCGGTGCGCAGCTCCGCCGCGCTCAAGAGACCGAGCCGCTCCGCCAGCGGGGCGAGCCGCCGCAGCGCGTTGTCCTGGCGCAGCAGCAGCCGAAACTCGGAGCGCGACGTGAACAGCCGGTACGGCTCGTCGACGCCGCGCGTCACCAGATCATCCACCAGCACGCCGATGTAGGCGTCGTCCCGGCCGAACAGCACCGGCTCCTGGCCGCGCAGCCGGCGCACCGCGTTGATTCCCGCCACCACCCCCTGGCCGGCCGCCTCCTCGTAGCCCGTCGTCCCGTTGATCTGCCCGGCGAAGAACAGCTGCTCCACCACCTTGGTCTCGAGCCAGGGAGTGAGCTGGGTGGGTGGATAGTAGTCGTACTCGATCGCGTACCCGGGGCGCGTCATGCGCGCGCGCTCGAGCCCCGGCACGGCCCGCAAGAATTCGAGCTGCACCGACACGGGCAGGGAAGTGGACAGCCCGTTCACGTACAGCTCGTGCGTGTCGAGACCCTCGGGCTCGAGGAACACCTGGTGCCGCTTGGCGTCGGGGAACTTGACGATCTTGTCCTCCACCGACGGGCAGTAGCGGGGCCCGCGGCCGCTGATCGCGCCCCCATACAGCGCCGACTCCTGAAGATGGGCGCGGATGATCGCCTTCACTTCGTCACCGGCCCACGTGATCCAGCACGCCACCTGGCGGGGCAGCGCCGCGCGCTCGTAGAAGGAGAAGCGGTAGGCGTCGCCGTCGCCGTCCTGGCGCTCGACCCTGGACCAATCCACGCTACGGCCGTCGACACGCGGGGGCGTTCCGGTCTTGAAGCGCAATGCTGTAAGTCCAAGTGATTCAATGTGTTCAGCGATTGCAACTGCCGGCTGGTCGCCCGCGCGACCGGCGGGAATCTGGGTGTCGGTGCCGAGGTGAATGCGCCCGCGCAGAAACGTTCCGGCCGTGAGGATCACGGCGCGCGCGCGAAGGTTGCGGCCGTCCGCGGTCGCGACGCCCGCGGCGCGCGTGCCGTCCAGCAGCAGCCCGCTGACCATCCCTTGGGCGAGCTCGAGCGTCGGGAAGCCCTCGAGCAGCGCGCGCACGGCACGGCGGTACAGCGTGCGGTCGCACTGGGCGCGCGGGGCCCATACGGCGGGTCCCTTGGAGCGATTGAGCATCCGGAACTGGATGGTCGCGCGATCGGCGGCCCGGCCCATGATGCCGCCGAGCGCATCGATCTCGCGCACGACGGTGCCCTTCGCGATGCCGCCGATGGCGGGATTGCACGACATCTGGCCGATCGTGTCGAGGTTCGACGTGAGGAGCAGCGTCGTGGCGCCGAGTCGGGCGGACATGACGGCGGCCTCGCAGCCGGCGTGGCCGGCGCCCACCACGATCACGTCATAGTCGAAGGGCATGGGCAAGAAGGTACTAGGCCAGACGGCGAGACGGATAGACGGGTAGTGGGCCCCAGGGTCTAGGAGCGAGGTTGTCTCGTGGCGCTGTCTGTGATCTTCCGGAGCAGGCCGTAGAGGGTCTTGCTCGTTTCGGTGGCGAGGGCTTCGAGTCGACCAAAGTCCGCCGGGCGGAGGTAGCCGAGGGAGTGGGCCATCCCCAGCATCGTTTCCACTTCTGCGAGTGAGCCTCGTGCCGTGTCAAGGTAGCGGCGGAATTCTCGGCTGCCCCGCTTCGCGCTGCCCTCTGCGATGTTCAGAGGAACGCTGTACGCGGCGCGGCGCAGCTGGTCGGCGAGGGACTGCTGCTCGAAGTCGGGGAACTCGCGCGAGGCCCTGACGCACTCTACGGCGAGGCGCTCCGCGTGCTCCCATGCTTTGAGATTCCGATAGGGAGGCATGGTGCCAGTGTAACGATGCATCGCGCGGAGCGCGCAACCACTTCGTTGCGGTCGGTACCATTCCTACACGCGACCTACTGGCATCCGCTACCCGTCTCGCCGTCTACCCGTCTGTCCTAGGCTGTCCTAGGCCGTCCTAACCCAGCGCACGAGTTCTTTTAGGTTCGGCCGCTTGCCTGTCATCAAGATGCCCACTCGATAGATCCGTGCCGCTACCCACGTCACCCCTCCGATCGCTGCCACCAGAATGGCAAGCGAGAGCGCCAGCTCGGACGCCGGCAGATTCCCCGCGGCCCACCGCACGGGCATGGCGACGGGTGAGCTGAACGGGATGAGCGAGAGCGTCACGGCGAGAGTCGACCCCGGGTCGTTCAGCATGGCGAACATGCTGATGAACGACAGGACGAGCATCCAGGCCACCGGCTGCTGCGCCTGGCGCGCTTCCTGCTCGGTGGACGACATGGCGCCCACCGCCGCGAACATCGCGGAGTACAGAAAGAAGCCGCCCAGGAAATACGCCATGAAGACCGCGAACGTCGCGCCGGTCACATGTGGCATCTGGAACAGCTCGTCCGCTCCGGCCACGTCGCCCGCCGCGACCGGCGCCCCGCGCGCCAGCAAGAGGCGGCCCGCCACTCCCCAGATCAGAAATTGGAAAATGGAGACCGCCCCGACGCCGAGGACCTTGCCGAGCAGCAGCTGAAAGGGACGCAGCGACGACACCAGCACCTCCACGATGCGGGTGGTCTTCTCCTCCAGCACCGAGCTCATGACGTTGATGCCGTACAACAGGATCGCCGTGTAGAGGATGATCCCCATGAAGTAGGCGAGCGAAAACGACTGTGCGGCGCTCTCCCCGCACGTCGCACCGCGTGAGATCTTGCACGTTTCGAGGCGCAGCGGGATGCTCGCGCGGGCCACGAGCTGGGGATCCACACCGGCCCGCTGCAGGCGCACCACCGTCAGGGCGTCGCCCACGGGTCGCTGCAGGGCCCCCTTACCGGCGAACACGTTCGCGCCGCGGTACTCCACCTTGCCGGAGTCGAGCGCGGCGTCGGTGACGACCAGGAACCCGTCGAGCCGCTTGGCCCGCACCTCCGCGGTGAGGGAATCGATGACGCGGGCGGCTGCGGGGACGCGGATCGCCCAGTTTCCGCCGCGGCCGAGCTGCTCGGCGATGCGGGCTCCCACCTCGGTCGCGGTGGCGTCGACGATCGCGATCCGCTTCGGTCCTCCGCCGCGACCCAGCTGTCCGGAGAGGAAGAAGACGACGCCGAACAGCACGGGGCCGAGCAGCGCTCCGATCCAGAACCACCGGGTGCGCACCCGTTCCACGAACTCGCGCCGCACGATCGCCCAGATCTTATGCATCGGCTCGTACGCCGGCCTGCGCCGCCTCGGGGCCGACCAGGTCGATGAAGATCTTCAGGAGCGATGGCTCGCGCAGCTCGAAGCGCGCCAGCCGCGCCCCCGACGCCACCAGGTCGCGCAGGATGCGCTGCGGGTCGGCACCGGAGGCGAGCTCCACTTCGGCGTATTGACCGTAGTCGTCCACTTTCTTGACGAGCGATGGGTCGGCAAAGACCTGCGCCGCCGCACCGACGCTGCCGTCGAACTCCACGACCAGATGGTGCCCGCCGCGGGTGCGCTTGATGTCGCCGAGCGGGCCGTCCACGAGCTTGCGGCCGCCGGCGATGATGCACACGTGCTCGCACAGCTTTTCGGCCTGCTCCATGATGTGGGTCGAGAACAGGATGGTTGCGCCGCGGGCGCGCAGCTCGAGCACCACATCCTTCATCACCTGGGCGTTGACCGGGTCGAGGCCGGCGAACGCCTCGTCCAGCACCACGAGCGCCGGCTCGTGCAGGATGGTGGAGATGAACTGCACTTTCTGCTGCATCCCCTTCGACAGCTCGTCGATCCGACGCAGGCGCCACTGCGCCAGACCGAGCCGCTCGAGCCATTCGCCGGCGCGCTGACGGGCACGCCGCCGCTCCATTCCTTTCATCTCGCCGAGGAACACGAGCACGTCGAGCACGCGCATCTTGCGATACAAGCCGCGCTCTTCGGGGAGGTAGCCGATCCGCTCGGCATGCATCCGGCCCCCGGCTGGCGCCCCGAACAGGCGGATCGAGCCGGCATCGGGCTGAAGGATGTCCATGATCATGCGGATCGTGGTCGTCTTGCCGGCCCCATTGGGACCGAGCAGCCCGTAAATGACCCCCGCCGGCACCGCGAGCGACAGGTCGTCGACGGCGGTGTGGCCGGCGAACGCCTTGCGGACGCGGTCGAGCAGCAGGATCGACATCACGCCTTCACCGCGTCCGTCAACGCATTCCAGGGAAGGAGGGCACACTTGACGCGCACCGGAAACTTGGAGACGCCGGCCAGCGCCCGCAGCTCGCCCAGCGCCTTGTCACGCGCGGCGGCTTCGTCGCCCTGCATCATGGCGCGCATGCGGTCGGCCAGCGCGAGCGCCTGCGGAACCGACTGGTCCTTGAGGAGCTGCGTCATCATGGACGCGGCCGCCTGGCTGATCGAGCAGCCCCGGCCGATGAAGCGCGCCTCCTTGATGACGTCGCCGTCCACGCGCAACTGCAGATCGATCTCGTCCCCGCACAGCGGGTTGTTCAGCGACACCGAGTGCGTCGCGTGGTCCAGCGTCCCCTTGTTGCGGGGGCGCCGGTAGTGATCGAGGATCAGCTCCTGGTAGAGGGCGCTGAGCTGCGGATCAGGCGGGGACGTATCCAAACAGCGCTCCCGCCTTGACGAGCGCGCCGGCGAGGGCGTCGACGTCGTCCATTCCGTTATACAGATAGAACGAGGCGCGCGCCGTCGCGGAGACGCTGAGCCGCCGCATCAAGGGCTGCGCGCAGTGGTGGCCGGCGCGGATGCAGATGCCGTCCTGGTCGAGGATCGTCGCGATGTCGTGCGGGTGGATGTCGCCGTACGTGAACGAAACCACGCCCGCCCGGTGGTCGCGCGGGCCGTACACCGTCACGCCTTCAATCTGGGTGAGGCGCTCGATCGTGGCCGCCGCGAGCGCCTGCTCGTGCTCGGCGATCCGCTCCGGGCCGATGCGCTCGAGGTAGGCGATGGCCGCCGCGAGTCCGACCGCGCCTTCCACGTTCGGCGTGCCGGCCTCGAACTTGTGAGGAATCTTGTTGTAGGTGGAATGATCATCCCACACGCGTGAGATCATCTCGCCGCCCCCGTGGTAGGGCGGCATGGCGTCGAGCAGCTCCGGCTTCGCCACCAGCGCCCCCGAGCCCATCGGCCCGAGCATCTTGTGGCCCGAGAGGGCGTAGAAGTCGCAGTCGAGCGTCTGCACGTCGACCTTCAGGTGCGGCGTGGACTGCGCCCCGTCGACGACGACCACCGCGCCGGCCGCGTGCGCCAGCCGGGCGAGCTGCGCGGCGGGATTCACCGTGCCGAGCGCGTTCGAGACATACGGGAACGCGACGATCCTGGGTCGCCGCTCGAGCGCGCGCCCGTAGTCGGAGAGGTCGATGCGCCCATCCCCGGTGATCTCGACCATCCGCAGCGTCGCGCCCTTCTCCTGACACAGCATCTGCCAGGGCACGAGGTTCGAGTGGTGCTCCATGGCCGTCACGACCACGCTGTCGCCGGTGCGCACGTGGGCGCGGCCGTAAGCGCCGGCCACCAGGTTGATCGCCTCCGTGGTGCCGCGCGTGAACACCACGCCCTCCGGTGCCCAGGCGTTGACGAATCCCGCCAGCCTGGTGCGCGCCGCCTCGTACGCTTCCGTGGCGCGAATCGCGAGGTCGTAGGCCCCGCGATGCACGTTGGCGTTGGTGGTCCGGTAGTACTCGGTGATGGCGTCGAGCACGGCCTGCGGCTTCTGGGTCGTCGCCGCGTTGTCGAGATAGACGAGCGGGTGACCGTTCTCCCGCTGCGCCAGCAGCGGGAAATCGGCCCGGAGGCGGGCGGCGTCGAGCATCACCCGAGCCGCTCCCGCACCAGCCGGTCGAGCCGCTCCCGTACCGCCGGCCGCCGGACGCGGTCCAGGATCTCGGCGCCGAACCCGTAGGTGAGGATGCCGCGGGCCGCCTCGGTGGACAACCCACGGCTGCGGAGATAGTACAGCTGAGTCGGGTCGATCGGCCCCACCGTGGAGCCATGGGTGCACTTCACGTCGTCCGCGTAGATCTCGAGCTGGGGCTGGCTGTCGGCGCGCGCTTCGGCCGACAGCAGCAGGTTGTTGTTGGTCTGCTTGGAATCGGTGCGCTGCGCCCCCGGCCGCACGATGATGCGTCCGTTGAACACGCCATGCGCCCGCTCCGCCAGCACGCCGTTGAAGTACTCGTGGCTCGTGCAGTGCGGCTGGGCGTGGTCGATCACCGTGTGATGGTCGGCGTGCTGGGCGGCGCTCAACAGGTACAACCCGTTGAGCACGAGCTCCGCGCCCGCGCCGGCCAGGACGGCGGTGATGTCGTGACGGGCCAGCGCGGCGCCGAGCGTCACGACGTGCACTCCCAGGAAGCTGTCGCGTTCCTGTCGCGAGTGTGTCGTTGCGACCTGCAGCCCCTGAGGGCCTTCCCGCTGCACGCGGTACAGCTCGGCGCGCGCGCCTTGGCCCACCACGATCTCGCTGACCGCGTTGCTCCAGTACACCGCGTCGCCGAGCCCGGCGTACGTCTCGACCACCGCGGCCTCCGCCCCGCGCTCGATCACGAACAGGCTGCGGGGATGTGACACGGTCGGGCCGTCGGCTCCCGCCCGGCCGCTCGAGAGGAACAGCACCTCGAGCGGCTGCTCGAGCTTCACGCCGGCGGGCACGTGCACGAACGCCCCGTCGGCGAGGAACGCCGTATTCAGGGCCGCAAACGCGCTGTCGTGCCAAGGCGCGTGGCGCGCGAGGTGCTCGCGAGCGAGGTCGCTACCGGGACCGCGTGCGACCGCCGACGCGATGCTCTCTACGCGGACGCCGCCCGCCTGGCCGGCGGCAGACGACAACTCCGGCGCGTACCGCCCGTCGATGAGGACAAGCCGGGGCCCGGTCCCGATGAGGAACGATTCGATTTGGCTCAGTACGGGATGCGGGATACGGGATGCGGGATGCGAAAACGGCGTGTCCACGATCGGCGCGACGCTGGTGAAGCGCCACTCCTCCTGTTTCGTGGTGGGGAAGCCGAGCTCCGCGAAGCGAGCGATCGCGCCTTCGCGGATCTGCTTGAGCCACGACGGCGCGCTGGCGGCGCCGTTCCCCGCGAACGCTTTGAAATCGGCGACGTAGCGGTCCGTGACGCTCACGCCACCGCCGCTTCCGTGCGGAGCCAGTCGTATCCCTTCTCTTCCAGCTCGAGTGCCAGGTCCTTCCCGCCCGACTTGACGATCCGGCCCGCCGCCAGCACGTGCACGACGTCGGGCTGGATGTGCGTGAGGATGCGGTAGTAATGCGTCACCAGCACCGTGGCGTTGTCGGGGCGGCGCAGCTTGTCGACCGTCTGCGCCACGGTCTTCAAGGCGTCGATGTCGAGTCCGGAATCGGTCTCGTCGAGGATCGCGAGCTTGGGATCGAGCACGGCGAGCTGCAGGATCTCGTTGCGCTTCTTCTCGCCGCCCGAGAATCCGTCGTTCACGGGGCGGATCAAATAGCTCGAGTCCCAGCCGATCGCCTTGAGCTTCTCTTCGAGCGCGTCCATGAATTCCACGGGCCCGAGCTCCTCCACGCCCTTGTGCTTGCGGATCGCGTTCACGGCGGCGCGCAGGAAATACGCGTTGGTGATGCCGCGGATCGCGACGGGATACTGGAACGCGAGGAACACGCCCTCGCGCGCCCGCTGCTCCGGAGCCATCGCGAGGAGGTCCTTGCCCTCGTACAGCACCTGCCCCGCGGTGACCGTGTACGCCGGATGTCCGGCGAGCACCTGAGCCAGCGTGCTCTTCCCCGAGCCATTCGGCCCCATGATCGCGTGCACCTCGCCGGTCTTCACCGTCAGGTCGACGCCCTTGAGGATCTCGCGGCCCTCGACCGACGCGTGCAGGTCGGCAATCTGCAGCAACACGTTTCCCGTCATCCGACGCTGCCCTCGAGACTGATGCCGAGCAGCCGCTGCGCTTCGACCGCGAACTCCATGGGCAGCTCCTTGAAGACTTCCTTGCAGAAGCCGTTCACGATCATCGAGACGGCGTCTTCCGCCGAGAGGCCGCGCTGCTTCGCGTAAAAGATCTGGTCCTCGCCGATCTTCGAGGTCGACGCCTCGTGCTCCATGATGGCGCTGCTGTTGCGCACGTCGATGTACGGGAAGGTATGCGCGCCGCACTTGTCGCCGATCAGCATCGAGTCACACTGCGAGTAGTTGCGGGCCTGCTCCGCACCCTTCAGGATCTTCACCAGGCCGCGGTAGGTGTTCTGGCCGCGCCCGGCAGAGATGCCCTTCGACACGATCGTCGAGCGCGTGTTCTTGCCCATGTGGATCATCTTCGTACCGGTGTCGGCCTGCTGCCGGTGGTTGGTCACGGCCACGGAGTAGAACTCGCCGATCGAGTCGTCGCCCTGGAGGATGCAACCGGGGTACTTCCAGGTGATGGCAGAGCCGGTCTCCACCTGGGTCCAAGAGATCTTGGAGGCCCGACCGCGGCAGGCGCCCCGCTTGGTCACGAAGTTGTAGATCCCGCCACGCCCCTCTTCGTCGCCGGGGTACCAGTTCTGAATCGTGGAATACTTGATGGTCGCTCGGTCGAGCGCGACGAGCTCCACCACCGCCGCGTGCAGCTGGTTCTCGTTGCGCACCGGGGCGGAGCAGCCTTCGAGGTAGCTCACGTGGCTCCCCTCGTCCGCAATGATCAGCGTGCGCTCGAACTGGCCGGTCGACTCGGCGTTGATGCGGAAGTAGGTGGACAGCTCCATCGGGCAGCGCACGCCCTTCGGCACGTACACGAACGAGCCGTCCGTGAACACCGCCGAATTGAGCGCCGCGAAGAAATTGTCGTTGTACGGCACCACGGAGCCGAGATACTGCCGCACCAGGTCCGGGTATTCCCGGATCGCTTCCGAGATGGCGCAGAAGATCACGCCGTGCTTCTTCAGTTCCTCGCGAAAGGTGGTGGCGACGGAGACGGAGTCGAACACCGCGTCCACCGCGACGCCGGCGAGGCGCTTCCGCTCCTCGATCGGAATCCCGAGCTTCTCGAACGTCTCGAGCAGCTTGGGATCGACCTGGTCGAGGCTGTCGAGCTTGGGCCGCTGCTTGGGGGCGGCGTAATAGCTGATCGCCTGGTAGTCGACCGGCCCGTACTGCACGTTGGCCCAGTGCGGCTCGGGCATCTTCAGCCAGTTGCGGTACGCCTTGAGCCGCCACTCGAGCATCCAGCCCGGCTCACCCTTCTTCTGGGAGATCAGCCGGATGACGTCCTCGCTCAAGCCGGGCGGGACGGTCTCCGACTCGATATCCGTGACGAAGCCGTACTTGTAGGGCTGGAGGACCTGGGCTTCGATGCCGCTACTCATAGACACTCCCGAAGTCCTTTGCGCATCGCAAGTTGCAGAGAGGTACCGGAGCGAATGGAATCCTACAGGAATTACTCGGGATTGTCAACCAAAGACAAGGGGCGAGTTGCACGTGGGCGCGAAATCGCCAAATTGGCGCTCCCATGGCAGTCCGGCGCATTCGCCTGTTGGGCGATCCGATCCTGCGGGTCCGCTGCGAGCGGGTCCAGAACCCCAAGTCCGCCGCGACCCGGCTGCTCGCGGATGACCTGCGGGACACGCTGCGCGTCGCCAAAGAGAAACACAAAATGGGCCGGGCCCTGGCCGCACCGCAGATCGGCGCGCCGGTGCGGATCGTGTTCGTGGCGATCGACAAGCAGCGCTGGACGATGATCAACCCGGAGATCACGGACGTCGGGCCGGACGACTTCCTGGTGTGGGACGACTGCTTTTCGTTCCCCAACCTGTACGTACGGGTCAGCCGCGCCCACCAGATCACCGTGAGCTACACCGACTTGAAGGGCAAGCAGCACACGCTGCCGGCGGAGGGGGCGATGGCGGAGCTGCTGCAGCACGAGATCGACCACCTGGACGGGATGCTCGCGCTCGATCGGCCCAGCGGGGTGGACCCGTTCGCCTTGCGTTCGGAGTGGGAGAAGCTGCACCAGCCGGGCGAGCGCTACGGCCCGCCCACGCCGCGGGAGGTGTAAACGACCCACGCACCCGGTTAGATTCTCGAACGACAGGGGTGCCCGCGCCAGGCGTGGCGGGCTGAGATCACACCCTTTGAACCTGATCCGGTTCGCACCGGCGAAGGGAGCTCCGTATGACCTGCCTCACCCAAATGCACTTCGCCCGTCAGGGCACCGTCACTCCCCAGATGCAGCGCGTCGCGGAGCGCGAAGGGCTCTCCACCGATCTCGTGCGCGACGAGGTCGCGCGGGGGCGCTTGATCATTCCAGCGAACGTGAACCACCTCGCCAGGCGCCTCGACCCGATGGCGATCGGGAAGGTGGCGCGCGTGAAGATCAACGCCAACATCGGGAACTCGGCGGTCGAGTCGAACATCGACCAGGAGCTCGAGAAGCTGCATCACGCGGTCCATTACGGCGCCGACACCGTGATGGATCTCTCCACGGGCGGCGACATCGACGCGATCCGCCAGGCGATCATCGACGCCTCACCGGTGCCGATCGGGACCGTGCCGATCTATCAGGCCGTGACGGAGGTCAAGCAGGTCGAGGATCTCACGGCCGACGACCTGCTCGACATGGTGGAGCATCAGGCGCAGCAGGGCGTGGACTACGTGACCGTCCACTGCGGCATCCTGCGGGAGTACGTGGGGCTCGCGCTCGGCCGGGTGACGGGGATCGTGTCGCGCGGCGGGTCGCTGCACGCGTACTGGATGATGCAGCACGACCAGCAGAACCCGTTCTACGTGCATTTCGACCGCATTCTCGACATCGCCCGCAAGTACGACGTGACGTTGTCGCTGGGCGACGCGCTGCGGCCCGGCTCGGTGGCGGACGCGAACGACCGCGCGCAATTCGCCGAGCTCGAGACGCTGGGTGAGCTGACGACGCGGGCGTGGGCGCGGGACGTGCAGGTGATGATCGAGGGGCCGGGCCACATCCCGATGCAGTTGATCGAGGAGAACGTTCGCAAGGAGAAGGCGATCTGCCACGAGGCGCCGTTCTACACGCTGGGACCGCTCGTGACCGACATCGCGCCGGGCTACGACCACATCACGTCGGCGATCGGCGCGGCGATGATCGGGTGGTACGGGGCCGACATGCTGTGCTACGTGACGCGCAAGGAGCATCTCGGCCTGCCCAACGCCGAGGAGGTGCGCGAGGGGGTGATCGCGTATAAGATCGCGGCGCACGCCGCCGACATCGCGCGCGGCCGGGCGGGGGCGCGCGACCGGGACGACGCGCTGTCACGCGCGCGGTACGCGTTCGACTGGAACGAGCAGTTCCGGCTGTCGCTCGATCCGGAGCGCGCGCGTGAGCTGCACGATGAATCGTTGCCGGCGGAGTACTTCAAGAGCGCGGAGTTCTGCGCCATGTGCGGGCCGAAGTTCTGCTCGATGCACATCACGCGGGAGATCGAGCGGAAGCTCGGGACGAGGGACGCGGTGCCGGCGGACTAGGGTCCGCGCTTGACGAAG
>Ga0209473_1000728_pt1 | contig 19129 bp, 12 predicted proteins | sample GraSoiAngelo_133_FD_185890 | JGI IMG/M metagenome (GOLD analysis project Ga0209473, IMG submission 185890) | Grasslands soil microbial communities from the Angelo Coastal Reserve, California, USA - 14_0929_05_20cm (SPAdes) (version 2) | ecosystem: Environmental > Terrestrial > Soil > Grasslands ...
GCCACGGGCAATTTCGTCACGCCTGGTTCCCCGTCGCGCTACATCCCGCCCAATCATCCGTTCCCGGATCCTAACAACCCGCCCTTTGGCGGCTTCACCCCTGCGCAAGTTGGGATGCCTCCGGACGCGTTCAACCCGTTCAACCCGTTTGAGCAGATCATCACAGGCGGCACTCGGGCGCGCTTATTCGATTTTGGCAACCGCATATTCGACAACGATAACGTCGCCGAGCGTTTCACGGTCGGAGTAAAAGGCGACAAGCTGTTTAACGGAACATGGGGCTACGATGGCGCGTTCATGTACAGCCAGATCACGCAGTATTCGACGTCCATAGTTAGTGATGGTGGGCGGGTCAACCGGATTATGAACGCGAACGACACGCTGTTTAATCCCACATCGAGTGACTATATCGGGCAGACGATTCCGTACAATCCGTTTGGGGATGGACAGCACGTGGTGATTCCGAGCAATCTTCCGCTGATTGCCTTTGCCACGCAGCACGCCCACGGTATCTCCACGTCCAAGCTGGCAACGCTGGACTTGAACATTTACACCACCGACCTGTTTGATTTGCCCGCAGGCGGCGTGGGCCTGGCTTTTGGCGGCTCGTTTAATCGTGAAAGCTACAACATCGCAGTGGATGACCAGACCCGCCTCGAGAACGATATACCCAACATTGCGGCCGGGCGCAAATCGTGGGGAATTTATGCGGAAACGCTCATTCCGATTTTCAGCCCGAAGTGGAACATACCCGGGTTTTACTCGTTGGAATTCTCGGCCGGTGTCCGGTACGACGAGTGGCTGAACAACGATACCAATGCGGCGGTGCCCAAGGTTGGGCTTCGCTGGCAGCCGTTTGACGAGAGCCTGACTATTCGCAGCACCTGGGGCGAAGGCTTCCTTGAGCCGTCGATGGTGCAGTTGTACGGACCTAAAAGATTCCTTCTGGCGCCAATCGGGGGTACTACATGTGCTCCCGTGGCGGTGTTTGGTCCTTGCGGGAGCCCTGGCAACCCAGCCGTGGACGTAACCAATCCGGAAGAAACCGTCGAGCAGCTTCCGAACAAACAACTCCACCCGGAACATGATCGTACCTGGACTGCAGGCCTCGTTTATACGCCCAAGTGGATTCCGTCCAAGTGGGGCACTTTGACGTTGACGGCGGATTTATGGGATGTCGAGCGCACTGGGGTTGCGATGTTCTTCGCTCCTACCTCAATCCTTGATCAGTACAACGCGGCCGGTTATCCGTTGAGCCTGGCTATCATAGCGCCTAACAAGCCGGCGCTTAATCAGCCACCGAAGGTGCTGTTTGACCAACAAGGCAACATCGCCGGCGTCTCAACCCCTTATATTAACGGCGGACGTGTCCGGGCGAACGGTATTGACCTCGGTCTTCAATATCAGATCGAAACGGGCTACGGCACATTCTCGCTCTTAAGCCGGTGGACTTATCTGAACGAGTTCGTGGTCAACTACCCCCAGCAAAGGCCGTACCAAGTAGCCGGCAGCTCCAGTTCCGAGTGGTATATTGGCAGCTTTTTCGGAGACGCAACCAATCCCCAAGCCTGGCTGAAATGGAGAGGGGACACGACCATCGACTGGACCTGGCACAACTGGGACATGAACTGGACTTGGCATTTCCTGGATGGATATCATGAACAGGAGTTCGCCTTCAGGTTGGATGGTTTCACTAAGGAACACTATGTGCATCCTACTAACTATATAGATGCGCAGCTCTCCTACACCCTGATCTTCACGCCTCCGGTGGAAGCGGCGCCGGTGGCTGGGTATTCCAAGGGCGGCAAGGAAGTGGCAGGCAAGGAGAAGGAAACGCCGCCCGTTCCTTATGTGATGCCTTGCTGGAAGAATATCCTCAACAACACCACGCTCACAGTGGGTGTGCAGGACATCTTCGATCAATCGCCCCCATACGCGCAAGGAATTGAGTTTAGTAACTCCATTGGCTACCCCGGCGGTCTCTATGATAACATCGGGCGGTTCTGGTACCTGAGGGCGATCAAGAAGTTCTAAGCATCGCAGAGCGCAGTTTCACAAAGAGGCAGTCCCGATTCGGGGCTGCCTCTTTTGCTGTACGCAGGCCCCGCATCCCATTTAACAAAAGGCAGCGAAGGGAACAAAGGCGCGGCAAGAAAGCGCTGGTAGGGCGCGTCGCTCAATTTTCTCTTTCGTTTTTTGTCTTGCCAGGGCGCGAATCAAACAGGAGGGAGCGAAGAGAAGAAAATCTCTTTTCCGCAAACACTTCGTGTTTTTCGTCTCCTTTTGTTCAGGGTCCTGGCCCCGGCTTGGTGGCGGTGCGAAGCGGCGTGTTAATTCGATAACGAGTGAGATCACGTTCAAGAATACTGGCGAGCTCGGGATTCTCCTGTGCGTTAGCCAGTTGGAGTCCTCTTTCGGCGGTTCCTCTCGCTTCGGTAAATCGACCATTCTCCGCGTACGCTGCGGCTAACGTCCGTAAGATCATGGGGCTGTTGTCGCCGGATAATTGATTCGCACGTTCAGCTAACATCAACGCCTGCTTCTTGTTCCGGATCCAGCTCTCGGGAAACGTTGCCAGTACCCAGGCAAGATTGGTCAAAGGATCAACCGAATCCGGTTGGATGGCCAGTGCGTTTTGCCAATGCGCAATGGCTTCGCTCGGGCGGCCCTTTTGCACCAACGCGAGACCGATGTTGTTCTCTACTTCCGGATACCTTGAGCGGCTTTTCAGCGATTGTTCGTAGGCCGCAATGGCGTCCTCGACGCGGTCTTTGCGCAGCAAGTCGTTCCCCAGTGAGTAATAGACCTCTGGGTAGTTGGGCTGCTCTTTTACGGCTTCCTGGTAGTGAGCGATGGCTTCCTCTATCTGGCCATCCTGATCGAGCGCAATTCCCAGGTTATAGTGTGCAGCGGGATAGCGTCCCTGAATCGATAATGCTTTTTCGTACGCTGCGATAGCACCCCGCGAATCACCTTTTTTCCGCAGCGCGTTTCCCAAGTTGTAATGTAGCTGGGCGTCATTGGGATCTTCTTTGAGAAGCGCTTGTAAATGGGTGATCGCTTCGTCCGTGCGTCCCTTCTTGGTCAGAGCAAGCATGAGGTTGGTCTCTATTTCGCGATAACCGGGAGCTATGTTCAACGCCATCTGAAATTGATCGATTGCTTCGTCCAAATGGCCGCGGTTAGCCAGGCATTCTCCAAGCCCATCATGCGCCATAAAATTCCATGAGGTTACGGCGAGGGCGTGCCCCCAAAGAGACTCACCATTGCGCCAGTAGGAAGCCTGGATGTGAGCGCACCAGGCCAATGCAATAATGGCGACGGAAGCCGTCGCGGCCAGAATACTGCGCTGAAGCGGCGAAGTTAAGGCATCCGTAATTGCCCACGCTAGCAACAAATAAAGACCGATCTGGGGCAAATATGTGTATCGATCGGCGTGTGCCTGTGACCCTACCTGAATCAATCCAATTACCGGCACCAGCATCGTGAGGTACCAAAACCAACCTGTGACGAGGTAGGGCTGTTTATGCCGCAGTGCGATCACTCCTGCGCTCACCAATCCGAGCAGCACAATAGCCAGACCAACTTCCCAAACCGGCAGTTGATCTCCGGGGTGAGGATAAAAAACTGCCAGCCCCACAGGCCAAATCATTTGCTTCACGTAAATCACGCACGAGACAAGCCCATTACCGATTCGCCAAATCAGAGGCAATTGCTCGGTGCGTGCCACGCTCGATTGCTGCACCCAAAGCGTGACAAACCCTCCAGCAGCCGAGAGAGCTAACAGCGGAATCTTTTCAAGAAACAATCGCTTGATTGATGACCGCCCGCCACAACGCTCGAGAGGCCAATAATCGAGCAACAATAGGATGAAAGGGACCGTCACTAGCATCGACTTGGACAGGAGACCGAGCGCGAACATGATCGACATCGTCACATAGCGGCCGAGAGATGGAGACCTTGCATAGTGGAAGTAAGCGCCAAGCGTGAGCACGAAGAAAATGGCGCTCAACACATCTTTGCGCTCGGAAATCCAGGCAACTGATTCGACTCGAAGCGGGTGGATCGCGAAAAGTGTGGCGACGAATGTGCTCTGCCAGATCGCGCCGGTCATTTGTTTTAATACCAAAAATAACAAGACGACGGCGATGGTGTGGAGGACAAGATTCGTTAAGTGATGACCGCCAGCGCGGACGCCCCACAGCTGGCAGTCCAGCATGTGCGATAGAGTTGTCAGCGGATGCCAATTTCGGCCGTGCCTGCCACTAAATGCATAGGTTATGCCCTGCGGCGTCAATCCGCTTGTGATCGCCGGGTTTGCATAAACGTACTCGTTATCATCGTAGTTGACGAAGTCGTAACGGACGGTTTGGCCAAACACCAGCCAGGTAATGACGACCAGGAAAAAACAAACGCCCAAAACCTGGCGGCGTATGGATGACTTAGCTTGTGGTGAATCTACCGGAGCCATAACTTGCGACCCGAGAATTGAGGCAAAGCACTTGGGAAAAGATTTGGTTGTCGCGGACAAAATCGTCGATACGCGAGCGGCCATATCCCAGATTCCCGGCATAACCGCCCTCGGCTACAACGCATGTCCCCGAATAGTTTCCTAGGCGCCTACATGTCGAGCCCCATGGAGCCAGACAGGTTTGTAATCATATAAAGAGTCATGCGAAATCGCGATACGGTCATTTCTTCTCCGATGTGGAGCTCTTTGCTTTCACCGCTGCATCGACCAGCCTGCGCACTCCCTCGGGGTTCCGGTCGTTCGCACCCATTTCGCGTTTATCGACGAAGAGCGATGGAGCGGTTTGAACTCCCAGCGAGTTGGCGCGCGCTTGATCGGACTCAATGCGCGCTCTGACCTTTTCGCTTTCCATGTCTCTTTTAAACTGCTGGAGATCGAGTCCGAGAGTTTCCGCGTAGGAAATAAACAGCGTCCGCGCATCATTAGAGCTACTCCAAACGGGCTGTTCCCGGTACAGTGTGTCGTGCATCTTCCAGTAGCGGCCTTGCAGACCAGCCGCTTCGGCGGCCAGAGCGGCGTCGCGTGCGTGTTGATGCATCGCGAGTGGAAAATTGCGAAAGCTCAACCGAACGCGTGGATGATACTCTTTTATCAAGTCATCGAGAAACGTGGCGAGATTCTTACAGGATGGGCACTCGAAGTCGCCGAATTCTTCTAACGTAACCGGAGCGTTTGGATTCCCACGAACGTGAACGGATTCACTCGGAGATCTAGATGACACCGCTGCATCTGCGGAAATCGTCAGGCGATGCGGCTGCATTGTCTGGCTGAGCAGCGTGCCGTTGCCGATCGCGGTGAATGCGGCCGCACCAACAATGATAAAAGGCAGACAGCGTTTCATGAAAACGAGACGAGCGCCAGAAGCTTCAGCGCACAATAGAATTCGTCAAATTTAGTTCGAAATGGAAGATGGTTCCCGGATTACCCGCCAAAGGTCGCCGCCGTGATCTCTGGCGCGGCAGGCGATAAATGAGTTCCGCAGTTGCCGATTGTAGCCACGCCCTGTAAATCCCCCGTCGCGTTAATTCGTGCACGGAATGGTCTTCTTTGAAACTCGCCCTTGTGTTTAGGGTTAAATAAAATGAAAGTTCAAAACGAGAGGTCTTCAAATTATGAAAATATCAGACGTGATGAAGTCGGCGGTGGTGTTGTTACTGGCGTCGACCGTGGCGACCAGTGTGTTCGCGGGGTCACAAAATAACCAGGTGCAAGTGACGCAAAATAGGGGCGAGCGATACGCGTACGTTTGGGTAACAGGGTCCCGGATCCCACAGAAGGTGAAGATTAGCCCGGTCGGGACGCTAACCCAAAGTCCGCTGTCCGAATATGATCGGCGTCAGATCAACCAGACCCGCGGCGGAACGGTGCGGCAGGCCCTGGGCAACGAGCCTTCAGTTAGCTTCAGAGGCCGCTAGCCGCGATTCCAAGCGCGGAGAATTGTCGGGGAGGACTCCAGCCCCATCATCTGTAAGTGTGCAGCGCTGAGGTCGCCTGGGTATCGCACAAGGGATTTGATTGGCGCGAAAGTAAGCGCTGAAAGCGCGATTTAGCCAATGGCTGGCCGCCTCATGTGCTGCGTTCGTCAGGATTCATGTTTGCGCGCTTGTCTTACTGGCTTCCACGCGATTCTCGTAAGTTGCTCTAGGGTCGCATTTAACGCTGCGCTTTTAGCGCTAAACACAAACTATCGTTTCCTGAGGAGTTCGGAGAGTTCGGTATTTTTTGTGATCGCCGTGTAGCCGCAAACCCAGTTTCGATTCGGTTGCGCCGCTCCGCTGTTTCGGGTGCTATATCGAGTTTCAGCGGGACCTCGAATCGCCCTGCGCGCTGAGGGCGAAGCGAAGGTTTTCCGCTGCCTCTGCATCATCAGGGTTTAAACGCAGCGCTTCCTTGAACTGAGCAATCGCCTCTGAAGTTTGTCCAAGGCGGAAATAGACTGCGCCAAGACCGCTGTGCACTGGTGCCTTGGGATCGAGACGCGCAGTTTCCTCATAATGTCGTTTCGTGCCTTCAAAATCGCCTTTCTGATAGAGCGCTCTGCCGAGATGATAATGCCCTTCAGGGTTGTTCGGGTTGTATTTTAACGCCGCCTCAAATTCTGGAATGGCCTGATCGAGCTTGCCATCTCGGAAAAGGAACATCGCGAACTCGTAATGATTCCGGCCGGACTTCGGCGCCAACCGAATGGCGGCAGCGTGCTCAGCGCTGGACTTGTCTTTCTCGCCAAGTCGTTCCAGAACGACTGCATATTCGGAATGATATTCGCCGTCGCGCGGCTGACTGCGCAAACCCTCCTCCAGTTCAATGCGGGCTTCGGTTAAACGCGATTGCGCCGCGAGAACCTGGCCAAGACCAAAATGCGGTTCCTTCTCCTTGGGATTGAGACGTAACGTGATCCGGTACTGTTCTAATGCCTCGTCGAGGCGATCGGCCTTTTGCAACTTAACAGCGTACTTCCAATGAGCGCGCGCGCTACCGGGCAAATCCGCAGCGATCCGAGCTGTTTGCTCCACTTCAGGCGTTTTGTTCCGCGACTGGCCAATCAAGAGTGCGCCGAGTGGGACCACAAAAACGCCAACCCATTTTAGCCCGTGCAACGCCCAACCGGGCAGGAGTTCGCGTGAGGGGGCGGCAACATTGCCAGCGGCGAGTCCGAGGTTCTCTCGCGTGGATCGGTCGCGAACCTTCCAGATAAACCCGTCGTAATAAAAATGCAGGAGACTTGACGCCGCCACGACGCCTGTGAGCACGCGTTTGACCGTTTCGATCTCCAGATGGGCATTGAAATAGCCCAGAGAACCGTATGCGAAGCACAGCCCGACATATAATCCGACCAGCGAACCGCTTCTTCGAAAAACGAAGCGCATAAAACCGCCGATGGAACTGTCCTTTTCCACGCGACTGCGATTGTAAATCCAGACGATCGAGAGGTACTGCACGTCGTGATAGACCTCGAATAGGGCGATGCCTGCAAGAACGTTGGCGACGCCGTTGTTGCAGTACCACCAAAAAGCAATGGTCGTTGCTAAAAGCGCGAGCTTTATCGGATTGGGGCGTTTCCCTTCCGCCCACATCCGGGAAAAATTGAACATGAACAAAACGGTGACGGTGATAGCAATGGCCAAGACGACTTGTTGTGCATTGTGCAGTAGCCACGGCGGAATGAAAGGTCCGCCGCTGGAGTAATACATTTCCAAGGTGTCGGCCATGCGTTGCGGTGAAAGGAGCACTGCCGCCGCGAACCAGGTGGCACAGGTCGCGAAGTCGAGCCGACGCGTTAGTGCAGCGAAGGACCCCGTCTTGGCGTCATAGATTCGACAGAAACCGTAGGTCTGCATCATCCCGTGCCAGACACCCCAGAAGAAAACGATTAGAATTATGCCCTTGAGGTCCCACCAGTAAAAAGCGACACAAATCGACAGCAAAAAAATCGGCGCGAAAATAAAGCGCCACCGAAATCGTCTGAACAATGCGCGATCGCCGTACGCGCGGATCATTCCCGGGAGATGATGGCCCACTGCGCCAAATGCACCGACAAAAAGGTAAATGTCTTGTGCGCTCCAGCGCGCCTGCGCTAACAGAAACATCGGCAGGAGAAAAAGCGGCGTCCCGACGTAAAGAATCAGGTCGCGCCAGCTGTTGAGAATCCACAGAGTTTTTCTTGGCGCTGTGAGTGGAACAGCGGGAACGGTCTGCGGACGTGAGAATGCGCTGAGGAGCTGCATTGGTCTGAGCGCCAAGTGTGTCTTAATTCGGCAAGAAAATCAATATGCAGTTATTTGCTTTGCCGGGCGCGCGGAAGAGTGCCGTCCAGCGTAAAGCAGGATTGTGAACGCGATGAAATCTGAGGCTTAGAGCTCACCGCGAAGTACCTTAAAAACTACTGTGCTATCGACTACTCCTTGCAGCACGTCTGTCCCGGGGCCGCTGCCGAACACAACGACATCGTCCACGGTCGGCAGCGCCGATTTTGTGTATAGTGCGGCCGGTTCCAGATTTTCTGCCGGTTGTTCATTCTGTCCGACAGAGGATGGATCCGGTGTGGCGGACTTGTTATTCGGAATGTTCGCTGCCCCGTAAGAACTCATGCCGTGTGGACCCGTGGCCCACGTGATCCATGGCTGGCCCGTCGAATTACGCCCGAGAAGCGCGATGCCGCTATCTTGTCGAAACGGGAAACCATTCAAGTTCATGCCACCAATCGCGACGTCGCCGCACACAATAATCGTCGATTTTTCTCCAGCATAGCGTCGGGCAAGGGCGACTGCGCGATCTAATTCAACCGTCTGCGCGAGCGTCCTTTCTCCGTTGTTTTCTTGGGCCGCTTTGCGCATCAGACCGGCATCAACCACGAGCAGATATCCGCCGGTGTTATATTGCAGCAGTTGGATCGCTTGCCGCACCATGTCCGAAAGATTCGGTTGCTGGCCACGCTCTTCGACCTGATCTGTGAACGCCAGCTCCGCGTTGTTAAAAACGCCAAAAAGCTTCGGGCGCCGCCACGCGGGAATCGACTCTAGCTCGGCTCGTGTACGAACGATATCAAAACCGTTGCCGCGGAGCTCGAGCAAGAGATCGCGGTTGTCCTGTCTCTCGCCGCCCTTTGTAGCTGGGAGAAATTGCGACGCACCGCCTCCCATCGCGATATCGATCTTTCCGCCATCGACGAACTCAGCTGCAATTTTCTCGATATCGTTTGGGTCGACCGGATGCGCATAAAAAGCGGCGCTTGTCGGATCAGTCAATTTTGTGTCCGTTACCAAGCCAGTGGCGCGTCCATATTCGCGAGCTAACTCAATAATGCTCTGTAGAGGTTTCTTATCGACGTTGATCGCGATTGCGCCGTTAGGCACCCTCGTGCCTGTCGCAATTGCAGTCGCCGCAGCCGCCTGATCTGGAGCCGCGAAATCCGTCGAGTAATTCGTCAGCAAAGCCATACTGGGCATCGAATCCAGACTCAGGCGTGTGCCTGCTCCCCCCGCGTAAGCGCGCGTCGCGGCCAGTCGATCCGGCGCAAATCCTTCGGCGACAAACAAGATTATTCCGAACGGCTTCCGAAAGACCCAGTGTTGAAAATAAAGAACCCCCAGGCCGGCAAAGGCGAGGAGACAAAAAACCGCCAGCAACTGGTTGCGCCATTTCACGAGGCCGATCTAGGCGCGCGTCCTTAGCGTGTCAATCCCGCAACGACATGAAACCGCTTGTCGATCTTCTCATTCACCAGCAAAGTGCGCGAGTTATGGGGGGTCCGGTAATGCTCATCATTCGCGACGGCTGGGGGATCAATCCGGGTGGCCGGGAAAAACGTGATGAGAATGGAGACGCCACGCTGCTCGCATCCACTCCCTTTCACGACAAGCTCTACCGGGATTATCCGTGCTCCAGATTAAGCGCCAGTGGCGTCGACGTCGGTCTGCCGAAGGGACAAATGGGCAACTCGGAAGTTGGACACCTTAACTTGGGAGCGGGTAGAATCGTCTATCAAGACCTAACGCGAATTAACAAGGCAATCCAACAAGGAGAACTATCCCGTAGCTCAATTTTACAAGAAACGTTCGCAGGCGCGCGTCGTCACCGGCTTCATTTGCTAGGGCTGGTTTCCGACGGCGGTGTGCACAGCCACTATTCGCATATGGTCGCGCTTGCGAATGCCGCGGGTGAAGCAGGCGTTGCAGAAATTTTCGTCCACGCTTTCACGGACGGGCGAGACACTTCTCCCACTGGCGGCGCCGGCTTTTTAAAAACGTGCGAAAACGAACTTGAGAAGAGCGGCGCCCAGATCATCACGGTCGTTGGCCGGTATTTCGCGATGGATCGCGACCGGCGGTGGGATCGCACGAAAAAAGCTTGGGACGCAATCGTTCTTGGTTGTGGTGAAATCTGCAATTCATCGCCCTCCGCTGCAGTAGATCGACAATACTCTCTTGGGAAGACCGACGAATTCATGCCGCCGTTGATTTTCTCCCATGCCAACGAGCAACGCGTGCGCGATGACGACTCAGTTTTGTTTTTCAACTTCCGCGCCGATCGGGCGAGGCAATTGTCGCAAGCTTTTTTGCTGAAAGATTTCGACGGCTTCGACCGCGAAGTGTGGCCGCAAGTTCATTTCGTGAGCTTTACTCAATATGACGTCCGTTTTTCTTCGCCGTTTGTTTTTCCGCAGCAAGAGCTTCCCAACATCCTGGGCGAAGTGATGGGCGCGGCAGGCAAATCCCAACTGCGCATCGCCGAGACGGAGAAATACGCGCACGTCACCTATTTTTTTAACGGCGGGATCGAAAAACCGTTCCCGCGCGAAGACCGCAAACTAATTCCCTCGCCAAAGGTCGCTACCTACGACATGAAACCGGAGATGAGCGGGTTCGAAGTCACCGAAGAACTGCTCGCGCGGATGCCGGACTATGATTTGATTATCCTCAATTTTGCCAACCCGGACATGGTTGGCCACACCGGTGTGGTCGAAGCGGGTATCAAAGCCGTGGAAACAGTGGACAAATGCACCGAGCGAATCATTTCGAAGCTTCTCGAACTTGACGGCAAGGCCTTGGTCACCGCGGATCACGGAAATTGTGAGCAGATGCGGAACCCTGACGGTTCACCGAATACCGCGCACACCACCTATCTCGTCCACTTCATTTACGTCGCCAAAGATGCCGCAGAGTTCCGTTGCCAAGACGGAATCCTGGCCGATGTCGCGCCTACCCTCCTCTTTTTGCTTGCGCTCCCGCAACCAAAAGAGATGACCGGTCACAATTTGCTCGTGCCAGCTTAAGGTCGTTGCAGAAGCCCGCCGGGATTATGCAGTTTTTGATTTAGAGATCGCGTTCCCACCACGGCGATTCGGTGCAAAAGGCGCGTGCGATTTTCTTCCGTAGTTTCGTGCCAGATTGGTTTGCGCACGAGTATGAGTGCGCCGTTCGATTCCACGAGCGCGCCCCAGCCCGCCGGGATTTCCGGATCACGAAATAACTCCTCAGGCAGAACAAGGAAAAACAAATTCGCACAGCGGTAGCGAGTTAATTTGTCAAACTTTGCGCAATCGTAGAGGCGATTTTGCAGCGCGCGCAGCTCACGCAACAGGCGTGAGTAACCGCGGTGACCGATCTCGGCGAAATTTTGCGAGTCAAATTCCGGGAAGAGCGACTCAGCACTCCGCAAACTCGGATAATGTTCGCGCAAGCGGGCTTCGAGAATTAGGCGACGTTTACAGATTGCTTTGAGCCGCTGGCGCTCAGCATCGGTGCGGCAATTGTCTCGTCGCAGATCGCAAAGCACCTGCTTGCACTCGAAGATCGCCGTCGATCCGATCTGACTTGGATGCGGTCGATACGCAGCGACGTCGGCCCGATACCGGCATTTTGGCAAACTCACTTCCATTGCGCACGCAGAAAATCCCTGGGCCTGCGCCCATAAAAACGCGAGACGCTTCAGGCGGACATGCAGCGCGGTTTCGCCATTGGCGCTTGTTATTCCCGCAGCCATTTCGCAAGTTCGCGTGCCCAATAAGTGACGATAATATCTGCGCCTGCGCGTTTGAGGGCGGTCATGATTTCGAGTACAGCGGCCCGCTCATCCAGGAGCCCTTTCTCGACAGCGCCTTTGACCATCGCGTACTCGCCGCTGACACTGTAAACGGCCGTGGGTTTTCCAAAGCGTTCGTGGACGCGCCACAAGATATCGAGGTAGGGCAACGCAGGTTTAACCATCACGATGTCTGCTCCTTCATCGATATCCAGCGCTGCTTCGCGCAGCGCTTCTTCAGCGTTAGCAGGATCCATTTGGTATGATTTGCGGTCGCCAAACTGCGGCGGGCTTTCGGCTGCGTCGCGGAATGGCCCGTAAAACACTGACGCAAATTTGGCCGCATAACTCATAATTCCGGTTTGATCGAAGCCTGCCGCATCGAGCGCCTCGCGAATCGCGCCGATACGCCCATCCATCATGTCGCTCGGTGCAACCATGTCTGCGCCTGCTGCTGCGTGAGAAAGCGACGTCTTCACCAACAGTTCCACGCTTTCGTCATTGAGGACGTGGAAATGATCTCCGTCAATCCGAGTGACACCGCAATGACCATGGCTCATGTATTCGCACAGGCAGACATCAGTGATGGCGATCAACTCCGGGCATTTTGATTTGATCGCCCGCAACGCTTTTTGAATAACTCCATTTTCTGCGTAAGCGCCCGTGGCCTGTTCGTCTTTTTGTTCCGGAATGCCGAAGAGCAGGACAGCTTGCAGTCCGAGGTCCTCAGCGGCGCGCGCCTCATCTGCAATCTCTTTTACAGACAACTGGAAAACCCCAGGCATGCTTGCGATCGGCCAGCGCTTATCGACTTTCTCGCTGATAAACAGCGGCAGAATAAAATCGTGTGCATCCAACTGTGTCTCGCGGACGAGATTTCGCAGAGCAGGGGAACGCCGCAAGCGGCGCGGACGATGCACCAATCTTCTCACAAATCGAGGCTACGCGCTGGCAAGAGCGTCGCAAGCGCATATGCGACGAACGCGGCCCATCGGACCGATACTCGCGACGCCAACGAAGCTTGACGTGGGTAACAGTTCCATGTCTGCATCTTAGCGTGGCGCGGAGCTTCGATTATTTGCTGATCGATATCAGTAATTCGTACACCAAGTTTGCGTTTGCTTCGAAGAGACGGATCTCGGCTCCTTCCCGAATTGTTACCAGTGAGCTCTCCAGCGATGTGGTCTCGGGATTTCTCGCGCAACGAAATGTGCGGACGCTGGTCGTCTCGTCGGTGGTGCCGGCAAAAAACTCTGCGATCTCGAGGGCTGCAAGAAAAAAGGCCAAAGTGATCTGGCTGGATTGGAATCTGAAGCTGGGTGTGGAAATCGATTATCCCAAGCCGCGATCGATCGGCGCAGATCGTCTGGCGAATGCTGCCGCGGTTGTGGAGCTTTATGGATTTCCCGCAATCGTTGTGGATTTCGGGACCGCGGTAACTTTCGATATCGTTTCTAAGCGCCGCAGCTACGTCGGCGGCGTGATTGCGCCGGGACTCGAAGCGATGACTAACTTTCTTTTTCAACGAACAGCTCTGTTGCCTAGGCTGTCGTTGAAAGAGCCCCGACACGCGGTGGGTAAATCGACGATCGAAGCAATGCTGTCCGGCGCCGTGTTCGGGTATCGTGGTTTGGTTCGGGAAATCCTTGCACGAATTAAAGCAGAGCAGTTTCCGCGCAAAAAGGTTTACGTTGTAGCGACAGGCGGCTACGCGCGCCTGATCGCCGGACGCTTGCCAGAGATCGGCGTGATTCGTCCCCACCTCACTTTGGAAGGTTTACGGATTGTGGCCAATCTGAATGACTGAGCCAGCGGGAGACCATCACAACGGTCGACGCTTTTTCCGAAGGCCGCTGAAAAATCGATGCGCAAAAGCAACTTTCCACTTGTCAGACGGCCCGAACAGGGCTTCAATCGCTACCGCATGAGACTCTGGGGGATGGCGGCGGTGGCCGCGCTGGTGCTTGCTTCACTCGCAGCAATCGCGTTTGCAGCAGACAATGTTGCGCCGACCAAAGCGGAACTGGAAGAAATGTACACCGCCGCGTACCGCGCGTTTGACGCGAAGAAGTTTTCAGAGGCGCTGAAGCAACTCGATGCCATCGATGCGCGCCAGCCTGATCTTGCCGCATCAAAAAATCTCCGCGGTGTCATCCTGATGCGACAAGGCAAATACGATGAAGCGGAAACTGCATTGCAGGACGCAGCTCGCATCGATCCAAAGTTTTGGAATGCGCGTTTCAACCTGGCGGAGATTCCGTTTCTGAAAAAGGATTGGGCTGAGGCGAGGAAACGCTTTGAGCAACTGCTCGCCACTGGTGGATCCGATCTGGCCAAGGAAGCTTCGCAGCTGATTCAATACAAGATTCTTCTGACGTACCTGCAGGAGGGCAACGGGAACATGGTGGATTCGATGCTGGCCAAGCTGGAACTGTCGCCCGATACGCCGGCTGTTGACTATGTGAAGGCGGCCGTCGCGCTCCAGGCGAAGAATCAAAGCGAAGCTAAAGATTGGATCAGCGCAGCCGAGAAGAATTATTCGCCGCAGCTGAACAAGCTTTTCGCAGAATCACTTTATGAAGCCGGGTGGCTGGAAAAGCCGGCTGGCGAAGGGCGACCCTCATTGCCGCTTATGACAACCGCCGAGCGCTCGGAAAAGACCAAGGCTGCTGCGCGTTCAAAGTTCGAGCAATCGCAACAGGCGCTTCGGCAAGGTGATTTCGCGACAGCCCTTAAACTAGTCGATGAAGCCGACAAGACAGACCCGAATAAGCCGGCTATTCTGAATTTACGTGGCGAAATTCTGATGGCGCAGCAGCAATTTGACCAGGCCGAAGCTGCATTTAAGAAGGCAGCCCGGCTCGACCCGAAACTCCGCGAAGCGCAATATAACCTGGCGCAAGTACCCTTTAAGAAAAAGGACTACGCAAAGGCGCAGGAGCGTTTTGAAGCGCTTTATAATCGAATCCCGGGCGGCGATAAAAATCAGGCGGCGGAGCTTATCAAATTCAAGATTTACATGACGGTTTTGCTCGAGGGGAAAGAGAGCCGCGCGCATGCGATGATGGAGGAGTTTCAATTCACCGGAGATACGCCGGCGCTCTATTACGCCCAGGCAGCGTGGGAGTATAAGCATAACAATCCCGAAAAGGCTGCGGATTGGACCAGTTCGGCTAACAAGATTTATTCACCGGCGCTTAACACTGTTTTTGCCGACGCTTTTTATGATGTCGGTTGGATGCAAAGGCCGGAAGGTTCAGCCGCGCCTGCGCTGGCGTTCGACACAGCAAGCGTCGTTGCGCCCCAGGCGGAGGGTGGTCCGGCGGTTGAACCGAGTGCTATTCCGAACAAGGTGGCTGCTGCAAACAAGCAAGGTGAAGAGTCGAGCGGAGAAACGCTTTCCTTAGGCCCGGCAGCGAACCAGCCAAATGCCGGAACGGAAATTGCCAGCGCTGAGGCAAGCCCGAACGCTGTCGCGGCTGCCTCGGCCCCGAGCGAATCGCCTACGGAAACTAACGCCCTGCCACAACAACCGGTCTCGGAGTCGTCCCCGGTTGGCGGCGAATCGACAACAACAGCTGCGGCGCAAGCTGTCGGAGCCGAGGAGACGCCGCAAGCTTCGTCTGCTTCTAACGAACAGAACAATCAGCCGGTCGCTGCCCAAACAAGTCCGCCTGAGAAATCCACTGTCGCACCAGCGCCCGCAAGGGTCTCGTCATCCGCCGTTGCAAGCATGGCAAGCCGAAGGTTGCCTATTGTTGCTGGCTTACTCTTGGCGGCCATAATCATACTGGCTTGGGTGATCGTGCCCATTGTGCGCCGGCATGCTTTTAACGTTCCGCGTCACATGCGGCTCGAGCCTCCCGCCGGGACCACCGCCGGCGGCGCTGCCGTCTTGAAGCCCAGAGTCGCACCAGCGCAGTCGAGTAGTGTCCGGGACAACGGCTTTGCTGGGGGGCCACGTCAGGTTTCGGTGGAATTAAAACCATGGCAAGCTCCGCTGCGAAACGCTGCAGTGCCTTCACGCAAATTCAGCGGCGTTGTGGATCGATTGAAGGAACGCAGAGCAAAGGCTTCACGAACCCCGGCACGCCACGCGCCCGAGCGCGAATTGCCGCCGGTTGCCGAGCCCGACTTCGAATCAGCCGTGGGACCAGTCGTCGAACAAGCACCGGAGGTCCCGCAACCAGTTATCCCGGAAGCTGCTGAAATGGCTACGGTTTCAGCAACCAGTGAGTTTGCAGAAGTTTCTGCGATCGTTCCGCAACAGCCGATCGAGGGAGATGGAGAGGGAGTCGCATTCTACCCGGAGGAGCCGGGCGCGTTTTTCGGAGAGTCGCAACAATCCGTGTTGCCCGCGGAAGAGCAGCCGCGTGAAGCGGCGTTTGCGAGCGCAGACTTCGCGTGGCCCGCCGTAGAACCGTTGGCAGAGTTTGCAGTTGAACCGATCGCACAAGAGCAACCCATTCCCTCGATTGCGAGTGAATTTCCTACAGTCGAAACGACTGCCGAGCCCGCGTATGATTTTCCAAGTGCTTTTCACACTGAGCCTGTATTTCCGCAAATAACCACACCTGTAACCATGCCAGAAACAACACACACTCCAACCGCTCCAGTAAACAAAGCCCCGGCCCCACCCGTGGCCAGGCCACAACCGCCACCCGCTGCCACGACGATGCAAACATCCGTGCAGCTTACTTTCTCCTTCGAGATCGCCGCCATGCAGTTGACGCCGAGCTTTAAGATGGGTGTTTTGAAAGTGCGTCCCATATCGAAGCTTGTCACGATGCGTTTGCCTTCGCCTCAACGCGCTCAGTCTCCGTTGAATTTGCAGGTCGCCTTCGAGATCATAAAGATTCAGCCCGTCGCCGGCGCGATAGGCAGCGTTCGCGTGGTTCCATCGCAGCAACAGCGACCTACCCTGACCGGCATGCCGTCAATCGCAGTAGCAGGATTGCAAATAGTCCCTAATTCTGAGACTGCGCCAGTCCAACTCACCCCATCACCGCAGGGACGTGCTTCTGTGTCTGTCACGATTCCGTTCCAGATCAGCTCGCTCGAGTTTTCGCCATCACTCGAGATTGCATCGGTCATCCTGAATTCCAACTCCAAGCAGGTCATTGTTCAGTTGCCCGGCGCCAGCCCGAGTCCCGGCGAAGGCGCGCCCATGTTTGAAATCGCCAATCTCGAACTCACCGAGCATGGCGAGATCGCCATGGTGCAGCTAAACCTTCTCGGCGGGCCGAAGCGCGTCTAACAAGCGCAGGTTAGTGCAAGGCAAGTTGTAGCGGCGCCCACCGCGGCGAGCGCAAGATTGGTCAGGCCTCCTAAAAACTCCACCGGCGCCCCACGATCTTCGATGAACGCGACGGTCACGCCTGGGCTGGGGTTATTTGGTTCGATGATCACCTTCTTGCCCTTGAGTTCCTGCTCGAGATCGTCCACCTCAAACGCCACATGAGGCACGGTCTTGACGAGCTCCGGATACGGCGCATCCGGTTCGAACCTCATCCACTCGATGTGGTAGAGACTCTCTTTGTAGCCGCTCACATAAATTTTCAAATGCTTCAGATGCACTTCGCCCTCTCTCTTTTCCGTGGTCGGAATTCCGAGATGATGGTAATTCCTCATTTCACAAACTCGGGCTGCTTCACAAACCCCATGAAGCTCGCCAGCTAAACGGCGTGTCAAAGCCGGCGAGGGACGCGTAGATGCTCCACTGACCGTGATGGATGGCCTCATGTTGCACGAACTCCCATGTAAACAGTGCAAACGTGAAAGGAGTTCCGTCCCAGTCGATCGCCGCGTCAACATCGACGGTCTCCAGCGGGGCAAGCAATTGTCGATGCTTTTCCTCAAGCGCTGGCAGGAGCGCCTCACGAGTCAACGGGCCGACGTAGTAATTCTGCTTTCGCGTCCAGTCCACTTTTCTCGTCGCCAGCGCGGCATTGTAGACACCGCGCACGCAGACGACGTGCCGCAGTTGCTTACAAAATGGAGCGAAGCCGTCGCCAATCCGATGCGGTGCCGGCACGCGACCAAGCTTCCCGGCCGGCTCGGGCGTGAAGTCCCATTTGTCGTCCGGGACAGCACGGACAAAATCGACGGTCAACCGGTGGAGCACTTTGCTGTAGCGCGCGAAGGCATCGATCAACATCATATTTGCAATCTCAGTTTGGTTACACTTTGGCCTAACGAGAATTCGGCCGAATTATTTCGGTATTTTAAGGCGGAATTATTCGGTCTAATCCGCTTACCTTCGGGGGAACGGCTCGCCACAGAAGACCGCATGACGAACGCAGTGATAGAACCAGCGTTTACGTCTGACAAGCCGAAAAGGTGTTGGATCCAATGCGCGCTGTGCACAAACACACGCGCGATTTCATGCGACGCACTACAAATATTGTACAGCTCGTCGCTGCCGATTGATGGCTCATCACGTGGACAAATGATTGACGTTTATCAGGAACAGACGCAGCATCGTCGGCACAGGAGGAGTAAGACATGAAGAACTCAGCAGTTGGTTTGCTTGCAGTGCGGATGGTCGGAATTTTCAAAGTGCTGGGCGGCTTATCTCTTTCTCGTTAGACCCATGTTGGCGACCTGCGCTATGCGTGCAAGGAGACCTTGAGCGAAAGCGGACGTGTCCTGATTGCTCTTGGCGCGGCTGTCGTCGGCGGCATCGCTGTCGCTGCGTCGGGGATCGCACCGCTCATTCACGCTGCCGATTTCATCGCGCCGGTCGGCACCCTTTGGGTCAATGCGATTCGCATGACGGTGATTCCGCTAATTGCCTCGCTTCTCGTAGTCGCGGTGAGTTCGGTGGCCGACGTGAAATCGATCGGGCGCATCGGTGGGCGAACACTTCTGGTCTTTTTCCTCCTTCTCGCCGGCACTGCGATCGTGGTGATTCCGCTCGCGCCCACCTTCTCCCGTTTGCTTCCGCAGCATGCTGACGTGCATCAACTGCCGACTGGCGCCACGGAGGCGGCAAGCGAAATCACGGCCGGGGGACAAGCCCAGACATTTTCGGGCTGGCTTACCTCGCTGTTGCCATCTAACCCGATCGCGGCAGCG
>Ga0209473_1000738_pt1 | contig 18988 bp, 17 predicted proteins | sample GraSoiAngelo_133_FD_185890 | JGI IMG/M metagenome (GOLD analysis project Ga0209473, IMG submission 185890) | Grasslands soil microbial communities from the Angelo Coastal Reserve, California, USA - 14_0929_05_20cm (SPAdes) (version 2) | ecosystem: Environmental > Terrestrial > Soil > Grasslands ...
AGGCGCGTTCCTCCATTCGGCAGAGGCGTAAGTAAGAACTGACCGCCCTTCGACATTAAAAAGCCGTGCAAGTGGGGAGGCTCGATGTGGGAATACGGCGTCCACTCCTCCATGGGAGCCGGGTTCGAAGTCACGGAGAACTTCAGTCTGTGCGGCGCCTCCCAGACCTCGATAGGCTCCACAAAAGCTCCGGTGGAGAACACGCAGTGCCGTTCTGCGCCGGCACCGCGGCCCATCATTTCCGCACGAATTGGATAGGCAATACCAGCTCGAAAGATCCATTCCTGTGGTGGCGGGATTTCACTGAACGCAATCACTTGATCCCAAACCTGCTGCGGCGATGCTTGTACGTCGATTGTCGAGCGGACCACAAACGTAGCCGCCGGTCTCGCCATCGCGTGTTCCGTCCACTGTACGCCGGGAACAAAAATAAGCAGGACTGACAGGAATGCCGGGGCCCCGGCTTGGATGGAAGGCCGCCGCTGCACGAGGTATCCGCAGGCTCCCCCAAACGCGGCGAGCGGAAGCGCAATTGGCATGGCCATGACCAGGCACACCATACCTTCGAAAGCGAGCGCCAGTAGCGCCGCTCCGAGAAGCGCGGTGGAGAGGCATGCGACCCCAATGCAACTCTTGATGCTACGCGGCTGCCGCTGTCCATGAATCACAGCGGCCGCCAAACCAAGGGCGAAGGGCAAAGCCACGAACAACCCCCAGCCATAGTTCGTCAGTACCTGTGCGCCGAGCAGGGCGATGGCCAGGCCGAGCGGGACCGTGAATATAAGTGACACCGCTGCGCTTCCCAATGCGCTCTCTGGAATCATTTGCTTGAACGATGACACTCTTGATCTCTGTTGATCAATCAGCCGGGCAGCACGCTCAGGAATAAGACAGAGCAGTAGAAAAAACATCAGGTTCACAAATGGGAAGAAGAAAAGTACTACCAGCTGAGAAGGCAGCCCCGCGCTCCGAAGCCGCCTGATCGTCATCGCCACGCCAACCCAGACAAAGGGAAGGGCGATCGCCACCATCGTCCCGAGAAAAGCAGCCTGGTTGCTTCGCAGATCGGTAATCCGTGCTACATCGCGCAGCGGCAGCCAGTAGCTGAACAGTCTCCAGCCCCGATGAAATCCATACGCGGCAACAAGACGATCGATATTGTGTTTGAGCGCGAAACCCAGAACGCCGACCAGAGCGTAGGTTCCCCGATCTACCGTTCCGTTGAGCCGCCACAGTTCGCTGAATCGAATCTTCATCTTGTCATCCTCACTTGGCCGAAGGTTTCGTGACGCCTTCGATCAAGCCCTTTAATTTTCCGCGCAAGCGCGCGAATCCGCGCAGAGTCATAATCGGCATATGCACAAACTCCTCAAACAGGCTTGAAGTACTCGTGAGAAACTCCAGCATCTCCTGCAGGCGCGCCCGCGTGTAGGCGCTGCCGGCTCCGGCTCTTTTCAGTTCACTGACACAGTCCTGGAGTACGCGCAGGGTGGGGTCAATCTCCCGCCGCTTGCGCTCTTCAGCAACGATGCGGAAGATCTCCCAAACATCCTTTACGGACTCGAAATGATCTCTGCGATCGCCGAGCACATGTGCGAGACGCACGATTCTCCAGCCCTGCAATTCACGCAAACTGGTACTCACATTCGATCGAGCGACCTCCAGGGTGTTTGCGATTTCTTCAGCATGCAAAGGCTTGGGAGAAAGAAACAGCAGGGCATGAACCTGGGCCACGGTGCGATTGATACCCCAACGCGTTCCCATTTCGCCCCAGTGCAGGACAAATCTTTGTTCGATGGGAGATAAGGGCATTGTCTTATATTACGGTTTATTCTGTAATGACAGAAATTACTGTGAGTAGAGGCGCTTTGTCAAGCGGGCAGTCATAGATAAAGGACGGGGCACCCGTGCGACTCGGATTGAGTTCCTCCGAATCGCCGATGAAGGAGGGTTTTGCCTGGAGTGGTGTTCCAAAACGAGAGCAGCGGCTGGAAGAGTGCCCATCCTGGAGCTTATACCGAGGCATCTTAAATACTAACTCCCCTGAATACCAAGGACTGGAGAGTGATTTATGGATCAGGAAAAGAAACCCAATCAGTCTGAGCGCGTAGAGCGCGAAGGCGCCGAGGGACAACAAGGTAAGAAACAAGAGGAACAGCGACAGCCCGGTCAGAGCGGGCAGCAAGGGCAGCGTCAGCCCGGCCAAGAGGCCTGGCGGCAGCCCGGGCAAACGGGCGAAGAGAAGAAGCCCGAAAAACGCGAAGATGTAGCGTAGTACAGAACCTTCAAAGCTTGTCGAATAGGACCCCTCCACCTCAGAGGGGTTTATTTTGCGCGGGAATTAGCGGGAACCGGTGCTATGGAACGCGCAAGGCTGTAGACGGCTGCATAGCCCGTTCTCGCGCGGTGTTCGCGAGGGCGCGGTTAAAGGATGTGTGTTATTTCGGTCGTAGTTGTTTTTGTTTTCAGGAGTTCCAGTTCGTCGATGTTCGCGCACTCGGCGGAGCACGGTGCGACGCGCCTGTCGGGCACCCCGCTGAAAGTCGATGTCCTGACACGAACGCAAAAAGAAATTCACAGCATTTTTCCGCAGCCTGTAAAACCAACAACGACCATTCACGCGGTAGTGGCCAGGGGCTGTCTTTCCTTCGCGCCGACGATGATTAGCCACAACATGATAGCTAGCTCGCCGAGCATCACTGGGAAGACCCAATTTGACACTCTCTGCTCGTATTGCGGCCACAAGATGCCGGTGACGCTGGTTGCCAGATAGGCGAAGCAGTTGAGCATGAGCCAGACGCCAAGAATGCGGGGAATGAAGCGCGACTTGTACACCAGCAGACCGAAGGGGAACAGCCAGAGTCCCCAGAAGACTTCGTTGGCGAGGACTCCCTGGCCATGCATGCGGAGGAAGACCCTGACGAGCGCGTCGCGCTGTGGCTTGTCGAAGACGGAGAGGAAGTCTGCGCCGCGGGCGAGCAGCAGCGCAGCGGCGTCGTTGACGGTGTTGAAGAAATAGATAGGCGTGACCATCAGCGCGCCCAGGATGACCACCAGCCGGGCCAGTCCTTCGTCCACTCCCTTGAATAACCGGTAGAGTGCCAGCGTGAGAAAGATGGCCATGGTCGCGGTGAACAAATCGCTGAGCATGCCGAGGCGGAAAAGTGTCTCGTGGGCGGCGATGTTGTTGGCCGTGGCGCTCGCATTGCCGGCGACAAACAACTTGTTGGGAATGTAAATGAGGCGCAGGGGAGCAGTCAGAAGCGTGAGATACAGAAGCCCTGCGATCCGGGCGTTGCGTTTGAGCGGAGTCATGCATGCTCCTTTGCGGGTAAAAGATAGCATTTCAGCAGAGGCGGATGGCCCAGCTTTCTTGTTTCTGCTGCAGTATCGAATTTCCAGAAGTCGGAGTGGCGTTCTGATGCGTAAAACCAAAATGGGAATACTATGGCGCACCCGCCCCGCGCAGTTACTTCGTTCTCATCCGCTTTCCTGACCGGACCAGTCGTCGCTTGCTGGATATCCCACGCGGCTCGAGACGCTTAGCTTGGTATTTGCTCTGAACGAGCCCGCCTTTGTAAGACCGCGTCGCCACATGTCTCAAATGGATATCGTGGGGCAGCGGCCCAAACAACGGAATCCCCCGTCCGATCAGTACCGGAACGCGGGTCACGGTGATGCGGTCAACCAGCCCAGCCGCCAGGAACTGTTGGATAGTGATGCCTCCATCGACATAGGCATGTTTGAATCGGCGCTTTTCTAATTGCCTGACAATTTCCTGCGGCGTGCCTGACATTTGCTCGATTCTGGCTTTGATGGACGAAAGATCGAGTGGCTTGCTGCTCAGCACCACGATTTGCTTCTTGCCATAAAGTCCGAAGTGCCCAAGGTTGCGCACCACCTCGAAGGTTCTCCGGCCGAGTACAACCACGTCCACGGTGTTGAAGAACTGGGTGAACCCGTGTGGCCCAGCTCCAGGTGTGTCCAGAAAGTCGAATGTATCGTCGGGGCGCGCAAGGAACCCATCGACGCTCGTACCGCAAAATACTGAAACTCTCATGTGACCTTTCGAGGTGCTCAGGATCCGTGTGGCCAATGTCTGCCTGCAGATCAACAGCATGAACTTACTTTGCGGCGTAGCCAAGCACTAAGAGCTTACAAATCGTAAAGCGGGCGCTGGAGCACTCACGTGAATCACATCTGGGTGGACTCGAGTTCCACCAAGCATCGATTCGGCAAGGACGATACCTGGCTTATTCCGAGATAGGTTTTCGATGAGTGCCGCTCCTCGGGAGCTCGGGTCTATCTACTACATCTGCCCAGCATTTCATGCTGGGCTATCCTATTTCGGCCCTCCGGGCCTGGTGTGCGGACTTCCTCGTGCTCGATATGGGCCCGGACAGTCACCGCTTCGTAGCCTAGGGAGGATTGTGTAGGTTTGCGATGACTGCCGCTCCTCCGGAGCTCTGGTTTTTTTTCCTGACGCAGCATTTCGTCCTGGGCTATCCGTATTCGGCCCTCCGGCCTGATGTGCGAAGGCTCAGGATGAGAGTTCTTAGACACGCTCAGCAGGCATTCTGACGAGTGGCTGGAATAAGAAGGGAAGGGAATAGGCTCCAGCCGCGCGCTGGGCTTTCGTTCTGTCCGGAGCGGCCATCGCTCAGCACCGAACCTGCCTCAGCACCGAACTTAGTTCGGTGCTACCACGAGTCAAGATTGCGAGTCAACGAGAAATTTCATTTTGGAACTCGCGCGGCTGCCGGAGAGTGCTCGTCGCAAGCACCTGACGCTGGCACGAGCAACGGATGCGAATTTCACAATTCACTGCTTATTCACTGTTATTCACTGTTCTTTGTGGCGGAGAAAAACTCGAATTTCCGTAATCCCTGACGCAGCAGGCGGTTGCGCGGAATTGTCCGTTGCTCGCCCACCTTCTTAGAAAAAATTCGCTGTTAAATTCGCTGATAAATTCGCTGTTCCGCACACAGCAGTGAATTCGGCCAGTTTCATGCTGAATCCGTTGCTCTACCTGGGAATGATATCTGCGATCTAACGCTATGGCTGGCTAAGACTCGCGCAAGAGAAATGGCGGCCAGGGACGGAATCGAACCGCCCACGCCAGCCACTCACTATTTTGGAATTGAGGAGCTTTTCATCTGTTGCCCCTCATCCTTCAGAACAGGCAAGCGCGTCAAAACGAAAGAGCACCGCTTGAGTAGATTCGGTAAAGGATCATCTCGCTACATACAACCGCAGCATGAGTTCAGTTCTCTATTTAGCTGGATTGCCATAGGTTGGCAATATGCGACGAGAAATGACTGCTCTGATCTGTCTGGGTTTCCCGATTTTTTATGTGTTTTGGATCGTTTTTTCGGGAACGTTCGCGGTACACGAACTGATGATTGGGGCGGTGGGAGCACTGCTTGCGACGAGTGGAATGCTGGTAATCGGTGTTCAATATCCGGCCCTATTTTCGCCGAGCGCCTGCAACCTGATTGCGATCTGGAGGATCCCCTGGTACGTGCTGAGCGGCACCTGGGAAATTGCCGTGGTCGCGGCTAAGGATCTGCTCGGCATCAAGTCTGCTCGTTCTCTCTTCCGCGTGGCATCGTTTCATGCGGGAGAGAAAAAAGATCCTCGCGCTACCGCCCGTCGCGTACTGGCCGTCGCCTACACCACCATCGCTCCCAATTTCATTGTTTTGGGGATCAATACCAGCGACCGGAGAATGCTGTTTCATCAGATCGAGCGCAGTACAGTACCGAAAATGAGCCAAGGCTTGGGGGCTGAGCAATGAAAAGTTGGGAACTCGCGGCCCAAGCGATGATGTTTGTCCTCATACCGTTGGCTTGGATATCGGCAAAAGGTGATCCGCGGCAGCGTCTCGTCTCCTTCTACATGGCCGATGTGGTGATCACATTATTAATGATGCTGCTGACGTTAGCGTTCAGCCGCATGCCATTGATGGATTTAGCCATCGCGCTGGCATTAATGTCGTTTGGGAGTGGAATTGTGTTCGCCCGTTTCTTCGCGCGCCATCTGCGATGAAGTCCATTGCCATCGACGTATTTCTCGCTGCCGCGGTGTTAATTACAGTGATATCCGTTTTGGGAATGATGCGCGTTCGGGACCCATATCAGCGCATGCACTACATCTCTCCGCCAGCTTCGCTAAGTTCATCCTTAATCGCCGCCGCCATTTTTCTTCAGCGGGGATTCAAACCGGAATCGTTCAAAGCCTTGTTGGTCGTCTTTGTGCTGGTGGGCATGAATAGCGTCGTGACACATGCGGCCGCGCGTGCGTTTCGGATCGCGGAGACTCCAGATTGGCATCCCGCAGCCGGCGAAGAAGTGCCTATAAGCGCTGACGATGAAGAGGTCAGACCGGAGCAAAGCTGATGCGACTGTTGCAATGGATGATTTTGCTCCTGGTAGGCGGTGTGGCTCCGTCGGTGGTGTTGACTCGCGATCCGAAGTCACAGGTGGTCAGCCTAACCTTTTATGGATTGTTATGTGCGCTGATGTTCCTCATCTTTCAAGCGCCTGATGTTGCGCTATCGCAGATCACGGTTGGAGCTGTGATGCTGCCGCTAATGATCATGTTGGCGCTCACGAAAATGCGCCGCCAGAACCTCAGGCGAGAGCGTGGAAAGCACAAATGAATTCCCGCCATCGAAAACTCCTCTTTTTGATTTCTGCGGCAGGTCTGGTGGTGATCTTCGTTCTGGGACTTCGCGATCTGCCGCCGCTCGGCGACTATCGCGGGCCATACGGAAACGTTGTGACGCAGGTCGCAGTTTATGAGCGACACGCAACTGATGTCGTCAATGCGATCAACTACGACTATCGCGCATTTGACACGTTAGGAGAGGAATTTATCTTTTTCGCCGCTGTACTCGGGGTATTGCTTCTTTTCCGTCCTACAGGAGAGGACGACGACGAACAAAAACGCGCAGTAAAACTCGAAGATGAGTTACCGGTCTCTGACACGCTCCGCGTCAGTATGCAGGCGATGGTTGGGACCATGATTGTTTTCGGTTTGTATATGGCCACGCACGGGCAACTTACGCCCGGAGGCGGATTCCAAGGCGGTGTGATTCTCGCATCGGCTCCGCTGATCGTCTATTTATCAGGCGATGTAAAAACGTTTGAAGCGATCATCGCAAGTCCTCTGGTGAAACTGGCGGAATGTGGCGGAGCTGCCGGGTATGCAATCATCGGAACCGCTGCCATCGTGTTCGGCACGCATTTCCTCACCAACATCATTCCTCTCGGCACCACCGGCGACCTGTTCTCATCAGGCACGATCTCCGTTATCAGCATCTGCGTCGGGATGGAAATCGCAGGCGGCTTTGTGTTGTTGATGCAGAGCTACTTGAAAGAAATCATTGAAGAGCGTCTTAGGAAAAGCCCATGATCCTGGCCTATCTGCCATACGCCATTGCCGCATGGATATTTCTCTGGGGACTTTACGGCATCGTCACGAGCAAGAACCTTGTCCACCAGGTAGTCTGTGTCGCCGTTCTCCAAACCTCTACCTACGTTTTGCTGCTCGCGCTTGGATACAAAGCTGGTGGCACCGCTCCCGTCTTTGCCGATATTCCCGTTGGTACCTCCGTCGTTGATCCGCTGGTGCAAGCCCTGATGCTGACGGACATCGTAGTTGAAGCCACAGTTATGGCCCTGCTGCTTTCCATGGTAGTGAAAGCCAACGAACTGGCGGGAACTGTTGATCCGGAGGAATTGCGGTTCCTGATGGGCTAATGAGCACGGCAATCATTCCACTTCCGATTGCGATTCCACTGATCGTAGCCGCGTTCATCGCGCTGACCGGCGAGTGGATTGGACGACGTACCTCCGACCTTCTGGCTATTGCCACAGCGGGCGCGAGCGTTTGGATCACCGCGTTGATTCTCCGCGGCACTTGGGTTCAGCCGCAAGTGTACTGGTTTGGGAACTGGTGGCCGCGGGCCGGCGGCGTGGCTCTCGGCATATGCTTCGCCATCGATACAGTCGCAGCAGCACTCGCTTTATTGGCTGCGGTGCTTACGCTGGCCGCGCTGATCTTCTCCTGGAAGATATTCGAGGACACCGAAAACCATTTTCAGCCTTTGATGCTGCTCTTCCTGGCGGCTATGTGCGGTTTCAGCTATACCGGCGATCTCTTCAATCTGTTCGTCTTCTTTGAACTGATGAGCGTCTCTGCCTTTGCGCTCTGTGGGCTAAAAACACTCGAGCCTGCGCCGCTGCAGGGCGCCTTCAATTTTGCAATCGTAAACACCGTCGGGGCTTTCATGATTGTGATGGGCATCGCGTTGTTGTATGCCCGGACTGGCGCACTGAACTTCGCACAAGTCGGACGTTCGCTCGGCTCACATGCGGATGCGCTCGTGCTGCTCGCCTTTCTGTTGATCCTGGTTGGATATCTGGTCAAAGCGGCGATCGTGCCTTTTCATTTCTGGCTTGCTGACGCTCACGCCGTGGCGCCAAGTCCCGTTTGTGTGCTTTTTTCCGGAGTCATGGTGGAACTTGGGATCTATGCCCTCGCGCGTGTTTATTGGACGGTCTTTGCACACGCTCTTGCAGCGCACGAGCACGCATTGCGTACGATCCTTGTGACGATGGCGGCTATCACTTCCGTGATAGGGGCAGTGATGTGCTACGCCGAGCATCATCTGAAACGCTTGCTGGCGTTCTCTACCATCGCGCATTCCGGACTCATGCTCGCCGCCGTGGGCTTATTGATTCCCGGTGCCTTGGGAGGATTTCTGCTTTATGTGCTCTCCCATGGAGTAATCAAGGGTGGGCTCTTTTTGTGTGCAGGCATCGTCCTGCATCGCCTGCAGAAGATCGGTGAAGATCATCTGCACGGTTGCGGCCGCGGAATGTGGTTCACGGCAGGTTTATTCATTCTCGGAGCATGGGGTTTGGTGGGTGCGCCGCCGTTCGGTACGCTTCTTGCCGACAGCATGATTTCGGATTCAGCCAAGCAGGCGCAGCAGAACTGGCTGGCGTACATCTTCATGTTCTCTGAGATTCTGACCAGTGCCGCAGTGCTGCGTGTCGCATTCAGAATCTTCTTCGGTTGGGGTGAACCTGCGCCAACCGACGAATCATCGCGAATTGAAGAAAAACCTGAAACAGAGGAGCGGCACGAACACACTCCGGCAGTCATGTTTATTCCTGCTGCTCTGCTTATCGCGCTCGGCGTTGCGATTGCCTTTGTTCCTCATCTGCGAAACACGCTTCAAGAAAACGCCCGTACTTTTACAGACCAATCCAGTTACGCACGCAGCGTACTGGAAAACCTGCAGGTCAGTCGTATTGGAAGTTCTCCAACTGAGAGTCTTGAATCTTCAATCTGGCGCTCCTGCGCGGCATTGGTCGCTTCCTTTCTTCTTGCGCTGGGAAGCGTGTTCCGCAAGCGGTTAGGAAAGGCGGCGAATTTCACGGGTAACCTTGAACTCGGCAATGAGTGGCTTAGAAGAGCGCATAGCGGTCATCCCGGCGACTATGTGGCATGGCTGTCGTTTGGAACGGCATTGGCTGGAATGTTGTTTCTTTGGTTTCTCCATTAGGCGCATCATCTAACCAATTGCTGCTTGCTCTCGGAGGACACTCAACAATATGGCTCAAAAGCAGCACCTCATCGACGAGACAGCCAGGCTGACGGTTGATGAGATTTTCGACGCAGCCTACGCCAGCGGGCAAGAAGAGCTGGAGCGATCCTCCACTGCATTGTTATTTTCGGGTCTGATCGCAGGTCTGACGATTGGACTCAGCCCGTTGGCAACTGCATTTGCCGAGTCTTTTCTTGGCCAGAGCTCTTGGGCGTCTTTTGTTGGAAAGCTGTTCTATCCCATCGGCTTTGTCACCGTCATCATCGGACGCTCCCAACTGTTTACGGAAAACACGCTTTACCCGATCGCGGTAGTTCTCAAAGAACGAGGGGAGATACTGAACACTTTGAGGCTCTGGGCCATAGTTTTTCTCGCGAATATCGCGGGCACTCTGGCATTTGCGACACTGTTTGTGCGCACAACCGCGGTCAAAACCGGAGTCATCGCAGCGGTGGTCTCAATGGGGGCCCAGGCGTCTCAGGGCTCCATTGGACATCTATTTTGGAGTGCGGTTGTGGCTGGATGGCTCATGGCGCTAATCGCCTGGCTCGTGGAAGCAAGCCACTGGACCACTGGCCAGGTTGCCGTCGTGTGGATTCTGACCTTGCTGCTCGGGCTGGGTGATTTCACGCATTGCATCGTGGGCAGCACGGAAATCCTCACCTCAGTTCTGCAAGGTTCGGTGCCAGTTATGCATTATTTTTGGTGGTTGTTATGGGCGACAATGGGTAACGTTATCGGTGGAACCGTGCTCGTTGCTGTGCTCAATTATGGGCAGCTCGCACAACGAAAGTGATCGTGATTGACGATCAATCAGTTTGCGTTTAAGAAGAGTTCCTAGCCTCCTCTTCTGAAACAGGTTCTGCAATTGTTTCGCGCAGGGCTCAACGTGGTTTCCAAGAAGCCCGTGACACGACCCCATCTGCGATCCCTACATGGTATGCCGCGCTACCCAATTGACGTCGCTTCGGCATTGCCGGCTCTCTCGCGCTTTGGATTGCTGCTGGCTGGACGTAAAATCCGTGTGGTTGCGCTCGCTCTTTAGAAGCTCTTGGAGGAAATCGTGCGAAATTTTTCGGATATCGTCTACTCCGTCATGCGCATCGTTGTAGGCTTCCTCTTCGCCTGCCATGGCGCACAGAAACTCTTTGGCGTTCTGGGCGGAAGGAAGGAGCTGCATGATATACAAGGGGCTCTTGCCGGAGTAATCGAGTTCGGCGCCGGAATTGCTGTCGCAATCGGATTCTTCAGTGCTATTGCCGCCTTCATCGCGAGTGGCGAGATGGCGGTCGCATATTTCAAAGCTCATGCCTCGCGCGGGTTCTGGCCCATTGTGAACCGGGGCGAGCTCGCCGTTCTCTATTGTTTTGTCTTCTTGTACATTGCCACCCAGGGTGATGGACGCTTGAGTTTTCGACGGCTTATCCAAAAGAGCCCACCGAAATAAAGCGGTGACGGCAGACGTTCACGAGGCTTGAACCCTCTCTGCCACGGATGTATTCGTGGGCTCCCACCGGAAACCCAAAACCGAGGATTCCCACCGGAATGTGCCCGGTCCGAGATGCCGATCCCAAACGCGTCCTCCACCCACTCCAACATCTGGGGAGATCCTCGGCCGCACCTACACCTTCACGGGCCAGCCCAACGGCACGACCGACACTATTGCGGGCCGTAGTTCACAGTTGCCGTCGGACTCCAATTGCCGCCGGCGCCGTTGTCGCTGCAGTGGAACCTGACATTGAGAGGATCGGTGGTGTCGGTGGTCTGGAACCCAGGTCCCCCAGGATTTCCGGCGCCGGAGCTTACTCCAAGCGCGCTGAAGTAGGCGTTCTTCGTAACACTGCCACTGCAAGCGCTGGCCGTTGCCGAGCCTTGATAGACAAGTGGGCTGTTCTGGTTGCTTGCCGGCCACCACGCGTTGTCGTTGGCTGCAATCGAATAGGACTGATTCGGGAACGGAACTCTGAGGGTGTAGGAACTGCCATCAGGGCAGGAGACGTCGGTCTGCACGTTCCCGCCTGCCAGCGACACTGTTGTTGCCGGATGGGAACCGGGCATCGACAATGCGTAGCCGGCGAAAACGTTGTCTCCAGAATTGACGGTTAGATTGTTGCCCATCGACAGAACGACTGTCCCGTCTCCTGGGTTCCAATTATTCGGGAACTTTGCAGTGTTACTTCCCCACCACGCCGTCCATCTCGAGTAATCGAGGTTGGGAAATGGCGTGACCTCAACATCTGTGTTGACGGAGGTGTTCCCGAGCATGAATTTGTCGACAAAGGCTGATATGGCTGGACTCTCGGCAGGGAGCGTTGCACAGTGGTTATGCCCGCCATCGATATAGAAGCCGAACCTGTCTCCGATTCCAAAGCTGTTGTAGATCTGCTGCGTTGCCCGAGCCGAAACATAGTTGGACCGATTTGACAGCCAGTAAAAATCAGTATTTCCCGTTTCCAACAATGCGCGCGGCGCCACCATCGCCATCAACTGGTGATGATCCTCGGGGATTTTGTAGACATTGTCGCCGGCAAATTGCCGCATTGAGTGGGCGAACCATGAGTAGTCGGTACCATCGATCTTTTCCACGCTGCGCTGAGCCTCGATCTCATGCGAGACACGCCAGGATGGGGCGCCGCCGCCTCCATTTTCCTGGGCGATGGTGAGCGCCACTCGCTCGTCAAAGGCGCCGGCAAATAGCGCCATTTTCCCGGCATAGGAGCATCCGGTTACAGCCAGATGCTTAAGATCGATCGGAAGCGGACTGACGGCTTGCTGAGCAACGATTTTAAGACCATCAATGATGCGGCTCACTCCCCACGACCAGGCGGCGTACTGTCCTGAATTGTTGAGAGTGCCGGTGCAAGTTCCGGCGCACAATTCCGGATAAAGGAGATAGAACGGGTCCGCCGAATGATCGATCTGCTGTCCTGCGGCATACTGGGTTACGTCATCATGGACGAAGTCGACGGTTGCAATTGGGCGACCGCTGAAAGCGCTGGACGGGAGACTGCCATAATTAGGTCCAGTACTGCTTGGGGCCAGCGACATAGCGATTAGCGCCGGAAACGGACCGCTCCCTGACGGAAGATAAACGTGCGAGTTCAGCCGGAGCGAACGGTTGTTTCTGGTCACAATCACGGTCAGTGCACCGCCACCGCCGTTACTGCTGGGGGCAAACGCCGCATCAATCGCGCAATCCGAGCAGTCTGGTTTTGGGCCAATCTCATACTGTTCGATCGCAGCCTTGATCTCGTTACGCCGACGTTCCCAATTTGAAAATGAAGTGCTGCGCGTTCCGTCGGAAAATAGAAAAGGGTCTGGCAAAGGTCGAATGATGGGCAGCTGTTCGAAGGTCGGAAACACAGGCTTCGGGTAGCTCGCACCCGTGTTCTCAACCGTATAAATCAATGGCGTGATCGAATCGCCAGATGTATTTTCCTGCGCCAATGCTCGGGATGCTAACGCCGATAGGAAGCACAGTAGCGCTGCCGCAAGGGCGACCTGGGCAAGACCGAAATTCTTATTACGCATTGCACTTCTCCTTTTCGACTCGCTGCCGAAGAGATTGTTCGGGACACGAACTAAGTAATCACGCAATTCGATAATGCCGGAGCATGCTGAAGAATCCGTTAAACAGGAATTTTGGCGTTCCGTTCGAGACGCGAGCGAAATCGGCGGAGGAGCTGTATCGACGGTAGAAGCACTTTCAACCCTAGCAGGCGCCAATGACTGCTATCCGTGCGTAGGATGGTCTGTTCCCGTGCAGAGTTGCTTCTGAACTTCTTTTTCTGAAAGTTCGGGGGAAACCCCCGAAGATCCCGCGCTCGACCAGAAAGAACCCCGCTCATCAAAGCGCTCAAGCGACCGCGCGCGTGGCATGGGGACCGTCCTCTCCTGCATTCCCGGACGCCTCGAAAACCACGGAGGGTAGGGGACCCACATCTTCGGATCGTCTTCAATGAGCAAAAGCCACGCGGCTCCGGGACGAAAGCTGCGGCACCCGGCTGCTGGTAAAAGGTGTGGACGAAGAACGGTGGCAGGCAGTGCAGGCATCCTAAGATATGAGACTGTCCGCTTTTGGCCTGCTATTCCGGTAATCGAATCACGGGAGTCTCAGGTCGGCAGCAGACTCCGTAGTGCTGCCACAGCCGGAACCATGGGCTGGACGCGAGTGCTTCATCGTGCCTTCGATTTGCAGCAGAGATATCCTGTGCGCTGAACGGTCTAATATCGGAAGCTTCGAACATCTCCTCTAGCTGCTGGATGTCATCAATGATCCGGTCAATATCCATGCGTGACTAGTATATCCAAGGAACTTTTGTATGCCCTGAAGACAGGGGGAGAGACGGAAGGTCTCCCAACTTGGCTGAAGAAGAGGAAAGGTTCCGTCTGTCCCCCGATTTTTCAGCCGGTAACACGTCTCATACCTCAATCGAAAGCGGGAGAAATCCTGAATCTTGCAGGCAAGAACTCGACACAGGGAGGTGACCGATGAAGGCGATAGTGGTGACGGATCAGGCTTCGGGAACGGCCGGGGTGAAGCTGGTGGAGCGGCCCGAGCCGCAGCCGGCGATAAACGACGTCGTTGTTCAGATTCATGCGTCGGCATTCACCGGTGATGAGCTGACGTGGCCCTCGACCTGGACCGATCGCGTCGGCCGTGACCGGACACCATCAGTCCCCGGACACGAACTGGCCGGAGTGGTCACCGCCCTTGGCTATGGCACGACTGGGCTTTCGATTGGACAGCGGGTGTTCGGCCTCACGGACTGGTATCGCGACGGCACGCTGGCGGAGTATGTGGCCGTCGAGGCACGCAACCTCACACCGCTGCCGGGCGATGTTGACTTCACGGTGGGCGCGGCCCTCGTGATGCCGGGCCTGACCGCGTGGCAGGGGCTGTTCGAGCACGGCCGTCTTCGTGCCGGGCAGAGCGTCCTCGTGCACGGTGCGGCCGGCGTAGTCGGTTCGATGGCGACCCAGCTCGCACGTGAGGCCGGCGCGTATGTCATCGGCAGCGGGCGCGCTGCCAGCCGTCAGACGGCTCTCGACTTCGGCGCACAGGAGTTCGTCGACCTCGATAACGACGCCCTGGAAGAAGTTGGCGAGGTCGATCTGGTTTTCGATGTCATCGGCGGCGACATCGGGAAGCGGTCTGCGGACCTGATTCGCGCCGGAGGAACGCTGGTGACCATCACTGGCCCGATCGAGGCGCGGCCCTCTGGCGGCCTGACTATCGACTTCGTCGTCGTACCCGATCGCGTCCAATTGAGTGAGCTCGTCCAGCGGCTCCGGCATGGTCGGCTGCGGACAAACATCGGCAACGTGGCTGCCCTCGACGATGCCGTTGCTGCCTTCAACCCGACCGAGCGGATCAAGGGAAAGACGATCATCCGCGTTCGTCCGTAAGGACTCGGAGACTGCCTAACACCCAACGTCGGTCAACTATTTCGACTATTCCTTCGAGCGGTTAGCGACTGTGGCCGAAAAGTTCACCGAAAAGCTGAATCTTTCTTCATATGCGCTATACCTCTCGGACATAGGTGCATCGGTTGGCTTCCGGTTAGCTCTCATGCATCCCGAACGTGTGACCGCTATGATCGTCCAAAACGGGGACGCCCATGTTGAAGCCATAAATAAGGAGTTCTTACAACAAATCCGCGAACTTCGTATTACTTCTCGCGCGAAGAAGCGGATGCCTTAATGCGCCGAGATCGTCTGTATTGGTAAAGAAAAACCAAAATCCAAACAAATAAGGAGAATGCTACTCCGGCGATACCCCATCTTCTCCCAGCGCTTGCTAAATACAATCCCGAGAAGCCAAAGATCGCAATGAGAACAATAACGCGTTTGGTATTCCCGGAATCCATCTGCACGTCACCAAGGAGTTAGAGGAATGCGGGAAAAACATGGGGACAGGAAAAACATGGGGACCTGTCCCCATGTTTCGTCCCCTGTAAGTTGTTGATTCCTGGTTCAGGAATCGTTTACTCCGACAGGCTCTCAGGCTATCCGCTTTTGGTCTGGGACTTCAAAGAGTCGCCCCACTCGCTCACCTGCGTGAGGAGTGGGACTCCATTTACGTGGGGATTAGATGCCACACCAAAACGGGAAGAGTGTGGGTCACCCACTCACCCAGCCTAGCAAGGGGGACGCTCGGTAACGATAAAGCTGCCATTCGAACCATTTGGAGTACCGGCATCTCCCGCGTTGCCTGCAGGCCCTGGTCCTCCGTTGCTGCCGTGAATACTAATGTAGCCGGAGGAACCACTGCTATTGCCGCAAGCGGGACCGGGTGCACCCGGAGATCCAGGGTTCCCTCCGAATGCGCCCCCGCCGCCCTGGCCTCCGCTGCCTCCTAGCCCACCTAATCCCCCGCTTACATAACCGAGTACGTTACCTGTCCCCCCAGAAGGTACTGATACAGTGATAGTGCCGCCATTACCACCTGGACCGCCATCCCCGCCCCTTCCTCCTGTTCCACCTAAAGGTCCAGCAGGCCCTCCGGCACCCGCATTGCCTCCCCAACCAACATTGCAGTTACAGGTTGTACCGTTGCCGCCGTTTCCTCCATTCCCACCTCTCCCAGCGGCTCCGCCTGGTCCACCCTCGCCACCCGTGCCACCGACTCCACCTCTGGCGTAGTAAACGTGCTGGTTGTTGTCGCCGTCGGCAATGGTGTGGTTCTGGTTGCCTGCGTCTCCACCTCGCCCTCCTGTTCCTCCGTCGCTGCCATCTCCTCCAGAGAGACCTGATCCACCATTCTGCCCCGGCTGGCCGGTTGGCTGATTAGGACAAGATCCATCTGGGGCCGCCGGCTGGTCGAAGCCGATATTGCCTGGTGTTCCCCAGGTTCCCGCCGTTCCGGTGGCGCCTCCAGCGCCGTCTGTATTGTCCTGAAAAAGCATGGGCGAGAAGTTGACCAACGAGATTGCTTTGAGACTCACGTTGTTTTTCGGACTTGATCTCTTTTTGTCGTGAGGTTCAAGTGCGCTAGTGTCATAGGTAATGATGTGAGGTGAAGGGTTTACCAGCTGCCGAATTAACACGAATGAAGGTAGTCGATTTCCCTTTTTTACACTTACGTTCAAAACACGTGGATTCCGATGGAGAAGTTCTGACAGCGTCGTGTCCAGAACAACCGTCGGAGAGATCGGAAAAACATGAAGGTCGTGCGGCCCCTTGATAATCGGGTGCGTACCTTCAAACACTAGATGGTTTACTACAAGGATCGTGTCATTAGACAATTCGGTGATCTCAGGCAGGTACAACGTATCGGCGAAATATGCTCCATGAAGGGGGCCCTTTTCGTGAAGCACGTTCTTCATTTCTGGCATTCCATCCAAGGCGCTCTTAAGTGCCTTACGCCAGTTATCAGCAAGTAGCTCATCCGGCTCGAAAGCTGCGCCTTTCTCCAATAGCAAATTTCGTCCCGATTCGAAATTCTTGCGTTTTTTCTCGTACTGAGCTGCGTCCTGTTGCAGACGTTGAATATCTTGCGAAATCAGTGGTGCCGAATTGACTTGAGTATCGAAGAAGACATCGTATGCCCACACATCCACAGATGAACTTACGCCCTCATTCACTCGGGCGCGGTATCGGAAGAGATTTCCATTAGAATCCCTTCGGAAGCTCTCCTTAAAATCGAGTGAGATCGATTGGACTCCCATCGAATCAAGTGTGAAGAGTTCATTAGGTTCTGAAACACCATTGTGGTTGACATCTCGCCAGAGCCGAAGTAACGGATAGACGGCATCGTGCTCGTCTATAACTCCATCGCCATTACCGCCATTGTCCTTTTTGTCGAAGACGGCGAGCGCCAAGAATCCATTCCGGTGCGGCGAAGGAGGTTGGTCGGTCACACTTCCAAATAGCTCTTTGCCGTTGTCAATCCGACCATTGCCATTTCGGTCCAACGCTAAGAAGACGTCATCTGATCCGGCCGACGTCCAACCGAGTCGCTCTGGGCTACCGTCAGCATCGAGGTCGAAATCGACACCATCCGCTGCATTTGTAAGCTTAGCGTCACCCTTAGAAAGCCTAATGACAATGGGTGTCATGTTCCTGCATTTACACGTCAAGCTGTTCCATATGCCGCCGTCATTCTCGCACATCCATGCATTTGCCGAATTAGGACCGCATTCGTCGTCGCAATAGTTCTGCGCCACAGCAATGGAGCACAGCGAAGCAACTACCAACATCGCTAGCGGCACAATCCAGAGGCTTTGCCGTTCTCGAAATTCAGATATCCACGCAACTTGACGAAAGATCATATTGTCTCCTAGCCGCCGAGATAGGCGGTGCCCCATGCTCTTGTCCCCGGAAAATCAGAAACGGTCGGAGGCCCCATCCACACTGGCGTCGGATGCGAAAACAATAGCGGCATCCGCTACTACTAGTTCCTAAACTGGGACGGAGCGTAGCGACAGAGCGATAGAATGTCAAGCGAATATTTTCCACAGACAGATAAACGTGTGCCAAAGTGGGAATTACGAGCAACTCGCACCCAATTTGGTGCAGGAATGCTGGTGAGGCAGACGCGTATTCCTACTTTGGAGCGCCGAGTTAATTGAACCGAAGACGTTTATTGGATACCGCTTCCAATCACGAATACTTTCGAAGTGGAGAGATGGTTTCATCAGGTCGGGGAAAGGGAACAGCCTGAGAGCCTGTCGGAGTAAACAATTCCCAAACCAGAAATCAACAACTTATAGAGCGGAAAACTTGGGGACAGACGGGACGTATTCTCGTCCGAGTTCCCGATGCAGGAAACGTCCCGTCTGTCCCCATATTTCCGTAACCCATAAAAGAGCTGCTCTTTCGGCAGTTAATCCTAGCGCACGAGCAGCTTGTTCTGTTTGGGAAACGCCTTCGCCGTGCGGCTGGTACAGGCAGGCGAGGCATGCCGCTTCACGGGAAAACACATGCCATGAAACGCCAAGCGCTCGATCGCCCGTCCAGCCGTTGATTACTAATTTAGGAAGGAGCGCTTGAGCGGCACGCCGAGATGCAATGTTATCGACGGATATGCATAGAGTAGGAGTTCTGATACCGCCATTCATCTCGCTGAACGACTCCAAAGTCTCAGTTACCGTCTCTACTGCTATGCGGCTCGAATTTAAGACTTCTCTTCCAAGCAACACTTTCTGTCTAGAGATATCCTTATAACTTGCGAGCACATAACGCTGCAGGTTCGAGAGTTCCAATTGCTCGTTGTCGATAAGAATGAAATGTCCGTGCCTCCGTGCATCCCTTGCCAAGGCCCAGATGGCTGCGTTTCCAACGGCACCCACTGCAACGAAGAGAACGTCTCCAAGATTCGATGACGGAAGGTCTAACTCGGCGCCACAGGTCTTATCGAAGTTCAAG
>Ga0209473_1000739_pt1 | contig 18956 bp, 17 predicted proteins | sample GraSoiAngelo_133_FD_185890 | JGI IMG/M metagenome (GOLD analysis project Ga0209473, IMG submission 185890) | Grasslands soil microbial communities from the Angelo Coastal Reserve, California, USA - 14_0929_05_20cm (SPAdes) (version 2) | ecosystem: Environmental > Terrestrial > Soil > Grasslands ...
GATCCGCCGCCAAGCGCACCATTCTTGCCGTAAGAATAGGCGACAGCGCCCAAACGAAGCGGCCGTGTCCCGGCGCTGCCATCGGTGTCTGAATATGGATTGGTAATGGTGTTGTCGTAATTTGTGTCGATCACAATCGCGTACTGCGAACCCCAAGGGTCGTAATAGCAGTTGTCGGCCGTCGCGATGCCACCTCTCGGCGGAACAGTGTTCTTTGCGCCTCCTGGCGACAAAAAGACAATCTGCCGAGGATTCAGTGCGACCGCATTGGGGTCGCTAGTGATGTTGCGAAGGACGTTTAAAAGGACGACGTTTGAGCCGTAAGAGGTGCAGCCCGCAGGAGTCGTTCCGCTTCCAAAAAAAGCGTCGGTAGCGGTAGATGTCACGGTGACTGGGTATCTACCGTACTCGGTATAGAAGGCGTTAACGGCAGTGGCAATCTGGATGACGTCGTTCTTGGCCTGCGTTCTCCGGGCGCGATCGAACACGTTTGTAGCAGCGCCCATAAAAAGCGCTGTCAGTGTGGCGATGATCAGCATAACGACGATCATTTCGATCAGCGTAAACGCCGCTGGGTTTCGTTTGTTAAACAAATTCATTTTCAGTTTTGCTTTGGTAAACACAGGGCAAGGGCTCGCATCCGTCTTCGCGGTCCTCCGCCTTCGCCGAGCTACTCCGAAAGCCTTCGCGAGCGCCGCGGGGCGACAAGAGGCTACTCCGAACATCTTTGCGAGCGAGGCGGCGCGACTTAGGGGGATCATGTCGAAAATTGTAAAGGGTGTTGTGGAAACTAGAAGCTTAAAATGAGGGGCCGTAATCCAGAGGACAGAGGACGGAGATCGGAGGTCAGAGGGCTCGCAGTAGGAAGCGCAGGCGAACGCGGAGGGAAAATGGCGCCTGGAGCTGGGCGCGTGGAGCCTAACCAGAGGAAAAGGGCAGGGATCCGCCTTCGCCAAGCCGCCTCTGCTAAAGCTACTCCGAAAGCCTTCGCGAGCGAGGCGGCGCGAGCCAGGGCTACTCCGAACGTATTCGCGAGCCCGGCGGCGCGACAGGGCAGGGCCGGGAGCGTAATCCAGAGTGCAGAGGACGGAGGCCGGAAGGCTCGCAGCAAGGAAGCGCAGGCGAGCGGGGAGGGAGTAGGGACCCTGAAGCTGGCGCGCGGAGCGTAATCCAGAGGAAAAGGGCGGGGAGCTCGCCACGACGAGTCCGTCCGGTGGCGGACATGGAGGGGGAAAGGAAAGAGTGTGATCGGTGAGAAGTGAGCTGGAAAGGTGAAATCGTGGGCTGAGCCACAGTTATCGGTTAACTGTTCTCTCTGATCGGGTGGGTAGCGCTCGCTGCTAGCCTGTCAGTTTCGGCAGTTTGCCGAAACAAACCTTCGGTTCTAGAAAGGCTGAACGCGGGGACCTGGACCACGGAATGGCAAGCGACGCGCTTGCCCTACAATGCGGAGTCGGAGGAATGCCGTCCGCTGTCCTCTTCGCCCGACGTTTAAGCGTCTCAAAGCTTTCGATAAACTTCGGAGCGATGTTGAATGCGATAGATGCGAATAACTTGTTCTGGGTGATAGACCCAATAGAGGATTCGCCAGTCGCCAATGCGGAGTTTGCACAAGCCAGCAAGATCTTCAGGCATGCCGACGAGACGACGATGCACCATTCCTGACGCGTTTTCGGCCAGCCAGAGAATCTTTCGCTCGATACTTGCGCCGACTGTGGCATCGAGTTCAGCTAGCTGCGAGTCCGCTCGTAAGCTTACTTCGACTCGGTAGCCCATGAGACATGTCGCGGATTCCAGGCTTTAAATTTGCCCGCGAGGTCTTCCTGTCGAGCCTCGCGCAATTCTGCCATTATTCCGGCATTCTGCGCCGTCAGCCAATCATAGAGCTCATCAAGCGTTTCGACAGATGCCAGTACTTGTTTTGGAATCTCCACGGTCTCACTTTGCACTATTAAATTGTATCTTGGCGAAGGAGAAAAGACAATCTCAAGTCGAAAAATTCGTAAGCGTGTCGAGCGGCGAGCGGCGGGCTAAATGCTGAAACGCCGAAATGCGCGTTTGCGGAGGCAGCAGGGAGCAGCGAGGAACGTGAATCGTGACTGGTGAATCGTGAAAGAATCGAGCGCCTTGGCGGACTTTCGGGATAAACTACCGCGCAGTCCATGCTGCGAATCGAGCGCGCACCTCCGCCGCGGAATAAGTCCGCTCCTCCCTTAGCGACCGGAGTCCCTCTCGGATCGCATCTTCCATCGCCTCAAATTCTGCATCGAAATGAACAAGGCTGCGCAAGATCAGACCGAGCGTCGAAGTGTTTCCAAAAGCGTCGGTCGGTCCTGCCAGTCACGGCAGGTCTTCTAACCTCCCGGCGCGAGGGTTCTCGCGAACTTCTTCGAGGACGGGGCCGCAGGCGTCCGCCCTCAGCGAAATCGGCGTCGACTTCCAAAAGGACGGAAGCGCCCGCGAAATCACGAAAAATCGCGCTCGATTTCTTCATCCCAAGCCAGCTTGTCATAGCGAGCGATGTAGGCAGCCAGCTTCGCCAGGTCTTCCGGCGACAATGCATCCACGGCCTTTTCAATTTCAGCGAGGCTCATTTGCCTGATTTTAACTGCAAAAGGAATTGCTCACAAGAGTGGCAGAACCGATTACGAGCATGAGCACGAGCAGGAGCTTGAATTGATCGGCTTCTAATCGGTGAAATCTGCGGTTAATTTCAGCGGTTTTCGACGTTTCCAACCGAAAATCCGCGATTTTTCCGGCATGTTTCTAGCTTTTCTGGCAAAACGTGCTGGAACACACGCCGTCACCGGAGGAACAAGCCCAAATCCTCCAAACGATCGAGATGTTTGAGGTCATCACCCGGACACAACCGGATGATTATCAGTCCCTCGAAATACTAAAGGAAGCGTACACCAAACTCGGGCGCACAGATGACACGCACCACACCTCCCGTAAGCTGGCGGAGGCCTATTTCAACGTCGGTTCCTACGCGCTCGCGATGCAGGAATGCGAGGCGCTGCTGGGACACGATCCGAACGCGCCGGAAGTACTGGCAATGCTGGGCGATATCGAATCGCGCTTGCAGGCGGCTGGGCAAACGCTGACGGGCGGATTGAAGCATGGGTTGATCGCCAAAGCAATGGGCGGAGGCGAAGGCGGGCTGGTGCGTCTCGATCGGAAGGAACTTGAGACTTACAATTTGCACGAACGCGGGGAAGAGCAGTTGGCGAAGTTTTTGGTCGCCCAGCAGTTTTTCCCGGAAGAAAACGTGACGGTCGCACTGGAAAAGGTGCAGCAACGAAACAAGAACGTGCAGGGGCAGACGCTGGCGGCATCGCTGCTGGTGGAGCTGTGCGGGTCCGACACCGACAAGATCGACCAGATCATCTCGGGGTTGGTTGACCGGACGAAAGGGGCGTTTATCCCGCTGGAATATTATGATTTCGATCGGCAACTGGCCCGGATGTTACCGGACAATCTGACCCTGGGCCGGCTCTGTGTGCCATTCGATTTGATCAGCCGCACCATCATGGTGGCGTGCTGTAATCCGTTCGACGCCGCGGGACGCGCGGCGGTGCAGCAATCGCTCGATTACACGGTCTCGTGGTACCTGGCACGACCGGCGGCGATCGAAAGAACGCTGCAAGACGTTTACCGGCTGCAACCCAAACCCTGAGGTACGCGATGAGAAACAAGACCTTCGGAGACCGCATTGCAGACGTGTTGATTGAGGACGGGCTGCTCCTGCCGAATCAACTCGAAGAAGCGACCGCCATTCAAAAGGAAAAAGGCGGACGGCTGCTGAAGATTCTGACAGACAAACAATTTGTCACGGATCAGGACATGGCCTTCAGCATGGGGCGTTGCCTGAACGTGTCGCCGGTCAATCTGGCGCGGATCCGGATTCCCGAGGAAATCATGGGGCTGATCCCGCGCGAGATGGCGAAGGTGAACAAGCTGGTGCCAGTAGCGCGCTTAAACGGGAAGCTGTTTGTCGCGATGGTGGACCCGACCAATGTGTTGGCGGTCGATGACGTAAAACGCCGCGTCCAATTAGACGTAGTGCCGATGATCGCCACGGAAAAGGGCGTGGCCGAGGCCCTCAGTGGGGTGCATGGCGGGGTGGGAATAAACCAGGCGTTGCGGGACGTGGTCAAGGAAGCGGAGAAGCCCGAGGGCGGCGTCGAAGTTCAGGCGAAAGTAAGCGAAGAGATCGATATCGATCGGCTCGCGACCGACAGCGAAGACGCGCCGGTGATCAGGATCGTGAATCTGATCATGGTGCAGGCGATTCGGGAAAACGCGTCCGACATTCATATAGAGCCGTTCCAGAAGTCGTTGAAGCTGCGGTATCGCGTGGATGGGGATTTGGCCCCGGCGGAATCGCCGCCGAAAGCGCTGCAACTGGCGATCACCTCGCGCATCAAAATTTTGGCTGGCCTTAACATCGCCGAACGGCGCGTGCCGCAGGATGGGCGTTTTCGCATCAAAGTGATGGGCAAAGAAGTCGATCTGCGTGTTTCGATTTTGCCGACTTCGCACGGGGAGAAAATTGTTATTCGTATTTTGGACAAGACGGCGTTGACCGGCTCGATCGACCAAATGGGAATCGATGAAGAGACGCTGCTGAAATTCAGGAAAGCGATCGATGCGCCACACGGGATGATTCTGGTTACCGGCCCGACTGGTTCTGGTAAAACCACCACGCTCTACTCCGTGCTCCAGGAGCTGAACAACCCGCAATACAACATTGTGACGGTGGAGGACCCGATCGAGTACGAGCTCAACGGGGTTAACCAGGTTTCGGTACGTAACGACATCGGGCTGGATTTTGCCTCGGCCCTACGCTCGATCCTGCGGCAGGACCCCGACATCGTAATGGTAGGTGAAATTCGCGACAACGAGACCGCCGACATTGCGGTGAAAGCGGCGCTAACCGGTCACCAGGTGCTTTCGACTTTGCATACCAACGACGCTGCCGGCGCGATTACGCGTCTGGACGACATGGGGATCGAGCCGTTCCTGATTTCGAGCTCGATTTTGATGACGTGCGCGCAACGTCTGGTGCGGAAGATTTGCACCAATTGCCGTGAGGAATTTATGCCTGAGCCGGAAATTTTCACCAGGCTCGGAGTTGAACCGAAGGCTGAAACTGTTTTTTACCGCGGGAGCGGTTGCGATCGTTGCAAGGGTCGCGGTTATCTCGGACGGCTGGCGATCATTGAAGCGCTAACGGTAACCGAAGCCATCCGCCGCCTCATTATGAAGCGTGCATCGGCGGCGGTGATTAAGAACCAGGCTGTCACTGAAGGAATGAAAACATTGCGCATGACTGGCATCGACAAGGCGCTCGAAGGCCAGACCACGCTGGAAGAAGTATTGCGAGTGGCAGCGGACGATCATTGATGGCCATGACCATCCCATTTCTAGACCTCGTTAAGAGGACAAAAGAGAAATTTGAAAGCAGACGCCGCCCGACCGGGCCCGCGCCTTTGCCTTCGGTGCAGGACAAGCCTGAGAGCGACAAACTGGCGAAGCGGGTAATGCCTTATGCGGTGCGCACGATGACGCCGGAGTCAACCGCGCCGGCGCTGGCGGCGGCTAGTGTCATCGCTCCTCGACGGAACTCGTTGACGCGTCAGCCCATTGGCGCGCCGGGTGATTTCGGTCCGAGGGCGGATGTGTCAGTGGAACCACGCGGGGAAAGGACACTCTCTCTCGCCTTGAGTGATGTCATCGCGAAAATGCCGGATGGCTACCTCAAACCACAGGAAAGTTTCGATACCACCCGACGGCTAACGTTGAGAGCGGCTGAGGTGGAGAAGGGCTTGGCAGCAGGCCGTCCCAGCATTCAAATTGCAGCGATCTATCAGCAGGCACCGGAAATTTTCCTGCACACGGTGCAGCCATCCGATCCGGCAGTGGTGGTGTTGCCGGCGCAAAAAGTAATCGACGAACTTTCGCACCTTCGTGTTCGCGAGGACCAGACTGCGGAACCGATCATGGCGCAGGTTGAGACGCCGTTCTTGAAATTGATGGTGGAGGAATCTGCGAAATTCGGAACGACGGTGGCGCCGTTTACGACCACAGAACTGCCGACGCCCATGGAACCTTTGGCGGGTGCACCTGCGACCGCGCAGTCGGCTCCGGCGAGTCCGCCAGTTCAACCGCCGCCACTCCCGAGGCCGCCTGTCGTACCGGCGACCAGTCGTACGATTCCACCGCCGCGCATCGGGACGGTACCGACCCAGGACGGTTCGATGTCCCGCATTACTTTTGTTACACCGAGCGAGCCGGCGGAAAACAAGCCGGAAAAACCTTTGCCGATTGGAACGGGTGGGTCCGCGTTTCCGCGAGTTCCAGCCTCCAGCGGGCCTCCCGTTCCTCCCGCCGCGCCACCGACCGCTGGGCCGGCGCGAATTCCATTCCAAGCGCCGCCGCAGGTTGCGCCGCCGAAAATCGCTGCGCAAACGCCGGCACCCGCACCGCCGGCACCCGCACCGCCGGTGCGAGAGGCGCCAACGCTTCCTCCGGTGGCCGCCGGCTCGCTTGAGCGAACTCAGGAGTCAATGGTCGCACTCCCGTTGCGCCCAATTCTGGCGAGTCTTCCACCGATGCAGGTTGCCGGCGACGTCGATTCGGTGCCGGCAGAGGCGAAGATTTCATTTCAGATGGCATTGATTGCGCCGCAGCTGGCGACTGGAAAAGTTGCGATTTCGCCGAAAGACTTTCACGCGGCCCTACCAGAGCAATATCGCGGTCTGTTTCTGCCTGATGCGGTGGAAGCACCGGTGCCGCTTTCGCTTCCCGACGTGCTGGCGAACTTGCCCGGAGACTCTCTTCGCGTGCGAGATGATCAGGAAGTTTCCACTCACGACGAAATGTTCGAGACGCCGTTTTTGGCGAAGGCAAACGAGGACGCGGAACGTTTTGCCCGACGCCAGGGGACCGTCCCAGTCGCTGCACCGGCAGAGCCGGAAGTGCCGAAGGCTGAAACACCCAAAGTAAAAGCCCCGGAAGTAGCGAAAGCCGAAGTTCCGAAAGTAACAATTCCAGACCTTCAGGTTGCTCAGGTTTCCATTCCGACAACAACTGGGGAAACTTCGGTGGCCGAGCCAGCTCCGAAATTTGATGCCAAATCCGCGATCGCTCTAGCCTGTGCCCTTCCCGGCATTGCGTCCTGCAGCGTGATTTTCTCGGATGGTTTAATCATCGCCGGAAACATCCCGGACGAAATGCATATGGAAGGTTTGAGCGCGGTGGCACCGACGATGCTCAAAAAGCTGCAAAAACACATGTGCGAAACCCAACTTGGTCCCCTCAGTTGCATGACGGTTCATGGTGAAAAGTCGCCCGTGACATTCTTTAGCGCCGGCAATCTTTGCCTGACCGCGGTGCACAACGGCACCGAACTGAGTGCGGTGAGTCGGCGCGAGCTCGGCCGCATCACACAGGAACTTTCGCGAACCTACCCGCAAGTGGAGACTCCTCATGTCCATCATTAATTACGCCAGCCGCGAGATTCAGTTTAAGATCGTTTATTATGGGCCGGCCCTCTGCGGCAAAACCACCAACCTCGGCTACATCCATCAGCGGATTAATCCGCAAAACCGCGGCGACCTTGTTTCGCTCGCTACCGCATCCGATCGCACCCTGTTCTTCGACTTTCTCCCGCTCAACGCTCTGGTTATCAAAGGCTTTGTCACCAAATTCCAGCTCTATACCGTCCCCGGTCAGGTCATTTATAATGCCACCCGCCAGCTCGTCCTGCGCAGCGTCGATGGCATGGTTTTCGTGGCCGATTCGCAGTGGGAAAAAATGGAGGAGAACGTCGAGAGTTTCAAAAATCTGGAGGACAACCTGGCCAAGCAAAACATGTCGCTCGACGATGTCCCCTACGTCCTGCAGTACAACAAACGCGATCTGCCAAATATCGCTCCGGTCAATTACCTCGATTACGTCCTGAACAACCGGAAGAAGCGGGTGCAAAGCTTCGAGGTCGTCTCCAGTACCGGGCAAAATGTTTTTGCCACCCTGAACGCCGTTTCGCAGATTCTGCTGCACAAGTTTAGCAAGCAAAGCGACGCCGGCCGTTCCGGTGCGCCCGGAGTCGGGAAGACGGGGCAAACACATGTCGCGCCCCAGCCGCAGCGAAGCGTCGCATGAACGCCATTCCCGTCCTTACCATCGACGACGTCGCAACGCTCGATGGCGTGCTCGCCGACTTCTTAAAAAAGGCGGAGGCCGAATTAACGGTCGTGATCGACCGCGGCGGCAATGTCATTTCGCAGTACGGCGACATGACAGTGATGGACGTCACCATCATCGCTGCGCTCGCGGCCGGATCCTTCGCTGCGACGCGTGAACTGGCACGACGGATTGGGGAAGTGGAGTTCAATGCCCTTTATCACCAGGGCAATGGCAGCCACATTTTCATGAACTCAGTCGATGACGAAACGATCATGATTACAGTTTTTGGTCCGCGGACGACGGTTGGGCTGGTTCGTTTCTATTCTACCGGCACGGCGCAGCAGGTCGCAGTTTTGTTAAAATCACTGCAAAAAGATAATCACGGTTTCAGCTTCAACGCTTCCGATATCACTGCCGCCCCGATCTTCGCCGACGCGGCGCCGCCGGCCTGAAGCGTGCTATAGACAGCGAAGCGGTGATCATCGGAACAAATACCCGGCTCGCTGCGGTTTTGCAGAATTGCAGCGCAGTGTAACTGCGCTGGGCGCACAGGCCGACCGCCTGCGTTCCGTCGCCGCCATCGCTTCGGCCTGCAGCTATACTTTAACTTACACAGCGCGCCGGCTGGTTATCTTCCCACGCTACTTGACTCGAAAAATGAGATACTGCTCGGGCGGGATGCGCGCAAATACCCAGGGCAAGGGGCCCCATCTGCTTGAATAAAATCCAGTGTGCAGTTCTGGACTCATCGTTGCCAGTAAAAACTGAGGGTAATTAACCTGCTCAGGAGGACCGGTTGTTGGGACAGGCGGAGTCCGACTGACATTCGAGTTACTTAATGGAACGATAAGTACGTCGCCTGAAATCGTCCCACGCTCAGCGCGGTCCAATGGCTTCGCCTTCCATTGCTCGATATAATATTGGAAGCCCCAATGTCCCTCGAACCACACCGTGCCGGGTTCGCTCTCGAATCGATTCTGGAAGAAGGTGGCGGCCAGGCGCGCGGTGTCGGCAAGTTTGTAATCTGCCGTTGTAATTAGCAGGGAAACAACCGCGGCCGGCAGAAGCGGCCAGCATGTCGCTGCCGCTGTCCTCGGCGGCAGAATTGGCAAACCTCTGCCGCCGGTGACCGCGGCAGCTACAACTGTCGAGGTTTTGAATCGTCTGATCAAGAGGATCACCACTGCCGGCGCCATCGGCAGCAACGTTCGCGCGGTGATGGACCAGTTCATCATCGTAGCAAAAAAGAATGTGCCGAATACCCAAAGGCTGAGCAGCAGCGACTCCGCCGTTTTTCGCTGGACGACATCGGCCATCGCCAGCGCGAGAATCCCGATTCCGATGGTCGCGAACAAGGCTCCTTCGGCTGTGACTGCGAGGACGTCGGTCCTCGAAGTAAGTCCGCGTCCTATCCCGAAATAAAATGACGGGAGAAGGGCGAGGAAGATCGCGATTCCGCCGATAAGAACCTTCCGTGATTTAAGAAAGGCGGCATAGAACAGAGCGGGAAACAGGCAACCGCCGGTGAACGAAAGCCCGGTAAGAAATTGTCCCGACAATTGCTTCTCTGCTTGGGCGGTTGCTTGCCAGGGATAAATCATTGCGTTGCTGAAAAGGCCCTGACCGTATTTTGCTTTAGTCATCACTTCATAGATGCCGATGACCGCAACGGGGATGAGAAGAAACAGGAGTCGGCTGGTGAGACGGCGGTTCTGAACAAGAGTATAAACAGCAAGGAGCGGAACGAGGCTGACTCCGAAGTATTTGGTTAGCGCGGCCGCGGCTGCGAGAAGCGATGCCAGGAGAAGAAGCCAGTAGTTATGACGTTCCAGGCCACGCAGCCAGCAATCCACCGACCATACCCATAGCGCAAGCAACCAGACGTCACACATTACCGTCGTTGCCGAGATGAGGAAGACAGGCGTGAAAAGCATCAGGAGAGCGGCAAGCAAAGGCGAACCAGAGAGGCGCTGCGCCAGAAAAAAGGTCCCGAGGACGGCCGCCACTGCGGGAAGGAGGAAAGCGCCATGCATTGCCAGCTCGCTCCAACCAAGGAAGCTCGCGGCCAGGGCTATGTAATAGGCGTTTAAAGCGGGATTCTGCATGACCGAAAACATCGGCTTGGCGCTCACATACCAATTCACCGAGAACCCATAGGGATCGGCCGGGTGCTGGGATACCTGGTGCGCTATCCATAGGAAAAGCGGATCGTCGATATGAAAGGCTTTGTTGAGGAACGGGGCCAAAGCAGCAATCACTGCAATAGTGGCGAAGAACGCGTTGCGAGTCGGCGAATTCTTCATTTCAAAAGTAATGGTAGGGTAAGGGTCAAGAGACACAGGTCTGGTGACCTGTGTGGCGCACAGGCTTTCAAGCCTGTGTTCCGTCGCGGCGATGTGGTCATCACTGGCCGCCGGCCGACTCTCTTTTAGGCTCTGCTAACCCAAATCTCGTTAGCTGGTGCGCTTTAACTGGTAAACTCTTTCACCACCAGGGTGGCGTTGTGCCCGCCGAAACCGAAAGAGTTGTTCAAAGCTACACTCACCTTTTTCTCCCGGGCGGTGTGGGCGGTGAAATCGAGATCACATTCTTCATCGGGATTATCGAGATTAATCGTAGGCGGAATCACGCCATCACGTATGGCCAGCGCGCACGCCGCCATCTCGACCGCGCCGGCTCCGCCCAGCAAATGGCCGGTCATCGATTTGGTTGAACTAATTGAAACGCTTTTCGCACGGTCGCCAAAGACTGTCTTGATCGCACGCGTCTCGGCCACATCGCCGAGACCGGTCGAAGTAGCGTGGGCATTGATGTAATCCACCCGATCGACCGATAGCTTGGCGTGCTCGAGAGCAAGTTCCATCGCCTTGGCCGCTCCTCCGCCATCGTGCGGCGGCGCCGTCATGTGATGCGCGTCCGCGCTCAAACCATAGCCAACGAGCTCGCAATAGATTTTCGCGTTGCGCTTTTTTGCGCGTTCGAGTTCTTCGACGACCACCACGCCTGCACCCTCGCCGATGACAAAGCCGTCGCGATCGCGGTCCCATGGTCGCGAGGCGCGTTCCGGCTCGTCGTTGCGCGTACTTAAAGCCTTCATCGCGCCGAACCCGGCGAGCCCGATGGGGATGATCGCTGCTTCGGAGCCGCCCGCGAGGAAAACGTCGGCGTCACCAAATTTGATCATGCGCCAGGATTCGCCAATGGCGTTGTTCGAGGTGGCGCAGGCGGTAACGATGCACATGTTCGGACCGCGCATCCCGAATTCCATCGAGATCAATCCGCTCGCCATGTTGCTGATGAGCATTGGAATGGTGAAAGCGGAAACGCGCTTTGGACCTTTGGAAAGCAGAATGGTGTATTGGTCTTCGAGCGTTTTTAGTCCGCCGATGCCGCTGCTGACGAGAACGCCGAAACGGTCCGGATTTTCGCTCCCCATCTCGAGGGCGGAATCGGCCATCGCCATTTTTGCGGCCGCCATCGCCAACTGGGCAAAGCGATCGGTCCGCCGAACATCCTTCGGGTTCTTGAAGACAGCTTTCGGATCGAACCCGTGCACTTCTCCACCGATGTGGCAATCGTAGGCAGAGGTATCGAACGATTCGACTGTATGAATGCCGCTGACGCCGTTCTTTAAGTTCGACCAAAAAGTCTCAAAATCGTTGCCGAGGGGCGTGATTGCACCCAGTCCGGTGATGACGACGCGGCGGTTATTGTTCATCAAGATGTGATCAGTGAATGTGATCAGTGAATAGAATTAAAAGCGATTCGGGTTATGGCGACCTCACAAATCACCTATCACTATTCACTTTCTTGATCAACGCGTCCCCATTCCGACGTTTTGCACGGTTTGGAATAGTTTGCCTTCGGTTTTAATGGAAGGCGCGATGATGATTTCGGTTTGTTGAAACTCGGCCAGATCGCGGGCGCCCACGTTACCCATGCAAGTGGTGATGGCGCCGACCAAATTCTGGCTGCCATCGTCCACTTCAGCGGGACCGAACAAGATCTGTTTCAACGATCCAGTGGCGCCGACTTTGATCCGTGTTCCGCGAGGGAGATTGGCATGTGGGGTTGCCATTCCCCAGTGATAACCGCGCCCGGGCGCTTCGTAGGCTTTGGCAAATGCGCTGCCCACCATGACGGCGTCGGCCCCGCAGGCGAGGGCCTTGCAGACGTCCCCGCCCTTACTCATCCCGCCATCGGTGATGATCGGGACAAAGCGCGAAGTTTTTTTGAAATAGGCGTCGCGCGCCGCTGCGCAGTCGACGGTTGCCGTAACTTGCGGCACGCCCAGGCCGAGCACGCCACGCGACGTGCAAGCCGCCCCGGGACCGACCCCCACCAGGACGGCGGCCGGGCCGCAATTCATGATCTCGAACGTGACATCGTAGCCGACGGTGTTGCCGACGATCACGGGAATCTGCATTTCCCGGCAGAATCTCGCCAGATCGAGCGATTTATATTCCGAAGAAATATGTCGCACGGTTGAGACCGTGCTTTGCACCACGAAAACATCGGCGCCTGCTTCCTGGGCAATGGCACCGAATTCCACCGCGCGTTGCGGAATCGAACTGACGGCTGCGATTGCGCCGCCATCCTTGATTTGCCGCACCCGCGCCCCGATCAATTCCGGCTGCACCGGTTCCTGATAAATTTTTTGCAACAGAGCGGTGATTTCGCTCTTGTCCGTCTGCACGATTTTCTCGAGCACTTCCGAGGGATTCTTGTAGCGCGTCTGGACTCCTTCGAGGTTGAGCACGGCCAACCCGCCGAGCTTGCTCATTTCCACGGCAAAACGCACGTCCACCACTCCATCCATCGCGCTGGCCAGGATCGGAATTTTCAATTCCAACGGCGCGCCCGCGCGCCGCGGCAGGCGAAAAGTAGTATCGACCTCGTTAGGATTAATTGTGATGCTGCCCGGGACGAGCGCGATCTCGTCGAAACCATAAGTCACGCGCGCTTTTCGATTACGGCCAATCCACATTCCCATATCAAATCAAATACGTTCGAATTTGAATCGTTCGTTCAAACTGCCGCAACGCGGGCAGCGTGGCAGTAGCGCATCGGTGCGATCCTCGAACTCCAAGCCACAAATGACACACCGCAGCCGGAAGCGAAAAGCTTTTCGTTCGCGCCGTCTGCGGTTCCATTCACTACTTAACCAGACAAGGAAAACTGCCGCAAGAAAAACCAGCAGATAAATCGTGACCAGCGCGGCCAGACTGACGCGAATCACGGCGACGAACTGGCGGAAGGGTCCGAGCTGCGGGCGAGATCGTTCCCCCAAAGAATGGTCGCGGTGGTCCAGAAAAGCGCGGTTCCATTCGTCACGGGCGAATCTTGCTTTGTCTTAAGACGGCAGAGCTGAAGGAAATTTCGCGCCTGCTCATCGAGCGCCGGATCACCCGAGGATTCGATCAAAAAACAAAAGCGGATCGCGCCCCGCTCATCGATTGCTACGCGGAAACGAGCGTTAGCCGGGGCATCAGGCCGGGTCAGCCGAAATGTGAAATCGGGAAAAACTGGCTCGCCCAAAGCGGCGGGCAGATCGGCAAAATTCGCGGTCGTTTGCCGGGCCAGGCCGGGCGCGCTGGCGGTCGCTTTCATTCGCGGAAGGCGAACCGGCCCGATTGCGGCCGAGTTTGGAATACTGAGATCGGGCAGCAGCGGGGGGAGTGTCTTCAATTTCGGCTGATGACTGGCATAAGAAGGGCGATGCTGAACTGGCGGCAAGACGAGAGATTTTGTCTCTGGTAGTCGCTGTGTCGTGGTGGTGAGCGCGGGATCTTCCGCCTCCATCCAACGCAAGAGAGCAAGCGATTGCGGATCATCCGGCGAAATCAACGTCACCCGCGCCGGCGGCGGCATCAGCGCGACGGTGGGTGGATAAACAATTTGGAAGATGTAGAAACAAAACGCGTGCAACAGGAGCGAGAGAATCAAAAACACGATTAAAGCGTGGCGACGTTTGCGCGGCGGCGCCCAATCGAAAACCAGCGGCGCGACAGTGGACGCGTTCACTTCGGTGGAGTGGTAGCGAGCGCAACCGAAGGCACGCCGTGCTCGAGAGCGAGATTAGCCACCCGAATCACCGTCTCATACGGGGTATAGCGATCGGCCTTGATGATGATGGAACGGCCCTCTTTGCGCGCGCTCTCGAGCTGTGGCCCCAGCTCGTCGATTGAAATTTTTTGATCGCGAAAATAAACCGTCGCGCCGCTAGTGATACTGATGATTTGGTACTTCACCTGCGGTCCTAACATGAATTTTGAGAACGGGACGCTTACCGAGATTCCCGGCTGCAAAACAAAATTGGAACTGAGGAGCAGAAAAAAAATCATCAGAAAAACAACGTCGAGCAGCGGGAAAATTATCAGCCACCCGAACTGATATTGCGTCGTCCGGACCAGTTTCATCCGACCGCTATTTTTCGCGGCGTAGATCGCGCGGGCTGGCTTCTGCAGTCGGCTGGAAGGAAATAATTCCGCTCTCCGGTTCCGTTTCCGTCAACATCTGCACGATCTCAATGCCGGCGCGTTCCATATCATGCATCAGCGTGTTCACGCGCGAAGAAAGATAGCTGTAAGCAACGAAGGTCGGCGTAGCGACGACGAGTCCAGCCGCAGTCGTAAGCAAACTTTTATAGATGCCGGCGGACAATTCCGTCACCGTGGCGTAGCCGCCATTGGAGGCGATAACGCCGAAGGCTTCAATCATTCCCGCAACTGTCCCGAGCAAGCCAAGCAGCGGTGCCAGGTAGGCCAGAGTAGCGAGGACACCGAGGAACCGCTCCAGTTTTGGTACTTCCAGTTGACCGGCTTCCTGGACAATTTCGCGCAATTCTGATCGCGGGAGATCATGCCGGATAATTGCCGCGTGAATCACGCGCGCCACCGGTCCGGGCGTGCCGGCGGATTCATGCAAGGCTTCGGCAAAATTGCGGCGCTTAATCAGGTTGGCCAAGCCCTTCAAAAATTCGCCGACGTGAATGGTGGCGCGATGCAGATAAAAAAGCCGCTCGGCGAAAACGGCAATCGAGATGATGCTGCAAATCAGGATGGGCCACATCAGCAGCCCGCCTTTCTGGAGGTATTCGATCACGAAAGTTCCCCTTAATACCCTTTCGAGCACGAGGCAAGCATCTTACCTTCGTTTGGCCGGTGGCGGGCTCGGCGCTACGGTCTGGCCGAGAAGTTTTCCCGCGCCATCGTAAGTCGAGTAACCGACCTGATGCCCAGCGGCGTCGTAGCGAAAAACGATCTTGCCGATCACACTCTGGTCTTTGGCAAAATGAGTTTCTTCGATGAGATGATTACTGGCGTCGTATTTGTTTTGCAGGATAAATCGAAATTGTTCCTTTGGCCCAAAAACTTCGCCACGAAGAAATCGTCCGTTCTCATCCAGATCCCATCGAATTTTTTCGCGTAGCTTTCCATCCTTGCCCGTGGTGGTGGCGATGGTTTTGTGATTGGCCGCATTGGTTTCGTAAACCGTGCGCGAGCCATCGGCGTTGAGGACGACGCTGACGCGGACCTCGCCATTGTCTTCCTGCGCGAGAGCACAAAAGGGAATGGTGGTGAAGCCAAACAAAAGGGCGAAGGCGAGGCGACGCATAGTATTTTGGTGGGCGCGGGAAGGTAGAAGGGAAAATCGGGGAAGAAAAGGCGTCTAAGGAAAAAGCTGAAACGCTAAAACCCTAGCGCGTTTCGTTATCCGTTATCTGTGAAAATGCGGAAAGAAGCCAAGGGTCGAAGGTGGTCGGCCGCCGCTCTCTCCGAGCTGTAAGCTCTACAGAGCAGGAAGCGGCGGGCGATGCTAAATAGGTGCGGCTCGGCCACCAATTTCATAACATCGAGGTCCGAGCCGGACTGGCACGACTGCTCGATTCCGGATGGGGGGCGGACAAACGACGCGCGCGGGGTGAAATTTTCCGGGCGCGATGGAAGAAAAAGTATTGACCACAAGGGGCAGTGGTGGTTAAGAGTGGGACGAAGTGGATTAAAGTGGACACTAATCCCGCCGGCCCATGGATAGCATCGCCTCTGCTCACACCTTTTACGCCGGCGAATTTCGTCACGCCATCGATGAAAAAAATCGCGTCACCATCCCCTCCCGTTGGCGTCGAAAGAGTGCCGAAGAATTCATTCTTCTGCCTGATTTCCAAAATCAGTTTCTCCTCGTCATGGCGCCGGAGGAATTTGCCCGCATGAGCGCGGCCGCGGAAAGCAACGCTAGCGTCGCCGCACGCGAGCGCCGCGTTTTCTTGCGCCAGTTGCATTCCCGCGCCCAGCATGGCCTCGCTGACAAGCAAGGGCGCCTCGTTTTACCGGAGGAGCTTTGCCGCAAGATCGGATTGAAAGGTGAAGTCGCGCTGGTGGGCGGGCGCGGTCGTTTTGAAATTTGGAATGTGACGCGGTGGAAACGCGCCCACGAAGAAGAAACGCCGACTTACCAACACGTCGCCAACGTCATTGGCTTGTAGCTAAGATGAGTGCTTTGCTCTTTGAACGTCCGATTTGGTTCGCCAGCGGACCAAACATGTTCGAGGAGGAAGCACAGGATCGGGAAGAATTCATTTATCATCGCCCGGTGCTCGTGCGCGAGGCGATTGCGCTGCTGGTGCCGCGCGCTGGCGCCCTGGTGTTGGATGCGACTTGCGGCGGCGGGGGACACAGCGAAGCGATCTTGAAAACGGGCGCCGATGTTGTTGCGCTCGATCAGGATCCCGATGCGATCGCGGAGGCGACGAATCGGCTCTCCGAATTCGGCAATCGGGTTACTTTGCGGAAGGCAAATTTTCGCCACGCCGATCGTGTGCTCGACGAGTTGGAGGTCGGTAAGATCGGCGGAGCAATTCTCGATCTCGGTGTTTCCTCGCGACAGCTCGAAAATGCCGAACGCGGTTTCAGTCTGATGCGAAACGGTCCGCTCGACATGCGGATGGACCCGGGTTCCGATAAAACCGCGGGTGCGATCATTAACAGTTACAGCGAAGAAGAATTGACGCGACTCTTTCGTGATCTCGGCGAAGAACCAGCGGCGCGTCGCATCGCCAGCGCGATTGTGAAGCAGCGCAAGACCGCGCCATTTCGTGAAACGCTCACCCTGGCGCGCGCGATTGAGAAAATTGTCGGCCGGCATGGGCGTCGCCACCCTGCGACCCAGGTTTTCCAGGCCTTGCGCATGGAAGTTAATGACGAGCTTGGCGCGCTGGAGCAGGGATTGCGCGTGGTAACCCATCGGCTCGAGCCGGGGGCGCGGATTGCGGTCATTTCATTTCATTCGCTGGAGGACCGGATGGTGAAGAATTTCTTCCGCGAACGCAGCCGCGAATATTTCGATCGGCCGGAATGGCCGGAACCGCGCCCGAACAAAGAGCGCGATCTTCTCGTCATTACGCTAAAGCCGGTGGAACCGAGCGAAAACGAACAGCGTTTCAACGCGCGGGCGCGAAGCGCGAAATTGCGGGTTGCCGAAAAACTGGAATGAACCGCTCAAGACAACTCAATCGGGTGGGGGCAGCTTCGCTGGCGCGCTGGATTGTGATCACCGCTTTGCTGGCGGCGGCGGGACTTTGCTATGTCTATCTCAGCTTGCAGTTGCATCGGCTGGGCGATCAGAAGAAATCGCTCGAGACCGAGCTCGCGGGTCTGCGCACGCAAGATGATGTCGCCAATGTGCAGATTGCGGCGCTCACTTCGCGCAGCGCGCTGCAACGCCGGCTGAAAGAAGGTTACCTCAAGATGATTCCGATCGCGGAACAAAACATCGTCCGGCTCGCACCGATCCGGCCCGCGCCAGAAGAAGATGCCATTCGCCCGGTGGCAAACGATCAGGTTGGCAGATGAGATGGAACGGACGGACACGGTGCGCATTGGTTTGCATTGGTTTTGTCCTGCTTTTTAGTGCGTTCTCGTTTCGCCTCGTTTATCTCCAGCTGGTCAAACACGAAGAGTACGCAGGGCTGGCGGCGGAGAAACACGTCTACAAACAACCGATTTACGCCGAACGCGGCGCGATCACCGATGCCAACGGCGAAGTCCTCGCCCACAACGTGCCGGTGGAGATCGTCGTCGCCGACACGTCACATTTAAACAGGGAGAGAGTGGCCGAAGCCGTCGCGCTGCTGAGTCGCGACCTGAAGATCGATACGGACGAACTGTGGGAAAAACTTGGGAGCGACCGGCATTACATCGTCTTGAAACGGGATGTACCGGAATCAGCAGCCGACGCGCTTCAGGCCAAACTTCGTGAGCAAAATCTGCGCGGCGTTTATTTCGAACATGATGCCGCCCGGCTTTATCCCAACGGCTCGATGCTTTGTCACGTCATTGGATTTACCGATTTTGAGCACAAGGGAATTCAGGGCGTAGAAGCGTCGATGGATGAATATTTGCGCGGGCAGGATGGCTATCGTTACATTGAACACAACCGCGCTGGTCAGGAAATCGTGCTTTACCGCGGCCAGGAGCGGGCTTCACGCGACGGTTATCAGGTCCGACTCAGCGTTGATTTGAATTTGCAGAATATCGTCGAAAACGAAATCGACGCCGCCATGCACGAGTATTCGCCGGAGAGAGCCACCATCATTCTGATGCGACCGCAGACCGGGGAAATTCTGGCGATGGCGAACCGACCGAACTTTGATCTCAATCAGCGCAGCACCGCCAGGCCCGAGCAAATGAAGAATCGCGCCGTCATCGACATGATGGAGCCGGGTTCGACGTTCAAGATAGTGACGGCGGCGGCGGCCTTGAACGAAA
>Ga0209473_1000745_pt1 | contig 18902 bp, 16 predicted proteins | sample GraSoiAngelo_133_FD_185890 | JGI IMG/M metagenome (GOLD analysis project Ga0209473, IMG submission 185890) | Grasslands soil microbial communities from the Angelo Coastal Reserve, California, USA - 14_0929_05_20cm (SPAdes) (version 2) | ecosystem: Environmental > Terrestrial > Soil > Grasslands ...
TCACCTCATCCATGCAGGCTTCGTCGTCCACGACCGCGCCGCCGAAGATCACTTCTACAAAGACCTTCTCGGCTTCTGCGTCTACTGGCACGGCGGCATGAAGGACGACGAAACCAACTGGGTCGACATGCAAGTTCCCGACGGCACCGACTGGCTCGAATACATTCTCAACGTCCCCGCCAACGCCGACAAACACACTCTCGGCGTCATGAATCACATCGCTCTCGGTGTGCCCGACATTAGAGCCGCCCGAGAACAACTTCTGAAAAACGGTTTCAAGCTCAACGAAGAGCCCAAAATCGGCCGGGACGGCAAATGGCAGCTCAACCTCTACGATCCCGACGACACCCGCGTCGAACTCATGGAATTCAAGCCCGTCCAAAAACCTTGCTGCTCCGATTACACTGGCCCGCATCCCCAACCATGATCCTGTTTCGTCGAATCTCCCATTCGCGCGCGTTCTCCATCCCCGCGAGCACCACCTCCAGGTCTTCGCCCAATTCTCCGCGCCCTCTGCGTCTTCTCTGCGTTATTCTTTTTCTTCCTCTTTTCCTCTCAATCCCCGCCCGCGCTCAAAACCTCGACAATCCCCTCCGCTCCATCGAGGCCGAAATCACCGCCTTTTCCTTCGGCCCCAACGACGCCATCGCGTTTTCCGTTTATCACAGGCTCAAGACCAAGCTCTACGACCTCGAGCACGACGACATCTGGCTCGAGGAACCCCACGGCAAGCGCCACCGCCTTCTCGAAGGTCAAAAATACACGCGCGGCAACCAGCTCTTCAGCTACCTGACCGATTCCATTCGCTGGTCGCCCAACGGCCACTACCTGCTCGTCCAACTCTTGACCACTACCGTGCAAGACGACAGCGGCAACGCCAGCAACTCCGTGCAAACCCTTCTTTTCGACGACTCCGGACACGAAGTCCGCATCGACAAAGGCGACAACTTCCTTCTCGAAGCCGCCAACGCCGCCTTTCTTCCCGACAACAACACCATCGCTTACCTCTCCCAAGCCGTGCCGACTCTTCCGCTCTTCTCCATCAAAACCACGCGCCTTTCCTCCGGCTCCTTTCCTTCTCCCTACGAAGGCCGCACCTTTCGCGACGTCGCCTGGCTCCCCGGAATGAATTCCGCCATCGCGGTCGAACAGGATCATTCCATGTCCGGGCCGCCTCGCCTGCAATATCTCGATGTCCTCAGCGACTCGGACAAGGAACTCGCCACCCTCGACGGCTACGAAGGCGGCCTCACGGTTTCTCCCGATCGAACCAAGGTCGCCTATTTCATCGACCGCGAAGTCCTCGAGATCCGCAGCCTTTCGAATCCCAACCATCTCGCGCGCGTGCGCGTCGGCTTCGGAATCTATTGCTGGACTGCGGATGAATCACGCATTTTCCTCAAGCGCGCCGTCGAAAAAAAATCCGGCGACATCATCTGGTTTCCGGTTCCTCCCCTCGCCGCCATCGCACCCAACAAAGACATTCCCGTCTCTCAGCCCACGCCCGTTCCCGTTCTTCACGGGCTCAGTTTCCGCGAATTTTCCCTTTCTTCCGACGGCCGCCTCCTCGGCGTCGTCGTCCCCGGCAAACGCAACCTCCTGATTTTTCCTCTTCCCCGGTGAAGTCGTTGCCAAATTTTCAAAGTTTCGCAACTCTTTGTAAGGCTTCCCGCGCCAGGCCGTACCCACCACCTCTCGACGGTCATCCCGACCGCTGCGAGGGATCTGCTTTTTCTTCTCTTTTCTCTTTCTGCACAAACTCTGCGCCTCTGCGTTGTCTTTTTCTTTCTTCTTCCTCACTGATCTCTGTGTCCTCTATGTTGAAATCCCACTCTTCCCTTCCACTCAAACAAAATGCCCGCGCAATGATTTCACGCGGGCTCTGCATCTGTCTTTTTCTATTCCCTAGTCCCTGATCCCTATCCCTCTCCTCCGGTGCTCAATCAAAATGCACGCATCCTCCACCACCGCCAATCCTGCTGCTCTCGCCTTCTCCGCGGCCTCCTCGTTTTCAATTCCCAACTGCATCCACACTGCCTTCGCCCCGACGCGAATTGCGCTCTCCACCACCGGCGGCACCTCTTCCGCGCGCCGAAAAATATTCACCACATCAATCTTCTCCGGCACGTCTTCCAGCCGAGGGTAGCTTTTCTCCCCCAGTACTTCCGTCTCATTCGGATTCACCGGAATAATCCGGTACCCCGCGCGCTGCATGTACTCCGAGACTTCATGGCTCGGACGCATCGGATTCGAAGACAACCCCACCACCGCAATCGCCTTGCACTTGCTCAAAATTTCTGCAATCGGATCTGCGCCGCTGGCCTCAAACTCCGACCCTTCCGGAATCGCTATTCTCATGTTTTCTGTTCTTCTCTGCGTCCTCTGTGCCCGGACCTCGGTGCCCTCGGTTTTAAGTCTTTTTCCCCGAGAGTGATGCTGTCCAATAATCAAATGCCCGCGCAACTCCTTCGCGCGGGCTATATTCCAGAGTCTTGGTCACCAGTCGCAAGTCACCACTCACGAATCACCTGTTCCTTTTAACGTGCTCCTCTCTCGTCACTCGCCGCTTTCTTTAACGCGCCGTCAGCTCCGGCTTGCCTTCGCGCTTGGCCAACACACGGCCCAACGCTCCAAACAGCTTATTATTTTCTTCCGTCGCGCCCACCGAGATGCGAATCGCCTCCGGAAAGCCCATCCAGCCCAGCGGCCGCACAATCACGCCTTCCCGCAACAAATCGTCGCTGATCCCTTTCGCCTCCGGCCCCGCTTCCACAAAAACAAAATTCGTTTCGCTCTTCACCGGCTTCAATCCCAGCTTCGCCACTTCCTCGACAATCCGCTTTCGCTCCACCTGGTTCGCCTCAATGCACCGCTTCACATGCTGGTGATCATCCAGCGCCCCCCGCGCCGCGGCTTGCGCCACGCCCGACACGTTAAACGGTGTGCGCAGCTTGTTCATCGCCGCCACCAGCGCGGCCGCCCCAATCCCGTACCCGATGCGCATCCCCGCCATGCCGTACACTTTCGAAAACGTCCGCAGGATCAGCAAATTCCTGCGCAACCGGAAAAGCTCCACCGATTGCGGCATGTCCGTCCGTTCCGCGTAGTGGATGTACGCCTCATCCAGCACCACCAACGTGTCGCTTGCCACGTGGCTCAGGAAGCGTTCAAACTCTTCCGCACCAAACGCCGTTCCCGTTGGGTTGTTGGGATTCGCCAGGTAAATGATGCGCGTCGCGCTGGTCATCGCATGTGCCATTTCTGGCAAATCGTACGCGAACGCGCACATCGGCACGTGCTCGACCGCTCCACCATTCGCTCGAATCGCCGTGGAGAACGGCGGATACGTGCCTTTGGAAGTCAACCCGATCGTTCCGGGCCTCAGCAGCACACGCGACGCCAAATCAATAATTTCGCTCGACCCCAGCCCAATGAAAATTTCATCTGGCGAAACCTCGTGCAGCGCCGCAATCTTTTCCCGCAACCACAGTGTCCCCCCGTCGGGATAGCGGTTCGCATCGTTCAGCGCCGCCCTGGCCGCTTCCATCCCCTTGGGCGAAGGCCCGAGCGGGTTTTCGTTGGAAGCAAGCTTGACCGCGTGAATTTTCAGCTCGCGCTCGACTTCTTCAATGGGTTTCCCGGGAACGTACACCGGCAGCCCGCGAATATATTCTGGTATCAGCTCTTCAATCGTTTTGCTCATCTCGTCCCTTGGGGCCTTCCTGCATTTTGTTTCAATAACCCTTGCTGTCACCCCAACCATTCTCCCACCTTCGCCAACTTTCTGCCCCTCCCCGCTCAACGAACCTTGCCCCACCCGTCACGCCCATTTTGGTTGCTCTTGTCCTTTACCTCCTCTACCCCATTTACCTCCTTTGCCTCCACCGGCAACCTTCTTCAACTCCATCACTTCCCTCTCCGTCAACTCCCGAAACTTTCCCGCCTGCACATCCAAAACCAGCGGCCCCAATTGCACTCTCTTGATTTTCTCCACATGGTGCCCCACGCGCTCAAACATCCTCCGAATTTGCCGGTTCCGTCCTTCAATTAAAGTTACCTCATACCAGGGATTGGCTCGCTCGCCACTCGCCACTTGTTTACCACGAGCTTCGAGGGGCCACTCGTTTGTCCCGAGCGAAGCCGAGGAGCCACTTTCTTTCGCCCCGTCCTGCGCCAACCGTATCTTCGCCGGGGAAGTCTTCACCCGCCGCCCGTCTTCTAAGGCAATCGTGATGCCTGCACGCAGCTTCGCAATCGCTTTCTCCTCCGGCTTCCCGCTGACTTTCACCCAATACGTCTTCGGCACATGCGAACCGGCCTTCATCAACTTTTGCGCCAGCGCGCCATCATTCGTCATCAGCAGCAATCCCTCGCTCGCATAATCCAGCCGTCCCACCGGATACACGCGCCCCACACCCTGCGGCAACAAATCCATCACCGTCGGCCGCCCTTCGGGATCGCTGACCGTGGTCACATATCCCTTCGGCTTATTCAGCAGAAAATAGACCAGCCGCTCCGCCTTCCGCAGCCGCTTGCCATCCACGCAAATCTCATCGCGCTCCGGATCCGCCTTCCTTCCCTGCTCCGTCACCACTATCCCATTCAGCGTCACCCGGCCCGCCGCAATCATCTCTTCCGCCTTGCGCCGCGACGCAATCCCGCTCCCCGCCATTATCTTCTGCAATCGTTCCATCATTTTTTGGAGTGCGGCGGCTTGCCTGCACTGAGCGAAGCGAATGTGCCGCCGTTCTTCTTCCTTCACAAAGCGCGCCTGTTTCCAAGGAGCGTGCCACTCCTCGCTCGTCATTCCAAGCCTGCCTGCCGCAGGTAGGCCGCTGAGGCCTGCATCCACGGCTTGCCACCAGGCTCATCAGCCCTCACGAAACACGCCCAAGGCAGAGGGGGCTTAAGACCCTGAAGCGACGTCGCCCTATTCTGGAACACCAGCTGTCTTGGTCATGTCCTCTCCCGCCACGAGCAAAAATTCATTCTTCGCCCCGGCAATGCGCCTTCCGCGGTACGGCCCGTACTCTTCGCTTTTATAGAAATCCATTGCCGTCTTTTTTGACGGCCATTCAATGATCAGAAAAACCTGCGGCAGCTTTCGCTCCCCTTCAATCTTCTGCACGTTGGACGTGCGCGCCAGGAATCGTCCGCCACGCTGCTCCACCATTCGCGTTACATTCTTGACGTACTCCGCCACCCAACTCCGCTCCGTAATCTCCATTTCCGCCACCGAGTAATACTTCACACCGCGTCCTCCTTTCGCCCTTCTCCGAAAGAGGTGGCGTCTGAAGCCCCCACGAGACTCGTCCAAGGTAGAAAGGGCTTTAGCCCCTGAAGCCACCGTGCCGCCGGAAACCCGCCATTTGTCATCCCGAACCTGGTCGCGTTGTTTGCGGAACGGCGGCGAGGGATCTGCTTTTCGCCTTCCTCCTTCTCTGTCTCCTCTTCTCTCCGTGATCTCCGTGTTAAATCTTTTCTCTTGTTTTTTCCTTACCTCTTTCTTTCCTTTCTTTCCTTTCTTTCCTTTCTTTCCTTACTTCCATCCTCTTCCTTACCTCCACCACTTCTCCCTCTCTCAAAATCTTGTATCTCCCTTCCGCCACTCCCTCCACCGTCAACGGCCCCAATCCCACGCGCTTCATCTTCTCCACCGGATGCCCCTCGCGAAACAACACATTCCGCATCTCTTCCTTCCTCGTGTCCCGCATCCTTACTTCATACCAGTAATTCGCCGCGCGTCTTCGCGTCGCGTCCGGCTGCCGCACAGTCTTCATTCTCACGCCAATCTCTTTTCCCAACCGCTCCAACTCTTCCAGCGTCAGCATCCCTTTCACTTTCACGAAATACACCTGCTCCAGCTCGCCCCAATGTCTCAGCATCTCCGCCGCCAGGTCGCCGTCATTCGTCAAAAACACCAGCCCCGACGCCGTGTATTCCAAATTCCCTACCGGGTACACCCGCTCCGGAAAACCGCGCAAACAATTCTTCAGCGTCTTCCGCCCTTCCGGGTCCGCCATCGCCGACACAATCTCCGGCGGCTTGTTCAGCACCAGGTACACGCGCCGCTCCTGCCCCTTCACCACGCGGCCCGCCGCTTCGATCCGGTCCGTCGCCGCGTCCGCCTTCGTTCCTAGCTCTGTCACCACGCGCCCGTTCACGCGCACCTGTCCGCTCAGGATCAATTGCTCCGCGTGCCTCCGCGAAGCAATCCCCGCCCGCGCAATAATTTTTTGGAGTCGTTCCTGCATCGATTGTTGGTGCCCGCGGGAGCGCCCTCGAATCGGGCGCCCCGCTTTATTCTGCCATTAGTTCAGACCCGCAGCGTCCGGCTCGCCCAGAACAACCTACCCCGCCGATGGCCATCGGGGGTCGCACACAAGCGGAATGATCAGATGATACGCGGCGGGTACAACACTCAGCAGTGGCGTGCCGTGGGCTCTTTCGTTCATCGAAGAGATTTCGATTTCGAGCCCCTGTGTTCTCCGTGCCCCTTCGCCCTTATGCCCTCGGTGTTAAATCTTTTTCTTTTCTTACTTCTTTCATCCTTACTTCATTACTTCCTTTTCTCATTCTCCCGCCGCTGCCGTCCTCGCCGAATCCTCATTCTCCGGCACGCCTTCGTTATTCCCGGGTGTCTCTTCTCGCGCATTCACCGCCTCATCACTTGCAGGGCTTGGCTCGCCCGCCTCCGCCGGCGCTCCAATGCTCGCCTCATTCGTCAAACTTTCGTTCGCCGGCGCCAATCCTTCATCGCTCCCCAGCGCCTCCCGCGCCAGCGCTTCAAACTCCTTCAAGCTCGGCAACTCTTCCAGGTCGCTCAATCCAAACCGCATCAAAAACTCTTTCGACGTTTTGTACAGAATCGGCCGCCCAATCACTTCCTTGCGTCCCGCCGTCGTAATCAAGTGTTTATCCAGCAGCGTGCTGATTACTCCCGCGGTATTCACGCCGCGAATCTCCGAAATTTCCGGCGCCGTCACCGGCTGCTTGTAGGCGATCACCGCCAGCGTTTCCAGAGCCGGCATCGACAACCGCAGCGGCGGCTTCAGGCTCTTGATGAACCGCCGCACCACGTCATGCTGCTGCGGCTTGGTGTACATTTTGTACCCGCCCGCCACCGCGCGAATCTCGATTCCGCGCTCTTCCGCCGCGTAACTCGCCACCAATTCATCCAGCGACGCCTGCACCGCCCGCTTTTCTTCGCCCAGCGCTTTCGCCAGCTGCTCGATCGTGGCCGGTTCATCCGCCGCGTAAATAATCGCTTCCAGCGCTGCTTTTCTCTCTTCATTCGTCATTCATCCCTCACATCGCTCTTCGATCTTGTAGTCGCCGGTCTTCCGACCGGTTCCCGGTTCGTCATTCAAGCTTCACGCCGCCTCTCATTTCAACTGCGGCGGCTTGCCGCCGCTTTTCTTCCTTTGACCCGTCCTTTGGCCGCGCGCTAGCTTCGGTTCTTGGGCGGTCGACCTCTGCCGCCGGGCCTCCAGGGCTTAAATCCGCCTCTCTTCCTCGCGCGCATCCTGATTTTGCTGGCACAGTCGTCGCACATGGCCGCATAGCGATTGAGTGGCAAGCCACACCACTCGCACTTCCCCTCGGCGCGCCGGGCAATCTGCCACCGCCGCTGCCGGGACACCGCCTTTACGTCGACTAGGCTCCCATGCGGATATTGCAGGCTCCTCTTTCTGCCGCGTTTCATCCTCGCGCCTCGCCTCCCCTTTTCTCTAATGCGAACTCTGTGCTCCGGCTCTGTGCTCTCTGTGTTAAGTCCCAATCTTTTCTCGCCACTCGTCACTCGCCACTTTCTACCGATACTCCTCATCCACCATTCGAATCGCTCCATGCTCATCAAATACCACGTCAAACGCCTTGCCCTTCCGCACCAAAATCTCTCCAAACATTTTTTCTTGCACCAGCGCCACCGCCTGCAATTTCACCATTTCCAGCACCGCCAGAAACGCCACGATCATCGCGTGCCGCGACGGACACGCCTCGAAAAATTGGATCAGGTTCACCGCATTTTCCGCGCTCGCAATAATCTGCGCGCGCAACTGCGCGATCATCTGCGCCACCGTGAACTGCTCGTGCTGCAGCTCGATTCGAACGACTTCTTTGCGCCGCTCCAGCACTTGCTGAAAAACTTTCACCAAGTCCACTAGCGAAACCACCAGATCGCCCTCGGTCTCCGGGTCCTGGTACAGCGACATGTCCGGCTTCGACCACACGTTTTCTTCAATCTGCTGCTTCTGGTACAAAAGTTGTGCGGCGTTCTTGAATTTTTCGTGTTCCACCAGCCGTTGCACCAATTCGGCGCGCGGGTCCGCCGCTTGCTCTTCCGGACTCGCCAGCGGGTCCGGAGGCAGCAGCATTTTGCTCTTGATGTAAATCAACGTCGCCGCCATGTAAATAAATTCCGCGGAAACGTCCACGTCCAATTCTTCCAGCTTGTGCAGGTAATCGAGGTATTGCGCGGTGATCGCCGAGATTCGAATGTCGTGGATGCTCATCTTCTGCTGTTTGATGAGATCCAATAAAAGATCCAACGGACCTTCGTACATCGGGATCCGAATCTTGTAACCGCCGCCTCCGTCCACGCCTCTGTCGCTTAACACTTCTTCTTTGTTGCGGGAATTGCTTTCGGCCGGGCCTGGTTCCGCTGACGCGGCCATTCCGTCAGCGACCTGTCCCGCACCTCCCTCAACTCGCTGCTGCGCGGTTTTCTCCGCCGTGTTGTCGGCGCTGATGTCCGGGCGCTCCTGCGCGTTCTTCTCCGCGGAGCTCTCCGCTCCCTCTCCTGCATTTTTCCCCGTCAACTTGTGTTCCGGCGTCGCCATTGTTCCTTCTTTATGCTTTATGTAGCGCCGGGCTTTACCCGGCATCTTTTCTTTTCTGCGCTTCCTGTGCGTGCTCTGCGTTTCGTTTTGTTATTCTTTGCCCGCCACTCGCCACTCGCCACTCGCCACCACTTTTCTCTTTTTCTCCCAGCCGAAGACGGCTTCGCGCACGCGCTCCATGGTGCCTTCGGCCACTTTGCGCGCGCGCTTCGAACCGTCATCGATCACTTCCAGCACGCGCGCCGGATGCCGTTCGAATTCCAGGCGGCGCTCGCGCACCGGCGTGATCCACTCAATCAAATGGTCTGCCATCTTTGCTTTGCACTCGATGCAGCCGATCCCCGCCGTGCGGCAGCCATGCGCGGCCCAATCCAGCGTCTCTTTCGTCGAGAACAGTTTATGCCAGTCGTACACTGGACAAACATCCGGGTTTCCAGGATCGGTACGTCGCTTCCTGGCCGGGTCGGTCACCATCACTTTGGTTTTCGCGCGAATGTCCGCGTCGCTCTCGCTTAGCATGATGGTGTTGCCGTAACTCTTCGACATCTTCCGTCCGTCGAGCCCCGGCACCCGCGGCGTTTTCGTCAGCATCGATTCCGGTTCCGTCAGTTTTTCTGAGTAAGAGAAATATTCTCCAGAGGCTTCCATCTTGTCCAGAAAGTTTTGGATACCCCATTCCATTGCCGCTGCTTTGCTGTTAGCTCGATACGCGCTCTCAATTTCTTCTATCGACGCACCACGTAAAGACGGCAAATGGTTCTTGAAATTCTCCAACGCGGCCTTATTTTTTCGTAGCCCCTCAAGATTCACCTCTAGACCGAAAAACGTGTTGAATCGCCGCACGATTTCCCGGCTTGTCTCCACATGCGAAACCTGGTCCTCCCCCGTCGGCACAATCAACCGCATTCCCGACTCGCCATACATCACAATGTCTGCACATTGGAGCACCGGGTAGCCCAGGAACCCGTAATTGTGCAGGTCCTTGTCCTTGATGTTTTCCATCGCCTCTTTGTACGTCGGCACGCGCTCCAGCCAACCCAGCGGCGTCACCATGGACAGCAGCAGATGCAGCTCCGCATGTTCCGGCACCAGCGACTGCAAGAAAAGCACGCTCTTGGCGGGATCAAGTCCTCCCGCCAAGTAGTCGGTCATAATTTCGATGGTGTTCTGGGCGATGCCCGATGTGTCCGCGTAGTCGCTCGTCAGCGAGTGCCAATCCGCAATGAAGTAGAAGCACTCATACGCCGGTTGCCCCGCCGCTTCCTTCCTTTGTAGGGGCGCAGCATGCTGCGCCCCAGCTTGGCTACCAACACCGCTGCTCGGCAACACTTCATTCTGCAAACGCACCCAATTCGCCAGCGCGCCAAAATAATTCCCGATGTGCATGCGTCCGGTCGGACGCATGCCGCTCAGCACGCGCGCCTTTTGGAGTGCGGGGGCCTTGCTCCCGCTTTCGCCACCCTTCCCTTTATCCTTTGATGTCACCCGGTGCTCCTATTCCCAAGTCACTGCGCCCAAATACAAGCCAAGAGAGATTCCTCGACTGCGCAGGCTCAGTCAGCACTCCGTTTTCCATACGCCGCCGCGAATCGTGCAAGAAGGGACACAGGGCGCTGCGCCCCCACATGCGGCGGGGCAAAACCCGCCGCTACACCGTCCCAACCAAGAAAACCGCACCGGCAAGAGTGCCTGTGCCGCGCAAACCTCAATTCGCGGCGACCTTTTGTTTTTCCGGTGCGCCAAGCAGTTCGCGCGCGATGATCATGCGCTGCACCTCGCTCGTCCCTTCGTAAATCGTCAGCACGCGCGCGTCGCGGTACATGCGCTCGACGTCCGTCTCGCGCGAATACCCCGCGCTGCCATGCACCTGCACCGCCTTGTACACCACGCGATTCACCATTTCGCTCGCGTACAGCTTCGCCTTCGACGAAGCCGCACCGAGCTTCGTGGGATGCGCATCTTTCAGCCACGCCGCGTAATGCGTCAGCCCGCGCGCCGCCTCAATCTCGGTCTGCATGTCCGCGATCATCCATTGAATCGCCTGGAACTCGCCGAGACTCTTCCCAAACGCCCTGCGCTGCTTCGCGTACTTGATGGTTTCTTCGAGCGCGCCTTGCGCCAGCCCCACGGCCTGCGCGGCAATGCCAATGCGCCCGCCGTCCAGGGCGCTCAGGGCAATCTTCAGGCCCTGGCCTTCTTCGCCCAGGCGGTTCTCCGCCGGCACCACGCAATCATTCAGCAAAATCTCGACAGATGGCGAGGAATGCTGCCCCATCTTTTCTTCGTGGCGCCCCCGGCGAAATCCCAGAAAACCTGGCTCGACCAAAAACGCGCTGATGCCCTTCCCGCCCGCCGCAGGATCGGTCTTCGCAAAGACAATCAGCACGTCCGCCGCGTTGCCGTTGGTCACCCAGGTTTTCGTTCCATTCAGCTTGTAAACATTTCCCTCGCGCACCGCGCGCGCCTGAATTCCCGCCGCGTCGGAGCCCGCCGTCGGCTCGGTTAGGCAAAACGCCCCAAGCGTTTCGCCCGTGGCCATGCCCCGTAAATAGTTTTTCTTCTGCGCCTCGTTGCCGAACATGAGCAGCGGCGCCTGCACCGCCGAATTCGTCACGCCAATCGCCGTGGACATCGCCGTGTGCACGCGCGCCACTTCCGCGAGCATCAGCACGTAGGAAACGGTGTCCAGCCCCGGCCCGCCCCACTCTTCCGGCGTCAGCATGCCGCAACAGCCCATTTCGCCCAGTTTCTGGATGGCTTCGGCGGGAAATTTTTCCTGCTTTTCCCATTGCTTGACGAACGGGCGCACCTCGGTCTCCATGAATTGGCGGACGGTGTCGCGAATCAGTTTTTGGTGGTCGCTAAGCGAGAAGTCCATCGTATCGGCGGCGCGCCCCATGTAGCGCCGGGCTTTAGCCCGGCATCTTCGCACACATTCGGCCTGGGACTCAGCACAAGAAGTGTACGCACGATGCTAACACGCCCAGCCGAGAAGCAGAAAGAGAAGCAGTCAGGCAGAAGCTGGATTTCAACACAAGTTCGCAGAGGACACAAAGGAGACGGCGGCAGCTAACCCTAGTAGCAGGAGGGGCCGCCGCGCTCCGCTAAGCTGTGGGTCAGGCCTTCGCGGCGGCTTCGTGCAGTTGCTGGTACTCGTTTTCGATAGCTTTGTCGGACGCCAACACGGTCCGCGGAAGGTCGTAATGATCCTCCACCAAGGTGAGCAGGTTCTTAATGGATTGCAGCGCGCCTTCGATGTCGTTGCTGGTGACGGCAGGCAACGTCAGACGCAAAAGTCGAGAATCTCTTCCGGCCAGCGCCACTTCGACCAGGTGGCCGGCTTTGCTGCGCTCCACGAGCCGCAAAGTCCCTTGGTCGGCGAGGCGCCGCACTGACTCACGCGTCCCCTTGTCGGAGAGGTGCACGGCAAGTTTTCGGTCTGTAAGCAAATGATTCAAAAGACTTTGCACGCAAACGAGAAATACCGGGCGCCAGAAGTCGGTCTGTTTGGGGCGCGAGGCGTGAGTGCTCCAAGATTTTCATGCAGCGCCGCGCGTCCTGGCCAAACTAAGGTTTCGCGAGCGCCGGCGTGAACCATTATAGGGGCATGAAATCCATCCTCTTCGCCCTCGATTCCCAGGCGCAAGCCTAAACACCGCTCCCTGCCTATTTCCCCTCTCTTTGCCCGCTCTCGGCTCCTCTTGACAACCAGTAGGAGAAGCGTATGCTCCTCCTGGTAGCCAGGGGGAAAGGTTTTGATGCCAGACAAGCCAAGCGATCTCGTTCAGGGCACTCTCGATATGCTCATCCTAAAAACGTTGGCCCTCGAACCTACGCACGGATACGGGATTTCCGTTCGAATCGAACAGATGAGCAAGGGCGTCTTTCGCCTCAATGCTGGCTCCTTGTTTCTAGCAATTCAGCGATTACAAAGGGATGGGCTAATCCAGGGCGAATGGAAGCCAACCGAGAATAACCGGCAAGCGAAGTACTACGCTCTGACGGCAAAGGGACGAAAGAGGCTCGATAACGAAACGCGAGAATGGGGCCGGCAGGCCGCTGCAATCGGCAGAATTTTGGAGGCTTCGTAGCTTGGTGCTGAAGTCAAAACCTCCAGACAGGTCATTCCGAGCGCGGGGTTTGCCGAGGAATCTGCTTTTTCTAAGGAGTTTCAATCCATGCTGCGAAACATAGCGAGTGGGCTGCGATCCCTGTTCCGAAAGGAACACGTGGACCGGGAGTTGAATGAGGAACTGCGCACCTACTTGGAAATGGCATCGGCGGAGAAGATAAAGCAAGGCATGAGCCGTAAGGATGCCGTTCGCGCCGTGCGCCTGGAGCGGGGCAGCCTGGAAGTTACGAAGGAAGTCGTCCGTTCTGCCGCCTGGGAGTCTTTTGTAGAAACGTGCTGGCGCGATCTGCAGTTTGCTGCCCGTATGCTCCGCAAGAACCCGGGCTTTACGACAGCAGCTGTGCTGGCGATTGCCTTGGGCGTGGGGATCAATGTGGGGATCTTTTCCGTGCTGAATGGAGCCATGTTGCGTCTGCTACCGATTCCTCGCGCGAAACAGATTGTGAGTGTGGACCAGACTTTTCACGGACGATTCCAGCGCGACACTCACGGCGAGACGAGCATGTTCTCGTATGCGGAGTACCTCGACTATCGCGATCACAATCAGGTCTTTTCGGGGCTCCTGGCCTATGAGCCCTTCATCGAAGCAACCCTTGCCGGCGGTAAGTTGCAGCGACTTTTGGGGACCGCGTCCACCTGCAACTATTTCGAAGTTTTGGACGAGCACCCGGCACAGGGACGCGGCTTTGTCGGTTCGGATTGCGCCGCGCCGGGCGAAAACGCCGTGGTGGTGATCGGCGACGCATTGTGGAAAGGGACGTTCGGAGGCGACCCTGCACTGGTGGGAAAGAGAATCCTGCTGAACCGCGCGGCGTTTACCGTGATTGGCATTACGCGGCCAGGGTTCACCGGCACGGAACCGTTCCCGAGCGCGTTTTGGGCGCCCATTACCATGCAAAAGGCTCTGGACTCCGGCCGCGATTACTTGGCAAGTGATAATGTGAGCTGGCTGGCGATGCTGGGACGCGTGCGGCCTGGCGTAACGATGCAGCAGGTGCGTGCGGACCTCGCGGTCATCGCCGGACGCATTGATCAAAGCCATCCTGGCCGCACTACTTCGCTGGGGATCGCCAGAGCAAGATTTTTCAGCCGAGCCGACGAACGGGAGGTCCTGGTCCCGGTTGCTTCAGTAATCTTCGCTGCTTTCGGACTCGTGTTGTTGATTGCTTGCGCAAACGTCGCCAACCTTCTGCTAGCGCGTGCTTCCGTGCGCCACAGGGAGATCGCATTACGGCTATCTATCGGCGCCAGCCGTGGGCGTCTGGTGCGCCAGTTACTAACAGAGAGCCTTCTGCTTTCCTTGTTCGGAGGGGCACTGGGATCGGTGCTTGCTCTTTGCTCTTTCGCGAGCATCACCCGGTTCGTGGTCTCTCGCCTGCCGCATGAGTTTTCAACTCTTACGGTGAACGTTGCGCCGGACTTTCGTGTCCTTGCCTACGCGCTGGCCCTGACCGTTTTCACTGGAATTGTGTTTGGACTCGTTCCGGCTTTGAAGAGCTCGCGGCTGGACTTAAACACCGCGTTGAAGGAAGACAGTGCACATTCCGGCGAGGGAAAGAAGGGTGGGCTCGTGAGGAGCACCTTGGTGGGGGCACAGATCGCTGTGTGCATGATCTTGCTGCTGGCGTCTGGACTGCTGCTACGCGGGCTTTACTACGCCCAGACGGTCGATCCTGGATTTGAGGTGAAGGACATCGCGGGCGCATTTCTCAATCTCCGAGCGCAAGGCTACGACGAAAGCCGCGCGACCGCGTTTGTGCAAGGGTTGCGCGAGCGCATCGCAGCTCTTCCGGGTGTATTCGAAGTTGCGCAGGCAGAGTGCGCGCCGCTGAGCCACGACTGGAGCGCCGACGAATTCACCGTGCCTGGCCGGACGGATAAGACTGGGATCGAGTACAATCATGTTTCGCCGGAATATTTCTCCGTGGTGGGCATTCCTATCGTGCGGGGCCGCGGTTTCACGCAAGCGGAGGCGCGCAACGACGCCACGGTAATCATCGTCACGGAATCAACGGCACAGCGTCTTTGGCCGGGACAAGATCCATTGGGCAAAACACTGCGCGCGGGCAACGGGTACGAAGCTACCGTGATCGGGGTCGCTCGCGATGCGCAAGTCTCTCATCTTGGTCAACTCAACGATCCTTATCTTTATTATTCCGCTGGGCCGCGAGATAACCTCCGCACCTATGTTCTACTTCGCTTCGCCGGAGGCTACCCGACGATCGCGAAGGGCATTCGCCAGGCGGTTCACGCACTCGATGCGGACGTGCCCGTCGATATAAACACGGTCGACGACTATCTCGAAGTGTGGCGGATCCCTTCGCGCATTGTAGCTGCGCTGTCGACTGGACTAAGCGGCTTGGCCCTGCTGCTTGGCTCGATCGGGATATATGGAATGGTGTCGTACGGCGTGAGCCGCTGTGTGCGCGAGATCGGCATCCGCATGGCGCTCGGCGCCGACGGCGCCGATGTCATGAATCTCGTGCTGCGACAAGCTATGCGCCCCGTGCTGATCGGCGCGCTTGTGGGCATGATCGCGTGTGCCGTCGTGTCCCAAGTCCTCTCCAGCATGCTCTTTGGCGTCAGCGCACATGACGCTATCGCATTCATTTCTGCACCGCTAATTCTGCTGGTAGTGGCCCTGGGCGGCAGTTATATTCCGGCGCGAAGGGCGATGCGCGTTGATCCCATGGTCGCACTTCGTTACGAATAACTCATGGTTTTTTCAGAACCACAACGAAGGAGGAAAGGAGCCGGGCCCGATGCTTTGTTTTCAACGAGATAGCCGGCTTCTTTCGTAGGCGTGAGGGACCATGTCTTTGCTCCGAAACATGGTAACCGGACTTCGATCACTGTTCCACAGGGAGCAAGTGAACCGGGAATTAGCCGAGGAACTAGGGGCCTACCTGGAGATGGTAGCCGAAGAAAAGAGGAAGCAAGGCACGACCGGCGAGGAAGCGCTTCGCGCCGTACGCCTGGAGCGCGGCAGCCTTGAACTTGCAAAGGAAGTCGTGTGGTCTGCCCGGTGGGAATCCTTTGTGGAAACCTGTCTGCAAGACCTGCACTACGGCGCGCGTATACTGCGGAAGTCGCCCGGCTTCGCCGCAGTTGCCGTCCTCACCCTCGCGCTCGGCATCGGAGCGAACACCGCCATCTTCTCGGTCGTCTATACCGTTCTGCTGAAAGCCTTGCCGTATCCGCAAGCCGACCGCCTCGTGATGGTCTATGAAAACCTCCCGCTTCCCAACTACCAGAACAACCGCAACACTCCCTCGCCTGGAAATTTCTCCGACTGGTCGGCCCAAAACACCGTCTTCGAGAACATGGCGGCGTACAGCAACCGCAGCTTCAACGTCACGGGCACGGGCGAACCGGTGCGGATCGAAGGCGAACTCGTCTCCGCTGCATTCTTCCCCACGCTTCGAGTGAATGCGGCGCTCGGCCGCGTTTTTATTCCCGAAGAAGATCGCCCCGGCAGCTCGCACGTCGCAGTGATGAGCGACGGCCTATGGAGGAGCCGCTTCGGCGCTGATCCGCGAGTCCTGGGCAAGAAGATTTTTCTCGACGACCAAGCCTACGAAATCGTAGGTGTCCTGCCGCCCGGGTTTCATTTTCCCGATCCTGACGATCAACTCTGGGCGCCGTTGGGGCTGACCCCGGAGGAACGAATCAGTCGTCGCAGCCATTTTTTAGATGTGTTCGCGCGGCTCAAACCAGGTGTGACCCTCGCGCAGGCACAAACGCAAATGAATCTGGTTGCCCGGCATCTGGCGGAGCTTTACCCGGATTCCAATGCGGGGGTCGCCGCTGAAATCGTGCCGCTGCGCGAGGATATCGCCGGGGCGGTGCGCCCTGCTTTGCTCGTGCTTGTTGGGGCGGTGGCGCTGGTCCTGCTGATCGTTTGCGCCAACATCGCGAACTTGCTGCTGGCGCGGGCGTCCGCGCGTTTTCGAGAGATTGCCGTGCGCCTGGCTCTGGGCGCTGGCCGCGCGCGGGTTGTGCGGCAGCTGCTTACCGAAAGCGCCCTCCTGGCTCTGCTTGGCTGCGGGTTAGGGGTGTTGCTGGCGCACTGGAGTCTCGGTGCCCTCAAAGTCCTTGCGGCGTCAAACCTTCCTCGCGCCGAAGAGTTCAACCTGAGTGGGCCAGTTCTTCTATTTAGTTTGGCGATTTCGCTGGCGGCGGGACTTGTCTTCGGCGTATCTCCCGCTTTCGAGGCTGCTCGCGGCAAAGTGCAAGATGCGCTGAAGTCGGGTTCGCGCGAATCCGCAGACGCTTCGCGGCTGCGCACGCGCAGCCTCTTGGTGGTTCTCGAGACCGCTCTCGGCTTTCTGGTGGTGATTGGGGCGGGGCTTCTGGTGCGGAGTTTCCTCCGCCTCGAGCAAGTCCGCCTGGGATTTCAGCCCGAGGGCCTGCTCACGTTCCGAGTGATTCCGCGCGGCGACAGGTACAATGAACTGACGCAACGCACAATCTTCTATCACCAAGTCATCGAGAAATTGAGGGCGCTCCCTGGCGTGCAGTCCGCCGCCGCCGTGAGGTTCATTCCTCTGACCTTAGCGACGGGCCGCAAGGATTTCATGATCGAGGGCCGCGCGCCCAGCGGCCCAGGCCAACTTCCGCTAGCCGCCTACGACATCGTGACGCCGGAATACTTTCACACCATGCACGTCCCGCTGCTGGAAGGCCGCGATTTCTTCTGGAGCGATTCGCCGCAGACACAGCCGGTGGCCATCATCAATGAAGCCATGGCGAAACACTATTGGCCCGGTGAGGATCCGCTCGGGAAAAGGTTCCACCTGTACGGCCGGGACGACAATTTCCCTTGGATGACGATCATCGGTGTCGTCGCCGATGTTCGCGAGTTCAGTCCGACCAGAGAAGCCGAGCCGATCATGTATTTCCCCATCGCGCAATTTGCCTATCCCGATGGAATCTTGCGCGATTGGGTCGTGCGCACCACTGGCGATCCCGTGCGCATCGCTTCGAGCGTGCCCGCCGCGGTCTGGTCGGTGGATAAGAATCTGCCCGTTACGCGAATGCGCACGATGGAAGAAGTTCGTTCGATCTCCTTAGCCTCTCAGCGGATGAATCTTCTGCTCTTTGGACTTTTCGCTGCGCTTGCTTTGGCGCTCGCGACCATTGGCATCTATGGCGTGCTCGCTTACAGCGTCGCACAGCGCACGCGCGAAATTGGCATCCGTCTCGCCCTCGGCGCACACCGCAAGGATGTGCTCCGCCTCGTGATCAGCCAAGGCATGCGCCTAGCCTCGCTCGGCATTTTGCTTGGGCTGTTCGGAGCTTTTGCATTGACTCGTCTTATGTCCGGCATGATTTACGGCGTGAGCTCCACAGATCCAGTGACCTTTGTCGCGGTGGCAGCGCTGCTCGGAGTCGTTGCTATCGCGGCGTGCTACATCCCCGCGCGCCGTGCGACCCGCGTCGATCCCATGGTGGCCTTGCGGTACGAATAGTTCGCGCTGTCCTTTTTCGCTCGGGCCTGCTCTGCTCCTTTTTCCGAATCCGCCCGCGGTGCGCTGAATACGTCATTAGGGCGATCAGGAAAAGGTTTGAAGAGTTCCCCGAGGCGGTTTTGGCGTGGACACTATGCCACCGGGGCGGAGGCGAGTTCGCGCGAGAGCTTTGCGGGAGCCAGCGCGAGCAGGACTGCGCCGATGACACCGAGGGCAAGGACGCCCCACAACTCTCCGCGCGGGATCGGATTGTAGTAAACCTGCACGGCCATTGACGCCCGCATGCGCAAAACTCGACCACGCCGTGAACGCGATCAGGCTGCGATTCACCGGTGATCACTCCGTCGCCTGAAAGGCGACGGCTTCTCGCGGCACGCATGAGGCGACATCCTCTACGTTATGCCGCGAACGCCCGATCCGGGCGCGTTGCAGTATGACTTGCGCGCTGACCACGTCACG
>Ga0209473_1000751_pt1 | contig 18857 bp, 17 predicted proteins | sample GraSoiAngelo_133_FD_185890 | JGI IMG/M metagenome (GOLD analysis project Ga0209473, IMG submission 185890) | Grasslands soil microbial communities from the Angelo Coastal Reserve, California, USA - 14_0929_05_20cm (SPAdes) (version 2) | ecosystem: Environmental > Terrestrial > Soil > Grasslands ...
GCCGGCTGAAACTGTGTCACCCTTCTTCTTCTTCCACACCACAAGAGTGCCCTCGGTCATCGTGTCGCTCAGTTTAGGCATCTGAATCTCAGGCATGTGATTCGTTGAAACGTTAAATCGTTGAACAGTTGAAGTGACGATCGACGATCACGCGTAACAAACTTTCTTCACGGCCGCGATCAATTTATCCGCATTCGGCAGGACGGCTTTTTCGAGCCGCTCGTTGTAAGGCATCGGCACATCTTCTTGGGATACGCGTAGGATCGGCGCATCGAGCTCATCAAAAATATTTTCTTGAATCCGATAACACACTTCCGCGCCAACTCCGCAGAACGGTCGGTCCTGTTCAACAATCACGACGCGATGCGTTTTCGCGACTGAATCGAAAATCGCCTTTTCATCCAGGGGTTTGATCGAGCGAAGGTCGACAATCTCCGCGGAGATGTCCTCTTCTTCCAACTTTGCCGCTGTCGCAAGCGCGAGCCGAACAGTCTGCGCATAGCAGATAATTGAAACATCGCTGCCTTCGCGCTTCACCTCGGCTCGCCCGAGCGGAATGAGAAGTTCTTCATCCGGTGGCTCGACCATTCCTTTCGAGCTGTAAAGAAGTTCCGCTTCCAAAACGAGCACCGGATTGTTGTCGCGCACAGCTGTTTTTAACAGACCTTTCGCATCACGCGGGGTCGCCGGCGTGCAAATTTTCAATCCGGGCGCGTTGGCATAAAGCGGTTCTGTAGCATGAGAATGGGTCGCGCCGAGTTGATGCGCGGGCCCGTTCGGCCCACGAAACGTGATGGGAATATTGAACTGTCCACCCGACATCGTGAACATGTTTGGGGCGTTGTTCACAACCTGGTCAAACGCGACCAGTGAAAAGCTAAACGTCATGAACTCAATAATCGGCCGCAATCCGACCATCGCGGCGCCAACGCCCAGGCCCGCGAATCCGTTTTCGCTAATCGGAGTGTCGATGATGCGTCTTGGCCCGAACCGCTCGAGCAAGCCCTGGCTCACTTTGTAAGCGCCATTGTATTCCGCAACCTCTTCGCCCATGAGGAAAACATCCGGGTCGCGCTCCAGCTCCTCCGCGAGCGCTTCATTGAGCGCCTGACGATAGGTAATTTCCCTCACGGTTTTGCCCCGTTGGCGTAAGTATAATCGTAAAGCTTATCGAGCGGCAGCTGCGGGCTTTTCTCAGCAAACTTTACCGAGGCTAGCACTGTCTCCTTGGCGTGCTTGTCGATTTGATCGAATTGTTCGTTCGTTAGTTTCCCCTCCCGCGTGAGCTGCGCCCGCAAACGCGTGATTGGATCGTCAAGTCGATATTTCTCCAGCTCCTGCTTGGTCCGATAACTTGCCGGATCGGACATCGAGTGGCCACGATAGCGATAAGTGCGAATTTCAACGAACGCCGGATGCGGTTCCTTGCGGATGGAATTCACAACCTCGCCGATCTTATCGCGGACTTCACGGAAGTTCATTCCATCGACAATCTCACCGGGGATGTCGTAACCCTCCGCTCGATCGACAATCTGTTTGAGCGATGTCGATCTTTTCACCGAGGTACCCATGGCGAAGAGGTTATTTTCGCAAATGAAAACGATCGGCAACTTGAAAAGCGCAGCTAGATTCAAGGCTTCGTGGAAAGAGCCTTGATTGATCGCACCGTCCCCGAAGAAACACAGAGTGACGCGATCTTCGCCGCGGTATTTAATGGCAAAGGCTAGTCCAACGGCTAATGGAACGTGGGCGCCGACTATCGCGTGACCGCCGTACATGTGATTTTGCCGATTAAAGAAATGCATCGAACCGCCCAGGCCTCGCGAACAACCGGTTTCTTTTCCAAAAAGCTCCGCCATGCACGCATCGGCGCTCGTGCCGCGAGCAAGAGCGTGCGCGTGATCGCGATAAGCGGTGATGACATAATCATCATGGCGCACGGCCGCGATCGCGCCAGCCACGACGGCCTCCTGACCGATGTAAAGGTGACAAAAACCGCCGATCTTCTGCGCTTGATACTGCTGGCTCGCGCGTTCCTCAAAACGTCGGATCAATAGCATCAGCGAGAGCATCTCGACTTCGTCGCGCTGCTCTACCGACTGCATGGCGGTCACGCCGGGCGCGGAACCGCAGCGCGGGCACGCGACAGTTCAGTGCTTCGGCCCAGGCTCATGCAAACAATAAAAAGCAGTGTGAAAACGAGATCGCTCAGGAGTGAGTTTCGGAAAAACATCCAGCTCGGCGTCGCGCTGTACTGAGGCAATCCCACCGTAAGCGCCTGAATTAATCCTGCCACATTTTTCGCGTAGCCCGGATCGCTTAACCACGAGAACGCATTCGTGATCACGTAAAAAATTGTCGATCCAACGATTGAAGCCGGCAAAAGGGTCTTTAGAGAAGCGCGATGCTGCAAGAGAAGACCGATCCATCCGACCAGGGCCAATGCCAAATAGCGACAGAGAATTTGGGGATCGAGCAGCGGTGCGCCGTAACGAAAATTAAGTACTGCGTCGGAAATAAAAAGGGTCACAAGCGGCACCGCGAATTTGTATTTTTTTGGAAAGTACGCTGCACTGCAGAGGGCGATGGCCGCGAGCGGCGCAAAATTGGAAAGCCAGCTTGCGCCGGAATGAATCAAAAGGCCTGACGTCACGCGATAAGCGACGGCCGAAAATATGAGGAGAAGAGCCGGAATCATTCGAGAGAATCTAGCCGTCTCGCGACAGATGCAAAGGCGATTTGCTCCGGGCCCTGATGGACCGCGGCGCGAGTTCAAGAATCGACTCTAAAACTACTTCGTGGATGCGGCTGCTAGCGCTTTATTGAGTCGCGCTTTGCGGCGATTAGCAGCATTGCGATGAATGATCCCACGCTTTGCGGCTTTATCGATCGCCGAGATCACCGCGCGAATTCCATCCAAGTTGGGCATCTCCGAGGAACGCACCTGCTTTTGCATTGTGCGCAAGCGTGTCACCACACTGCGATTGCGGAGTGAGCGCTTCAACGTCTGGCGGGAGCGCTTGGCGGCTGACTTCGTATTGGCCATTTTTGTTTAAAAAATTGTGGACGTGGACGCTCGCGGTCGCAATTGCGATTGTCAAGAGCTCGCACTCTCACCCAAATAGCGCGGACTGATTACTCTTATGCGCGCGGACCGTTTTGAGCGGTTACCGCGCCCTTGTTCAGCGCCGGCGCTTTTTCTATCGGACGCACAATAGACCCGCGCGTTGTGCTCGTTTGTTCGCCGCGAGCTTGGCTTTTTTGTCGCTCTGCAGCGAGCGCTCCCCCCATTCGCATTTGTTCGACGGTAGGTGAAGCTGCCGCGTATGCGGAGCCAAGCTGATTCTGGACCTTTGCTTTTTCAGCCACCGCAAGCGTGCTACTCAATGGCACCGGCGCGGCCTTTGGCACTTTGGGCAACTTATCAGGAACAATTTGCACGATCGAGCCAAGCGTAAGCTGATTATATAGAGCAGCGACATCGCTCGATTTCATCCGGATGCAACCGTAGCTGGCGGGGCGACCGATCGTCTTCTCCTGCGGCGTACCATGGATGTAAATGCAGCGCCTAAAGGCAAGCGCGTTTTGAGCTTCAAGTCCGCGCAGCCAAATGATGCGCGTAATCACTGGATCGCGGCCCGGAGCATTTGGCGCGAGAATTTCTCCGGTAAACCGCCGATTATGAAACACGGCGCCGATCGGTGCGTGGTCTCCGATTTTTTGCGCGACGGCGAGGTAACCGAGAGGAGTTGTCATTCGTCCCCAATAGTCGCCCAGCCCGAACATCGAAGTGGAAATAGGATAAGTTGCGACCTTGCCGCCATTTTGTAGAAGCATCAGCTTCTGATCGCGTACGCTGATTACGAGGCGCGTTGAAGGATCGACCTGTGCGGCAAAAAGCGCAGGAGCAACTGAAATTAAGCTTAAAGTTACAGCCAAGGGCCAGCGCATGCGCACCTTCTTACTCGACAATTTGGTTTTTGTCACGCGGGAATTGCGGTCGCCGTACGTGGACCACCAAAACTGATCTTGGGCCAGCGAGTCGCCAGGGAAGAGAGGCAGACGTAAAGAAACCCGCCCTGGAACATGAGCAGGAACGGAACGGAGAGGAACTGTCCATGGACAATTGCGAACCAAAGGAAGTAGGTGAAATAAATTGCGAAAGCCAGCTCTGCGAGCGGAAGCGCCGATTTGAGCGGTCTGTATTTGCAGGTCCGCCACGGTTGCGATTTGCGTTCGATGCCGTACTTGGGCGTTCGCGTGAAATCGGATTTGTGATTGAAGAGAGCTTCGAGCACGGCGCGCGCGTTGTTGAGCGAGAGACCAACGCCCAGGGCGACCAAACATGGCAAAAAAAGAATTTCCTTCATCCATGTTCGCGGATGGAGTTCACGTTGGGCGCAAAAATAAAACACCGCGACCGATCCCGATGCCGCGATGAAAATCGGGACATCGATCAGAAGTGTCCGAAGCCAGCTACCGTGGGGAGCTCCGGTAGAGGGATGCAGGAGGATGCATAAAAAGGCAAGCAACAAGTAGGCGAAGTTCGACATCAAGTGACATGTGGCCTCAAGTTTAATCGCAAATGGCAGTCGACTGCGCCAAATTGTGGGCAACAATTTTTTGCAGGTTTGGATGGATCCCTTTGTCCAGCGATGTTGCTGAGACTTAAATCCGTTCATGTCGACCGGCAGCTCAGCGGGAGTCACAACATCGGATAAAAAAATAAATTTCCAGCCTTCGAGCTGGGCCCGATAGCTCAGATCGAGATCTTCACAGAGAGTATCATGCTGCCAGCCTCCGCTTTGTTCAATACATGTGCGCCGCCAAAGACCAGCGGTTCCGTTGAAGTTGAAAAAGCGGCCACTCCGGCTGCGAGCGGTCTGTTCGAGCAAAAGGTGCCCATCGAGAAAGATTGCCTGCATCCGCGTAAGCAAGGAATAACCGCGATTCAAGTGCCCCCATCTGGTCTGGAGCATTCCTATTTTGGGATCGGTGAAGAAATGGATCGTGCGTTTCAGTAAATCCGGTTCTGGAACAAAATCGGCATCAAGGATACAAACGAATTCGCCTTCCGCGGCTTCGAGTCCTGCGGCCAGAGCGCCCGCCTTGAACCCGGTGCGATCAACACGATGAATGCGTTGAACATTGAAACCGCGCTCGCGTAATTCGTCCGCGCACGACGAGACAATCTCGCGCGTATCATCCGTAGAATCATCGAGCACCTGGATCTGGAGAAGCTTCCTCGGATAGTCCAGCTCGCTGACCGAGCGAAGCAGGCGCTCGACCACGTAAATTTCGTTGAAGATCGGCAATTGGACCGTCACTTTCGGCAGTTGCTCAAACTGTCTGTCCGGAACCGGTTCTCGCTTCCTGTTTTTGAGAAACAGGTAAATGATGAAGTATCGATGGATACCGTAAGCCGAAAGACCGATCAGCACGCTCAGATAGCAGACCGTCCAAATAATGTGTCCAAGACTTCCTTGCATGGGAGTTTCCACAGCTGCCGGTGGTTAAGGCAACAAGGGCGACATGATGCCGTTTCCAGCACGTGCGTCAAATCAAAAAAAATCTTACGTTTACCTCTAAAAATAGCGAGCGTAGCGCGAAAAAAGCATCCGGGCATAGCGCAGAGAGCGAGTATGTTGTGTTCATTGTCGATCTTCGTAATTGCGGGTGCGACTGGCCTTGTAAGACTCCTGATCGCACAAGAGGAACCGCTGTGAAGGCGATTCACGCGGAAGCGCGCGAGCTAACCCTCGCAATTCGTCAAATCGACTAAGCGAACCCTCCTTGTGGACATTCGCCTTGCCTGAGGCGGCAACCAGGTTAATTGGTGATGAGCCGATTTTTCGCAGACTAACGGGATGCAATTGCGCGATAGATTTGAGAAACAGAAACGCGGCCGTTTCGAACGCTTGAAGATCATCTTTCCGATCCTCTTGGCCGGATGGATTCCATCGATCTTAACACTGGTCGTTTCCTACACGATCCTGACAAGAACCCTTGAATCGCGAATCCTGCGCGACCGGCAAACTTTCATTCAGCTAGTGGGCCATCTCGTTAACCATGACCTGAGCCGGACCAGTAGTATCATTGAGTACTATCAGACGCTGCCGGAGGTGGCGAAAATCCTGAGCGCGCCAAATCCCCAGGCTGCGGCTGAACAATGGCTCGGCTCGGCATTTTATTCCCATCCGCTTATCGACGGAATGTTCATGACAGCGCCCGACGGTCGCCTTATCGCGTCGATTCCCAACGATCCGGCGATGATTGGCAAGGATTTCGGTTCCAACCAATGGCGGGAGCAAGCGCGTGCATCAAATGGAGCCTTCGTCTCGGCGGTCCATCAGCGCTTGCCGGATAAGCGCATGGCGACCGACATCGTCGGCGCGGTGCGGGCCCCGGATCGCACAATCGTCGGCTATCTCGGAATCTCCGTGTTGGTGGAAAGAATCGGGCGACGTTTGGCCACGATTGAGTTCGCCGACCAATCCCTCTGCGAGGTATTCGATCAAAACGGCACCGCACTTTTCGCGAAGGATTTTCGGCCAAATTCCGCCCCGGTTTCTTCCGAGGGAGAAATCTTGATGAAGGATATCCGCGAGAGCAAGAGCGGGCATTTCGAGCGGCGCGGCAATCTTTATTCTTTCAGTCCGATCGAATCGACCGGCTGGGTAGCTGTCGCTGAGCAATCAAAAGCCATTGCTTACAAACCGGTGCATGACCTGCTGGGACGAATGACTGTCCTCGCGGCCTGGCTAATCGTGCTCACGGCGATTTGCGCTTGGGTTGGGAGCACGTTTTATCAACGCCAAACCGAAGCCACGCGGCGGATCGAGCGCGAAGTCATTTTTAATGAAAAGATCCTGGCGAACATGCCCAGCGGCATCGCTTTTATCGATCCGACTTCCCGCCGTTTTCTCCAGGCGAACGATGCTTTCACGCAAATGGTGCAGCGTTTCGGAAATTTGCCGCTTGGTCGCGACATCACGGAAGCAACCTATGATGATGTGAAGATCGCGCCGGCCGGAGCGATCGAGAAAGTGCTTTCTTTTGGCACCCCATTTCAACTGATCGAAGAGCCGTTAAAAGACAATGCGGGCATGATGCACTTTGTAAATATCAATCTGCTCCGGCTGCAAGGTCCGCAACAGACTGTTCAGGGCGTACTTTATCTCCTTGAAGACAAGACGCGCGACGTTACGCTGCGCCAGGAACTGATCGGCGCGAACGCAGCAAAAGACCAGTTCCTCGCGTTGCTCTCCCATGAGTTGCGCAATCCCCTTTCGCCTGTGATCGCGATGGTAGGCGAATTAGAGGCCAACATTCCGGATTCTCGGCCGGTGCACGAAGCGCTTGAGGTCATCCGACGCAATGTCGAACTGGAAGCACGGTTGATCGACGACTTACTCGACGTAACCCGGATCGCAAAAGGCAAGCTGCAGTTAAGCTTTGAAATTATTTGCGTCCATGAAATCCTGTGTCGCGCTCACGAAATTTGCCGCGACGATATTGCCGCTAAGGATCTTCAAGTGGAATTTCGGTTCCACGCTGCTCACGCCCATGTCGAAGGGGACCCGGCACGTTTGCAGCAAGTGTTTTGGAATCTCATCAAGAACAGCGTGAAATTCACCCCAGAGAAAGGCTGTATCATTATTGAAACCGTCAATCCGGCGTCGGACGAGATTGAAATCCGAATCAGCGATACTGGCATTGGGATTGAGCCGGACAAGATCGACAAAATTTTCAACGCTTTCGAACAGGGCCAAATCGCCATCACCCGCCGTTTTGGCGGTCTTGGTCTTGGGCTTGCCATCTCGAAAGCGATGGTTGATGCGCATGGCGGAAAAATCCGGGTCGCGAGTCCCGGAAAGGATCGCGGCTCAACTTTTTCGCTAAACCTGAAAACGGTGGTGGCCCCAACCGCGGCGGGCGACGGAGCGGAGGAAGGCCCGTCTGCCACTAGAGAAGGTGCGCCGAGAGTTCCCATGCTTCGGCGCGTCCTCGTGGTGGATGACCATCGCGATACTTGCACAGGGATGAAGATGATGCTCGAACGCCGCGGCTACGAGATTACGGTGGCTCATTCTGCTGAGCAGGCCGTGGAAAAAACCCACGAACAGGATTTCGACCTGCTCATCAGCGACATCGGACTACCAGACCGCAGCGGCTATGATCTAATGCGCGAATTGCGAGACAGCAAAGGCCTGCTCGGAATCGCACTCAGCGGCTTTGGAACGGAACACGACGTCAACGAAGCCCGAGCTGCGGGCTTCTCTGAGCATCTCACTAAGCCGATCAATTTTGAGCGGCTGGAACAGGCGATCCAAAATCTGCTCGAGCTCGAGCCGACCGCGAGATCGTGATCGTAAGCTTCGCCAATTTAGGACCGGCGTTCGCCGCGTTATCCGCCGTTGTGGCCCCGCATTGCAGTGTTCTTCTGCCCCTCGGTCCGCTCAGATGCTTCTTTTAATTCCCGCGAAAGTTTCTCGACTCGCTGACGCATAATCTTGCCAGCTTTGAATTTCACAGTCGCACGGGGCGGAATTACGAAACTGCTCCCTGGCTGGTTCGGGTTCCGTCCGACGCGCGGTTTTGTCAGCCGCGGCTGAAAAACTCCGAAGTTGCGCAGTTCAACGGCTATGTTGTTGGCCAAACTGTCGGTGATCTTGTCGAGTGTCCGCTGGACGACATCGAAAACCTCATGTTGGACCATGCCGGTTTGGTTGCTGATTGCGACAACGATGTCGCGTTTGGTTAGCTTTGCCATATCTAATATCTATTTAGTAATCGCTTCACGCTGGTGTGCCGGTGGGCTAAATTAAGCACAAAAAAGATTTTTTCTTGCCGGCTAACTTCCTCGACAACAAGACCAAGCGCAAATGGCAGCTTTTGACCGCTGGAAGAATTGCAAGGCAATCGACCATTCCCCGAAACCAGATCAAATGACTGAATAAGGCTCCGCTCGGTTCTTTCCTTACTTTCGCCAATTCCCACGCGGAGACGGGGCCGCATAATCGTCAGGCGCAATCTCGTGCGCGGTCCGGAAATGGACTTTGGCCAATCCTCGCAAAACCTGTGGTCCATTGGCTTCCACGAGCTTTTTCGCTGCCTCTTTTACGTTCGCAGATACTCCGCGCTCCAAACGCAAACCGAGCTCTTTCCCTCTGCGCTCCAGCCAGTTGATAAACGCTTCGCGCGCCAGGATCGACGCCGCCGCCACCGCGATATCTGACTCCGCCTTCGTCCGCTGTTCGATCTGGATCTTTCGGCCATGCCGCAACAGCGATTGCTCGATCACGCGCGCATCCGCAAATTGATCCGACAACGCCCGCGGGCAATCAGACTTTTTCGCCAGTAAGTTTTCGATGACACGCGCGTGTCCCCAGCCGAGCAGCTTGTTCAAATTGCCAAACTTCTGGTAGAGCTCGTTGTACCTTTCCGGGCCGATCAGCACCGTCTCGACAAGACCGGCGGTGCCCTTCCGTATCGTTTCAGCCAGCGCTCGAATCCGTGCATCCGAACCGACTCGTTTGCTGTCTTGCACACCGGCACCGACAAGTCTGCGTGCGATGCCACGGTCGACATAGACTCCGGCAACTACGAGCGGTCCGAAGAAATCGCCCTTCCCGCTCTCATCCACGCCGAAGTGCGGCTCGAACATTTCCGGCGAGTGCACTTCTTCATAACCCAGCTTCGCTTCGCCAAGGATTTTTGGCTCAAGCTCAAACTGCACGAACTCTTCGACCCCCTTGCCTTGCACAAGGATCTTTGGCCCTTTTTCATAAACCGCCACACTGAGATTGTTTTTCTGCGCAAAAAAGAGCGTGTACTGTTTCGGACTGAACTGGAATCCCGATTCCGCGAGCAGCGTGCGAAGCTTGGACGCTTGGTCTCTCGTCAAGGCGTGCGTGTAGGAGTTCACTGCGCGAGAGCTTAACACAGATGAAACACGGATTGCATTCCGGTAGAATCAGCTGGCGAGACATAATCATGCATCTGTGTTAGTCCATGTTCATCTGTGGCTTTTCCGAAAATTCGCTTTCGTCGCCCGCTCCTCCTTTGGTATCGCGAGAACGCGCGCAACCTACCCTGGCGGAAAACTCGCGACCCTTATGCAATCCTGATCTCCGAATTCATGCTCCAGCAAACGCGGGTCGCCACCGTGCTCTCTTATTTTAATGAGTGGCTGCGGCGGTTCCCTGACTTCGCGACGCTTGCGCATGCTTCGGAAGCCAGCGTCCTACACGCCTGGGAGGGACTTGGCTACTATGCGCGGGCGCGAAATCTTCACGCAACCGCCGGAATCGTCGTGGATCGATATGGCGGCCATTTTCCACACGCGGTCGCTCGCATGCGCGACTTGCCAGGCATCGGTCGGTATACAGCGAACGCCATCGCGACGTTCGCCTTCGATCAATCCGTCCCGATTGTCGAAGCCAACACCGCGCGGGTCTTAACCCGCCTGTTCAATTTCCGGAGGCCCACAGATTGCACCGTTGGCCGGGAAGCGCTCTGGAAGCACGCGGCCATGCTTGTTCCGAAACGTTCCGCGGGGATTTACAATTCTGCACTGACCGATCTTGGCGCGCTCGTTTGTCTTCCGCGCCAGCCAAAATGTGAAATTTGTCCGGTCAAAAAATTCTGTCGCGCCACAAATCCGGAAACTCTCCCGAGCAAGAAAGCTCGTCCCCAGACAAGACACCTCATCGAGACCCACGCTCTTATCGTTAAGCAAAGCAAAATCTTACTCGTCCAATCAGTTGCGCGCTGGCGCGGGATGTGGATTTTGCCGCCGCTGCAAACAAGATCAACCACCACGCGCCCTGTTCACATGTCGATCTTTCCCTTTACCAATCACCGCATCACGCTTGTCGTATACAGACATCGCGCGCCTCCGAAGATATTTTCGAATCAAAAGTGGTTTGAAATTAGCGCGCTTGAGAATCTGGCCGTGCCGTCACCGCACCGGCGAGCAATGCGACATTTTCTCACCGCAAGACGAGCAGCACGATTACGCCGGCAACGGTCGTAAGAACTGTGATTGGGATGCCGAATCGCGCGTAATCCCAGAAACTGACTTCGATATGCTCGCGCGCGGATTCGACTACTATCATGTTCGCCACTGATCCGATGATTGTGAGATTACCAGCAAAAGTGGTGGCAAGCGCGAGCACTTTCCACATCAACTCGGGCTCGGCAAAGCGCGGGATCCACTTCCCCGCGACGAGAACAAACGGAACATTCGAGAAAATATTCGAACCGGCCGCCGAGAGCCACGTCAGATTCCAAGTCTGCGCCGTTACGCTTGATCCGAAGACAGGTTGGAGATGCCGATAAATCGCGTCCGGCAGGCCGGTATCGCTCAGCCCATCGACGACGACAAACAGCGCGGCGAAAAATACGAGCAAGTGCCAATCGACCAATTTTAGCACCTCGTGCGTGTCGCGGCGCGCGAGCACCATCACCAGCACCGCGCCCGAGAGCGCTGTCCACGCCAGATTCAGCCCCGCGACAAAGCAGGCAAAGATCGACAAAAACACAATGCAAACGATCGCAAACAAGCCACGGTCGAGTTTCGGGACGACGTAGATTTCCGGTTCGATGGTCGCAGCTCGCAAAGCACGCCGGAAACCGAAACGCAAAATGATGAAATTGATTGCCAGTCCAATGATCGCCGCCGGCGCAAGCGTTCGCGAGAATTGAGAAAAGGCTATATGCGAAAAATGTCCGATGATCATGTTTTGCGGATTGCCAACCAATGTGGCGACGCTGCCAATGTTGGCGCTGGTCGCGAGCGCGATGAGATACGGCAGCAGAGGAAGTCTCCCGCGCCGGATCACCGCGATCACCAACGGCGTGAGCATCAAACAGATCGTGTCATTGACGAGCAACGCTGAGAGAATTCCCGACGTGAGCGTCAGATAGAGCAAGAGCCGCTCCGGAGTGCGAGAGAACCTCAACACAACATCCGCGGCCCATTCGAAAAAGTGGGCGAGATATAGATAGGCTGAGACAAGCATCATCGCCAGCAGCAAAACGATCGTGTCGTAGTTGACTGCGCGATAAGCGCGCTCAGGCGTGACAACACCGGTGGCGACCATCAAGACTGCGCCAAGCAACGCTGCGGCTGGACGGTTCAACGGCAGAATTTTGAGCTGCCGCCCACTGATGAGAACGTAGGTGATCGCGAAGATCACGCTCGCGACAAGCTCCTGCTCCCAGTGATTCACAGCGCGTGCATTATGGAGGGCATTTCACTTTTCAATCAGCACAAATTTCTTTGCGGAGTTCGGATGGAATGCATAGCCTCTCCCAGTGATGGTCAAACGCTGCCAAACGCGCGGCCCTATCGGCGGTTCTAATGATAAGGAGCGCTGAACCATGAGAAGCATGACTGGTTACGGCCGCGCGGAGGTCCATCACGATTGGACAAAATTTAGCGTCGAACTCAATTCGGTAAACCGAAAGCAGAGCGACATCGTGATCAATTTGCCGCGCGATCTGACCGAGCTCGAGCCGCGCATTCGCCAGACGATCAATGAAAATATTTCGCGCGGTCGAACGAATGTCGTCATTACCTTTCACAACGGACCGAACGGTGCACGCCACCTTGCCCTTGATACGGAGCTCGCCCGCTCCTATCACGAAGCGATGCGCTCACTGCAAAAGGAATTGAACGCCCCGGGCGAAATCACGATCAGCACCATCCTCCAGGCTCCAGGCGTGATGCGTTTTCCAGAGCAAGAGATAAACGCCGAAGATGCATGGCCCGCAATCGATCGCGCGCTGCGCGCCGCGCTGACGGATTTGATCAAAATGCGCGAGCGCGAAGGCAGACATCTCGCCAAGGATTTGATTCACCGGCTGAAAGCGATGCGGAAAACGCTCAAAGAAATCCGCGCGCTTCACCCCGATGTGATCAAAAGATACCGTGCGTCACTCCTCGATCGCATTCAAAAAGCGGGTCTGCCGATTGCCAGTGACGACGAACGTTTGCTCAAAGAGATTTCCTTCTTCGCCGACCGCGCCGACGTCTCCGAGGAATTGACGCGCCTCGAAAGTCACCTCGCCCAGTTCGCGCATCATCTTCACAGGAAGGAGCCGGTCGGTCGCACACTTGAATTCATCACGCAGGAAATCTTTCGCGAACTGAACACTCTCGGCGCAAAAGCAAATGATGCCGCCATTTCACAGCGCGTCGTCGCCTGCAAAGCGGAGCTGGAAAAGATTCGGGAGCAGGTCCAAAATCTTGAGTAAAGAGTTCAGCCGTCACGGAATTCTTTTTGTCATTTCTGCGCCATCGGGCGCGGGCAAGACCACGCTGGTTGATGCGCTTCGCCAGACTCCGAATTTTGTTTATTCTGTTTCTTGCACGACGCGAGCGCCGCGTGGCGGTGAAATTGAAGGCGAAGATTACCAATTTCTTTCTGACGCTGACTTTCGCGCGAGAGTGAAAGCCGGAGATTTTCTCGAGCACGCCCAGGTGCACGGAGACTTTTATGGAACGTTGCGCAAGCCGGTGGTGACAAACTTAAAGAATGGAGTGGATGTTTTGATCGACATCGACACGCAAGGGGCAGCCGCCATTCGCAACTGCGATGACCCATTTATTCGCCAGGCCCTGACCGATGTTTTCATTATGCCGCCCGATCTCGAAGAGTTGCGCCGGCGCCTGATGAAGCGTGGAACCGAAACGGCACAACAGATCGATTCGCGTCTGGTCACGGCCGCGCGCGAAATGGAATTGTGGCGCGATTATCGCTACACTATCATCAGCCGATCAGTCGAAGAAGATTTGCAGAAGTTCCGGCACATCATGGGAGCGGAGAGTTATTTGAGCCGGCGTCTTATTCAAAAATAATTGCCGATCTTTCATGGAAAAAAACGCCAAACGTAGAAGTGATAAAACTGGTGCGCGAAAGGTCGTGCGCATTCGATCCGGCACCAAGTCAGTAATCCTCGGAGTGACGGGGTCAATCGCCGCTTATAAGTCCGCCGACCTTGCCAGTTTGTTGGTCAAACAAGGACATGAAGTGTTCGTCGTCATGACACCGGACGCGACTGAATTTATTTCGCCGCTAACCCTGCAGACGCTCTCAAAAAATCCGGTGACAACGAGTTTCTTCGATGAGAAGGAAAATTGGCGGCCCGGCCACATCGAACTCGCTGATCGCGCGAACCTGCTTCTCATCGCACCGGCCACAGCACACATTATTGCCGAGCTCGCCCACGGCTTGGCTTCTCATCCACTCGCGGCGATCGCGCTTGCTACCCGCGCGCCGATTCTGCTCGCGCCCGCAATGAATGGAAAAATGTGGGAGCACCCTGCGACAACCGAGAATGCGGAAAGACTGAAGGCGCACGGCGTCGAGTTTATCGGGCCGGAAGAAGGAATGCTTGCTTGTGGCTACGAAGGCCTCGGCCGGCTTTGGAAGGTGAACGATATCGCGTTTCGCGCCGAGTTTTTGCTCGCGCGTCAGGATAATTTGATCGCGTGAGATTTCTTATCACGGCCGGCCCGACACGCGAGCTGATCGATCCGGTTCGTTACCTCTCGAATCGTTCCTCAGGAAAAATGGGCTACGCCATCGCCGAAGCGGCGCTCGAAGCCGGACACGGGGTTGTTTTGATTTCCGGTCCAGTCAATCTCGATCCACCGCGGGGCGCGCACTTCATCTCGATCTTGACCAGCGATGAAATGTACAACGCCGTCCATCGAAGTGTCCGCGATTGTGACGCGCTCGTCATGTGCGCAGCGGTTGCTGATTACAAACCGCAAAAATTTTCTACCACGAAAGTGAAGAAACGTGACGAAAATCTCTCGCTTGAGTTGGTTCCCACCCGCGACATCCTCGGATCGCTCCAAAACGAAGATCGACACTTTCTCGTTGTTGGTTTCGCCGCAGAAACAAATGATCTCGAAGCAAACGCTCAAAAAAAACTTCACGCAAAACATTGCGACATCATCGTCGCGAACGACGTGAGCAACTCAAATTCGGGGATGGAAAGCGACGAAAATGAAGTGACGATTTTATTTCGAAACGGCGAAACCAAAAATATTTCGCGGGCGCCAAAGAAAATTATCGCGCGCGAGCTCGTAAAAATATTTACAAATACGTGAGAATAATGTTTGACAAAAAAAATGTGATGATTACTGAACTCGTGTAAGTGAAGTCATTCCCAACTCTTCACACAACTCCGCACGTTGCGGATTGAAAGGGGGGAATAGTCGATGGCAAAGAAAAGAAAGAAAGCAGCGAAGAAAAAATCAGCGAAGAAAAAGAGGCATTAAGGCCCGACGCTTGATAACGATCCCGGACGCTTTCGGGATCACAACCCCTAACTTCAACCCGGGAGGAGAATTCAATTTTCCTCCCGGTTTTTTTGCGCAACGCACAAATCGCGACAACGATCCTGCGCGAATGAATTTTCAAACTTCGCACTTGGAAATTATTTGGCAGAGAGGGCCGAATCCTATTAGTGGTTTGTCATGAAGCATTATCTCGACGCGGCGGAGAAAGCTGCCCGCGCCGCGGGGGAACTGCTTCGCCAAAAGTTTCAACATCCTCTGCGGGTCAATTCCGCTGAAGCGCACGACATTAAGCTGGAGATCGATGTTCAGGCGCAGGATTTGATTACGAAATTGCTTCTCAAAGAATTTCCCGAGCACGCACTTTACGGCGAAGAAGGAATCGTTGGTGATCAATCAAGCGAACATCAGTGGGTTGTCGATCCACTCGATGGCACCGTGAATTATTTCTACGGCATTCCGCATTTTTGCATTTCAATTGCTTTGCGCTATCGGGGCGAGATCATCGTTGGCGTCATCTACGATCCAATCCGAGAAGAGATGTGGACAGGACAAAAAGGCGAAACCCCTAGATTGAATGGCCATCATTTTCGCGTGAGCGAACGCGCCGACCTGGCTGAAGCGGTCATCTCGGTTGGCCTTTCCAAAACCGACCACACGATTGAGGCCGGTCTGCCGCTGCTACAACGAATGATCCATCGTGTGCGCAAATGCCGTTTACTCGGCAGCGCCGCGCTCGACATGGCCTATGTAGCCTGCGGACGCCTTGACGCTTACATTGAACAGGGAATTAGCCTTTGGGACGTTGCCGCGGGTTGGCTCTTGATTGAAACCGCGGGCGGAACTGTCGATCTTCGTCCGCGTGAAGACATGAAAGACAAATACAGAATTGTGGCGTCCAATGGCGTCATTGATCTCAAATTGTGACCACGAATGACGAAGCTCGAATGATAAAGCTCGAAAGAAGCTCGAATCCTCAAATGACGAATGAGCGATCGAGAACGTCTTTTTGCCATTCGGATTTCGTCATTCATTCGTCATTTGTCATTCGTCATTCGTCATTCTCCCGATGATTCGATCTGGAATCGGCTATGACGTGCATCGCCTTGAGAAAGGACGAAAACTGATCCTTGGTGGAGTCGAGATTACCCACTCGCATGGACTTGAAGGACATTCGGACGCGGACGTGTTGTCGCACGCAATCGCCGATGCGCTGCTTGGTGCAGTTGCTGCGGGCGATATCGGACATTTTGCGACGCGTGCACGAACTGCTGGCCGAGAAGAAAGCGCACCTGACGAATGTCGATGCAACGATCATTGCTGAGGCGCCGAAAATCGCTCCGCACATCCCAGCGATGCGAACGATCATCGCGCAAGCGATTGCCGTAGATGAATCGCGTATCGGCATCAAGGCGACGACAAACGAACGCCTTGGAACGATCGGCCGCGGCGAAGGGATCGCGGCCATGGCGATTGCAACCGTTGAGCAGGAGTGAGTTGTTTGTCATTCGGAGCGACGTCGAGGAATCGCTAATGATTATTCGGAAAGCAACCAGAGATGTCTCGAGTCCGCTCGATATAACAAGTAAAAATGCCGCTGCGTTTTTTTAACACCTACTCGCGGCAGATCGAGAATTTCGAGCCGCGCGACGCAACCGGACGCAAGGTCGACATCTACACCTGCGGACCAACGGTCTACAGCCGCGCGCATATCGGAAATTTTCGTGCGTATGTCTTCGAGGATTTGCTCCAGCGGCACCTTGAGCTACGCGGTTACAAGGTACATCGCGTCATGAACATCACCGACGTCGATGACAAAACGATTCGCAGCGCCCGCGAGTCTGGAATTCCTCTCACAGAATCCACCGCGCAATTTAAAGAAGCGTTCTTTGAAGATATCGAAACATTGCGGATTAAACCGGCAGATGAGTTTCCCGCCGCCACCAACCAGCGTTACATCGATAAGATGATTGAGATGATCGCCATCCTCATCTCACGCGGTCTCGCCTATCAAGCCGAAGACAAATCAGTCTATTTTCGCATTAACAAATTTCCGGGTTACGGAAAACTCGCCCATTTCGATCTTACACAATTGCAATCGACCGGCCGGGTGAAACATGACGAGTATGACAAGGAACACATCGGCGATTTCGCGCTCTGGAAAGCGTGGGATGAAGAAGACGGCGATGTTGGCTGGGAAAGTCCGTGGGGCCGCGGCCGTCCCGGTTGGCACATCGAATGCAGTGCGATGGCGACCGCGTTACTCGGCGACGAGATCGATATTCACTGCGGCGGCGTCGATAACATTTTCCCGCATCATGAAGCGGAGATCGCGCAGACGGAAGGGGTCACCGGAAAAAAATTCGTGCGTTTCTGGCTACACTGCGCACATCTGCTGGTCGACGGACAGAAGATGTCCAAATCGCTCGGTAATTTTTATACGCTGCCGAATCTTTTGGAAAAGGGTTACACCGGCCGCGAAATTCGCTACGCCCTGATGCGGGTGCACTATCGCGCGCCGCTTAATTTCACCTGGGACGGCATGAATGAAGCACGCGAGTCGTTAGGCCGAATCGATGATTGGCTGGTGCGACTGCGCGAAACCGCCGATGAAGAAAAAAAACTGGTAGGGACGGCGCAGCGCGCCACCCCTACCTCAGAATTCGAAGAAGCGCTTGATGACGACCTGAACATTTCCGCAGCGCTTGGCTTCTTGTTCGAATCGATTCGGGAAACAAATCGCGCAATCGATCGAAACGAACTCGATGCCGCCGCAGCAAATGCGTGGTTAGAATGGTGGCAGCGCGCAAACAGCGTGCTCACTATTGAAGAGGAAGCAGGACCTCCTCCGCCCGAGGTCGCGGAGCTCGCCGAAGCGCGCACGCAAGCGAGGCTTGCAAAAGATTTCCCGAAAAGCGATGAATTGCGCGACAAATTGAATGCGCTCGGCTGGGAAGCGCGCGATACGAAGGATGGGCAGAAGATTACGCGACGCGCCGGTGCTTAATCAAAAATGTTTGCACCTGCTGAATTTCTAGATCTCGAGCACACGGCCCATTCGAAGTTGTTCGAGAAGCAGAATTACGTTTGGGATGCGCTCAAGCAAATCGCGAGTTATTTGCAATTTCGCCTGAGGCCGGGCGTCCTCGGCCAACTGGTGGGAAAACCTTTCATCAGCAACCATGTCTTCATTGGGCGCGGGACGGTGGTCGAGCAAGGCGCGGTGTTAAAAGGCCCGGCATGGATCGGCGAAAATTGCCAGGTTCGAAGCGGCTGTTACGTGCGTGAGAACGTGATCGCCGGCGATGGCGTGGTGATGGGGAACTCTTGCGAATTCAAAAATTGCATCCTTTTCGACGAAGTGCAGGTGCCGCATTTTAATTATGTCGGCGATTCAATCCTTGGATACCACGCTCATCTCGGCGCAGGCGTGATTCTCTCGAACGTAAAACTCGATCATAGCGATATTGCCGTCGTTACACCCGACGGCAATATCGCAACCGGACTGACAAAATTCGGCGCGATCGTCGGCGATCGAACG
>Ga0209473_1000752_pt1 | contig 18842 bp, 15 predicted proteins | sample GraSoiAngelo_133_FD_185890 | JGI IMG/M metagenome (GOLD analysis project Ga0209473, IMG submission 185890) | Grasslands soil microbial communities from the Angelo Coastal Reserve, California, USA - 14_0929_05_20cm (SPAdes) (version 2) | ecosystem: Environmental > Terrestrial > Soil > Grasslands ...
GGCCATGGGCGAGTGGTTCATGGATAACGGAATGGATGCGCTCATTATCTATGATGATTTGTCGAAACACGCTGTAGCCTATCGCCAAGTCTCGTTAGTTTTGAAGCGACCATCCGGGCGCGAAGCGTATCCGGGCGACGTTTTCTATTTGCACTCCCGCTTACTCGAACGCAGCGCCCGCGTCAGCGATGAATACGGCGGCGGCTCGCTCACGGCCCTGCCAATCATCGAAACGCAGGCCGGCGACGTATCCGCGTATATCCCGACTAACGTGATCTCGATTACCGATGGTCAGATTTATCTCGAGACCGATCTCTTTTACCAGGGAGTGCGGCCGGCAATTTCAGTCGGTTTGTCAGTCAGTCGTGTCGGTTCGGCCGCGCAGATCAAGGCAATCAAGCAGGTCGCAGGCAAAGTGAAGCTCGATCTGGCGCAGTTCCGTGAGCTGGCTGCGTTCGCGCAGTTCGGCTCCGATTTGGATGCGGCAACAAAGGCACGGCTCGATCGCGGTCAGCGTATCGTTGAGCTATTTAAACAGATCCAATATAATCCACTCCCGGTCGAGTTACAGGTGGCGGTGATGTGGGCGATGCAGAACGGGTTCGTCGATCCAGTGCCGGTGGACCGAGTGAAAGAATTCCAAAACAAACTGCAGGACTTTCTCGAAACGCGCAAAGAACCGCTCCTGGCCTCAATCCGCCAGAAAAAGCAGCTCGATGCGGACCTCGAAGCCAACCTCAAAGCAACTTTGGAAGAGTTCAGCGCAACCAAACCTGTCGGTTAACAGGGATTAGACGACGTGCTTAAGCCTTCGAAAAAAATCATGGCGGTGGATCAGCCCGCGATTCAGTTGGTCCATGGCCAGCGGGTCATGCTCGATTCCGATCTGGCCGCGATTTATCAAGTTTCAACGAAGCGATTGAATCAACAGTTACGAAGAAATCGGAGCCGGTTTCCCGCCGATTTTGCATTTCAGCTTACGGTTGAGGAAGTTACAAACTTGAGGTTGCAATTTGCAACCTCAAGTTTGAGGTCGCAAATTACGACCTCAAAGAAACACGGTGGACGTCGTTATCTCCCGTGGGTTCGCAAAACCGCGCGCATATAGATTATGGCGAATACCCAAGACATCCGGCGCCGGATCAAATCGATTCGCAACACCGCGCAAATTACCAAGGCGATGCAAATGGTGGCGGCGTCAAAAATGCGCAAAGCGCAGCAGCATGCCCTGGCCGGCCGTCCGTATGCGGCGTTGATGAACAAGGTGCTGGTTTCGCTGCAACAGCGGACCGATCCCAGACTTCATCCCCTGCTGCAGGTGCGCGAAGTAAAAAAGGAGCTGGTCATTGTTATCAGCACCGATAAAGGCTTGGCGGGCGCGCTTAATACGAACCTGCTGCGCGAAGCGGCACGATTTGAAGCGAACAAAACGGGCTACATTGTGGTTGGCCGAAAGGCGCGACAATTCCTAGCGCGGACGAAACGCGATTTACTCGCCGATTTCGAGTTGAAGCACGCCCCGACCTTTGTCGAAACCAAGCCGATCGCCAAGTTCGCGACAGAAAAATTTCTCGCTCGAGAAGTCGACAAAGTTTCCGTGGTTTACACCCATTTTATCAACACGATTAATCAACGGCCGACGGTGCAGACGCTTCTGCCGATTGACCACGGTGAGCTTCCAAAGGGTGAGGAAGCGTCCGCGAGTGATCCTTTGCTTGGATATGTCTTTGAACCAAGCGCCGAGCGCGTGTTGGAAGCGATGCTGCCTTATTATCTCCAGTATCAAATTTTTCAGATGATCCTTGATGCGCGCGCTTCCGAGCATAGCGCGCGAATGGTGGCGATGAAGAACGCGACTGATAACGCGCAACAGTTCATCAAGGATCTGACACTGGAGTATAACAAAATGCGGCAGGCAAGTATCACGACCGAGTTACTCGAAATCGCAACCGCACAGATGGCGCTCGGTTAGTAACTAGCGAGATTTATGAATACAGGAAATATTGTTCAAGTCATCGGCCCGGTGGTCGATGTGGAGTTTGGCGGTACCACGGAATTGCCCAAAATCTATAACGCGCTCGAAATCGAGTACGAGGTCAACGGTAACCCGACCAAGCTCACGCTCGAAGTACAACAGCATCTCGGCGAAAACTGGGTGCGCTCGATCGCCATGTCGTCGACCGAAGGGTTGAAACGCGGGATGAAGGTGAACGACACCGGTGGCCCCATCACCGTGCCAGTAGGTGAGGGTACCCTTGGGCGCGTTTTCAACGTTACTGGCGATCCGGTCGATAACAGAGGCCCGGTTAAATTCACCAAACGATATCCCATTCACCGACCCGCGCCGTCGCTTACGGATCAAGACGTCAAAGCGCAAGTTCTTGAGACCGGAATTAAGGTGATCGACTTGATCTGTCCCTTTACCAAAGGTGGCAAAGTGGGCGCATTCGGTGGCGCCGGTGTTGGGAAGACGGTCGTCATTCTCGAGTTGATCAACAACATCGCCAAAGGGCATGGCGGATTTTCCGTCTTCGGCGGGGTGGGGGAACGGACACGCGAGGGTAACGATCTGTATGTCGAAATGAGCGAAGCCGGCGTGATCGATCAAAAAGACCTCAGTAAATCCAAAGTCGCGCTGGTTTACGGGCAGATGAACGAGCCGCCTGGCGCGCGTCTGCGAGTTGCCCTCTCCGCTCTCGCCATGACGGAGTATTTTCGTGACGAAAAAAATCAGGATGTGCTTTTGTTTATCGATAACATTTTCCGCTTTTCACAAGCCGGTTCGGAAGTATCTGCTCTACTCGGACGCACGCCGAGCGCGGTCGGTTATCAACCAACGCTCGCGGCGGAGATGGGTGATTTGCAGGAACGCATCACCTCGACCAAGAACGGATCGATCACTTCAGTGCAGGCAGTTTATGTGCCGGCGGACGATCTGACCGATCCGGCGCCGGCGAATACCTTCGCGCATCTTGATTCCACCATTGTGCTGGAACGTTCAATTGCCGAGCTCGGGATTTATCCAGCAGTCGATCCACTGGCTTCCACCTCGAAAGCGTTGGCGCCAGAAGTGGTGGGGGAGGAGCATTATGCGGTCGCGCGTGGTGTTCAGAAAGTGCTGCAACGTTACAAGGATTTGCAGGATATCATTGCTATTCTGGGAATGGATGAGTTGTCGCCAGAAGATAAGCTTACTGTTTATCGTGCGCGCAAGATCCAACGCTTTCTTAGCCAGCCGTTCCACGTCGCAGAAGTTTTTACCGGTCACAAAGGCCAATATGTGCCAATTGCGGAGACAGTGCGCGGCTTTAAGGAAATTCTCGACGGCAAGCACGACGAAGTGCCGGAAACAAATTTCTACATGAAGGGCGGCATTGATCAGATCAAGGAGGAAAGTTAATGGCGACGTTGCGACTTGAAATTGTGACGCCGGAAACAACCGCCTATTCCGAGGACGTCGAGATGGTGACGCTTCCGGGATCAGAAGGTGAACTTGGGGTTTATCCGAAGCACGTCCCCGTGCTAACAATTTTAAAACCGGGAGAGCTGCGCGTGGTAAAAGACAAACGCGCCACTTCACTGGCGGTCGGCGAAGGTTTCATCGAAATTACACCAGAGCGTGTCTCGGTTCTTACCGATATGGCCCTGGAAGCCCAGGTAATCGATGAGGCCGCGGCCGAGAAGGCAGTCGCCCGCGCACAGGCCGCAATGAAGGAAGATCATACCGCGGAAGAAGTCGCTGCCATTCAGGCATCGCTGCAAAAGGCCCTTGCGCAATTGCATGTAAAACGCCGGAGGCATTCCTAGCTGCTCTTTCGCGCGAAATTGCACGCGCCCGATCAACTTGCCATCATCGCCGGCAACGGCGTTTATCCGCGGATCCTCGCGCGCGCGGCACGAGCAGCAGGCGTGCGGAAAATTCTCGCTCTTGCTTTCGAAGGAGAAACCGACGCAGAACTTGGTCAGTTCGTCGATGAAATTTGCTGGCTACGCGTCGGTCAATTGAATCGAATGCTCTCTACCTTGCGCGATGCCAGGATTGCCAGGGCGATAATGGCCGGCCAAATCGCGCCACGAAATCTATTCGACCTTCATCCCGATTGGCGCGCCCTGCTGCTCCTCGCAAAAATGAAACAACGCAATGCCGAATCGATCTTTCGGGCAATCGCCATCGAGCTCGACAAGATAGGTGTCGCGCTTTTACCGGCGACCACTTTCCTAGAGGATTTTCTGGCAGGAAAGGGTTTGATTGCGGGACCGAAACTATCGCGCCGGGAAAAGTCGGACATCGATCTCGGCTGGGAGATCGCGCAAAAAATTGCCGCGCTCGATATCGGGCAAACCGTAATCGTCAAAAATGGGACCATTCTCGCGATTGAAGGATTTGATGGAACCAATGAGACAATCCGCCGGGGGGGTGCGCTTGGTCGGGGCGGCGCCGTCATGATCAAGGTCGCCAAACCCGATCAAGACATGCGTTTCGACGTTCCTGTCGTTGGTCCCGAAACAATTTCCGTGGCGGTCGAGGCAAAGATTCGAGTGATTGCGTTGGAAGCAGGCCGCACTCTGTTGCTGGAAAAAGAAGACGTCATCTGTGCGGCGCAAACCGCGGGAATTTCTGTGGTTGGGCGTTAGCTACAAGTTTCGCCAACTGAGATGGTTACCAAGAAGAGCGTGTGACGTCTGCTTGAATTTTTTTCGCGTTCCAGCTGCGCTGCCTAATCGGCTTTCTTTGGTTTGTCCCTATAGTATCTATAGTAAGGGGGTAACGCTTGGGGAAACTTGGCCTTCAGCGGGCGGTTTTCCGGAGAGGCGCAAAATATTATTCCAAGCCTTCTCAATGCTGCAGAAGAGCCTGCGAGAAGGTACACAGAGTGCTGCAATTTTTGGCAATGGCTTTAGCTCGCCCCACGCGACTTCAGGCCGGCGCCACGCTCGCCGAAACCCTCGTCGCTGCCACCCTTGTCGGCGCCTTTTTCGTAACCATTTTCGAAGTCAACGCCGTCTGCCTGCGTTACATCGACGCGAGCAAGGAATGTGTCGCAGCCGTGCAAGGTGTCCAGGACCGCATCGAAGGCTTACGCAACCTCGCCTTCACCGATCTGATCTCACCAGCCTATATGATGAACCCGCAGCCCACCCCTTCGGGGTCGCCCTCAGGGTCGAGGCCGATGTCGTTGGTTTATCCTTCTAATTCGTCTGATCTCGCTGCCCGGGTCACAGAAAAGGTTACAGTCAGTGGCTACCCAAGTGGCACTCCTCTTCCAGGCGGCACACCCATTATCACTTACACGCGCTCACCCGGCGCCGCGGTTTATCCAAGCGCTTCGCCGGCGACGGCGCCAGACTTCAGCAGCACGACCATGGTGAAGGTGAAGGTGAAATATACCTGGACCGCGACCTTCGGCGGTCGGCAACGGAGCGAAGAAAGCGAAACGCTAATCGCGGCGGGAACCAAGAAATGAAGCCGGCACGCCTGCAAAACCAGGGCTTCACCCTGATCGAAATGATGCTGGCCGTGTCCATCGGCTCGCTCATGCTGGCTGCGACCGTGGCCGCTTCGATCTGCCTGCAACGGAGCTTTAGCGCGGTGGATAATTACTTTGCTTCGCACGTGCAACAAGTCCGGATCATCGACTATCTCAGTCGGGACGTGAAGCGATCTTACATTGTCACCACCAGTACAGATCGGCAAACTGTTACTTGCATCATTCCGAACTACCTGGTCGACAATGGCAGCAACCAGCCCACGCGTGCCACGCCAACGCTTTCGCTGGTTGGGAACAAAGTTGTCGCCAATTATCAGGCTAGTACTGTGAATAACGTTACAACAACGCAAGGTTCTACCAGCGTTTCCTGCCCTGGGCTTGGGCTGGTTTCTTCTCATTTTTCGAATGCGAACGTCGGCCAATCTGTCGTTGGCACCGGTATTCCGGCGGGAACCACGATTCAAAACGTCTCGAACTGCCTTTTGGGGAGTTGTAGCCAGGCGACCATGTCGCAGGCGGCAACTTCCAGTAATGGCAACACTACCCTTACGATAGGCGCGCTTACTAACGTCGTTTACTCCGTCGTTAATCAATCGATCCAGCGAAGAGAAAACGGCGGTATCACCAACATCGCCGCAAGTGCTGACAATTTGATTCCCGTCACTAGCGATATCGAGCTTCTCAACACCGAATTTACGCAATCGACGGTGACCTTTCTGCCGAGGTTCGCCAGGGGCGGTCAAAGTTTTTTAAATAACGAGCGCGCCGGCACAACCATCTTTTCTCTCACGTATCTTCGCAACCGGAGAAGAGGGGACGGTTGATTTACTGAAGCTAACGAAATGAAGACACAAGTTCACCATGGAGATAATGGCAACATTCTCATCTGTGCACTGTGCACCATCGTGATTATCTCTTTAATCGGGGCCAATGTTTTGGTTAATTGTACCAGGTATTACAATATTACGGCCAAGCAGCTCAAAGCATGGAAGGAGGCTCTTTACGCGGCAGAAGCGGGCGGCGACGCGGCTTTTGACGAAGTGCGAAAGGCTCTCGATCCAATCAATCTGTCTTTTACTACCGACGGTTGGGTTTCGGCCTCGCCGTCGCCAAGTCCCGGTCCTGCCTGGACGAAAACCATCAGTAGCTTCGGACAGGGAGGCAGCCTTTCTACCACTGTAACCATCGACAAACTCACCGATAACACGGGGACCATTCCAGCTACTACCCCTTATTATCGGATTCGTTCAGTTGGAATTGCCCGGCTCTTTGGCTTACCCCGCGTCGGTCTGTCCGATCAGTTTTTTGCGGGCGGCCCCAATTTCGTGGCCAACTCCGCCAGCCGCGGCGTTGGCGACACTCTCCTGCGCAAGATCGATTTCAAATACGATCACTTTAAAGCAACTTATGGCGACGGTGACGGGAATAACCTTGTTTTGTCGACGGTCACATATCCTCAAATTACACGGCGCATCGAACTGGTTGCCGTTCCGAAGTATTATGTATTTAGCGGTGCGCTGAGGATCGTAAATGCGTTTGACGGCCCCGGCACCACCGGCTTCGTCGATAGTTACAATTCCAAAAACCCAACTAATCCGAATCCCAGTAGTCCCAAAGTAATAAACAACGATATCCCCGGACCAAATACCACTTCGTACTACGGGTCTAATCCGTCGAACTCGACCTTTCTGGCAGACGCGCACGACGGCGACGTATCTGTTGCAACAAAGAACTTTATCGAAGGCGGGCCGATCTGGGGCGACGTGACAACAAACGGCGGCAACGTCACGCATTCCGGTTATCAGATTAGCGGAACGATCGACAACAATGTGCCCCTCACGCTTCCGCCGCTATCGGCGCCTGACACAACCGGCTTCACCGCTACCAGTTCCGGGACCGGGACCATCACCGCGACTGGCACGAGCGAGAGTAGTCCAAGCGGGTTCGTCTGTTCGGGAATTAGCGGTAGCGTAACGATAACGAATGGTAACGCCGGCAGTCCGACGTTTCCGTACGCTTACGCGAAGATCGTTGCCAACGGCCACATCACCGGAAAGATCACCGTCGAGAGGGGCGTAACCGCGGAGATCTGGTTCACCGGGAACATGAACGTCAAAGGAGAAGACCTCGATAATCAGAATGTTGACCGGGGTACCCAAACCCCCAATCCTGGCAGCGCCGGCGTCCCACCATCGATCCCGCCAACCCTGGCTGACGATCCGAATCCGAGTCGGGTAGGCCACATGAAGTTTTTTGGGATCAGCCCCACGGCCGCTGGTACTACGCAAACCATTGAGATTGATTCGCCCGGGAACATTTTCGCAACCTTTTACGCGCCCAGTGCCGACATTACGCTAGCAGGCAACGTCGACGTCTTCAGCGCGATCGTGGGTCGTAGCTTCTCCGGTAACGGGAATGCCGGCGTTCATTACGACAAGGCACTCAATCAGGTCCAAATAGGTGTGGTGACGGATTACCAAATCGCGAGTTACGTCGAAGACGTTCGTTGACGAATTCATTTTGTGGCGATCCACAAATCCCCGCTCTTCGCCGCAAACACAGGCCCTCAGCCGTCGCTCCGCGTGCCTTCTGATCGCGATATTGATCGCTGAACCCTGTTGCAAATCCGTAATCAGCGATCCAAAATCAACAATTCTTTGCGGGGTCTTAGCTCAGTTGGTAGAGCGCCTCAATGGCATTGAGGAGGTCAGGGGTTCGAATCCCCTAGGCTCCATTTCGTAACCTGGGAGGGAACATAGGTTGCCAGCCCGTGCGTCCAGTGGGCTTTAAGCCAGCTGCGAACCTGGCCAACCTATTTCTTTTGGTAGGCGCAAGTCTTTCGATAAATGGCCGCAAGCACTGAGATAGGCACCCGTAGCAGATAAAGCAGCGCAATCAGTCCGTAAGTAAGAGTTAGCCGCCATGCCCCAATTTTCTCGTAGCGCCGAGGGCTGGTGATCAAGCGCGAAGGGATAATCGCGATACGGCCGAGCCGTCGAAGTTTGCAGAAGAATTCTGCGTCTTCCATCAACGGTATTTCGGGGAATCCTCCCGTTTTTTCGAAGGCAGTGCGTCGGCAAAAGAACCCGTGATCGCCAAAGCGCATGCCCAAAAGGAGGCCGGCATAATGCGCGAACGAATCGGTCAGGCGGTAGACGAGACGCTTATTTGGAATCCGGATGCGAAAGAAACCGCCGGCTATCTCCGCTTGACGAAGGACGTCGGATATTTGTTGAAGGCAACCGGCTGGCACTTCGCAATCGGAGTGAACGAACCAAAGAGTGTCGCCCGACGCAGCCCGCGCTCCGGCATTCATTTGAACCGCGCGACCGCGCGGAGCGCGCAAACAGCGATCGCAATGATTTCGTGCCAGGTCGACCGTCGCATCGCTACTACCACCATCGACTACGATTACCTCGGCACCTCCAGCTCTCTCAGGCAAGCACCGAAGAAACCGCTCGATGGTCGCGGCTTCATTTAACACTGGAACAATGATGGAGATTAGCCCGGAGCGGATTTTGGCCGACTCCTGCTGAGCGTTAGGCAGTTCCGGTTTCGTCAAAATGATAACGTCGTGCAAACTTAATGCGTGAATCGGTTCTCTGAAGCGCTCACCACGCATTCTTTGTCCTTGCGTCACGCGAAAACCGAGGTGTTGCAGGTCAACGTCGGGAAGCTTTGCAATCTAACATGCGTGCATTGTCATGTGAATGCCGGTCCCAAGCGCAAAGAAATCATGACCCGCGATACGGTCGATCGCATCGTCGCTTGGTTCGCGCGCACGGAAATTCCAACGATCGATCTTACCGGTGGCGCGCCGGAAATGATTCCGGATTTCCGCTATTTCATCGAACGGGTAAAAACGCTGCGCCCGTCGCGTCGGGTGATCGACCGCTGCAATCTCACCATCCTGCTCGAACCGGGCTACGAGGGACTGGCGCAATTTCTTGCTCGCCACCGAGTGGAGATCATCGCATCGATGCCGTGTTACACGGCGGAAAACGTGAATGCCCAGCGCGGTCAGGGGGTGTTCGATAGTAGCATTAAAGCTCTGCGTGTCTTAAACTCGTTAGGTTATGGCAGCGATCTTCCTCTTCATCTGGTCTACAATCCGGTGGGCGCATTTCTGCCCGGTCCGCAGGCAGAGCTGGAAGCGGATTACAAACGCGAGTTGAAGAAACATTTCGAGATCGTTTTCAATGATCTCTACACCATCACCAACCTGCCCATCGCCCGTTTCGCTTCTTACCTTCGCCACAACAATAAATTGGAAGAGTACAATCAGTTGTTGATCGACAATTTTAATCCGGCAACAATCGCCGGCTTAATGTGTCGCGATACTATCAGCGTCAGTTGGACGGGCGAAGTCTTCGACTGCGACTTCAATCAGATGCTGAAGATGAACTGGCGAAATGAAAACGGTCCGCTTTATCTTTGGGACCTCGATCCAGCGGTGGTCGAGAATCGCCAAATTCTCACTGGCAATCACTGCTTCGGTTGCACCGCCGGCGCCGGCTCCAGCTGCGGCGGAGCGCTGGTGTAAGATTCGCCCGCGGATTTAAATCCTAAATCTACCTCTACGACGAACCCAGGCTTAGGAACACAGACATGTCCTCCATGCCCCCCAATATACATTCTGTCTGTTAGGCTTCGGTGCAGCGGGTTAACGACCCGCTGGGCGCACAGGCTGCAAAGCCTGTGTTTCGCTGGCCGGCCGTCGCGCAAATAGGTCGGTCGAGCAGGCCCTTGCTCGATGCTACCGTCGCGGTGAAGTCGTCCTTCTCCGTGGGCCGCAACCCTTTGCCTTCGGAGTGGCGAGTTGCCATTCCTGCCACCGCTCCATTCCAGCGAACATCGCAACTGAATCGGAAACTTTAACATCACGAATCAACCGAAAGCATCTGCCGAAAATTTCTGCTGCTCCTGTTTCGCTCAATGGATAAGGCGGAGGCTCCGGCTCTTTTCCATAAAAAAAGATACCTACAAGCTTTCCCCGCGGTCGTAGCAGCTGCGCGACACGTTTGGCATATTTCGGCCATCTCCGCGGGTGCAGCGCGCACAAAAAAGTCCGTTCATAGATCAGATCAAAGCGATTTTGGAAATCGAACTTGAAAAAATCTCCACGAATAATCTGGCCGTCAAAATTCCTCAGAGCTTTTCTGGTTTGGGCGACGGCCACGCTTGAAAAATCGATTGCGGTGACTTCGAAGCCGGCGGTTTGAAAAAACTGAAGGACTTCAAGGTCGGTTCCGCAGCCAGGGATTAATACCGTTGTTCCTCGCCTCTGCCTTCTCTTGACGAAAGAGCGGACCGCCGCGGGAACAGCGTGAAGCGTCCATGGTGTCTCGCCTGAGGCGTAGCGTTCGTTCCAAAAATTCGGCCAGGCGCTATCGAACGATTCGCCCATGTTTGTTGTTTGTATCCGTGGGCAATCTTTTGCGCACGCATACAGATAACGAATGGAAGCGCGAGCTTCCATTGCGCTTCGGTCGCACTTCGCAGCGGGCCGTAAAGCGTGCGTGCCTTCGGCGACCTCCTCGCCCCAGAAGGGGGCGGCCAAGTCGTATTGTTCGGCAAATCAGGCCCCATGTTATTGCAACAAATTGATGCGAGCGATAGCGGCTCGTGTTTTTACGGCCTCACCCTCGACGGTGTGATGGCGATGTGACGCGCGGACTCTGGATTCCACCTCGCGAGACCGGCGTACAACCGTCTGCGTGAATTACTGATCGCGCAGGCACGACGGGAAGAGCCACGGCGCGATAGCGATTTTTCCATTGGCGTCATTTCTGGTCGCGCGCGAGACTACCCCTGATGAAAAATTACACCAAAATTCTGTTTTCGATTTTGGCGGCAGCGATTTGTAGTGCTGGTTTTGCGGCAGAGCCTCAGAGCTGCAAGAAAACCGGCAAGAACTGCCCCATGAACGATAACAAGAAATGCAATTGCGGGAAGAACTGCAGCTGTTAGTCGCGGCTTCCAGGTAGAGGCGATTAACTCCGAAAGCTTCCGGACGGACTTTAACCGGCCGCTGTTGACCGTAGCTGCGGCACTCTGTCGCCGTTCGCAGGCCTAAAGACGCCCCGACACAGCGGGGCCGACTACAATTGCGTGACAATAGTCCCGCTAGCTCATTATCTGAAAGCGTTCCATCAATTGCTCACGCATTTCCATAGCGAGTTTCGGGTTGAGGCGTTGGAGCACTTTTTCCCGGCGTTCCGGCTCCATCGCCGCCAGTTCGCGCACGAGTTTGTCGCGCGTTTTCCGTTTCGCGTAAGCACTCCAGCCAATACCAATCGCGAGCAGCCCGGAAATTGTCCAAACGGTGACATCAGTTCCAGTAATCATTCTTAGTTACCCGCATCTTCCCTGCACCTACGCATTAACTTTCACTTGCACTTCCCCCGGAAGCCAGACGAAAGCTCGCACAAGTAATTTGTAATCAGTTAGCGAGAAGAATTTCGCTTTGTCGATTTTGCTGGCGGTCTTCGGCGGGCGGTTCGCGCCGGCGTGATTGGCAACGCCAGGACCCGAGCAAGATCTTTTTCGTCCGTCAGGTCGAGGCGGAGAGGTGTAATGGAAACAAAATTTTTACCAAAGGCCCAGCGGTCAGTGCCTTCTTCTTCGCCTTCCAACGGTTTGATGGTGAACCAATAGATCGCGCGTTTCATCGGATCCTTACCTGGAACAACCTTGCCGTCGTACTGCTTGACCGCCTGACGCGTCCAACGAATGCCTTTTGGTTTCTCTGGCAGGTTCACATTAACGAGGCGCATCTCTTTTTCTTCGAGAAGAAGCTCGAGCACTTTCTCGACGTGCGGTTCGAGCTGGCTGAAATCCGGCGCTTTCTCGGTAATAGTGACAGCAGTGCTAAAAGCGATACCGCGCAGCCCGAGCAATGCGGCTTGCTTGGCGGCCGCCAGTGTTCCAGAGTGCCAACAGGCGCTGCCAAGGTTCGGTCCGAGATTGATCCCGGAAAGAACAAGATTAACGCGCTCCCATAAATAAGTGCCAAGCGCGACACAATCTGCCGGAGTGCCATTGACCCGATAGGCGTCGAATCCGCCGGGCAACGGGGTGCGCCGGTAACGAAGGGGGCGCGAGGAGGTGATGGCGTGGCCCATGGAGGATTGCTCGACATCGGGCGCGACAATGCGCACGTCGCCGAAACGGGAGGCGACCTTCGCAAGAGAGGCGATGCCGGGACTGTAAATGCCGTCGTCGTTGCAGATCAAGATACGCGATTTCATTCCTTAAATGAAACGCGTCTGAGCAGGCTCCCGGCCGAATGCCCTCGAAGATAAGCGCGCCTTCATGCTGCGCTACGAGGTACATCGATGCGCATTCTTTTGGTGCACAATCCGAAAGCGGGAAGTAAGGAACACGAGGGCGAGGATTTCATAAAAGCGCTGAAGAAAGCGGGACACAAAGCGACTTATCAGTCGTCGAAAGAGAAGGGAATCGCGAAAGCGCTGAAAAAGAGGGTCGATCTCGTCCTGGTGGCGGGCGGAGACGGCACCGTAAGCAAGGCGGCGCGTCACCTCGTCGCGATGAACAGCGAAGTTCCGCTGTCCGTGCTGCCGGTGGGTACGGCGAATAATTTCGCGCGTTCGCTCGGCTTTTGCCTTTCGGCGAAGGAATTGATCGAGCGACTGAATGACGGGAAATGCGGCACGTTTGATGTTGGACTGGCGCGCGGGCCGTGGGGCAAACGCTATTTCTTTGAGGGCGCCGGCGCGGGATTGTTTGCAGATTATATGCGAGCACCAAAAAGGGACGGCAAAAAAGATAAACCAAAATCAAAAGCAGAGGCGATGCGGAGTCATGTCAAAGAGCTGCGTCGGCGATTGCAGACCTATCGGGCACGCCAGTGGGAGATCGAAGTTGATGGCATCGATCTCTCCGGACACTACTTGCTTTGGCACGTGATGAACATTCGCTCTGTCGGTCCCGTCCTGACTCTGGCGGCGGACGCGAAAACGAATGATGGCGCATTTGATTTTGTCGGCGCGCGGGAGAAGGACCGCGATCTGCTGCTGGATTATTTCGACGCGCGTGTGGCGGGCAAAAGACGGAAGTTTCCGCTTCGAGCGAGCCTATTTACGAAGATGCGGCTGCGCTGGAATAAATGGCCCCTGCATTTCGATGATGAGCTTTGGCCCGCTAAGGATGAGACGCCGCCTAAGCGGTGCGAAATTCAACTTATCGTAAAAGATTCCGCGCTCCGGATTTGGCGGATCGAATGAAATGGGCGCGCTTCTGCGCGACCCCGGACATGGAGACGCATGTCCCTCCTGCTAAGACTCGCCGCTGGCGCACTGGCCCTTCCTCTAATCGGTGATGAGGAAGCAGACAAACTTCAAACCTACAACGACTTACTTGAAAACCGCAGTCGGAATCAGGGGTTAAACCGATGCGTGGCTTGGACGGCGACGGTAAAGCGGGTGGATCGAATGAAACGGAGGGACGCAGCTCCGCGCGTTCGCGGACATGCAGAAGCATGTCCCTCCGCTCGGCCGGATGGCGCACGTGTTGTTGATGGCGACGACTTGGTTAAAGGCAATGGCGAAGGCCCCGCCGAGCGAATCAAACCTCAAACTTCCGATCCCTTGCTCTTTCCAGAGCAGTCCATAGGATAAAATGCTCGTGGAAGATGATCAGGAGGAAAATTCCCAGCCGACGAGGAAACGGCGGCATCGCATTTGGATTTCGATTGGGATAATCCTTGCGTTGCTCGTCATTTTTCATCGGCCAATCCTGCTCGGCGCAATTCGTTGGTTCGCCGTTCACCGCGCAGCCAAAGAACATCTCAAGTTAAGTTTTCGCGCAGAAGGAAACGTTTTTACCGCACTCACGATCCGTAATCTCCATATCGTTCCGATCGGAATGGCTGCGATCGAAGTTGCGGACGCAGAGTACATTCATGCGGAATACAGTTTATTTTCCTTGATCCGTGGTCATTCCGATTTTCTCAATTCGATCGAGGCACGAAACGCCCACGTGGTCGTCGATCCCGGGAAAGTGCGGGTGCAAGTTGCGCCGCGCCCGCGCGAAAAGGTGACGTTGCCGGCTGTTTTTCCGGAACGCGCGCGCTTAGAAAATGTGACGGTGATCGTGCGCGATCCGGCGCATGATTTCATCGCGGAAAATTTGTCGCTCGACTTGAATCCACAGACCCCTGGTGCTCTCAGCGTGACGTTGTTGCAATTACCGACCGGCGCAGCGTGGACGCGTGTGACCGGAACGGCCAGTTACGAAAATCGTAATCTGAATTTGCGCGACGTTATCTTGAATGAGCAGACGCGCTTTTCCCTCATTAATGTCGATGCCTCGCGCATTCGGCAGCACATGATGGCATTGCGTCTGATCGGGACGCTCGATGGCGCGCCGATCGATTTGCAGGCGTCGCTGACAGAACAGGCCCGGTCACTTTTTATTAAGTCACACACGACCGCGCACAATCTTTCGCTCTCATCCGCAAAGAAGCTCGGTTTATTCTCGGATGCGCCGGTACAGGGGGAAGTCGAGAATTTCACATTTGATTTTGTTGGTTTATTGCGTGCGCCGAAAACCTGGGTGGCTTCGGGGGACGGCATTATGCGCGATTTTCAGGTGGCGGGCGCGACTTTCGATCGGGCGACGGCACAGTTTTCCGCTCACGACGGGGTGGCGACGATTCAACCGGTCGAAGTCATTCGCGCGGAAACAGCGCTCCAGATTCACGGAACAGTTCAATTGCCGGAACTCGCCGACGATCTGGGGCGCAGTCCCGCGAAGTTTGAGATTGTTGGCAACGATCTCGATCTCGGCCCCATCACTTCCGCAATGGAGAAACCGCTAAGTGGTCACGGACAAATTAATGGGACGTTGGAAATTCGCGACGAGCGGTTGCAGGCCACGCTTCGTGTTGCTTCGGGATCGGTTCGCAGTGCGGATTTCGCTCTGGAAAAGCTCGAAGCAACGGCGACGGCGGCAAAAGATTTACGATTGCAGGCGAAAGACGCACCCTGGTTTGAAGGGCTGAGCGCTAATGCCACAGCTGTGATCTCAGCGGTGAGCAACAACGAATTCGCTGCCGATTCAATTTCGGCGCAGCTCGATCAAAGCGGCAGCCTCATCACCATCAGCAACGTTAGGGTGCAGCGCGGGTTAAACCAGATCGTGGGTAACGCTTCAATGCGATTGCGCTCCGACGAAAAAGATTTCATCAAACAACCGGCAACGGTCCAGATCGTGGCCAATGCTCCGCAGGCGGCCGATTTTTGGAATGGAAACTCGCCCAATCGAGTCAGTGGTGCGTTTAATGCCTCTGGAATTGTGCAGTGGAACGGAGCGACTGCCGATGGATGGTTCAATGTTTACGGATCGAATCTACAAATCCGAAATTTGTCGGTTCCGCAGCTAAGCGGCGCGGGATCAATCTGGCAGAGCAAAATTTTTCTCAATGATTTGACCGCCAATCTTAATCAACGCGATTTCGTGAACGGGCAGGGGACGCTCGATTTGCGGGGCGAGAAAGAATTCGCGGGCAAACTCGCGGTTGATATTGCGGATGTGAGCACGCTCAAGCCGTTGCTGGAGGCGAGCGGAAACAAAACGGAATTGCGCGGTTCATTTTTACTGAATTGGGATGGACGCGGCTCAGCCTCGAAGTTAACGCAAAATGGATTTTTAAAACTGGCCTGGAAGAATGGCCAGCTCGGCGACATGAAAGCGTTGACGGCGAACGTCGACGCCACTTATTCGCCAGCGGGGCTCGAGATTCCGACGATCTTCATCGGTAGCGACCGGATGGATTTTCAGGCAATCGTTTCTGCGAAAGGCGAGATCCTGGAAATTTCAAAAATTCAGCTTGATCAAGGGCAGGCGAAATACGCATCGGGCTACGCATCCATTCCCTTCATCTGGGGAAATGTCGGCACCAGCCAGCCGGTTTTTCCGCGTGATGGAAAAGTAAACGCGACATTTGATTCGGCGAATCTGGATCTCAAGAAAATGTTCGATGACTTTGGAGTCGAGCCGCTCGCGAGCGGATTCTTGTCAGTGAAGCTGCAAGCCGGCGGCACCCTGGCGGATTTGCAAGCCCATCTCGATGTGGAGGGGCGCGAATTACGCAACCCTACACTACCGAATCTTGATCCGGCTACATTTCGTGTTTCGGCGGACGCCGCGGGAAACAAGCTCAATCTCGCCGGCGAATTGAAGCAACCGAGAATTCAGCCCGTCAGCATTGCGGCAACGATGCCGTTCGACGCCGGCAGAATATTGAGCACGCGCTCGTTCGACGAGAACACGCCAGTGCAGGCGACAGTCCGCTTGCCACGAAGCTCGGTGAATTTTTTGCGGCAATTCATTCCCGCGGTCGAACAACTTGATGGCGACGTTGCGTTCGATGTCGCTATTGGCGGAACGATTGCGCGGCCGGCCTTCACCGGCAGCGGCGACATCACGATTAATGCGGCGCGCTTCACTAACGCGACATTGCCGGCACTGCGCGGATTCCAATCCCGCCTGATTTTTCGCGACAATGCCGTGACCCTGGAAAAATTTCATGGCGATCTCGCCGGCGGACCGTTCACTATCGGTGGCCGGGTCGTTTTCACCAAGCTAACCGACGCCAACATTGACCTCGATTTGCGCGCGGAAAGTGTCCTGATCGCGCGCGACGATTCACTCACCGTACGGGCAGATGCGAATTTGAAAGCAAGCGGGCCGGTGATGAGCGCGACAGTGAAAGGAAATGTCGCGCTGACGGATAGTCATTTTCTTAAGGATATCGATTTAATTCCGATTGGGTTACCGGGCCGGCCCGCGCCGGAGCCAATTGAAGACCGGCCGGATTATTCAATTAAAACTCCACCGCTGCGCGATTGGAAATTCGATGTCGCGGTCAAAACGAAAGATCCGTTTTCCATTCGCGGTAATCTCGCGAATGGAAATGCTATTGTCGATCTGCATTTAGGCGGCACCGGTTCCCGTCCGGAATTGAAAGGGATAGTGAAATTGCAAGGCGTAGAAGCGACGTTGCCTTTCAGCCGGCTCGATGTGACCAACGGCTTTCTCTATTTTGATCCGAGCGATTCGTTTAATCCCAAGATCGATCTTCACGGCACATCGGTGATCCGCGATTACACCGTGCGGGTTTACGTTTATGGGAACTCGCTCTCGCCGCAGGCTATTTTCACGAGCGAGCCGCCCTTGCCGCAGGAAGAAATTATTTCCTTGCTCGCGACCGGAACTACTCGCCAGGAGCTGGCTGGAAATAGCAACGTTCTGGCTGGTCGCGCTGCAATGCTGCTGGTGCAGCAGCTTTACCGGAAGATTTTTAAGAAAGGCCAGCCTACCCAGAGCAATTCCGTCTTCGATCGTTTGCAGGTCGATCTCGGCACGGTCGATCCGCGCACCGGCCGCGAGCAGGCTACCGCGCGATTTAAAGTTAACGAGAATTGGGTGCTTGTCGGTGACCTTGGAGTTGGAGGAGAATTTCGCGGTCAGGTGAAATACCTCATCCGATTCCATTGAAATGCGCCGCGCCGCTTTTTTCCTCCCGCTAATGGCAGTCACGAGCGTGTCGGAGCTGCCTGGCCAAAGTGCAGTGGATGTGAAACGGCCGGAGCAGGCCGCGCGCGAACACAAATTCGTCGAACATGAGGAAAAGAAAAAGGCGCAAGCTACCAATCTGGAGATTCGCGGCGCAACCGCATTCAAAGAAGAAGAATTGCGCTCGGTCTTGAAGGAACAAATCGCCACCATCCACGATTTTGGATTAACCGCCGCGCGCGCCGATGACGCCGCATTTTTTCTCGAGCTCTTCTATCGCAAACACGGTTATGCCAAAGTAGATGTGCACTATTCGATCGAGAGCGGATCGCGCCTCGTTCTTGATGTAACCGAAGGACCGCAGGCGATTCTGGGCACGATTAATTTCGTCGGTAACAATCATGTTCCAGCCGAGAAACTTTTCGAGTACGCGGTCGGCCCGACACGAGAGCGTTACTCGCGCTTGCAAAAGGACCTGCCATTTGTCGCGACCGATATGCAGGAAGGCGCGGACCTGGTGCATCGCTATTACGTCGGAGAGGGCTATCTCGACTCGCTAGTTGATGCGCCGCAATATCATTTCAGCGCGGACGGCGCCCGGGTAGATGTCACGATCCCGGTGCATGAAGGCAGGCAATACTTTTTTGGAGCTCTAATTTTTCGCGGAAACCCCGTCTATGACGGAGCAACGCTACGCGGGCAGATGGTCGATTTGCTTTCGCAACCTTATACCGACCGTCGGGTTGATGACATTTCGCGGCGCTTGCAAGCCTACTACAAGGCGCGCGGTTATTATTCGGTGAAAGTAGAAGC
>Ga0209473_1000755_pt1 | contig 18778 bp, 19 predicted proteins | sample GraSoiAngelo_133_FD_185890 | JGI IMG/M metagenome (GOLD analysis project Ga0209473, IMG submission 185890) | Grasslands soil microbial communities from the Angelo Coastal Reserve, California, USA - 14_0929_05_20cm (SPAdes) (version 2) | ecosystem: Environmental > Terrestrial > Soil > Grasslands ...
GAAGGCGATGGATTACGCGGTCGCTCACGGCGCGCAGATCGTCAATATGAGCTTCGCCGGCCCCAAGGACGAGTTGATCGAGCGCGCCATCGCGGCGACCGCGGCCAAGGGCATCGTCATGGTCGCCGCTGCCGGCAACGCGGGCGCGAAATCGCCGCCGCTCTATCCCGCCGCCAACGCAAACGTGATCGCGGTCAGCGCCACCGATGGGCAGGACAAGTTTTTCGTCGCATCCAACCGCGGCAGCTATATCGCGCTCGCCGCTCCCGGCGTCGACATCTTCCTGCCGGCCCCCGACCAGAAATATCAGGTGACGTCGGGGACCTCGTTTTCCGCCGCCTATGTCAGCGGCATCGCGGCACTGATGCTGGAGCGCAATCCAGCGTTGAAGCGGGACGAACTGCGCGCGACGCTCACGAAGACCGCGCGCGATTTGGGATCACCAGGTCGTGATGATCTGTACGGCGCCGGCGAGGCGGACGCTTTTGCGGCGGTCCAGGCTACGGTCGGCTTGCCGGCGGCACCTGTCGCCGCGGTTCCGCAGCCGCTGAGACGGGAAAACGTTTCGGATCAGAAGGATATTCCGGCGACCCCCGACTTGAGCCCGCCGGGCGCAGCTATGGCGTCGGATAAATCGGCCGTCATCGAAGCCAATCGTCCGGCCGCGCGATAGATTCTGGTCCCGAAACTCGTTCCCAAAAAGTTAAAAAATCTGCCGGCGGTTTTGAACGTGCGGCGCGCCCCCGGCGACCAATGACATGTGGGAGCGGGAATACCCTCCCATCGGCTGTATTCGGCGCGAGCGCCCATCCACCCCAAGCGCCCATATGGCTTGACCCGTCCGGTTGTCCCCCCGGACGGGTCTTTCATTTTCGGGGCTTTTTCCGTGCCGTTCTTATTCGATGAGGTCCGTCATGCGGGCTTTGCGGCGTGCCGGCTTGACTGTGAAGACATTGAAACCCCGAAGAAATACGGTCCAAAGCGCCCTTCCCGGGCGTCCGCTAGACAATGGTTAAGGTTTTCCACAAGATAATCCCGTCATGTTTCGTTGATTCGCGTCGGTTGCGTCTGCGATTCGCGTCCGTTGCGTCCGTGTCCATTTTTCTCGTTACGGGCTGATTCATGACACATCGCATCGACGTGACGTGCGGGCGCCTTCTTGCCGCCCGCTGGCACACGCTGGCCGAGCAGCGGCTGGAACACCTCACCGAATTGTTCGAGAGCGGACGCTGGCGCCGCTACTACAGCGAACGCGCTTTTCTCGAAAATATCCAGGAAGCCAAAACCGCGGTTCGAACCTGGCGCAACCTCGCGCGCGAGCCTGCGGAAACCAATCGCGCGATCGAGATCCCAAGGCCAAGCCAGATGCCGGCGACGCTTGAGACCGCTCGTGCCGCGGAAACCGAGTTCGTTTCGTCCGACGAGGCGCCTTCCGCGCCGCTGGTGGATTTGCGTGCAATGGAGATGGCCTTGAACGAGCCGGGCAAGCCCGCCTTCGACAGCGCGGCCATCGAGCAGCGCTATCCGGCCTTGCGCCACGTGTTGTAGCTGCTAGCGCCGCACCGCGTTGGTCCCGATCACGACCTGCGCGAAGTGTTGGGCGCCTTCGATCGACAGATCCGTCGTGATGGCGCGGGCGTGATCGAGCCCGACCACGGCGCCGCGCGGCGTTTCCGAGATCACGTTGTTGTTGACGAGCGCGGTGCCGGCGCCGTCAACCACCGACACGCCTACGCCGGCAAAAGCATTGCGGATCACATTGCCTGTGATCACGACGTCGCGCAGATATTTGCCCCACCCGGCGACGATCCCGAATGACGGCGCGTTCTCGATCACATTGCCGGTGACCGAGCTGTCCGCTTCGACATAGATGCCGATGCCGGCATCGTCGTCCGGCGCCGTCCCAACGGGGCGCTTCGGCAACAGGTTGCGGATGATATTGCCCTGGACGACCGCGATTCGTCCGCCCTCGTTGAAATTGCAGACCGAGACGCCGAAGGCCGCGCCGTCGACGATGTTGTTGGCGATCACGGCGCCCTCGAACGAGAATTCCGAATAAAGTGCGACCTCGCGGACCTCACTGACGCTGTTGCCTGATATCTGGATGTTCGAGGCCGAATTGCCGCGCACGGCGGAATAGTCGCAATTCTTGATGCGATTTCCCCGCACGATCACATTGCCGGCGCGAAACGCATTGATCGCGTTGCCGTATTGTCCGGAGCCGCCAGGGCCGGCCTTGATGTCCTCGATACGGTTGTCCGCGACCAGCGTGCCGTCGTCGCCGATCGCGGTGCGCAGGATCTCGATGCCGTTGTCATTGGTGCCCAAAATGGTGTTGCGAGAGACGATCAGGCCCTTGGCATCGAACGAAACCACTGCTGTCGCGGACGTCTTGGTCAGGATGTTGCCGCTGATATCGCCCGAGACCTGTTCGAGCCAGATCGCGTTGCCGCCGCTGCCGGCGACTTCGCAATCGATCATGCGGAAATCGCGGCCGCCGCTACAATGGATGAGGCCGCGCCGTGCGGGCAACGGAATATCGCGGCCGTCGAGCGTGATGCCGGTCAGGCCGACGCTGTGAGCGCCTTCGCCCACAAGCATCGAGGCGCCGCCGTTGAAAATAAGCTTGGTCGCTCCGCGCACGCCGATCAGTTGCGTACCGCTTTCCAGCCGCAACATTCCGGTGCGATAGACGCCCGGCGGCAGCGCGAGCGGGACTTGCGCGCGCGTGGCCTCGTCGATCGCGCGCTGCAACGCATGTGTCTGATCGTCGGGACTGCCGGGCCGGACGCCATATTGCGTGACATCGCGACCAAGCGCGGAGGCGAGTGTTGCGGCGCGTGCCGCATCGGGCGCCACGGCAAACGCGCCCGCGGCACCGGCTGCGGAAACGCCCAGAAGATGACGGCGATTAACGTCCATGATCCGCGAAAACCTTCGCGAATGCGACTGGCCGCATTCGCTGCTTTCACAGCTAACGCGAAAATGCAGCGGAGCATGGTGAAGACGAGGACAGAAGAAGGCGAATGTTGGGGGTAGGGTTAATAGGTGCTCATGATGACGCAGATCTTCTCGCCGCTTGCCGCGTCAGCTTCACCATCTCCATCAGCATGGCTTCGCCGGCGTCAACAAGCTCATCCAGCGTGATGTGCCGCCCGTTGCCCTTGCGCGCCGGGGCGCCGTCGCGCGCCAGCGGCGGCACATGGATGAAGGCAGTGAGGCGGGGGCCGCTATTGCTGGCGGTTGCCTCGATCGCGCGCCAGCTCAGATAGTTGCAGAGATAACTGCCGGCGTTGCGCGAGGGGCGTGCATCGATGCCGGTGCCACGCGCTGCGCGCAGCAATTTCGCGGTGTGCGGGCCGAACACCATGGCGTCGGCGTCGCGCGCGATCGATCCCTTGCGCACTGGAGCATGGTCGGCATCGGGCCAGATGGTGGTGACGGCGTTGCGGGCGCGGGTTTCGATCCGCACGCAAGGTGTCCGCGAAGCAAGCCCGAACATCAGCAGCGCCTGCGGCTTTCGCTTCGCGAGGAGCTCCGGCAATTGGCGATCGATCGCTGCATAAGTCACGGGAAAGATGTGGCCTGACAATTCGACATCGCCGAAAGCGGGACGGCGCAGGCGCAACAGCCGGGCCACCAGCGGCTGCGTTGGGTTGCAGGGCGCGCCGGGGAACGGGCCGAAGCCGGTGACGAGGACGCGGAGTTTGTCGCTCATTTCAGCATCTCCGCGAGCCGTTCGGCGGCGAGTGAGGGCGTGAGGTGGCCGTCGGCCACTTCAGCCTCGATCTTCCTGACCCTCGCGCGCACCGACGGCTCGGTGCGCAGCCGCGCCAGCATGCGCTGCTCCAGCATCGACCACATCCATTTGACCTGCTGCTCACGCCGTCGCGCGGCGAATTCGCCGCAAGCGCTCATCGCGGTGCGGTGCTCGAGAATCTTCTGCCAGAGTTCGCTCACGCCGGCGCCGGTCAGCGCCGAGTAGGTCACAACAGGCGGATGCCAATGCTGCGAGCGCGGATTGAGGATATGCAGCGCGCTGCGATAGTCGGCAGCCGCTTGGTTGGCGCGCTTGACGTTGTCGCCGTCGGCTTTGTTGACCGCGATCATGTCGGCCAGCTCTACCAGGCCTTTCTTGATACCCTGCAGTTCGTCGCCGGCACCGGGCAGCATCAGGGTCAGGAAAAAATCCGTCATCTCGGAGACCACGGTTTCGGATTGGCCAATGCCGACGGTTTCCACCAACACGACGTCGAAGCTGGCGGCCTCGCACAACAGCATCGCCTCGCGGGTTTTCGCAGCCACTCCACCGAGCGTGCCGGACGCAGGCGAGGGCCGGATATAGGCGTGATCGGAGGCCGAAAGCCGGGCCATCCGCGTCTTGTCGCCGAGGATTGAGCCGCCGGTGCGCGCCGACGACGGATCCACCGCGAGCACCGCGACCTTGTGGCCGCGTTCGATCAGGAACGTGCCGAGCCCGTCGATGGTGGTGGACTTGCCGACGCCCGGCGAGCCGGTGATGCCGACGCGCACCGCGTTGCCGGTGTCGGGTAAAAGCGCCTGAACCAGCTCGCGCGCCGCCGCCTGGTGGTCGCCGCGCCGGCTTTCGACCAGCGTGATCGCGCGCGCCAGCGCCGCGCGGTTGCCGGCGCGGAGATTTTTTGTCAATGCTTTGATGTCTATCCGGGCATTACTCGGCGGGCTCATGCCTTGGTTTACAACGGCACGGCCCTCCAAGGCGAGAGGGACTGCGCGTTTCTTATTCGAGATGATAGGCCTCACGCGCTCGTCAGCATGATCGGCTGTGCTACTCCGCCGCGGCGCTATGTCCGAGCCGCGCATTGAGCTTGTGGATCAGCTCTTCCGCCGCATCGGCAATCACCGTGCCCGGCGGATAAATCGCTTCGGCGCCGGCTTTATACAGTGCGTCGTAATCCTGCGGCGGCACCACCCCGCCGATGATGATCATGATATCTTCGCGCCCCTGCTTCTTCAGCGCGGCTTTCAGCTCCGGCACCGCCGTGAGGTGCGCCGCCGCCAGCGATGACACGCCCAGAATATGCACGTCGTTTTCGACCGCCTGCCGCGCAGCCTCTTCGGCGGTCGCAAACAGCGGCCCGATATCGACGTCGAAACCGACATCGGCAAAGGCGGATGCGATCACCTTCTGGCCGCGGTCGTGGCCATCCTGGCCGATCTTGGCGACCAGAATACGGGGCCGGCGCCCTTCGGCGTCCTCGAACGCGTCGATCAGCGCCTGCACCTTTTCGACCCGGTTTGACATGCCTGATGCCTCCCGCTTGTAGACGCCGGTGATCGATTTGATTTCGGCGCGGTGGCGCCCGAACACCTTTTCCAGAGCATCCGAAATCTCGCCGACGGTGGCCTTGGCGCGCGCGGCGTCGATCGCGAGCGCCAGCAGGTTGCCGTTGCCTTCGCCGGCGCTGCGGGTCAGCGCCGCCAGCGCGTCGTCGACGTCCTTTTGGTTGCGCTCCTGCCTGAGCCGTTTGAGCTTGTCGATCTGCAGCCGCCGCACATTGGTATTGTCGACCTTGAGTACATCGATGGGTGCCTCATCGACCGGCTTGTATTTGTTGACGCCGATCACCGCCTGCTTGCCGGCGTCGATCCTGGCTTGGGTCTTGGCGGAGGCTTCCTCGATCCGCAGCTTCGGCACGCCGGCCTCGATCGCCTTCGCCATGCCGCCGAGCTGTTCGACCTCCTGGATGTGGCCCCAGGCCTTGGCTGCGAGATCGCGGGTCAGCCGCTCCACGTAGTACGACCCGCCCCACGGATCGATGATGCGGTTGGTGCCGCTTTCCTGCTGCAGGAACAATTGCGTGTTGCGCGCGATGCGGGCGGAGAAGTCGGTCGGCAGCGCCAGGGCCTCGTCGAGCGCATTGGTGTGCAGCGACTGGGTGTGGCCTTGGGTCGCCGCCATCGCTTCGATAGTGGTGCGCATCACGTTGTTGAAGACGTCCTGCGCCGTCAGCGACCAGCCTGAGGTCTGGCAATGCGTGCGCAAGGAGAGCGAGCGCGGATCTTTCGGGTTAAACGGCCTCAACAGCTTGGCCCAGAGCAGCCGCGCCGCGCGCATCTTGGCGACTTCCATGAAGAAGTTCATGCCGATCGCCCAGAAGAACGATAGTCTAGGCGCGAAGCGGTCGACGTCGAGGCCTGCGGCAAGCCCGGCGCGAAGGTATTCGACGCCGTCGGCGAGCGTGTAGGCGAGTTCGAGATCCTGCGTCGCGCCCGCTTCCTGCATGTGATAGCCGGAGATCGAGATCGAGTTGTATTTCGGCATTCTCGAAGAGGTGTAGGCGAAAATGTCGGAGATGATCCGCATCGAGGGCGCCGGCGGATAGATATAGGTGTTGCGGACCATGAATTCTTTCAGAATGTCGTTCTGAATGGTGCCCGACAGTTTTTCCGGAGGCACGCCCTGTTCCTCGGCCGCCGCAACGAACAGCGCCAGGATCGGCAGCACCGCGCCGTTCATCGTCATCGACACGCTCATCTGGTCGAGCGGGATGCCCGCAAATAGCGTCCGCATGTCGTAGATCGAGTCGATCGCAACTCCGGCCATGCCGACGTCGCCGGAGACGCGCGGGTGGTCGGAATCGTAGCCGCGGTGGGTGGCGAGATCGAACGCGACCGAAAGGCCTTTTTGCCCGGCTGCGAGGTTGCGGCGATAGAACGCGTTGGAATCTTCTGCCGTGGAGAACCCGGCATATTGCCGGATGGTCCAGGGCTGGTTGACATACATGGTCGGGTAGGGGGCGCGCAGGTAGGGCGCGATACCCGGCCAGGTCTCAAGGAAATCGATGCCGTCGAGGTCGCTCTCGCTATAGCCCGATTTTACCGGGATGCCTTCAGGCGTCAGCCAAGCTTCGGCACTGCCGGCGGGCCCGGCGCTGGCGACCTTTTCGAAAGCGATATCGGTAAAGTTGGGTACTCGGCTCATGGTTGTCATGGTATAGCCCGTCCGCCGGGGTCGCCATCTTAATCGTGGTCCGGATGCTGATGGCTTACGATGCTGTTAACTTTGTCCTGGCCGTAATTCTCCAGCGTGGTGTAGCTCGGCAGGTTGGAGATGCCCACCACCCAGCCGAGCCGGGATTCGGTTCCATATTGCCGCGTCGGAATCACGCGGTCCGACCGATCGAACGTGCCGGTCATGATCTCGATCCGGGGGCCGTCAATCCGGCGGAAGCTCAGGGGCGTGCCGCAGGCGGGGCAAAAATCGCGTTCGGCGATCGAGGAGGATTTGAACGCCGCCGGCTTGCCGCGGGTCCAGGCGAACTCCCTCTTGTCAATGTCGGCAAAGGAGGCGAACGGCGCACCCGAGGCCTTCTGGCACATCCGGCAATGGCAGATGCTCACCTTCACCGGCGGAGCCGTTACCGCAAAGCGAATGGCGCCGCATTGGCAGCCACCGGTCAGAACGGATTTCGCCTCCGATGCCATGTTTCACTCCATCTGCCGATAGGCTCCCCGCAGCACGGCTAGTGCATCAACGCCCGCAAAAATGAACTCATCGACACCGGCGGCGCGCAGAACGGCTTCCAGCGCGCCCGGACGGCCTGCCAGATAGATATGTTTCGCGCCGGCATTTTGCAGGGCCCGTGCGGCCGCTTCCGCCTGCCGGGTATAGACCCTGTCCTGGGAACACATGCATGCCAGGTCAGCGCCGGACGCCTTGAAGGCGGCGGCGAGGGTAGCGAAGTCCTTCACCTCTCCCATCGGGAGAGGCTGCCCCTCGGCCGGCGTCGGGCTCTCGCCAAAGGGGAGAGGTGAAGGGGTGGGTGGAAAGTCGATCGTCTCTATCCCGCCGGTTTCGAAAAAGCTTCTCGCGAAGGTCGCGCGCGCAGTGAAGTCGGCGGCGGTGCCGAGGTTGGCAAGGAAGACCCTTGGCCGTTCCCCCTTGGCCTTCAGGATTTCATCCGAGCGATCGCGCAAAGCTTCGAACGGCGCGGCAAGCCGCATCGCCGATAACGCGTCGAATTGGATGGCTTCGCTTAACGGCACCGGTACGACCGGCTTCACATCTTCCACTGTGGCCGAAGCCTCATGCAGGTTCGGGAATTCACTGGCGCCGGTCAGGATGTCCTTGCGCTTGGCAATGTTGGCTTCGCGCAGCTTCCGTGTCGCCGCGACCTTACCCTGGATCAGGCCTTGCTCGAGGCCTGCAAAGGCGCCACCGGCCTTTTCGATCTCCTGAAACAGCGACCAAGCCGCTTCGGAGAGCTGCCTCGTCAGCGCCTCGATGCCGCCGGAGCCAGCCGCGGGATCGGACACCTTGTCGAGATTGGATTCTTGCAGAAGCACCAGCTGCGTGTTGCGCGCGACGCGCCGCGCGAATGCATCGGGCAATCCCAGCGCCAGCGTATACGGCAGCACCGTAATGGCGTTGGCGCCGCCAAGCCCGGCGGCGAATGTCGCCATGGTTGCGCGCAGCATATTCACATAAGCGTCCCGCTGGGTCAGCATCCGCCAGGCGGTTTCAGCCGCGACGAAGACCGGCTTGGGCGCAAGGCCGCAGGCCTGTTCGACGCGCGCCCACAACTGCCGGATGCTGCGGAACTTCGCCATGGTCAGGAACTGGTCGGCATCGGCGCTGAGCCGGAACGAGACTGCCGATCGCGCCGGATCGAGCGCGGTGCCGCCGGCCTCGAGCGCGCGCAAATAGGCAACGGCGAGCGCAAGCGCAAACGCCAGTTCCTGCGCCTCCGATCCGCCGGCGTCATGAACCGGGCGGCCGTCGGCGAGCACGAACGGGCCCTTGAAGCCGCGGCTCATGAGCTCGCCGATCATCTTAGCAAACGGCTTCTCCATCTCCGGCCATGCCACAGCTGTGCTGCCGCGCACGGCCATGGTCGACAGCGCCTGATAGTTGAAGCGGATGTCGACCTTTGCGGGATCGACTCCTTTGGCTTCGATGAAACCGGCGAGGTTAACACCGGCGTTCTCGCGGCCGAGCACGGGATTGACCGCGATCGCAATCCCGGCATCGAACAAGATACCATCGAACACCCGCTTGAGTGTCTCCGGCGTGGCATCGGCGATGCCGAACCCACGCGCGCCCGGCCCGCCGGCAAATTCAAGCTCGAGCCCGCTGGTGCCGTTTTCGAGATCGTGCAGCGCTTGGGTGTTGGCCTTGCCGGGATCGGGATGATCGATCCGTTGCATGACCTGCCACGGCGTCGCCGCGGCGCGGCCTGGTATCGGGCTCGCACCCTTGGCACGTGGATAGATCGGCTCGATCTCAAGTCCGTCATAGGTCTTGCCGACCAGCTTCTCGAACCGCGCGCCCTTCAGCACGCTGTCGACCAGTTTGCGCCAGTCGTCATAGGTCGCAGGCGGAAAATCCGCAGCCAGCCGCAGGTCGTCGGTTGTGGTCGTCATTCCAGGGCTCTTGTTGTTTTCGGCCGGAAATTGCCACGGGCCGGGCGCCAAGCCAAACGGTTGTTTTGCGATCCGGTGCCGGTTAACCGGCGTCCGCGAGCCGCTCAATACCGTCGGTCGAAACTTGCGCCAGTGCTGACTTGACATTTCGTCCAGCGATGACCCGATCCGGCGCGATCTCCACCAGCGGCACGAGGACGAAAGCGCGCTCAAACAGCCGGGGGTGCGGCAGCGTCAATTCGGGCTTGTCGATCGATACTTCGTCATAGGCGATCAGATCGAGGTCGAGGGTGCGGGGACCCCAGCGTCGTTCGTGCGCGCGGTCGCGGCCGAACTTGTTTTCGATCTTGTGCAGCGTGAACAATAGCGCTTGCGGATCGAGGCTGGTCTCGATCTCGATGCAGGCATTGATGAAGCGTGCCTGCTGTTCGTCGCCCCAAGGCGGCGTCGCATAGTCGGACGAGCGTGCCAGCAGCGCCGCCTGCGCCATGCCGCAGATATTGGCGATCGCCTTCGTAAATGTCGCGCGAACGTCGCCGACATTGCCGCCAAGCGCGATCAGAACGCTAGCCATTCGACGGCGGATGCCGGTTGCGTGTCAGCACCACGCCGACGTCTTCGAAGATCGCCGCGATCGGCGCGTGCGGCTTATGAACGGTGACCTTGACGGCCCGGATGCGCGGAAATGCCGCCAGGATGGCGTCGGCTACCGCGCCGGCCGCGCGTTCCAGCAGCTTGTAATTGGTGTTCTTGAAGGCCGAGGTCGCGGTTGCAACCACGTTGGAATAGGACACGGTATCGGCGAGGCGATCGGTGTGTGAGGATTCCTGGAGATCGGCGAACAGCTCGAGGTCGATCACAAAGCGCTGCCCGACCTCGGTCTCGTGCTCCATCACGCCATGGCGGGCATGGACCACAAGGCCGGTGATGAAGATCGTGTCGGTCATCGCTTTTCCCCGATTGCAGCGGCCACGCGCAGCGCCTGCACCGTTTCCGCCACATCATGCGTCCGGATGATCCTCGCCCCGCCTTTGGCCGCGATCACATGCGCCGCGATCGAGCCGCCCAGGCGTTGATGCGGCTCCGACGGCGAGACCGACGCGATGAAGAGCTTGCGCGAGGCGCCGACCAGAAGCGGCAGACCGAAGGAGCCGAACTCAGTCAAGCGCGCCAACGCGATCATGCTTTGCTCGTGCGTCTTGCCAAAGCCGATGCCGGGGTCGAGCACGATATTTTCGCGCGGAATACCCGCCTTCAGGGCGATATCGAGCGAGCGGGCAAAGAAGGCGGCGATATCCTTCATGATGTCGATAGCCGGGTCGGCGCGATCCCGGTTATGCATCACAATGATGGGGGCATTGCGGGCGGCGAGCAGCTCCGCCATGCCGCTATCGCGCTGGAGGCCCCAAACGTCGTTGGCGATCGTGGCGCCCTTGTCCAGTGCCCAGGCTACGACTTCGGATTTCATGCTGTCGATGGAAACGGGAACGCCGAGCGAAAGGACGTCGGCAAGCACGGGTTGCAGGCGCCGCAGTTCCATGTCAGCCGAGACCGCCTGTGCGCCGCCATACGGGCGGGTGGATTCAGCGCCGATGTCGATAATGTCGGCGCCCTCGGCGATCATGCGCCTGGCCTGTGCCAGCGCGCGATCCGGCGTGATAAATTGCCCGCCGTCGGAAAACGAATCCGGGGTAACGTTAAGGACACCCATCACAGCCGGATAGGGTTTTGACAAGATCGTCCGCAGCACCGGATGTTCCACCGGGCTGGCCGCTAGATCAGGGCTGGAAATGGTCGCAACCATGCGGTCGCTTTGCGCGGTCCATGCATGGCTGTCAAGATGGGCGACCGGCCGGCACAGCGGCAGGACGGGCAGCGAGGGCGTTGTCTAGTAGGTGATCTTCGGTTGCAGCTTGCGCGCGTGCTCGACCAGTTGCTTGACCGACTCCTCCGAAGGCAGCACCCGGACGAGCTTGCGCTTGGTGTTTACTTCTTTCATGTTCTGCGCCAGGCGCGCCGGGTTGCGCAGCGCCAGCTCGCGAATCGTGGTGACACCGGCGGCGCGCACCAGCCCGACCTTGGCCTTGCCCATGCCTGGAATGCGCATGTAGTCGGAGACGTTCGCCCATTCCAGCAGTTGCTGCTCGCTGATGCCGGTCTTGGCCGCAAGCGCCTTGCGTCCCTTGACGGTCCGCGCGGCCTCAAGCAGCGCGTCCGTGGTGCGAATGCCGAGCGATTTCAGTTTTGAGGCGGAGAAGGCGGATAGGCCGTCAATCTCGGAGATAGGATATGTCATGATACTCAATATGAAAAAGGTGCTTCAGGCGAATTGGCTAAGACCCGGCGTCGCCGAGATGATCTCGCCCATTTGATCCCTTCCGATCGTGTCGCGGCCGTAGCTGAACAGTTCACGCGCGACGTTTTGAATCTCGGTCATGCCGAGGCCAAGAGCCATCAGCTTGGTGCCGGCCGCCATCAACCCGCCGCCCATCAGCGTGGCCAAGCCGCCGCCATTGCTTGAAGCCGCGATGGCGGTTTCCGCGCCGGGAATATTGTCGATCAAGTCCTGAACTTTGTCAGAGGGACCCTCGCTGCGGAGGAAATCCAGCATAATGCCGATGGTTTTTTCCGCCACAGCATCATCGATGCCGGCTTTGGTCGCCAGCCGCCCAATCAATTCGTCCATCTTGCCCCGCCTCGGCCGGTTTAATTGCCGGATCCCTGCCTATGAATTTATCTTGAGCTTCCGTCATGCGAATTACAAGCGATGACCCCGTGACAAGACGCGATTCAGCTTCAATCGCGTGGCGAGTGTTGCAGCAATGCAAGAGCAAGCATCAAATTCGTGAGAAAATGTCGCGGTGCGTAGGCTCGTTCCATCTTTCAGCGAAAAAATGATGTCACGCTTCGGCTAATCGGTGTTTCGAGCGCCTTTGACCGGTTTTAATCGGCTTGCAAGATGCGATATGATCGCCCGGCGGGCGGCTGAGCCCTTAGATATGCGACAAGGCGGACAGCGATGGCGACAACCGACAGTACGCTAGCCGACACTGACGAGAAAATTTTCATCGGCAAGGGTGAACAACCAGCCTGGTTGACGCTTGCACTCGCCAACCGCCATGGCCTCGTCACCGGCGCCACCGGGACCGGCAAGACTGTCTCGCTACAGGTGATGGCCGAAGGGTTCGCGCGGGCCGGCGTTCCGGTCTTTGCGGCCGACATCAAGGGAGACCTGTCGGGAATTTCCGAAGTCGGCGAGGCCAAGGATTTTATCGTGAAGCGGGCCGCCGATATGGGCCTCACGTTCCAGCCCGACCAGTTTTCGACGGTGCTCTGGGACGTATTCGGCGAACAGGGTCATCCGGTGCGCGCGACCGTCACCGAAATGGGTCCGTTGCTGCTGTCGCGAATGCTGGATCTCAACGACGTGCAGGAAGGTGTGTTGAATGTCGCGTTCCGCGTCGCCGACGAGAACGGCCTTGCCCTGATCGATATGAAGGATCTACGTGCGCTGCTGGACGCGATAGTGCCGGGCACGAGCAAGGGAGCCGATGGCGATAATGATCCATTGGCTTCGATCCGCAAAGTCGCGCAGGGTTTCGGCAACGTCACCCGGGCGACGGTCGGGACCATCCAGCGCCAGCTCCTGGTGCTGGAAAACCAGGGTGCGACAAAATTCTTCGGCGAGCCGGCGCTGTCCTTGAAGGATTTCATGCGCACCGACCGCGACGGAAGGGGCATGATCAACATCCTGGTCGCCGATAAGCTGATGCAGAGCCCGCGGCTATACGCCACCTTTTTGCTGTGGATGCTGTCCGAGCTATTCGAGGAATTGCCGGAAGCCGGCGATCCGCCGAAGCCGAAACTCGTGTTCTTCTTCGACGAGGCGCATTTGTTGTTCAACGACGCGCCCAAGGCGCTGATGGACAAGATCGAGCAGGTCGTGCGGCTGATCCGCTCCAAAGGAGTAGGCGTTTATTTCGTGACGCAAAACCCAATCGACGTGCCGGACCGGGTGCTTGGCCAACTGGGCAATCGCGTCCAGCATGCGCTCAGAGCCTTCACTCCGCGCGACCAGAAAGCGGTCGCTGCTGCCGCTCAGACATTCCGGCCCAATCCGAAGCTCGATACCGCCCAGGTCATCATGGAATTGGGCAAGGGCGAAGCGCTGGTCTCGTTCCTGGAAGGCAACGGCACGCCTGCGATCGTCGAACGCGTCTTGATCCGCCCACCTTCGGCGCGGATTGGGCCGATCACGCCTGAGGAACGCAAGGCGATCATTGACAACAGCCCGGTCAAAGGCAAATACGACACCGCCATCGATTCCGAATCTGCCTATGAGATCCTGCAAAAAAGGATCGCCGGAACGGCGGCGCCGGCTGATGCATCGACCAGCGGCGGAATTCTCGGACACCTTGGCGCGGTCGTCGGGACGATTTTCGGCACCAATACCGGACGCAATCGATTGTCGACGGGCCAGCTCATCGCGCGAAACGTTACGCGCTCGGTCACCAACAAGGTGGTGGGCGGGGTGGTGGCCGATCTCGGCAAATCCGTCGGCGGCTCGATCGGCGGATCGGTCGGCCGCGCGCTGGTGCGCGGCGCGCTTGGCGGCTTGCTGCGGCGGTGAATCCCTCCCTGTCTTTCAGAAAGTCGAGCGTGCTGAGATATCCATCGTTGCGAGCGCCGCTCGATCTGTTGTTTCTGGTCTGCTGTATCGCGCTGACGGCCGACGTTCTCGGGCCCGAGATCTGGGGGAACGGAAAGACCAAGGACTATCCGCTGTGGTTCTGGGCCGGGCAGCAGGTGCTGCAGGGCAGGGACCTCTATCCCAACGATCCCAACGGCTATTTCAACTTCATCTATCCGCCGCTGTCGGCCGTGCTGCTCGCATTGCCCAGCTGGTTCGGCAAGGTCGCTCTTTATAGCTGCCTGTCGCTCCTGAACATCGTCGCCTGGTGGATGACGGGACAGTTCTCGAACGCGATGACGGGGTCCGGCAAGATGCCCACCCCGTTTCTATTCGCGTTGCCGGGCATCGTCACGGTGACCTTTGTGTTCGACATGTTCGATCTCGGGCAGCCGAACCTCGTGCTGCTGGCGCTGATGCTGTACGGCTTCTGGCTGTTGCAGCATGAGCGTCCCTGGATGGCGGGATGCATGTTTGCGCTGGCCACCGCAATCAAGGTTTTTCCGGTAGCGGTATTGCCCTATCTGGTCTGGCGGCGGAAATGGGCCGCCGTCGCAAGCACGGTCGCATTCCTGGGAATATTCCTGTTCGTCGTTCCCGCGCCCATCCGCGGCTTCCAGCACAATGTCTCCGAACTGAAGACCTGGTACCAAGGCATGATCGGGTCAAGTTCGGAGAAGGGGTTTGGCCAGCGCGACGAACAGAACTGGTCCTGGGTCAATCAATCGATCATCGCCATGACCCACCGGCTGACGCGGCCGATCAATTACAATCAGGAGGATCCTGCCAAGCCGCCGCGGACCATGAACATCGTTAACGTTGATTTCAAGACGGCTAACCTTGTCGTGCTGGCGATCTCGCTTGCCATTGGGCTTGGCTACGTTGCGGTGATGCCGCGCTATTCGCGAAGGACGGCACGGTCCGACGCGGAAGAGATCGGCATCCTCTTCTGCCTGATGACGGTGGCCTCGCCCTTGGCCCGCCAGTACTATTTCATGTGGCTGTTCTTTCCCGTGACCATCCTGATCCACCGGGCAGCTTTCGATCCGCGTGACAAGGTGCGGGGCTGGAGCTGGGCCACGCTTGCCGTCGCCGGCCTGTTGATGTGCCTGTCGCTGCCAGTTTTTCCGAACGACATACAGGCCTATGGCAACAATCTTGCCGCGACCGCCGTGATCGCGGCCATGTTGGTCTGGCACATCCTGCATCCGCCTCCGGAAACTGCGGCTAGCCTGATGCCGTCGGCGGCGCTACAACCCGAGCCACGGAAAAATCCCGTCAGCTAAGGGAAGATCGACATGCCCAGCTCAGCGCAACTTCAGCCGGTCCTGGACCGCATCGACGCCGATTTCGACAACAGCCTGGAGCGGCTGTTTGCGCTGTTGCGGATCAAATCAATTTCGGCCGATCCCGCGTTTGCGCCCGATTGCAAGGCGGCAGCCGATCATCTTGCCAAGGACATCGCAACGCTGGGTTTTGCAACCGACGTCAGGTCGACCGCTGGGCATCCCGCGATTGTCGCCAAGAGCAACGGCAAGGCGAATGGTGGCGGGCGGCCGCACGTATTGTTCTACGGACATTACGACGTGCAGCCGGTCGACCCCCTCAATCTCTGGCATCGCCCGCCATTCGAGCCCGTCGTAACCGACCACGCGGACGGGCGTAAGATCATCGTGGCGCGCGGCGCCGAGGACGACAAGGGCCAGTTGATGACCTTTGTCGAGGCTTGCCGCGCCTGGAAATCGGTGACTGGATCGCTTCCGCTCGACGTGACCATGGTGATCGAGGGCGAGGAAGAAATCGGATCGAAGAATTTCGTGCCGTTCCTCGAAGCGAACAAACAGGAACTTGCGGCCGACTTCGCGCTGGTCTGTGACACCGGCATGTGGGACCCGAACACGCCGGCGATCACCACCTCGCTGCGCGGACTGGTCTACGAGGAGGTCAAGATCAAGGCCGCCAACCGCGACCTGCATTCCGGCGTGTTCGGCGGGGCTGCGCGAAATCCGATCCGGGTGCTGACCTACATTCTCGGCAGCCTGTTCGACGAGAACGGACACATCACCATCCCCGGCTTTTACGATGGCGTGAAGGATCTGCCGCCGGACATCCTGGCGCAGTGGAAGAAGCTCAATCTCACGCCGGAGACGTTCTTGAAACCGATCGGGCTTTCGATCCCTGCCGGCGAGACGGATCGCCTCCTGATCGAGCAAGTCTCCTCGCGTCCGACCTGCGACATCAATGGCATCGTCGGCGGCTATACCGGCGAAGGCTCGAAGACGGTAATCCCGGCGGAAGCCTCCGCAAAAATCTCTTTCCGCCTGGTGCAAGGGCAGGAGCCCGACAAGATCCGAAAGGCCTTTCGCGAGTACGTCACCGCGCGGCTGCCGGCCGACTGCAGGGGTGAATTTGGCGAGCATTCCAGTGCGCCCGCGATCGCGCTCGACTGGAACATGAAGCCCTTGGCCGCGGCCAAGCGCGCGTTGACGGATGAATGGGGCAAGGAGGCGCTCTTGATCGCTTCCGGCGCCTCGATCCCGATCGTCGCGGATTTCAAGCGCACGCTCGGCCTCGATACCGTGCTAGTGGGCTTTGGTCTCGACGACGACAACATCCATTCGCCGAACGAAAAGTACGACCTCAAGAGCTTCCACAAGGGCATCCGCTCCTGGGCGCGGATTCTGGCCGCGCTCGCCGACGCGCCGCCATAGCGCGCCGGGCGCATGGCACGGGTGACGTGTGTCGCCGCGTCGGTTTTGGTCCGCCTTTCCCTTTTGCTTAAACTCAACGGGCCGCTATAGCGCTCTTGTGAATTTTCTTCCGGCTGGGACAGTTACCGCTCCCGTCTTTTTTCCCGCAGAGTCGAACTGTTTGAGATAGGCGACGATATCGTCAATTTGCTTCGGATCTTTCAAACCCGGAAAAGTCATTTTGGTACCGGGTATCTTAGCCTTCGGATCCTTGATGTATTCGCGGAACGTCGCTTCATCCCAGGTGATTCCTGAGTTCTTGTTCGCGGAAGAATAGCTGTAGCCTTCGATCATCCCGGCCTTTCGCCCGAACAGCCCGTTAAGCACCGGGCCAACGGCGTTCTTTGCGTTCTCCCCAATTTGGTGACACGCCTTGCACTGGACGAAAATCTTCTCGCCCGAAGCTGCGTCTTGCGCATAACCAGGGCCGATCGCGACGATGCCGGCTCCGAACACGAGAACGAGACTGCGCAACCGTCCGTGATTGTTCATGCGAACACCGTTGGCCGACTAGCCCAGCGAGCTTATGATTTCCCGATAGGCGGGTTCGGGAAACGCTTTCAACGTGCGCGTCCGGACGTTTCCCAGCATGCCCAGCTGCAGGCTGAAACGTGCCGCCACAGCATCGTCCCGAGCTTCGTAGATCGCGACGATGTCATAGTCGCCCATGGTGAGGAAAAAGTGTTTGAACTCGCCGCTCATATCCTTGAGAGCTTTCTTTGCCGTGTCGAGACGACGCGGCGGGTCCTTCACTTTCAGCGCGCCTTGCTCGGTCCAATTTGCAAGCATGATGTAGGTGGTCATAGCCGTCCTCCTCCTGGCACGAGGCAATAGTAGCTACGCCGTTGGCGCAAAAGATATGACCCGGATAAGATGCGTGTAGTCGGATTCGAACACCATGATCGCCACAAATACCAACACCAGCACCGGCGGCAGCAGGATCGCGTAGGCCAAGGCCAGCCGCTCCCAGGCCATGTGCATGAAGACGGCGACGATCAGACCAGCCTTCAACACCATGAACAGCAGGATCAGCGACCATCTGAGATGGCCATGGAGGCCAAAGTAGTCGACTAGATAGGAGCAGGTACTGAGAACGAACAACCATCCCCAGACCACGAGATAAAGCTTGATCGGATGCTGCTGGCCTTTTGTGTGCGAGGCTCCCGATGCGAGCGCGTCATGCACGTGAGCGTGCAGCAAATGTTGTTGGCCTTCCATGGGTACTGCTACGTTTGTCATGCCGCGACCTCACCAAAGATAAAAAAGAGCAAAGATGAACACCCACACAAGATCGACGAAGTGCCAGTACAGGCCGGTGATTTCGACGATTTCGTAGTGCCCTTTCCGGCTCGTGAAAAAGCCGCGCCTTCCGACATCGAAGTCTCCCCGCCAAACCTTTCGCGCGATGGCGACCAGGAAAATCACGCCGATCGTCACGTGGGTGCCGTGGAAGCCCGTGATCATGAAAAAGCTTGAACCAAACTGCTCCGCGCCCCAGGGGTTACCCCAGGGCCGGACGCCCTCCATGATCAACTTGGTCCATTCGAAGGCCTGCATTCCGACGAATGTTGCGCCAAACGCCGCGGTGGCCAGCATTAGGGCCGCGGTCTTGGCGCGATCGCGGCGGTAACCGAAATTGACAGCCATCGCCATCGTCCCGCTGCTGCTGATCAAGATGAAGGTCATGATGGCAATCAGGATGAGCGGGATCTTCTTGTCTCCGACCGTGAGGGCGAAGACTTCGCTGGGGTTGGGCCACGGCACGGTCGTGGACATTCGCGTCGTCATGTACGACAGCAGGAAACAGCTGAAGATGAAGGTGTCGCTGAGGAGGAAGATCCACATCATGGCCTTCCCCCAGGAAACATTCTTGAAAGCGCGCTGATCCGAGGACCAATCGGCAGCGATGCCTCGCCAGCCTGCAGGCCGCGCG
>Ga0209473_1000756_pt1 | contig 18767 bp, 14 predicted proteins | sample GraSoiAngelo_133_FD_185890 | JGI IMG/M metagenome (GOLD analysis project Ga0209473, IMG submission 185890) | Grasslands soil microbial communities from the Angelo Coastal Reserve, California, USA - 14_0929_05_20cm (SPAdes) (version 2) | ecosystem: Environmental > Terrestrial > Soil > Grasslands ...
GCGCACCGCGTCGAGCGCGACCGTGAACTGCCTCTTCCGGATCCCCTCGACATCGATCGCCGACAGCCTGAGGACGGCGTCGAGGTGCCGCTCGACGGCCCTGGGATCGGCCGTCACGTTTCCCGTTTCCCGTTTCCCGCTTCCCGGGGGTCCCGCGGCGAGCTCCGCGACGCGCGTCCCCTCCGCCCCGTCGAGAAAGATCCCGTCCGGTCCGATGAACTTCAGGGCATTCCACTCGATGGGGTTATGGCTCGCCGTGATCGCGATCCCGCCGCCCGCGTGGTGGTGCTCGACGGCGAGCTGCACCGTGGGCGTAGGTACCAGACCGACGTCGATCACGTCGCACCCGACCGAGGTCAGCCCGGCGGTCACGGCGGCCGCGAACGCCGGGCCTGACGTCCGGGCGTCCCTGCCGACGACCACGGCGTCCCGTTTCCCCTTTCCCGTTTCCCGTTTACCGTTTTCGCGCGCCCACGCCCCGAACGCCCGCGCCCACCGTGCTACGATCTCTTCGGTCAGGTCCTTCCCCACGATGCCCCGGACGCCCGAGACACCGACCATCAAGGTGTCGCTCATGCCGACAATTTAATCCGGCGGGGGTGTGCGGCGGTGCGCGTCCGGGAGCGTTGGGAGGTGAAGCGGCCGGACTTCCGGCGTGGTGACGGGGAGGGCCGACGGGTCGGGGAACGCGGCGAGGAACGCCTCGACGGCGGGGGGATGGAATTGCGTCCCCTTCCCGTCGTGGAGCTCCCGCAGGGCTTTCTGCACCGACAGGGCGGGCCGGTACGGGCGGACGCTCGTCATCGCATCGAAGGAATCCGCCACGCCCACGACCCGCACTTCGAGCGGAATCTGGTCGCCCTTCAGGCCATCGGGGAAGCCTTTGCCGTCGAGGCGCTCGTGGTGCGACCGGACGATGGCGAGCGCCGGGGGAACATCGCGCATCAGCGGCGCCAGGATACGGGCTCCGATCACGGGGTGCTCCATGATGTGCCGGTACTCGGCGTCGGTGAGCTTGCCTGCCTTGTGGAGGACCGCCTCGCTCACGCCGATCTTGCCGATGTCGTGCAGCTCGGCCCCGAGGGCGATGGTGTCCATGACCGCCTGCGACAGCCCCATTTGGCGGCCGATGCGCGCGGAGTAGTCGGCGACCCGCACCGAGTGGCCGCTCGTGTAGGGGTCCTTTTCTTCGAGGAAATGGACCAGCGCCTGGAGCCGTTCGAGCGACAGCTCCTCGATGCGGCGCGCCTGCTCCTGCACGCGCCGCTCCAGGTTGTGCCGGTAGTCCTCCACTTCCATTTTGAGGCTGCGTTTGTCGAGCGCCTGCATGACCCGCGCCCGGACCTCGTCCAGATGAAACGGCTTGGCGACGTAGTCGAGCGCGCCCAGCTGCAGGCAGGCCACCGCGCTCTCCACCTCCGCCACGGCGGTCACGACGATGACCGCCGTCGTCGGCCAGCGCGCGATGATCTCGCGCAGCAGCGTCGCGCCGTCCATCTGGGGCATGCGCAGGTCCGAGATCACGAGCGGCACGGGGTCGTGCTGCAGCATCTCCAGCGCCTCGGTACCGGATCCCGCTTCCGAGCAGATGAAGCCCTCGCCCTCGAGCAACCGCACCAGGACCCGGCGGAGCCGCGGCTCATCATCCACGACCAAGCACTTGACCGCGTTCGGCTTGGGCATCGTGCGCTTAACGTAAAGGTCGCTTGCTCGGCTGGGAAGGCGCCCTTACGTTCCCGCCATGACCCAGGTATCGGGTGAAGACCTGAAACGCCGCTTCGGCACACGCGCCGTACACGCGGGGCACATCCCCGACCCGCTAGCGGGCGCGGTGATGACCCCCATTTATCAGACGTCGACCTACATCCAGGAGGGACTGGGCCGCCCCCGCCGGGGCTACGAGTACGCCCGCACGCGCAACCCGACGCGGGAAGTCCTGGAGCGGAACGTTGCGGCGCTCGAGGGCGGCCGCCACGGATTCGCCTTCGCGTCGGGACTCGCCGCCCTGGACGCCGTGCTGAAGCTGCTCTCCGCAGGCGATCACGTGGTGAGCGGCGAAAACGTGTACGGCGGCTCCCACCGTCAGATGACCCTGGTCTGGGCCCGGCTGGGATTCACGTTCACGTTCGTCGACGCCGCCGAGACGGCGAACATCGCCGCAGCGGTCACCCCACGGACCAAGATGGTCTACGCGGAGACCCCCACCAATCCGATGATGCGATTGTGCGACCTCGCGGCCGCCGGAGAGATCGCCCGCCGCGCCGGCGCGTTGTGCGTCGTCGACAATACGTTCGCCACACCGTACTTCCAGCGGCCGCTCGAGCTGGGCGCTGACGTCGTGCTGCACTCGACCACCAAGTATCTGAACGGGCACAGCGACATGGTGGGTGGGATGCTGATCGTCAACCGCGACGACCTCGCCGAGCGGATCGGGTTCGTGCAGAACGCGGTGGGCGCGGTACCGGGACCGTTCGACTGTTGGCTCGCGCTCCGGGGAACCAAGACGCTCGCACTGCGCATGCGGCAGCACGACGCCAACGGCCGTCGCATCGCCGAGTGGCTCGCCCAGCACCCCAAGGTCGAGCGCGTCTACTATCCGGGGCTGCCGTCGCACCCCCAGCACGAGCTTGCCTGCCGCCAAATGAAGGGGTTCGGCGGCATGATCTCGATCGAGCTGGGCTCCGTAGAGCGGGCCAAACGGTTCGCCGAAGGCACGAGGATCTTCGCCCTCGCCGAATCGCTCGGTGGCGTCGAGAGCCTGGTCGGGCATCCGGCGTCCATGACCCACGCGAGCGTGCCGCCCGAGATGCGGCGGGCGATGGGGCTGACGGACAGCCTCGTACGGCTGTCAGTGGGGATCGAAGAGGTCGAGGACTTGATCGGGGATCTGGAACAGGCACTAGCGGCCGCCGGGTGACGGCCCGCGTTCGCGTAGGGGGCGCAGCATGCTGCGCCCCTACCACGGCGAAACCGGACGAAGGTAAGCTGTCGTAGTGAGGGTTCTATCTTCGATGAGGAGCATGTTATGACTGAGTCCACCCTTCCGGCCGCCCGCCCACGCCGGATCCTCACCCAGATCGCCCCGGTGTCGTGGGAGCACCCCGCCGACCGGGCCGCGCTGCAGTCGCTGCGCTCGGTGCCGGGATTCGACGAGGTCGTGAAGAAGATCTACGGGTTCATCGGAGAGCCGGGCGTGCGGCTGATCTTTCAGGCGGATGCGGTGCGCGTCGGTGCGAGCCAGTTCCCGCGGTTGAACCAGCTCTACACGGACGTGCTCACGTCGATGGACTGGTCCGTGCGACCGGAGCTGTTCGTCTCACAAACGCCGTTCGCGAACGCCGGGGCCTTCGGCATGGATCGGCCCTTCATTGTGATCAACTCGGGCACGTTGCGACTGCTCGACGACGACGAAGTGCGGAATGTGCTGGGCCACGAGCTCGGGCACGTGATGAGCGGCCACGCGCTGTACCACACCATCCTCGTGCTCATCCTCAACGTGAGCCTGGGCGCGCTGCCGTTCCTCGCCGGCATCGCGATCCTGCCGATCCAGCTCGCGCTGCTCGAGTGGTTCCGCAAGAGCGAGCTCTCCTCCGACCGCGCCGGGCTGCTCGCGTGCCAGGATCCAACCGCGTCGCTGCGCGTGAACCTCAAGTTCGCCGGAGGCGGCGACATGTCGCAGATGGACTTGAACGCGTTCCTCGTGCAGGCGAGGGAGTACGAGGAAGCGGGCGGCGCGCTCGATCGCATCTTCAAGATCCTGGGCGTGCTGGGCCGCTCGCATCCGTTCAACACGGTGCGCGCCGCCGAGCTGCAGCGCTGGATCGAAGAAGGCCACTACGATCGCGTGTTGCGCGGCGAATACACCCGGCGCGGCCCGGAGGCGGAGCGGCGACCGATCGACAAGGACATCGACGACGCCCGCGATCACTATATGAAGGAAGCGAAGGCCGTCGTGAACGACGTGGTGGACACCGCGAAGCGGGCCGCCCAGGCGTTCACGGACGCGTTCACTAAGAAGAAGTGAGAGTCCTGGTCGTCGGGGGGGGCGGCCGGGAGCACGCGCTCTGCTGGGCGCTGAAGCGCGACACCCCCGACGCCGAAGTCTTCGCCGCTCCGGGCAATCCCGGCACCGCCCAGCTCGGCACCAATCTCGCCATCCCCGTCACCGCGACGCCCGAGCTCGTCGCCGCCGCCCGCGAGCACAAGATCGACTTCACCATCGTGGGCCCGGAGGGGCCGCTCGCCGCCGGGCTCGCGGACGCGCTGCGCGCCGCGGGTCATGCCGTCTTCGGGCCCGGCGCGGCCGCCGCGCGCATCGAGTCGTCCAAGGCGTTCGCGAAAGAGGTGATGCGCCGGGCGCGGATTGCCACCGCCGCCAGCCAGACCTTCACCGCGCTCGACCCCGCCCTCGCGTACATCAAGCGTCACGCGGAGCCGCTGGTCGTGAAAGCCTCGGGCCTCGCGGCGGGAAAGGGTGCGGTGGTGTGCGCCCGGCGCACCGAGGCCGTGCGCGCGGCGCGCGCCATGCTCGTCGAAGCGGCGTTTGGGGACGCGGGCCGGGAGATCGTGATCGAGGACTTCCTCAAGGGCGAGGAGCTGTCGGTGCTGGCGCTCACCGACGGAGAGCAGCTGCTCCTCCTCCCCGCGGCGCAGGATCACAAGCGGCTCGGCGAGGGGGACACCGGCCCCAACACCGGGGGCATGGGCGCCTATTGTCCCGTGAGCCTCGCCACCCCGGGGATGCTGCAACGGGTGCGGCGCGAGGTGCTCGAGCCGACGATCCGCGAGCTGGCGGCGCAGGGCGCCCCCTTCCAGGGGGTGCTGTACGCCGGCCTGATGCTGGCGGGCGACGGCACGCTCGCCGTGCTCGAGTTCAACTGCCGCTTCGGCGATCCCGAGGCGCAGGCGCTGCTCCCGGTGCTGCCCGGCGTCACCCGTCACGTGGCGGACATCGCCGCCGGACGGTGGCGGGCCCGCGAAGCGGCCCTCACGACGACGCGCGCCGCCGTGGCGACGGTGCTCGCGGCGTCCGGGTATCCCGTCAGGCCCGCGCTCGGCGCGGCGATCAGCGTGCCGCGCGATCTCGAGCCCGGGACGCTGGTTTTCCATGCGGGCACCGAGCGCGATCCGGAGGGCGGGCTCCGGGTGCACGGCGGGCGGGTGCTCACGGTCACCGGGCTGGGCGACACGGTGGGGGAGGCCGCGCGACGCAGCAGCGACGCGTGCGAGCTGATCACGTTTTCCGGGAAGACGTACCGGCGCGACATTGGATGGCGGGAAACCAGAGAGGCGCGTGCCGGAGCTGCCCGAGGTTGAGACGATCGTCCGGGAGCTGGCGCCCCGGCTCGAGGGCTTCACGATCGCGCGCGTCCGCCTCGCGAAGACCGACGTGCTGCGCCGGGTGTCGAAGCCCCGCCTGGTTCGGACGCTCCAAGGGAACGCCTTCGAGGAGGTCGGCCGACGCGCCAAGCACGCGGTGTTCCGGCTCGCGAGCGGTCACCGCCTGGTCGTCCAGCCCCGCATGACGGGCTCGCTCGTCGTGTACGAGCGCCGCCTCACGAACGACGAAGCGAAGTATGCCGTGCTGACGTGCACCCTCGAAGACGGGCGGCTGTTCGTGTATCGCGACGTGCGCCGCCTCGGCACGGTGTGGCTGCTCGACGAGAGCGGGTGGGCGGCCTACACCGGCCGCCTCGGGCCGGAGCCCCTGGACGAGACGTTCACTCCGTTCGTGTTCGCCGAGCGCCTCAAGGGGACGCGGGCCGCGATCAAGAAGGCGATCATGGACCAGCGGCGCGTCGCCGGCGTCGGGAACATTTACGCGAACGAAGCCCTGTTTCAGGCGGGGATCGATCCCTCCAAGCCGACGAGCAAGCTGTCGCTCGATGAGTTCGCCCGCCTCCACGCCGCGGTGACCGACGTGCTGGAGCGTGCGGTGAGCTCGTCGGGCACGACCGTGCGGGACTACCGTACGGGGGTGGGCGAGCCGGGCCGGTTCCAGTTCGAGCTGAAAGTGTACGGCCGCGGCGGGGAGGCCTGCGTCACGTGCGGCAAAAAGCTCGTCACGACCCACACCGTCGATCTGCGGGCGACGACGTTCTGCCCGACGTGCCAGCGGTAGGAAGCCACGCCCGGCTCAGGTCGCTTCGCCGCGCAATGCGCTCGACCAGGCCCGGCTCGCGACGACCGTGGCTCCGTTCGTCAACCGTGCCCGCACGCGCTTGTCGTCGTGTCGCTCGAACGCCTCGACTGCCTCGAGATTGACGATGCGTGAGCGGTGGATCCGCACGAACGATTCCGGGCTGAGCCGCTCCGCGAGGTACTCCACGGACGTGTTCACGACGTAGCAACCCTCCGCCGTGTGCAACGCCACGTAATCGCCCCGGGCTTCACAGTGCAGGATCTTCTCGACGGGCACGGGAATGATTCTCCCCCCCACGCGGACGTAGAGGCGGCGGAGCGGCTGGTGGCGCCCCGTCGCCGCCGCGAATCGTTCAGACACCGTCTCCGAGTGGCGCGCCGGCCACAGCTGGCGAACGCGGTCGAGGGCCTGGCCGAGGCGCTTCGCCCCGAACGGCTTGAGGAGATAGTCCAACGCCTGGACCTCGAACGCGGCCACGGCGTAGCGGTCGAAGGCCGTCGTAAAGACGACGTGGGGGTGGTGAGCGAGCTGCTGGAGGACTTCGAGCCCGTCGCCCTCGGGCATCTGGATGTCGAGGAACAACAGATCAGGCCGGACCGCGTTGACGGTCCGAACGGTGGACGCGCCGTCGCCCGTCTCGCCGGCGATCGCGATCCACGCCACGTCGGCGAGCAGGTCGCGCAGTTGTTGGCGCGCGAGCGGCTCGTCATCGGCGATGACGGCCCGGACGAGCGTCGGTTCGCCCTTCCTCACCCGCGCCTCGCGGGCAGCGTCACGGTCGCCGTGAAGCCCTGATCCACCAGCGTCCGGGTCACCAGGGTCGCGGTATCGCCGTACAGTCCCGTCAAGCGCTCCCGTAACAGCCGCAGCCCCCGACCGCGCTGCGCCGCGGCGTCCGTAGCGCCCGCGCCGGTGTCGGAGACCTCGAGCGTCAGGGACGCATCCTGGACGGCGGAGCGAATCTTCACCACGCCGCCCGCGGCGAGCGGCCCGATGCCGTGCCGTACGGCGTTCTCCGCCAGAATCTGTAGTGTGAAGCTGGGGACCAAGTACGACAGCGTGTTGGGGTCGAGTTGGTCCGCCACGGACAGGCGCGCGCCGAATCGCACCTGCTCGAGATCCAGGTAGGTCTTGGTGAAGCGCCATTCTTCCGACAGCTGCACCTCGTCCGCGTCGGTTTCGGCGAGCGTGTACCGCAGTAATTCGCCCAGCTGCTCAATGGCCACCTGCGCCGCCGCCGGGTCGGTGCGCACGAGCACGTTCAAGGAGTGCAACGCATTGAACAGGAAGTGCGGGTTCAGCTGATTCCGCAGCGCCGCCAGTCGCGCCTCGGCAGCCAGCCGCTCCTGCTCCCGGAGCCTCCCCCGTGTACGCACGGCGTAACACACGCCCGTGACGAGCCCGTAGATCCACAGTCCGATCGCGAACGAGGCGAGCACGCGGGGCAGCCGCGCGACCTCGAGCAGGCCCACGTGTCGGCGTAACGCTTCGGCACCGAACATCGGGAGCATCCACAGGACGGCGAAGAGCGAGCCCGCGACGAGGTGCGTCCCAAAGAACGGGAATTGCGGTTGCTCGGGCCAGACGTACACCCCGGTCAGCCGCCACACGGCGACGCCCAGCAGCGCGGCGGTGCCGATGGACAGCGTCGCGTCCAGCGCGGCGTGCGCCAGGGACTGCCCCGGGGAGGAGATGGCGATGAGAAACCAGAGGCCCCATAACGGGGCCCACGCCAGTACGAGGCGAAGGCTGCTCCGCATGTGCGCAAGAGTGTGTGGACGCCGCGGCGCCCGCAAGCTTCGCGCGGGCCGCTGAGCGGGGCGATCCGCCCCTTCGGCGAAGACCCGGTTGAACCGGCGGCGGACTCGCGGCAAGATAGGCGCGAGCAGTCTGCCGCTCACTTCTTCGCTTGGAGGCGGATCTCATGCACCACCGCGTGACGTTCCTGGCGCTGTCGTTCGCGCTGTTGGGGCCCGGGCGGTCCGGCGCGCAGCAGGCGCCGGCACCGCAGGGCCCGCCACCCGAAGCATCCCAGTTCGATTTCCTGCTCGGCGAGTGGTCCGTGGACGTCACCTCGAAGTCCCCCGGCACGCCGCCCCGCTACCACGGAGTGTGGCGCGCCGCGAAGACGCTCAATGGCCTCGGTATGGTGGACGAGTACGGCGTCTCGGACGATGCCGGCCGCATCGTGTATGCAGGCACCACCTTGCGCGTGTTCGACACGAAGACCGCCACCTGGACCATGCGTTACGTGGACGAGTTGGGCGGAGCAACGGGCCGCTGGTCGGAGCTGGTGGGGGTCAAGCAGGGCTCGGAAATGCACGTCGAGCAGCGCGGGCAGTCACGGGACGGCCGGACCACGATCCTGAAGATTCGGTATTACAATATCCAGCCGGACCACTTCAGCTGGTCGGCCGATCGGTCAAGCGACGGCGGCGCCACCTGGGTGCCGGAGTACCTGCGGCTCGAAGCCACACGCGGGGTCAGCACGCCCTCCAGCAAGTGAAGCCAGGCGACGCCACAGCCGTATGTAGGGCGGGAATGTCGCATTTGGGGGGTCCAGTTCGTCGTACAGCAGAGACGTGCGGGAAAGAGTTCACCGTTCCCTTACAGCCGGGACTTCTTCCGGTGCGACCATTTTCGGTTAATTTTCGGGCCATATGAAACTCTCCGAAACGTCCATTCGACGCCCCGTCCTGGCCAGCATGATCTCGGCCGCACTCGTGCTGTTCGGCGTCATCGGCTACACGCGCCTCTCCGTGCGCGAGCTCCCGGATATCGACCCTCCGATCATCTCGGTCTCCACCACCCTGCCGGGCGCCAACGCGCAGGTGGTGGAGACGGCGGTGACCGACGTGCTCGAGGAGGAGCTGTCCACGATCCAGGGACTGCGCACGCTCTCGAGCTCCTCTTCGGAGGAGAACAGCCAGATCATCCTGGAGTTCAACCTCGACCGGCCCGTCGACGTCGCCGCGCAGGATGTGCGCGACAAGGTGTCGCGGGTGCGCGGGCGGCTGCCGGTCGACGTGCTCGAGCCCGTGATCGCGAAGCAGCAGGCCGACGCGCAACCCTTCTTCTGGTTGGCCCTGAGCAGCCCGAACTACGACCTGATGCAGCTCTCGGATGTCGCCGACCGACTGGTCAAAGCGCGGCTGCAGAGTCTCGCGGGTGTCGGCAGCGCCGGGGTCTACGGCGAGCGGCGCTTCGCGATGCGCGTGTGGGTCCAGCCGGACCAGCTGTCGGCGCGGAGCCTCACGGTGCAGGACGTGGAGAGCGCGATCAACGCGCGCAACGTCGAAATTCCCGCCGGCCGAATCGAATCGACGCGGCGGGAGTTTTCGGTCCGGTCCCTGGGCGAGCTCAAGAACCCGCGGGAATTCGGGGAGCTGGTCGTGACGAGTCAGGGCGGGCAGGTCGTCAAGCTCAAGGATGTGGCGCACGTCGAGCTCGCGCCCGAGGACACTCGCTCGATCTTCCGCTACAATGCAAATCCCGCCGTCGCCATCGGCGTGGTCCGGCAGTCCAAAGCGAACCTCATCGACGTGGCGCAACGCATTCGCGAGGCCATCCCCGGCATCCAGCAGATGCTGCCCCCGGGCGTGAAGCTCGAAACCGCGTTCGATGGGTCCGTGTTCGTCACCCACTCGATCAACGACGCGCGCCTGACGCTCCTGATCGCGGCCATTCTCGTCGTGCTGATCATTTTCGTGTTCCTGCGGAATCTGCGGGCGACCGTGATCCCCGGGCTCGCGATCCCGGCGTCGATCGTGGCGACGTTCGCGATCATGTATTTCCTGGGATTCTCGATCAATAACTCACGATCGCCATCGGCATCGTGGTGGACGACGCGATCATCGTGCTCGAGAACGCCTACCGGCACCAGGAGGAGCTGCACGAGGCGCCGGAGCAGGCCGCGGTCAACGGCACCAACGAGATCGGCTTCGCCGTGATCGCGACGACCATCGCGCTGGTCGCGGTGTTCACGCCGCTGGGGTTCCTGCGCGGCTCCACCGGACGGCTGTTGAGCGAGTTCGGGATCGCGGTCGCCGGGGCCGTCGTGATTTCGGGATTCGTCGCGCTCACGTTGACGCCGATGCTGTGCGCCAAGGTGCTGCGGGTGCCGCACGAGCATGGGGCGGTCTTCAAGATGTTGGAGGCGGGTTTCAATGCCATCGCCGAGCGCTATGCGAAGCTGCTGCAGACCGCGCTGCGGCATCGAGGCGTGGTGGTGGTCGGGACGGTCGTGACGGTGGCCCTGGCGTTCGTGTTCTACAAGAGCCTCCAGCAAGAGCTGATTCCCGACGACGACCGCGGGTTCTTCCTGGTGGTGGCATTCGCGCCCGAGGGCTCATCGCTCGAATACACGGACGGCTACGTGCGGCAGGTCGAGCAGATCATCGGCAAGACCCCGGGGGTCCAGGGCTACTTCACGATCATCGGCGGATTCGCCGGGGGGGTCAACCGGGCGTTTGTCGGCGTCATCCTCAAAGACTGGAGCGAACGCAAGAATAGCGTCCAGCAGCTCGTCGGCATGCTGTTCCCACAGCTGTTCGGGATCGCCGGCATCCAGGCGTTCCCGTACAGCCCGGGCGCGCTCGGGTTCAGCCAGCCGGTGCAGTTCGTAGTGCAGCATCCCGACATCGCGCGGCTGGCGCAGGCCATGGACACGCTCGTGCCGCAGGCGCGCGCCATCAAGGGTCTCACGAACATCGACACCGACCTGCGTTTCAACAAGCCGGAGTTGCGCGTCACGTTCGACCGGGACCGCGCGGAGGACCTCGGGGTTCCCGTGCGCGACGTCGCGGCCGCCCTGCAGACCTTCCTCGGCGGCCGTCGGGTCAGCACGTTCACCCGGAACGACAAGCTGTATTACGTGATGGTACAGCTCGATCGCAGCGACCGGGCCACGCCGAGCGACATGTCAGGGATATACCTCCGTGGACACGGCGAGCAGCTGGTGCAACTGGGCGCCCTGGCGAGAGTCGAAGAGGGCGTGGGGCCGAGGCAGATCAACCACTTCAACCGGGTGCCGTCGTTTACGCTGTCGGCGTCCCTGATCCCCCCGTTCGCCCAGGGTGAGGCGCTCGATTCACTCGATCGCCTGGCGCGGCGGGTGCTTCCCCCGGGAAGCACGACAGCGCTGGCGGGTGACTCCCGCGAGTTCAGGGAGAGCGGGGGCGCGCTGTACTTCGCCTTCGGCGTGGCGCTGCTGGTCGTGTTCATGGTGCTCGCGTCGCAGTTCGAGTCGCTGGTGCACCCGTTCACCGTGTTGCTGGCCGTGCCCCTCGCCGTGACCGGCGCGCTCGCGACCCTGCTCCTGGCGGCCCTACTGCATCGCCCGGGCGGGACGATCAACCTGTACAGCGAGATCGGCATGGTCCTGTTGATCGGGCTCGTGACCAAGAACTCGATCCTGCTCGTGGAATACGCCAACCAGCTCAAGGCAAAGGGACTCGACACCGTCGCCGCGGTGCTCGAGTCGGGTCGCATCCGGCTGCGGCCGATTCTTATGACATCGGTGTCAACGATCATGGGCGCGATCCCGGTGATGATCGGAGTCGGTGCGGGCTCCACGTCGCGCCGACCGCTCGGCTACGCCATTGTGGGCGGGATTTTCTTTTCCACGGTGCTCACGTTGTTCGTCGTGCCCGTCGGTTACGTGCTGCTCGACCGCCTGACGGCGCGCGAGCCGAGCCGGGCCCGTGTGGCACGACCGGTGGAGGCCGACTGATGCTGGCCCTGCTAGCGGCGCTGCAGCTCCAGGCGGCCGGCACCGCGCAGCTCCCCGCGCTCCTGGAGGACTCGCTTCCGGTCGTGACGCTCGCCGACGCGCTGCGCCGGGCCACGGGGCTCGACCCGAACTACGTCGCCGCCATCGGCCAGGTGGACAACGCGGCGTGGGCACGGCGCAGCGCGTTCACGGTCTTCCTCGTGCCGGCGGTGAGCGTCGAGACCGATGCGACCAAGAACTTGCCGGCGTTCTTCAACTTCGGGACGTTGAAGCCCGAGACCTATTCCGTGCAGGCCCAGGTGACGTTGCGCTACGACTTGTTCACCGGGGGACAGAAGGTGGCGGAGCTCAGCCGCTCGGCGGCGGCGCTCGATGGCGCCCACGCCGGCGAGCTGCAGGCGCGGTTCGCGGCGGCCCTCTTGACCGAGCAGAACTACTACGCCGTCCTGGCGGGCGAGGAATTGGTCCGCGTGGCACGCGAGCGGGTGCAACGCGCCGCGCAGCAGCTCGCCGTGGGCCGAGCCCGCGTCGTGTCGGGTGCCGCCGTACAGACGGATTCGCTCCAGCTGCGATTGGAGCTCTCGCAGGCACGCGAGGAGCTGCTGCGCCAGGAGTTCGCCCTGCGCGTGTCACGGCTCACCCTCGGGAGTCGCGTGGGCGCGGGGGGGCCGGTGGAAGCGGCACCGCTCGACAGCGTGCTCCCGACCGGGCTGCCGTTGACGCTCGACGCCGCCGTCGAAGAAGCCGCCCTCCGCGGACCAGACTACCGGCGGGCCCGGGCCACCGAGCGCGCCGCGGCGGCCTCGTACCGGTGGCGGCTGGGCAGCTATTTGCCGCACGCCACGCTCACGGGGACGGGGATCGCGTTCGATAACCGCTTCTACCCTACGAGCCGGAAGTTCACGCAGCTGACCCTGGCGGTCTCCTTCCCGGTCTGGGACAACTTCCAGCGGGAGAACGCCCTCAGCCAGGCGCGGGTGAATCGCGACGTCGCTCGCGCGACTCGCGAGACCCTGGAGCGCTCCGTGCGTCGCGACGTCACGGCGGCGTACGACGGGTTCACGACGGCACGGACCGTCGCCGACATCTCGGCGGGCGACGTCGCCGTGGCGCGGGAGAACTTTCGCGTCCAGCAGAGCCGCTATCGTGCCGGCGCGACGACGATCCTCGACCTGCTCGAGGCTCAGCTCCGGCTGGTCGACGCGGAGGCCGCCCTGGTGCAGGCACGCTACGCCACTCGACTCACGCTGGCGGGACTCGAGGCGATCCTCGGCCGCCGGCTGTTCCCCGAACAGGAAGTGCGGTGAGCGTGATGAACACAATGCGTGGTGCGTGGTGGGTGGTTGTCGTGGGCGCGGTGGTCGCCATCGGCGGGTGCAAGAAGGGGAAGGCGGGCGGAGCGGCCGGCTTCGGCGGCGGCGCGCCCATGGGAATGCCGGTCGAGGTGGCCGTCGCCCGCACCGACACGGTACGCGATGAAATCGCCGCGACGGGACAGATCGAGGCGGTGCAATCGATCGACCTCCGCCCCGAAGTGGACGGCCGCATCGTCGAGATCCCGGTCCGCGAAGGACAGGAGGTCGACCAGGGGACGCCGCTCTTCAAGGTGGACGACGCCCAGCTCAAGGCCCAGGTCGCCCAGCTCGAGGCCCAGCGGGACCTCGCGCAGCAAGCGCTGGCACGCGCGAAGGAGCTGGCGCAGCAGAACGCCTCCTCCGCCGCCGATCTCGAGAAGGCCGAGGCCGAGGCCCGCAGCGCGCAGGCACAGTACGACCTGCAGCGCATCCGGCTCGACCGCACGACGGTGCGGGCGCCGTTCGCCGGCGCGGTGGGACAGCGCTACGTGAGCCTGGGCGACTACGTCACCAGCAGCACGAAGCTCGTCTCGCTCCATACGGTGAACCCGCAGCGCGCCGCGTTCCAGGTGCCGGAGCGGTTCGCGCGAGACTTGAAGCCGGGACAGAACGTGTCGTTCCGCGTCGCCGCCATCGCGGGTCGCGACTTCACCGGACAGGTGGACTTCGTCGACCCGGTGGTGCAGCTGCCGGGCCGCACCATCCTGGTGAAAGCGCGCGTGTCCAATCCCGCCCGGCTGCTCCAGCCGGGGATGTTCATCGAGGCGCACCTGGTGATCGCGGTACGCCCCAAAGCGATCGTCCTTCCCGAAGAGGCGGTGGTGCCGGCCGAAGGGGCCAACGCGGTGTGGGTCGTGGTCGCGGGGAAGGCCGACCGCCGTCAGGTGGAGCTCGGCGTCCGCACGCCGGGGTTCGTCGAGGTGACGAAGGGCGTGAACGCCGGTGAGCAGGTCGTGGTGGGCGGCCTGGAGCTGCTCGCGCCGGGAGCACCGGTGATGCCACGGGTGGTCGAGCGAACGGGCAAACAGACGGCGCCAGCGACGCGCTAGACCGCTGTCACTGCACCACCGGCACCGGCGTGAGGCCCGAGACCGTCGTGCCCTCGCCGAGCTGCCCGTGAGCGTTATAGCCCCAGCAGTACGTGCCGGAGCCGGTCTTCATGCGCCCGCACACGTGGTACCACCCGGCCCTCACGGCGGCGAAGTCGAGCCCACCGGCTACCGGGACGGGACTGCTCTGGGAAACGGTCGTCCCGTCGCCAAGCTCACCGTCCAGGTTCTCGCCCCAGCAGTATGCCGCACCGCTGATCGTCACGCCGCAGCTGAAGTAGCTGCCCGCGTCCACCACGGAGAAGCGCAGCCGGCCGGTGACGCGTGCCGGCATCGAGCGCTGGGTCGTCGTGCCGTCCCCGAGCTGGCCCCAGACGTTATAGCCCCAGCAATACGCGGCGCCATGCGTGGTCGTGCCGCACGTGTGGACGTTGCCGGCGCTTACCCTGGCAAAGCCGCGCACGCCCACGACGGGAGCGGGGTACGGCCGGTACAGGGCGTGGTCGGCGGCGCCCGGCGTGCCGTCGCCCAGCTGACCGCTGCCGTCGTCGCCCCAACAGACCGCGACGCCGCTTGAGATCACGCCGCACGTGTGTGCATGCCCGGCGCTGATCGTGGTGAAGGTAAACGCGCCCTTCACGGGCACCGGCGTCGTTCGCCGGTCCGTGGTCCCGTCACCGAGCTGTCCATTTTGATTGTCGCCCCAGCAGTACGCCGCGCCGCTCGCCGTCACGCCGCAGGTGTGGAAGGAGCCGGCGCTCACGGCGGCGAAGCGGAGCCCGCCGGCGACGGGCACCGGGGTCGCCCTCGCGACGCTGGTGCCGTCCCCCAGCTGTCCGAAGAAGTTGTCCCCCCAGCAATACGCCGCGCCGCCCGGGGTCACGCCACACGTGTGCCACACACCGGTGCTGATCATCGTGAACCTCAGCCCCCCCGCGACGGGCGCCGGGCTCGACCGGTACCAGGCCGCGGGCGAGGTCCCCTCCCCGAGCTGACCGGAGAAGTTATCGCCCCAGCAATACGCGGCGCCGTCGGTCGTCACGCCACAGGTGTGCACATACCCGCCGTCCACGGAGGTGAAGGTCACGTGCACGGCGAACGGCGCGGTCGTCGCTGTGGTGAGTCCGTCCCCGCTGGCGGCCAGCGTGTAGCCGCTCCCGGGGCGATCCACGCGCAGGTCGGCGAACGTCGCGATCCCATCGATCGTCGCCACCGTCGTGGTACCAAGGAGGACGGCCTCGCTCGGATTGGCGGCGAGGGCGACGGTCACGGTTCGGGTCGCCCCCAGAACCGTATTGCCCAGCGAGTCTTGCACCGCGACCTGGAGCGCCGGGGAGATCACGCCATTCGCCTCGCCGCTCGCGGGGGAGGACGTTAAGAAGGCCAGCTGCACAGCCGCGCGGCTCACTCCGGCAGAGGAGGACCCCTGTGGCCCGGCCGGTAGATAAGGGTCACATGCCTGCAGGACGATCGCGAGCAGCGTGACTGAGGCTGGCAGGATGCGGCGCGTGGGGACACCCTCGGGCGAATCGGTTGACTCTGGAGCGTTGCAATCCGAATGCCCTCGCCCACACGCCGCAATCGTGCTTCGGTGGGACCGCCGTTACTCAGCGCCGACTGCGCCTGTTGCGGCGGCGCCACGGGAGCTAATGCGCGCTCACTGCACGGCCCTCATGGCGGTCATGCTCGGGGTCCCGGTCGCCACCGGCACCGGCGTCAGGGTCGCGTTCTGCGTCCCGTTGCCGAGCTGACCGAGGTCATTGGCACCCCAGCAGTAGGCCTCGCGGCTCGTGGTCACGCCGCACGAGTGATTGTCCCCGGCCCGGACCGTCGTGAACGCGAACCCGCCCGCGACTCTCACCGGCGTCGTCGCTTGCGATGTCGTCCCGTCCCCGAGCCGGCCGTCCGGGTTGGCACCCCAGCAGTAGGCGTCACCGCTTGTCGTAACACCACATGTGTGAGCACTCCCCGCACTGATCGTCGCAAACCGGAGGTTGCCGGCGACAGGTACGGGCGTCGCCTGTTGAGCCGTCGTCCCGTCCCCGAGCTCGCCATGGGCATTGCTGCCCCAACAATACGCCGTGCCGTCAGTGGTCAAGCCGCAGCTGTATGCACCACCCGCACTGATCGTCGTGAAGGCGAGCCCGCCCGCGACCGACACCGGGCCGAACGATTGGGTGGTGGTGCCGTCGCCCAACTGCCCCGATCCGTTGGAACCCCAGCAGTATGGCGCGCCGCTCGTGGTCACACCGCAGGTGTGACCGCTCCCCGCGCTGACCGTGGCGAAGCTGAACCCGCCCGCGACCGGCGTAGTCGGCGCGGTGTACATGAAGACAAAGCTGCCGGTGCCGAGTGCACCACTCAGGCCGGAGCCCCAACAGTACGCCACGCCGCTCGTGGTCACACCGCAAGTGTGTGCACCACCCGCACTGATCGTTGTAAGCGTGAGGCCGCCCAGCACTGCTCGCGGCGTGTTCGCCGACCTGGCTCCAGTGCCGCCGCCGCGGCCGTCGCCTCGCTGCCCGTCGGAACCCATGCCCCAACAGTACGCGGCGCCGTTTGTCGTCACGCCGCATACTGCCGAACCGCGCCCGGCACTGATGGTCGTGACCACCAGTCCACCCCACACCGGCAGCGGGCTCGGCCAGGAGAACGGCTGCTGGGGATTCGCATCCACCCCGCCCTTCCCGCTCCCGAGCGAACCCCAGAAGTTGTTGCCCCAGCAGTACCCCCCGCCGTGTGTGGTCACACCGCAACTCACGCGGGCCCCGGCATCCACGAAGGCGAACGTCACCTGCACGGCAAACGGACTGCTCGTGGACCCGGCGCGCCCGGGCGACGTGACCGCGAACGTGTAGCCGCTCCCGATCGCATCCACGCGCAGGTCGGCGAACGTCGCGATCCCGTCCACCGTCTCCACGGTGGTGGTGCCCAGGAGCGTCCCCTCGGTCGGATTCGCGGCCAGGGCTACCGTCACCGGAGCACTCGCGCGCGTGAGAGTGTTGCCCAGCGAGTCCTGAATCGCCACGCGCACCGGTGGCGTCGTCGTCCCTCCCTCGACGTTCGCTGGCGGCTGCGTCACAAACGCGAGGCGCGTCGCCGGTTCCACGATCGCGAACGCTTCGCTCGCCTCGGACACCCGGCCCGCCGCGGCAACCAGCGTGTAGCCTCGCCCCACCTGGTCGATCCCGAGATCCGCAAACGTCGCAACGCCATCGACGATTCGCGCCACCTTGGTGCCGGACAGGGTCGCGCCGGGGGATGGGCTCGTCCCGATTGCGAGCCGTGCGGCGCCTCCGCGGACCGGGGCGCCCGAGGCGTCCGTCACGGTGACCTGCACCGCGGGGGACATCACGGCGTTCGCCCAGACCGCCGGCGGCGGCTGCGTCGTGAACGTGACGTGGGCGGGAGGCTTGCCGGGATAGGGCGTCGACCAACTTGGCTGACCGTCGGATGCCGCATTGTTCGTGAGCCGCGTCGGCGCCGAGCCATCGGCGTTCATGACGTAGACTTCGGCATTGCCGTCCTGGGTGCTCGCGAACGCGATCTGTTTGCCGTCGGGCGACCAGCTCGGGTCCGTATCGGTGGCCGGGTTGTCGGTCAGCCGCGTTTGCGCCGATCCGTCGGCGTTCATCAGGTAGATCTCGACATTGCCGTCCCGGGCGCTCGCGAACGCGATCTGGCGACCGTCCGGCGACCAGCTCGGTGCCATGTCGGCAGCCGGGTTATTCGTCAGCCGCGTTTGCGCCGATCCGTCGGGGTTCATGACGTAGATCTCGTCATTGCCATCCCGGGCGCTCACGAATGCAATGTGTGCCCCGTCGGGCGACCAGCTCGGGGAGCGGTCTATGACCGTGTTGTCCGTGAGCCGCGTGGGCGCGGATCCGTCGGCGTTCATGACCCAAATGTCATACCAGTAGATGCGGTCGCTCGTGAACACGATCTGCTGCCCGTCGGGCGACCAACTGGGCTCGTCGTTGGTGCCCCCTGCAGTGGGGTTCGTCAACGCGGTCGGTGCCGACCCGTCGGCATTCATCACATAGATGACCTGCCCTCCGGCCGAGAACGCAATCCGTTGCCCGTCGGGCGACCAGCTCGGTTCCTGGGCGTTGAGGATGCTCGTCAATCGCGTCGGCGCCGACCCGTCCGTCGCCATCACGTAGATATTGGTCGAGCCGCCGTCGCGGCGGCTGGTGAACGCGATTTTTGAGGTCGAGGACACTACGCTCGCGGTTGGCCGGAGCACGTGTGGCGCCGTCGCCTCGTCGCGTTGACAGGCCTGTTGGACGGCGACCGACAAGAGGAGGAGAGAAACCGACAGGGCGGGACGCATGGGACGAGCCTCGAGGGGCGGGTCGACGGTGGCGCCGCCGCAAGACCGATGCCCTCTGAAACGAGTCGCGACCGAGCGGCGTGGCGGCACTGCGCCCGGTGTTTTGCGTGGCGACGCCGCCCGCGATGTGGCGCGAGCGCCGCTGAGCCGTGCAGCG
>Ga0209473_1000760_pt1 | contig 18720 bp, 16 predicted proteins | sample GraSoiAngelo_133_FD_185890 | JGI IMG/M metagenome (GOLD analysis project Ga0209473, IMG submission 185890) | Grasslands soil microbial communities from the Angelo Coastal Reserve, California, USA - 14_0929_05_20cm (SPAdes) (version 2) | ecosystem: Environmental > Terrestrial > Soil > Grasslands ...
TCCCATCGTGCTTGACCAGAAGGGTTGCTCGAACGGACCCCACGCGAGAAAACATGCACGTGAGCCGGGTCGCAACACGCGGCAAGCCTCGCGCAGCGCATCTTCATCGAGGAACATCACGCCAAACCGGCTGGTGATGAGATCGAAGCCTTGATCGGGAAAAGGCAAATTATTGGCATCGGCCTGGCGGGTGGTGAGGTTCATCAAGTGATGCTCGCGAGCCCGCTCTTCCGCTATCTGCAGAAGCTCGGGGCTGAGATCGAGCGCGATGACCTGGCCCTCGGGGCCGATCCTCGATGCGAGAGTAATCGCGGGTTCGCCAGTTCCGCTGGCCAGATCCAGCACTTGCATTCCGGCTTGCGGGCGCGCGTAGTCGACCAAAGCATCCGTCGCATCACGGCCCATAGCGGCTGATTTAGCCTTCCACTTCTCGGAAGCAATCAGCCGGTAAGAATGCCCCCACTGTGATCCGGATTTTTGGGCGGAACTCATCGCAACCTGTTCTTGGAACTTTGCGTTTTTTTTAGCGTCCTTCGCGGAATTTCTCCGCAGAATTTCTTCGCGAACATTGCGGTTCAAGATCTTCAAGCCCTCAACCGCACCAGAACGCAACGGAGCTGCGGGTTTGGGATGCCTAGGCCAGCTTTTTTCTGGTTGCGCGTCCGGTCGCGCGTTTTCGTCCGCGTGCGCCCAGTTCACGAGGCTCTAAGCGCTTGGCCGATTTCCATAAGCGCTCGAGATCGTAATATTTGCGTGCTTTCTCAGAAAACACGTGCACAACAAAATCTACGTAATCGAGCAAGACCCACTCCGCCTGCTTGTAGCCTTCCACGTGAGTTGGACGGAGGCCGGCTTTGTGCAGCCGTTCCTCAACTTCGGCAGCGATAGCTTGAATCTGCCGCGGATTGGTTCCGCTGCACACGACAAAGTAGTCGGTAAATGCGCCGGAATTCTTTTCAAGTTCCAGCACAGTGATTTCTTCCGCCTTCTTTTCCTGGCAGGCGCTGATAGCTTCGGTGACTTGGCGCTGGAGGTCGGTTTTCTTCATTCAGTCGTTGGTCGGTGGCCAGAATATTCGTCGTCAGTCATTGGTCGGCGTCGGCAATCCCATTGTAGCTGAGGAAATGGAGTGCGATCTTCCGGGGAGACTGCAGGTCGGCTGGTTCTTGGCCGCCGGCTGACGACTGAGGACAGAATCCTATTTATACAATCCAATTTTCTTGATGTATTCCTCCACCGGCGGATCTACGAACTTCTTAAGCGGCTTTTTAGCGGCTGCGGCCTGACGGATCGCAGTGGCTGAGATCGGCTGATGCACGCTGTCAAGCAGGTGCACCCTCGCACCGCTCAGCACCAAGTCGCCCTTCGCAGGTTGTTTGGAGAACGGCTTGATCACTGCGGGAGCGGGGCGCAGTTTTTCGGGCAGCGCATTGGCTACGTCGGCGAGCGAATACCCCGGACGGCTGGCGACGATGAACTCGCATTCCTGCAATAGGGCTTCGGGTTCATGCCAAGTCGCGATGTCATCGAAGGCGTCGATGCCGATGAGAAAAAACAGCCGGTCAGATTTCTTTAATGACTGCTTTAGCCGCCTCACTGTATCGATACTGTAATTGGGCCGCGCGGCGTGGTCATCCGATCGGGATTTGCTCTTCGTGTTGATTCCCACCACGCCCGGCGCCTCCAACAGAGAAGGCACGAAACTCTTCTCGCCCATGGTAGCCAGGACCACCATCGCATAGCGATGAGCGAACGGGGCGAGCGGTTCCCGCTGCTTGTGCGGAGGAAGGTTGGCGGGCACGAAGTATATCCGCCCAAGATCGAATCTCTCTCGTGCGGCGTGCGCCAGCGCGATGTGTCCCAGGTGGATGGGATCAAACGTTCCACCAAAAAGGCCAATATTTATGGGCATTTCATTCGGAAGCTTGGGTAGTTTCGGGTTTTTCGGCCCGCAATGCAAGTTTTGAACCGCGAATGAGTGGACTTTCCTCCGGAAACTTTCGCGTTTCGGCTCCGCAGTTGCCGCGTTGCACCTTATTAAATCCCGGTTGCTTCGGGTAACTCACTCAAAGGTGCAATGCTAAGAGTGCAGGAGAGCCATGCACTCTCGTAACTCGCGGCTTCCCGTTATGGGAAGTACGCTGGCCTCGTATGCGATTGAAACTCCCCCTTCTTCGCACACGCATCGCTCCCGCTCGCGCGCCCATCCTGCGATACGGCGTCGCCGTTCTCAGCATTACGCTGGCGTTGATTCCGGCTTTGCTTCTATCCGATGTTGTCGAGAGCCGGCTGGTGGTGTTTGCGGTCGCCATCATGGTCAGCGCCTGGTACGGAGGCTGGAAGCCGGGCCTGGTAGCGACATCATTCGCGTTGACCGTCAGCGCCTATTTTTCTCTAGCCGGCATCCACTCTGCATCCGAATATCGCAAGGCGATCATACATCTGGCGCTGTTTGTGTTTGTGGCGCTCCTGATTTGTTCTTTTAATGCGGCCCTGCGTTCGGCTCAAGAAGGTTTGCGCCGTTCGGAAATCAATTTTCGTTCCCTGGTGACGAACGCGCCGTATGGCATCTGTCGCTGCGATTCGAAAGGCGCGCTGTTAAGCGTCAACCCGGCGCTAGTGGGCATTCTCGGATATGACTCAGCCTCTGAACTTGCCGGGCGCAACCTGGCGAATCTCTACGCTGACTCGCAGGAGTGGTTCACGCTGGCGGATCATCTCAAATCGCTGCGCAAGTTTGAAGGATTGATTGCAGAGTTGTCATGCAAAAACGGCAGCACGGTTACAGTCCGTTTTTCCGGGCGAGCAATACGAGGCGAGAAGGACACCATCTTCTTCGATTTATTTGCAGAAGATGTCACCGAACACAGGAAACTCGAGCAGCAACTGCGGCAAGCACAAAAAATGGAAGCGGTTGGGCGGCTGGCGGGCGGCATCGCTCATGACTTCAATAATTTGCTAATGGTGATTTCCGGATACTCCGAGTTCCTGCTGGAGCGCATTGGGCCTGACGCTCAACTACGCGGGCCAGCACGGGAGATTGCCAGCGCGGCCGAGCGGGCAACTTCTCTGACGCGCCAACTGCTGGCGTTCAGCCGTAAGCAGATGCTTGCTCCTAAGGTGCTCGACCTCAACAGCATCGTTACAGAGAACCTGAACATGCTGAACCGTGTGATTGGGGAGGACATTGAGCTGGTGATGATCCCTGGCTCCGAACTTGGGGCCGTCAAGGCTGATCCCGGCCAGATCGAGCAAGTGATCATGAACCTGGCCGTGAATGCGCGCGATGCCATGCCCCACGGCGGCAAACTCACCATCGAGACTGCAAATGTTGTCCTCGACGAAAGCTACGCCCGCCTGCATACCCCGCTTGAACCCGGTGAATACGTGATGCTTGCCATCAGCGATACCGGCGCTGGCATGGACACCGAGACACAGACTCACATCTTCGAGCCCTTCTTTACAACGAAGGGACCGAAAGGCACTGGCCTTGGCCTCTCGACCGTCTACGGAATTATTAAGCAGAGCGAAGGCTTCATTTGGGTTTACAGCGAGCCCGGCAAGGGATCGACATTCAAGATTTATTTGCCTCGCGTCAGTGCTGCCGGAGCAGCGCTTGCCCCTCAACCTGCAGTTGCACCTGCGACATCCGGAAAGGCACACGAAACCATTCTGCTTGTCGAGGACGAATCCAAACTCCGCCGCTTAGCGCGCTTCGCGCTCGCAGGCGAGGGATACACCGTGCTCGAGGCCGCTGACGGCGCTGCTGCCATCCGGGTCGCCAATACGTATCCCGGGCCTATTCACCTGTTGCTGACCGACGTCATCATGCCTGTCATGAACGGGCGCGAACTGGCGCAACGCATTTCCGCGCTTCGGCCAGAAACGAGAGTGCTCTACATGTCTGGCTACACCGAGAACGTAATTGGCCACAACGGGATGCTGGATGAGGGCGTCAGCCTGCTCCAGAAGCCTTTCTCCCTGCCGGCTTTGAAAACCAAAGTCCGGGAGGTGCTCGACACACTACTCCCTCAGGAGGTCCAAATGGCTCGTCTTGCTCGCGAAGCTCAGTTCCCGCGGCGGGAGAAATTTACTTCTCCCTTTCGCGCCCAGCGTTTCAATCTTCATTTACCGCTGAAGTACCGCCTTCTCGGCGAGGACGATTGGCGCGACGGGACCACGGAAAACATCAGTCGCTCCGGCTTGTTGTTCCGAGGCGAAGAGGCCATTGCTCCCAACGCACAGCTCGAGATCAATCTCGTGCTGCCGGCGGAGATTGCGGGATTGTCGGCTGCAGAGGTGGTGTGCCGTGGCGAGGTGGTACGGATGGTGGAAGCTGAATCTTCTAAGGTGAACCCAGCACTGGCGGCAAAGATTTTGCAATATCACTTCCAGCACGGATCGCATGTGCCGGAAGCTTAAGCAAAGCCATCAGCTTTCAGCCGTCAGCCTTTAGCTTGCAAAAAGCTACAGACCGCTTGCTATGTGTGATCCTACGCCGCGATCGCTTATCGTTGGTGAGAAATGTCTGAAACTAGGAATCTTGCTGAGAGCTGACGGCTGAAAGCTGATGGCTCATTCGCAGTTCTTCTACTTTCTCCGCCATCGCGTACTTCAACTCTTCGATGCCTTTGCCGGTGATCGCTGAAATCGGGAACAGCTCGTATCCCTGTTTTTTGCAGTACCGCTTCAACTTCGCGAGCTTCTCTTTGTTCGCTGCGTCGATTTTTGAAGCCGCCATGATCATAGGCTTTTCGTCCAGCTTCGCTCCAAAGCTAGCTAGCTCGGCCTTGATCACCTCGACATCTTTCACCGGATCGGGCCGGCCGCTGGCGTCCGACACGTCTACCAAATGCACCAGCAGACGCGTGCGTTCGATGTGGCGAAGAAATTGAGTGCCAAGGCCCGAGCCGGCGTGGGCGCCCTCAATCAGTCCGGGAATATCTGCAACGACGAAACTTTTCTCATCGGGAGGTTGGCCAACCACAACCACGCCGAGATTCGGCTCCAATGTGGTGAAAGGATAATCGGCGATTTTTGGCCGGGCGGCAGAAATGCGGGAAATCAAAGTGGATTTGCCAACGTTGGGATATCCGACCAGTCCCACATCGGCGAGCAGCTTGAGTTCCAGGCGATAAACGCGCTCCTCTCCTGGACGGCCGTCTTCGTGCTCGCGAGGAGCCTGATGCGTGGAAGTCGCAAACCGGGCGTTGCCGCGTCCGCCTCGGCCACCGCGAGCAACGACGATGCGCTCATCGGGCTGAGAGAAGTCGTGAATTTTCTCTCCGGTTTCATCGTCGTATAGGATCGTTCCCACCGGAACTTTAAGGATGATGTCTTCGCCCTCGCGGCCGGTTTTGTTGGCGCCTTCACCGTGACGTCCGCGCTGCGCTTTGTATTCGGGATTGAAACGGAAGTGGACGAGCGTGTTGTGGCGCTCGCTGGACTCCATGTAGATGTCGCCGCCCTTGCCACCGTCACCGCCGGAAGGACCGCCGCGCGGAACATATTTCTCGCGCCGGAAGGCAACGCAGCCGTTCCCGCCGCCGCCAGCTTTAACCCGGATTTTAGCTTCGTCGATGAACATAGTCAGCTATCAGCCGTCAGCTCTCAGCTATCAGTGTTGGCCTGGATTGCGTCTAAACTTCGGGTTAACTGAAAGCCGATAGCTGACAGCTGAGAGCTTAAATAAAAAAGCCCCAACCCGAAGGCGAGGCTGCGGACCGCATACTTAAGATGCGCCCGATGGTAATCGTCGGCTAATTCGCTTCCAATGGCTCGATCATTACGAACTTGCCCATCGAGCCTTTGTCCATGAACTTGATGCGGCCGGAAATCTTGGCGAATAGCGTGTCGTCTTTGCCACGCCCAACGTTGAGGCCCGGCTTCACCCGAGTGCCGCGCTGCCGCACAATGATCGTCCCGCCGGGGACAACTTGCCCGCCGAATGCTTTGAAGCCCAGCCGCTGGGCGTTCGAATCACGTCCATTTCGTGAACTGCCTAATCCTTTTTTATGTGCCATGACTTAGTTTCCAGTTGCGTTAGTTTCCAACAGGCTATCAGCTCTCAGCCGTCAGCTTTCAGTTACTTCTTTTTCTTCGGCGCAGACTTCTTTGCCGTCGGTTTCTTCGCTGCCGCTTTCTTCTTTGCCGGAGCTTTCGCAGCTTTGGCTTCAGCCTCCGGGGCGATCTCCACAGGCTCTCCGGCCGCCTTCATTTGCTTCTTCGGCTTCGCTTCCTTCTTCGAAAGCTCGGGAGCGGTGAACTTTTGGCCGTCAAACGCAATCTCAGTAATGCGAACCGCAGTGAACGGCTGCCGATGGCCTGCGATCTTCTTGTACTGTTTCTTCCGTTTGTAGTGGAACACGAGGATTTTGTCGCCGCGTCCCTGTTCGACTACCTGCCCGAGAACCCGGGCATCCGATGGCGGACGTCCAATCTGTCCCTCGCCGCCGGAGACTGCCAGCACATCGCTGAACTCAAGGTTGCTGTCGGCACTAGCTCGGCTCTCGATGCGAATTACATCGCCGGGCGCGACCCGGTATTGTTTTCCGCCCGTGCGGATGACCGCGTACATAGCTATGCCTCCGTGGTTACCGATCGCATCTGTCGCGATTCGGCGAACCTGCTGATTTCCTTATGCTTGCTGTGTTCCGCGTCGGCGCTCTCAGCAGCGATTGCGGACGGCCCCAGAACGGAGCCGCAAGTACAGGCAAACTGAAGTATTTTACCGTGCGCTTCGGAATAGCGTCAAACTAAACGCACAGCCGGTGGTTTCTAACTTTAAAAATAGCCTCTCGCCAGGAAAGACGTTTCAATAGTTGAAAACGTCAGCGTCTGTTAGCTTGCAATACATCGAACCGCGAGGTATTCTGGGTCTTCGATGGCAGCGCGCGAGACCAATCCGAATTTTATGAATGGAGTTCCGGAGCTCCTGATCCTCAGGCTACTCCAGCAAGAGGAGATGTATGGCTATGAGATTGTTCAAGCAATCCGTAGCCGTACCGACGCGGTGATTGCAGTCGGCGAAGGTGTAGTCTATCCCGTGCTGCACGGGTTGGAACGCGATGGCGCGCTCAGGTCGCGACGCAAGAAGGTCAATGGCCGTAGCCGTATTTATTATTCCGTAACGGTCAAAGGATCGCATCGATTGGACGATCTGTCGGAGGCTTGGACCAATCTGGTGGTCGCAATTCAAAAGCTGCTAACAGGAGGGCAACATGGCGAAGCCATTCCATGAACTTCGCGAACGCTTGCTGCGGGCTGGCGTCACGCCACGGCATGTGCGGCGTTATCTGACCGAACTTGCCGATCATCTGGCCGACCTGAGGGCGGAAGAAGAACGCGCGGGCCGCAGCCGAGCGGATGCGGAATCCGCTGCGCTCGCCCGGCTTGGCGGGGTGGATAATCTCGCCAAGGCGATGATCGAGCAGCGCCAGTTCCAATCCTGGTGCGTCCGAGCGCCGTGGGCGATGTTTTGTCTCGCCCCCCTCTGCCTTTTGGCTGGGGCCTATTTCGTTGCCTGTGTTTACTTGTGGTTTGGTTGGAGGATTTTTCTGCCGGGAGCCGATACGCCTTTCGGCAGCCCAACAGGCCCAATGTACGGGTTCGCGAATATTTATTTTCAGGCCGGCAAGTTATACTATTTCGGCGCGCCGGTTCTCGTCGGTTGGGGAATCGGTCTCATCGCCGCCCGTCAAAGATTGAAAGCGGTTTGGCTCACTGTCGGTTTGGTCCTGATCGCATGGATGGGCGCCACCTCCCGAATTCACGCGAGTCGAACGGCAGTGCCTGGCGGACTCGGCCACATCAGTATGAACTTCTTCACCCTTGGGGCCTCCGGTCAGGCTATTTCCGACGGCCTGCTACATGCGTTGGTGATTCTCACGCTCACGGTGCTGCCGTATCTCATTTGGCGATTACAGAAGGCTCACTCCGGTCCCGTCTAGTCGCCTATTCGCGCACTGGCGCATGGGAACCTGACCCGAGTCCAAGCTTCGTTTAGGGTCAAACTGAGACACTACCTGCCCTTCGTGTGCTTTGCGTTTTCACGGTTCTGTGCGACAATCTGTCGCCCAATCGGAGGAAACTCAATGCTGAAGCGCGTCTTCACTGCCTTACTTTGCGTAATCGCAGTCAGTCTTTCAGGATTTGCGGCGCAGAAGAAATCTGCCAAGAAGTCACAGGCAGCCGGTCCCGCTCCCGACAAAGCATATATGCAAAAGATCTGGGACGGTTGGGGCACTCTCGACCCTGCCAACGTTGCACAGTTCTATGCCCAGGGTCCGCATGTTTTTTTCGACATCGCACCGCTGAAGTATGACAGTTGGGATGAGTATCAGAGTGGCGTGAAAAAGGAACTTGCAGATTATAAGTCCGGGAAGTTCACCGTGAATGACGATGCCCAGGTCCATTCCGCCGGAAACTCCTACTGGGCTACTTCCACAATAAAGGAAGATGCGACTCTGAAAAATGGCAAACGGGAGCTGGCCACTTGGCGCTGGACGGTTGTCTTTGAGAACCAGGGTGGCAAGTGGGTGATTGTGCACGAGCACGTCTCGGCGCCGGCTCAGTAAGTTTGCTTTGCTGGTGCGGGGCTTGCGTCCCAGTCCGCTGAAATCTGATTAGCATCTTTTTTCTCTGCTAAGATGTTGCCGCCTATGCCCGACACAGATTCCATTCCTGGGCAAACGGTCTCGCATTACCGAATCCTGGACAAGCTGGGCGGCGGAGGCATGGGTGTGGTATATCGCGCCGAAGATACTCAACTCGGCCGTTTTGTAGCCTTGAAATTTCTGCCCGATGCCGTCGCACAAGATTCGCAAGCCCTCGAGCGCTTCCGCCGTGAAGCCCGCGCTGCATCGGCGCTGAACCATCCAAATATCTGCACCATCCACGAAATTGGCGAAGATCACGGACGGCCCTTCATTGTTATGGAGTACTTGGAAGGGAAGACACTCAAACAATTGCTCTTTGGCCGCCCACTCGAACTTGAGCGCCTCCTCGACATCGGTATCGAGGTTGCCGACGCTCTCGAAGCCGCCCATGCCAAAGGCATCGTCCATCGCGATATTAAGCCGGCAAATCTTTTCGTGACCGATCGCGGACACGCCAAAATTCTCGATTTCGGTCTCGCTAAAATGAGTTCGGTTGGTGCCCCGGTCGGTCAAAGTGCGGCCACGATCAGTGAACATCTCACCAGTCCGGGCAGCGCTCTCGGTACAGTTGCCTATATGTCTCCCGAGCAGGCGCTGGGAAAAGATCTCGATGGCCGTACCGACATCTTTTCGTTCGGTGCGGTCTTATACGAGACCACCACCGGTGCGCTTCCTTTTCGTGGAGACACCAGCGCCGCGATCTTTAATTCCATTCTCAACAAAGATCCTGCCACGCCGTTCCGGCTCAATCCGGAAATGCCTCCGGAGCTGGAACGAATCATAAATAAGGCGCTGGAGAAAGATCGCGACGTCCGTTACCAGAGCGCCGCCGAGCTGCGCGCTGACCTCCGGCGCTTGAAGCGCGATACAACTTCCGGGAAAGTGCCTGTTGGCAATGCTTCGCCAACCCGCAGGCTCCGAGTTCGATGGCCCTCAATTGCGATTGCGGTGGCCGTGTTGATCCTTGTTGCAGCAGCGATGTGGTGGACGAAATCGCCGCCCGCACCTAAGGTTTTGAACGTTACCCAGATCACCCATGACAACCTTCCCAAATCAGGACCGCTGCTCTCCGACAACGCGCGCATTTACTTCAACGAAATCTCTGGCGATCAGTTCGTCCTAGCTCAGGTTTCGACAAGCGGCGGCGAGGTGGCCGCAATTCCGACTCCGTTCACTAATAGTCAGGCGGTCGATATCTCACATGACCGCTCGCAGCTGCTCGTGGGATCGTTCTCTGGCACTGAACCAGAAGAGGCTATTTGGACCGTGCCATTGCCTGCCGGGTCTCCCCGGCGCTTGGCCAACATTATGGCGCATGACGCAACGTGGTCACCGGACGGGCACGAGCTTATTTATGCTCACGGCCATGATCTCTATTCGGCGAAGACGGATGGCAGCCAGCCCCGCAAACTGCTAACCGCTTCGGGATTTCCGTTCGGAACCAGATTCTCACCTGACGGGCGTAGCATTCGCTTTACCGTTCGTGACGCGACGAACGATATTTCATTGTGGGAAGCAACGACGGACGGAACTGGTCTGCACCAGGTTTTTCCTGGCTGGACCAATCCCCCCACGGTGGGCAACGGTCAATGGACAGCGGACGGCGCCTATTACATTTTCACCCATGGCGATAGCAGCGGTTTCAATATCTGGGCGGTGCCAGAGGGCAGGAACTGGTTTCGCAAGTCTGCATCCACTCCCGTTAAGCTCACTACGGGCCCTCTTAATTTCGACTGGGCATTGCCCGCCAGAGATGGCAAGCGGATGTTTGTGATTGGTTCGCAGCCGCGGGGCGAACTTGTACGCTACGACTCCCGTTCCTCGCAATTTGTCCCATTTCTTTCCGGAATTCCGGCCGAAGAGGTTGACTTTTCGCCAAATGGCCAGTGGATTACGTACGCTGATATTCCTGATGGGACGCTCTGGCGCAGCCGCGTGGATGGCAGCGAGCGCCTGCAGCTCACATACCCGCCGGTATCATCCACGCTGCCGCGCTGGTCGCCAGACGGGAAGCAAATCGTGCTCTGCACTACCCAGCCTGGAAAACCTTGGAATCTGTCTCTGGTTTCCGCTCAGGGCGGTGCCGTTCAGGAATTACTGTCCGAGAACCGCAGTCTCGTCGATCCCACTTGGTCGCCTGACGGCCGGCAAATCGTGTTCGGAGGTAGCGGCGATCCCGAGGATTATGAAATTCGCATTCTGGATCTAAATTCGCATCAACTCTCAACCGTTCCCGGTTCTAAGGGTCTATTCAGTCCCCGCTGGTCACCGGATGGGCATTATCTTGCTGCTCTCTCTGGCGACTCACAAAAATTGATGCTTTATGATTTCAAGACGCAGAAATGGGCCGTTTGGGCGGACGAGGGTCACACCGTCGGCTTTCCTAATTGGTCCCGCGACAGCAGGTACGTCTATTTTGATTGGTTCTTTGGAAAGGACCAGTCGTATCGGCGGGTGAAGGTGGGCGGAAACAAGTCTGAAGAATTGCTTAGCTCGAAGGGGCTTCGCCGGTATTTCAATTGGCTTGGATCCTGGAGCGGCATCGCACCTGATGGCACGCCTCTGTTTGTCCGCGATACTAGCACTCAGGAAATTTATGCTCTCGAGCTGCAGCAGCCCTGACACATTCGCTATCCGAAGCTCTTTAGTATGCCTTCGCAAAGAAATATGCCGTCATCCCTGCCCCGACGAATATCACGAACCAACGCACCCAAGCCTGTGGCAGCCGGAGGGCGTAGTGGGCGCCGAAGTATCCACCGACGATTGCCCCCAAAACCATAATCGCGGCATGAGGCCAAAAGATAGCCCTCCGCATAATGAAGACGAGCACGGCAATGCCGTTGATCGCGCTACCTAACACGCTCTTGAGCGCATTCATTGAGTGAATATCCGTCATGCCAATCGCAGTGAGCATGGCCAGATTCACAATTCCTACGCCGCCGCCGAAATAACCTCCATAAATTGCCACGACCAACTCGAAGATTGAGACGCCGGCGATTGCTCCAGCGCCAGCTTCGTTTCCCACAGTCGATGGCCGCCCGCGGGAAAGACGATTGCCAAAGATAAAGAGCAGCGTGGCGCCCAGCATCAGCCACGGGAGCACACGCATGAAGGTGTGGGCGGGAGTCTTCAGCAGGAGCACGGCGCCTGCTGCGCCGCCGAGCAAGCTGGTTGCGATCAGCGGAATCATTACGCGCCGGGGCACGTCCAGCCGATTGCGGTATGCACCGCCGCTGGCGGTTACGCCCGTCCAAAGGGCCAGCGTATTGGTTGCATTCGCTGGAATTGGAGGAACACCGGTGAAAAGCAGCGCGGGAAATGAGATGAAACTGCCGCCTCCAGCCACAGCGTTGAGCGCTCCGCCCAGGATGCCAGCGAAAAATAAAAAAATGGCTTGCTGGAGAATCAAGCCTAAAGGTGTATCACAGAAGACAAAGCTTGACCTGACCGAGTTCAATAGTTGGAGACAGACTGCACAACTCTTGCGTGGCGGTTACCGGCACCGCTTTCCACGAAAGCCGCAGGCCGCCAGCGCCGCCAGAGCCCAATGCCAGCCAGGCAGTACAGACCCATCGCTACCAGCAGCAATGCACGCATCCCGATCACCAAGGAGAGATTCTCCATGAGCCCGCCCGCAACCGCCCCTAGCATGTTTGCCCCCAGAGCTGCACTCGGGGAATCAACCGTCTGAAATTCCAATGCGAACAACAAGCCTGCACAAACAACCGGCATGGCAAAAACCGCCGCGGCGATTATCCCCTCCACACTCGCTGATACTGGAATTCGGTCAAACGGTATCAAGTAGGCCACGGCCAAACCGGCAAGCAGGCCGCCAAAAATCCAGGGTCGCCGGAGAAGATTCTTGCCATGCTCCACAAGGATGTTGGCGAGCAACAGAGCCAGAAGCAACGCCGAGATGACGATCCCATTCACTTGCCACACCGTTCCGAAGAACAGGGCTAGTCGGGAAACGAGTTGCGTCTCGAGCAACAAAAACCCAGCTCCCATGGCAAAGAAAAAAAGCGATGGTAAACGGCGGGCAGCTGCCGTGATCTGCGAGTACAGCCCGGCGGCGATAACAAGGACGAGCAATCCCACTGAGTAGTAGGTTCGCGGAATCCAGCGCCCTTGCTGGTAGAGGTATGGCCAGTCATCGGTTGTGATTGGAATCCGCCCCGAATCGAGCGCTCTTGCCGTTTTGCGCACAAATTGCGCCAGCCGTGGATCGGCGGCCAATGCATCCTCAACTCGATTGCCAATAGATATCGCGAAGCATGTTGCATTGGCGCCGTAGCCGGTTTCAGTCCTAAATACCACAGCAGGCTTGCCAAAAACCCCGCGTAACATTTCAGCGATGCGGACGGCCATCCACGGCCGATCGACCTGAAACTTCACAAAGACGATTCCATTCGGATTCAGGTGCTGCATCGCCTCGCGAAAAGATTGTTCTGTATATACGAAGTTATCGATTCGCATGTTGGAATAGTCTGAAAACTGCGTGTGCGAATCGAGCAGACCAAAAAGAATCAAATCGTAACGAGCAGTGCTCCGCTTCAGGAATCGTCGCGCATCTGTCACATAGATCGAAACGCGTGGCGAATCATAAGGGCCCTCGGGATGCTCGCGGCGTCCGATCTCAAGGATGGCGGGATCAATCTCCACTGCATCGACTGCCCGGCTACCATTGCGCAACGCCCCAGCTACGTCGTTTCCAGTACCCGAGCCGACCACCAATACATGAGGCTGAGGCACGGCAAAACGAAAAGGCAGATTGTAAGGATTTTCATCAGCAGGCCCTAATAACAGGTTGGGATGCCGTGCTAGAAACCAGGAGGAAAGATTCACTATGGATTGGTACCCGGTGTGATTGACCCGGAGAAACCCTGCGGCAAAGTCTCCATTGCCGGCGTAGTGCCGCGAATATTGAATTTGTTGATAAGGAGTCCAAACAATATAGCCATCGTGTTGCGCAGGGTCGTGGAGCAGCAGAACCAGCGGAACGATCAGCCCTGTGACTAGCAACCGTTCTCTCCGTCCGGCCTGCAAAATCGCAAAGCCGAGAAGAACCGCACTCAGCCAGAAGGTGGGAGGCAGCATAATCCGGCTAATTCCCAAAAACGCGAGGATCCCTAGCAGGCTGCCCAGTAGATTCCATGAATAGGCTGATAACGGACGCTGCGCGGCATTCATCTGCCGGCTCACCGTTTGCCCCAGTGGGATAAAGACGACGACAATGAGCAGGAACAAAGCGGCAGCGAGTAAGGCCGCACCGCAGAACGGTACCCAGCGCCACTGGTTGCCAGTCGCCCAGATATTGACATCTGCTGCCGCGCCTAGATTCTGCGAAAGCCGCTCCAGCGGTCCTTGGCTCCAGGGTAAGCGGACTATCAGAACTAACCCAAGGAACGCTTTGAGGGCCGCGGACCATCGGACTCTTTCGCTGACCAGAGCACAGCCAAGTCCGAAACCGACAAAGCACAGCAATAAAGTCAGGTTCTTAAAGTACGCAAAGACGCGGACTTCAACGGCGATCCAGCGGATAAAGGCCAGCTCGGCGAACAGGGTTAAGAAGCTCGCCAACACGAGTTGCGGGAGGCTCCAAGGCTGAGGATCGGCCTGCGTCTCAAGGAAGGGGTGACCACGACGTTTAGCGATATACAATCCCAGCCACGCCGCAGCTAGGATAGATGCGGCCAATATGAATATAAGCATCGATACATTCATCGATAAACCACTCCGCGCATCGGGCAGGGGATTAGCCCCACACTATACACGAGGCGGACGTGTTGAAGACCTAACACTGAACGTTCAGGTTCGTCGAACAAGGTTTTGAAAGCCAGCCGCGGCGATCTGTCCGGGATGACGGCGAAAAAAATACTTGGTTGAGGGCCAACATTTTTTGCGCCGCTCCGTCTCACCAAGAGGGGCAGTCATGGCTAAGTCTCATGTTTTCGCGCTGGGCGTTACGTTCCTGTTGACCGCCATCGCGGTTGCACAAGACACGACCGCAACAAAATCACAGCCCCAACCCTGCTCGGCGCCTGAGCAGAAGCAAATGGATTTCTGGCTAGGCGACTGGGAGCTCACGTGGCCGGGGAATAGCACCGGTGATGCCGGGCATGGCACAAACAGCATCAAGCGCATTCTCGACGGCTGCATCGTCGAGGAGAACTTCTCGGGCGGCGAGTCCATGCATCTTCGCGGCCGCAGCGTCTCCATATTCGAGGCTCGCGCTGGCAGGTGGAAGCAGACCTGGGTTGACAATGAGGGCGGTTATCTTGATTTCAGCGGTGAATTTAAAGATGGGCAGATGGTGCTCGCGCGGGAAGCCGTCCGGCCCGACGGATCGAAGGTTCAGCAAAGGATGGTCTTCAAGAACATCGGCCGGAACGAATTCGATTGGAGTTGGGAGCGGTCTCTCGACGGTGGGAAAACATGGGAAGTGCTGTGGCCGATTCACTACAAGCGTAAGGGCTAATGATCAGAACTCATCTTCATCACATGAATGGGCGGTTCGGCGGTTGTTGGTGCCGAGGCTTTTCGCCGGGCTCAGGTTTTGCGACCGGAGCCCGGCCGTGGCTTCGATCTAGTTCACCGTTGCTCTCAAAACGCCACACTCGCTGGCGAGTCCGCAGTGATGCGAATTCCGCTGAGGTGACCCGTTATGTGGACCAGTGTGTTCCCGTCAAGCTTGAAAAAGTTCCCATGGAGTTGTTAATCCTACTGCTGGAAAAGGACGGCCACCTGGTCACGCGGCAGCAAATCATTGAGCGTCTCTGGGGCAATGACGTTTTTGTAGATACCGAACACGGGATCAATACAGCGATTCGCAAGATCAGGCAGGCGCTGAAGGACGATTCCGACCAGCCGCGTTTTGTGCAGACGGTGAAGGGCAAAGGATACCGGTTCGTCGCAGCTGTCGCCAACGTCGAAAATGGAAGAAGCAGCAGACTCCCAGCTTCGCAGCGTATGTGGGACCGGAAGCCGGAACACTCAGTCCGGATCGCATGGATGGCGGCGCGATTCCAATCTCACCGTTGCAGCGCGCCGCTGGTCGCTTTTCGGCAGCGCCGCTGCGCAATATTGTTCTCGGGACTGCTGTCCTCATCTTTCTGGCACTACTGATCGTTGCGTGGTCGCGCGGCTGGTTAAACCGGTCCTTCGTGCGGACGAGCACGGTAACCGTCCAGTCCGTGGCAGTGCTGCCTCTCGACAACCTCTCCGGGGACCAGGAGCAAGACTTCTTCGCCGACGGCATGACGGATGAACTGATTACCATGCTGGCCAAAACGAGTTCGCTGCGCGTCTGCGTGCGCGAAAATATCAAGGCCGCTGAACGGAACAATTGCAGCGTTGGGCAGCCAGTACGTAATGTCGCTTGAGGCGGTGAACTGCCGCAGCGGCGACACACTGGCTCGCGAGCAGGTTACCGCCGACGCGAAAGAAAAGGTTCTGCCCGCATTAGCTCCGCCGCTTCTCGGCTTCGCGAAAAGCTAGGTGAGTCTCTTGCCTCGATCCAAAAGTTTGACAAGCCCGTGCAAGAGGCGACTACATCTTCGTTGGAAGCTCTCAAGGCCTACAGCCAGGGCGACGAACTGTTGGTCAGCGAGCGGGAAAAGCTGTCGATCACTCGCGCATATTACTGGATGGTGCTGCTACTGCGAGGGCTGCCTATCTGGGTAAATTGAAGTCTGCTCGTGAGCTTTCTACGCAAGCGCTGCAGATCGCCAGAGAAAACAATTTCAAAGACAGTGGCGCTGGTGTAGCGGCTTTCGAAGCCCTACTCGAAGCGGAGGTTGGCAATTTTGGGCAGGCGCGTGAACGAGCCGCAACAAGCCTCGCTCTCTCGCGCAAGCGAACGAACCTGCCTGCGATTGCCGTAGCACTCGCCCTGACGGGGGATTCCAAGCAAGCGCAAGGCATCGTTGATGAACTTAAGAGGCGCTATCCTGTCGACACTGTTGCGAATAGCGTCTTCATTCCTTGCGCTCAAGCGCTACTGGAATCTAATCGAGGCGCTCAGCTCGAGGCATACAAGCTTTGCAGCCAGCCATTCGGTATGAACTGGGCCCTGTTTATTTCTTCTTGCCGATCTACGTGCGAGGGCTCGTTTATCTTCATTCTAAGAAAGGCCCGGAGGCCGCGGCTGAGTTCCAAAGAATCCTCAACTACCGTGCGTTAGGAGCGATCGCTCCCGCTTATGCTCTTTCGCAGGTGGGCGTGGCGGGAGCTTACGCTCTCACCGGCGACTCGGCCAAGAGCAGGAACGCTTATCAGGACTTCTTCGCGCTCTGGAAGGATGCCGACTCTGACGTTCCCATCCTCAAGGAAGCTAAGGCGGAGTATGCAAGACTGCAGTAAAGCTCAAAGGAGTCGGCCGTTTTCCCGATCCGGGAACGGATGGAGAAGAAAAGTCTCGCGGTCACAGACCGACCCGCCTCATCAGTGATATACAAGCCAAGTTCCCCCCGATCAGGGCTCACCTTAATCCACTTCCAGGTGTCGGCCCTATGCCACGCTTCGTCTGCATGATTCTCCTGCTCGTCGCAACTGCTTTGGCCCAAGATGCCTCCACTGGAGCGATTCGCGGCTCCGTGTTTGATTCGACGGGCGGGCGGATTCACGGCGCATCGGTCGCTCTGGTAAACGCCGCGACTGGCATCCGATATGGCGTAATCACCGACTCCGAGGGCCGTTTCGCATTCGATCTGCTTCCGCCCGGCGAATACTCGGCCCGCGCTGAAGCCGCCGGGATGTCGCCGCAAATCGCGCCCAATTTGCGGGTCGAGGTCGGCGGAGTGAGTGATCTCGAATTCAAGCTGGCGATTGCAGGGACGAAGGAAATTGTCACGGTTTCGGGCGAGCAACCGCTGGTGGAAACCCAGCCCAGCGCGGTGTCGTCGCTGATTGACGAGCGCGCCATCAATGAACTGCCGTTGAACGGCCGCCGCTATACCGATCTTGCGCTGCTCACACCCGGTGTGACGCAGGATCCGCGCGGCCTGACCTCCGGATCGAACGGTGACCTGGCGTTTGGCGGCATTCGCGGCTACCAATCGAGCTATCTTGTCGATGGCGGCGATAATAATAATGCCTTCTTTTCGCAAGCGCGTGGACGGTATCGTGCCCCGTACCAGTTCTCGAATGAGGTTGTGCAGGAGTTCCGAGTCTCTTCGAATACCTATGGCGCAGAGTTAGGGCGCGCCGGCGGCGCAGTAGTCAATGTGGTGACAAAATCCGGCTCTAATCAGATTCATGGAACCGATTTCTACTACCTGCGAGACAGCACTTTCGCGGCCCGCAATCCCTTCATGAACTTCAAGCCGCATGACCAGCAGCAACAGTTTGGCATGACGCTCGGCGGCCCGATTCGCCGCAATCGTGTTTTCTTCTTCGCCGGATTCGACCAGCACATTTTCCATATTCCGGCAGTGGTGCGATTCCTGAATGGAAGCTCAGTTGTGACCCCGTTAGCGACCTTGAACCCAGCATTTTCTGGGGATTATGAGCCGAGCGATCAAGCTTTGGTCTTCGCAACGGCCACGCAGCTTTCAAAGCAGGCTGGCATTTATCCTGCGTCAATGCTTGGCAACGCCGGATTTCTGAAACTTGATGCCTCCCTTTCACAGCATAATCATCTTTCCGCGCGACTGAGTACATCGCGCTATTACGGGCACAACAATGTATTCCTCGACACGGCCAGCCCGCTGACGAGCTACGGGGTCAGTGAAAACGGTGAAGAGGATGTGTACACGGAGACGGGAACGATCTCGTTGACCAGCAATCTTTCCTTCAGGTTGATCAGCCATCTTCGCGCTCAATTCTCACGCGATCTGCAGGATTCGAGCAGCAACTCTTCCGATCCGATCACGCGCATTCCGACTATCATCGATGGCTTTGGCCGGTCGTCCATCCTGCCGCGGCAAACTCGTGAGCATCGCGCCCACTTCGCGGAAACCATTAGTTTGGATGGCAAGCGCCACTCCTGGAAATTCGGCGGCGACGCGCTGCTCACTTGGATCTACAACTACTTTCCATCGCTGTTCGGCGGTGAGCACATTTT
>Ga0209473_1000762_pt1 | contig 18635 bp, 18 predicted proteins | sample GraSoiAngelo_133_FD_185890 | JGI IMG/M metagenome (GOLD analysis project Ga0209473, IMG submission 185890) | Grasslands soil microbial communities from the Angelo Coastal Reserve, California, USA - 14_0929_05_20cm (SPAdes) (version 2) | ecosystem: Environmental > Terrestrial > Soil > Grasslands ...
GGCCGTACACCCGGCCGTCGCGCACCACCGGCGAGAACGCATCCACCATGCCGCCCGCCCCCACTGTGTCCATGTGCGCGTTGAGCATCAGGCTGCGTCCACCGCCTGACCCGCGCAGCGTCCCGACCACGCTCGGCCGGCCGGGCACGGGCTCAACGACTTCCACCTCGAGACCGGCTGCGGCAAGCCACAACGCGACGAAGCGAGAGACCTTCGTCTCGCCGCTTCCCAAAGGAATCAGGTCGGGATTGACCGACTCGATCGCGACCAGCTCGAAGATGAGCTGTTCGAGATCATCGAGCGCGTGTAGGGCCGAGCTCACCGACGGATTCTATGCCGCACCCGGCGCTCGGAAAGACCGCGAATCCGCACCAGTCGATAACCAGGCCTTCGCTTGCCTTTTTCTCGGTCCGAACTACACTCGCGGGAGTCGCTTTCGGCACAGGGATACGGGGTTCAGGAGGGAACGCAGCTTATGTCTCGATCGTTTCGGCGCGTCCTGACATTCGCGATCGGCTTCGTGACCGTAGTCGCCGCGGGCCCCGCGCTGGCCTCGGTGCAGGCGAGCAACGAGCAGAAGGGCCTCAGCGCCATCAACCACATCGTCGTCATCTACGAGGAGAACCACAGCTTCGACAATCTCTACGGCGGTTGGGAAGGCGTGAATGGCCTGGCGGCGGCGGACGCTGCGCACACGACCCAGGTGATTCAGAGCAATACGTCGCCCCCGCCCGCATACACCTGCTTGATGCAGAACGACGTGAACCTCGTGTCAGCGCCAGGTCCGCTTTGCACAGACTCGACGACAGGCACCACCTTCACGAGCCATTTCACCAACCAACCGTTCAACATCGAGGCGTACATCCCGGCGGGCGCGCGGACGTGTCCGCAGCCGGGTGTCTTTGCCCCGAACGGACTTCCGCCGAGCGACGGCAACCTGCCCGGCGGCTGCACCCGCGACATAGTCCACCGCTTCTACCAGGAGCAGTACCAGCTGAACAATGGGAATCAGAACCGCTACGTGACCGGAAGCGACGCCGTCGGCCTCGCGATGGGTTACTACAACACGACCGCCCTGCCGATCTATGCATACCTGCACAGTGACGGCCACCCGCACTACGCGATCGCCGACGACTTCTTCCAGTCGGCGTTCGGCGGATCGTTCCTCAACCACCAATGGCTGATCGCCGCCGCAAGCCCAACGTGGGCCGATGCGCCGGACACCCAGCGCTCAATCCTCGACGGGAACGGCATGCCGACCAACTACCCGCTTTATCACACGGACGCCACAAAGCAAGACAAGGCGATCACACAGCGGTGCGCCGTCCCCGCGACCAATTCGCGTGCCTGCGGTGACTACGCGGTCAACACCATCCAGCCCTTCCAGCAGCCCTTCCGGGGTTCGCCTCAGCTTCCCGCCCAGACGGGGATCACGATCGGCGACAAGCTGACCAGGGCCGGCGTGAGCTGGGCCTGGTACTCAGGTGGATGGTCGAACGCCAATGGTGACGTCGGCGCGCCGGGCTGGACAAATGGATTGGCGCCCACGGCCGATGGCAAGTGCAGCGACCCTGATTCACAGCTAAACCTGGTGTGGCCTTACTGCCCGAACAAGGTCTTCCAGTACCACCACCAGCCGTTCAACTACTACGCCGCGTACGCAAAGGACACACCCGGCCGCACGCACCTTCGAGACGAGGCTGAGTTCATGAAGGTTGCGAACAACTCGAGCAAGACCTGCAACCTGAACTCGGTCAGCTTCGTGAAACCAATCGGTCTCGAGAACGAGCACCCCGGGTACACGAGCGAGGGCCGCGGCAGCGACCACCTGGTCCAGCTGCTATCGGCGATCGACAACAGCGCTTGCCGCAAGGACACCATGGTTGTCGTCACCTATGACGAGTTCGGCGGTCAGTGGGACCACGTCGCGCCTCCCGGAATGGGTGCGACTTCCGGACCGCACGATTGGTGGGGTCCGGGCACCCGGATCCCTGCGCTCGTGATCGCGCCGCGGCTGCGCGGCAACTTCGTGGTCGACCACACCCAGTACGACACGACCTCGATCCTCGCGACGATCGAGCACCGCTATGGGCTCACGCGGTTGCGGAGCGATTCGCGCGATGGAGCTGTCAACGACCTGTCGAGCGTCTTCAACGCACACTCGCCGTTCGAAACGTAACCGTCGAAAAAGGCGAGGGCCCGCGCTCGGGCCCTCGCCACGCCTATTTCAGTCGTCGTCCTCGGCGTTCGAGACCGCAAACCAGACGAAGGTGCCCCGCGGCGAGGCGCCGACGAACACCTCGGGACTCTTGCACGGGTGCGGAAGATCCACCGTGGCGTTGATGGTCGAGCTGCCACCAGGCACAGTCGCCGGGAACCCGGCGGTCATCTTGTTGACCACCCCACCTGGGGTGAGGCAACTTACAACCGCTTCGAAGGTGCCGATGGGGTTCAATCCGGTCGGCGCCAGCACCAGGCCGGTCACGGTCACCGAGACGTGCCCTTTGCGATCCACCTCACCACTTCCGGACGCGATAGCCCAGGCCACACCGCCGCCCAGGATGTTCCGATCGTTGAGCTTGCCGACCAACGCATCGCCGGTGATCCCCGTCATCGAGTCGAACTCGATCAGCGTGCCACCCTCGTGCGCGGCGGCGCTCACCGTGCCGGAGCCGACCAGGCTGAGGGCACCGATCGCGGCCACCAGAAATCTTCGCCAATAAGCCATGGCTCTTGACCTCCCAGAACCCGACAGCTGCTACTGGCGTGGATACCCGGTGGGGTTACCTGGGTCATCCACCGGACGGCGGCCGAAGAGCGAGCTTTCGAGCGTGTAGAAGAGGGCGAACGCCCCGTACAGGGCGGCGCTGGCCGTTGGACTGACCAGCGCGACCAGCGTCGCTCCGAGGTAGATCGGCGGGCCGAACGCGTAGCTGCGCGAGATGCCCTCGACGACCTTCTCCTCCGCGTCGGGGCGCAGCAGCCGCCGCCCCGATGCGGCGTAGCGCCAGATCACATTGAAGAAGACGGCGGTCAGCGTCAGGGTGATTCCGTAAGCGAACGCCGCCGCCCTCGCTCCGTCCGTCTGGATGTTCGCCGCGAGGAGCCGTGTCGGAAACGGGATGAACGCGATGACCGCGAGGAACAGCACGCTAAGCGTCAGAAACGTCCGGTCGACGCGGCCGATCTGGTGCATCACCGTGTGGTGGTTGATCCAGATGATCCCGATGGTGAGGAAGCTGATTGCGTAGGCGGCGTACTGCGGCCAGATCGTCAGGAGCTCCTGGCCTAGCGGGTGGCCCTCGGTCACGGTCAGGTTCAGCGTGAGCAGGGTCGCCGCGATGGCAAAGATGCCGTCCGCAAACGCCTCGAGCCGGTTCTTGGGCACGGCGTCAATTCAAACGCAAGTTCCCCCCACAGGATTCGTTAAGACACCCAACAAGGAGGGTTGACCCTGAGTGTTCACGCCCATCCTCACGTTCCTGAGCGCGATGACGACGTCAAGGCCGTCCGATATTTCGACACCAACGAGGAGTAAGGCCTCCTCCTCCAACCTCCCCATCCCCATCCATGAGGCCACAGCTCCAACCGTCCCGGCGGGCCCCCTCCCTGATTTGCTCGCCGGGCTCCGGTTGGATGCACGCGCACTGATCGCCCTCGGTCGACGTTGACGGTCCAAGCACGGGTTTGTTACGGTGTCTCGGGCGTTCGCGGCCGGAAGGCCAGTACCAAACCGGGGGGGTAGGCGTGCGCATCTATCGCTACGTGACCCATGCCGTGGTGCTCCTGACAGCCGTGGTGATGTCGGGCTACAGCGCCATCGACCACATCCCCTCTTTCTCTCTCGGCCCCCGAACCGCTGCCGTCAACGCGGAAGCGGCCTACAGCGGAGGGCCGGCCGGCGACGTTTCGCTGGGCCGCGACGGCACGATCATCAAGCCGGTATCCATACCGACGTCGGCACTTCCCAACCGCCAGCCGATCGTCTACACCCTCATGCCAGGAGATAGTCTCGAAAGCGTCGCTGCAGCGTTCCGGGTTCGGCTGAGGGACATCACCTGGTCGAATCCAGGCCTACGCTTGCCGCTCAAGGCCGGAAAGACTCTTCGGCTGCCACCGGTTCCTGGCGTAGTGGTCGTCGCAAGGAACGGCGATTCGCCGGCGAGCCTGGCGGCCTCGTACGGCGTCGACTCCAGCACCATCATCGGCTTCAATCACATCAACGACCAGCAACTGACACCTGGCGCGACCCTGGTCATTCCGGTGGACCCGGCACTGGGCCCAAACCTGAGCACAGGTGTGCCGGCCGACCCGATCGCCGCCGGTCAGCTGCTGTGCCCTATTGCCGGATCGCACATCATCCAGGGCTTCGGTCCGACTTCTTTCGCGTTGGAGCCCTCATTCGGGGGCTATGCACACTTTCACACGGGTGTCGACCTCATAGCGGAATACGGCACTCCAATCGTTGCGGCGGCCGGCGGGAAGGTGACGGGTGTTGGCTTTAGCGGCGCCTTCGGTCTTCGGGTCGAGATCACGGACAGCTTCGGCCTGGTCGAGATCTACGCTCACATGCAGGAGGTCACCGTCGATGTTGGCAAGCCCGTCCAGCAGGGGCAGAAGATCGGCTTGGTCGGCAGCACAGGTCTTTCCATCGGCGCGCATCTGCACATGCAGCTGGAGGTGGGTGGCGTGCCGACCTCTCCGACCCCACTGGTTGGCTGTTAGCCGACCAGGCGGATCGTCCAGAAGTCTTGTGCGAGGCCCGGCTGGATGAAGTAGGCGTACGGCATCGTGAAGTAGCCCTTGATGCCCCACGCGGCGCCCCAAGAGTTGCGCACCAGAAACCACTGCTTGGTTTCGTCGTAGCCGACCGCCATCACGGCGTGACCTCCGACCGGCCGTTCGCCCCATCCCGGCATCGGCGCGTGCCCCGTCTTCTTGACCGCGTCGCTCTCGAAGCTCTGGTACACCGTGAAGCCGAAGATGAAGGGGTAGCCTGACGCGAGGCATCCCTTCATCTGGTTCAGGTCCTGGATAAGGCTCTGGTACGAGACCGCGCGGTCGAGCTTTGCGTCCGTGTAGCACGTGGCGGTCGGCTTCCTGGCGAACCTGGATACGACGTACGGCCACTCAGGCTCGGGGCATACGCCGTCGCTCGCCACCGACTTGATGCCGTCGCGGATCATCGCGCCGCTGTCGATCGGCACCGTGCCTTCGATGACGCGCTCGTTGTAGTAGATGAAGAGACGCGACGGCACGAAGTCGGACAGCTTCTGCTTCATGCGGTCGAACTCGACCGCGCCGGCGATCGCGTTGGCGGTGCAGCTGCCCAGGGCTCCCTGGTTGTAGACGGGCGGACACTTCCGGCGCAGGTCGGTCGAAGAGGGCAGCGCTTTCAGATACTGCGGCGGCGCGGAGTAGAGGTGGTCGCGCTGGTCTGGAACGTCAGGGATCCAGCCGTAGCGACGAATCTCTCGCGGTCGGGTCATGACATCGACCTCCTACAGATAGGGCCAGTTCGCGACGCTCGGTCCGTCGCCGACGTAAACCTGGACGCCTTTGGGAAAGCGATGCGCTTCGAGCGCGATCGCGGTCGCTCGCGCGTGTCCTTCGAGGATCACGAGATGTCCGTCGGGCCTGCGCAGGGTGATGATCTCAGGCACCCTCTTGTCCGAGTGGCAGAGGCCTGACGCCAGCGACAGCACGACCATGTTGGTCTGGTCCCCCGTGTAGACGTGGCCGACGTTGGTCGCGCCTTCGACGACCTTTCGCGTGGCGGGGGCGAGGATGGGCCACGCGGCTCCCTGCCTCGCATAAAGCAGCTCGCCGACCTCGTCGGTCGTGAGGCGTACGCGCCGCCACGAGATATCGCTGGCGAGACCCTGGAAGCTGCCCGCGCCCTGCCCGAACCCGTAGACGTTGGTGATGATCTGCCGGCGCAGGCCGTTCTGGTCGCGGTCGCGAAGGTCGGGCGACCGCGCGGCCTTCAGCGCGGCCGAAAGATTGGCCGGGTTGGGCGGGTTGCCGATCAGGTAAGCCTGGAAGTCGGGCGACTCGATCTCGGCCTGCAGCCAGGCCAGGATGACCTGATCTTCCGAAGCCGAACCGAGGTCATCCACGAAGCAACTTTAAAATGACCTGACCGATGCCTAAAGCCCATAAGTGGGTCTATCAGTTCACCGAGGGGTCGGCCAAGATGCGCGACCTGCTCGGCGGCAAGGGCGCGGGCGCGGCCGAGATGACCCGAGCGGGCATGCCCGTCCCCCCTGGGTTCACGATCACGACCGAGGCGTGCCGCGCCTACTACGCGAGCGGGGGCAAGTTCCCGAAGGGGTTGTGGGAGCAGGTCCTGGCGGGGTTGAAGGTGCTCGAGCGCAAGGCCGGCAAGAAACTTGGCGACCCGATAGATCCGCTGCTCGTCAGCGTCCGCTCGGGCGCGAAGTTCTCGATGCCCGGGATGATGGACACCGTCCTGAACCTCGGACTCAACGAGGACACGGCCAAAGGCCTCGCCCTCTTGACCAAGGACGAGCGCTTCGCCCTCGACGCGCGGCGCCGCTTCATCCAGATGTTCGGCAAGACGGTCAAGGGCATCGACGGCGAGAAGTTCGAGGACGCGCTGCAGGAGGCGAAAAAGAAGGCCGGCGTCAAGACCGACCCCGAGCTGAAGCCCGAGCACCTGGGCCCGCTTGTCGCCCGGTTCCTTGCCATATATAAGGAAGAGACGCGTCGCGACTTTCCGTCCGACCCGGTCGAGCAGCTGCGCGAGGCGATCGACGCGGTGTTCAAGTCATGGAACACCGACCGCGCCAAGACCTACCGCCGCATGGAGCGCATCCCGGACGACCTGGGCACCGCGGTCAACGTGCAGATGATGGTGTTCGGCAACATGGGCGAGACGTCAGGCACCGGCGTCGCGTTCACCCGCAACCCGATCACCGGCGCCAAGGAGCTGTACGGCGACTACCTGGCCAACGCGCAGGGCGAGGACGTGGTGGCCGGTGTGCGGGACACCGAGCCGATCAGCGCGCTGAAGCGCCACATGCCGAAGGTGTACGCGCAGTTCGAGCGCTACGCGCGGCAGCTCGAGAAGCACTACAAGGACGTGCAGGACCTCGAGTTCACGATCGAGCGCGGCAAGCTGTTCATGCTGCAGACCCGATCCGCGAAGCGCACCGGCGAGGCGGCGGTGAACATCGCGGTCGACATGGTCAAGGAGCGCCTCATCACCAGGAAGGAGGCGGTGGCTCGCGTCGAGCCGCGCCAGCTGGAGCAGCTGCTTTTCCCGCGCGTCGACCCAGCCGCCAAAGTGTCGCCGCTGGCTCGCGGCGTCCCGGCATCACCGGGCGCTGCTTCCGGAGGAGCCGTGTTCGACGCGGACACGGCCGTGGAGTGGGGCAAGCAGGGCAAGGCGGTGATCCTCGTCCGCGTCGAGACCAACCCGAACGACGTGCACGGCATGGTCGAGGCGAAGGGCATCCTCACCCAGACAGGTGGGACCGCTTCGCACGCCGCGCTTGTCGCGCGTGGCATGGGCCGACCATGCGTCGTGGGCGCGAGCGCGATCGACGTCGACGTGCGGCAGCGCAGGTTCTCGGCCAACGGCACCACCATCAAGGAAGGCGACCAGATCACGATCGACGGCACGACCGGCGACGTCTACGTCGGGAACGTGCCCACGATCGAGGCCCGCTCGCTGAACCAGCACCCGGCCGCGAGCGCAATCCTGCGCTGGGCCGACGAGATCCGCCGTCTCGAGGTGTGGGCGAACGCGGACTATCCGCGCGACGCTGCGAAGGCGCGGGAAAACGGCGCGCAGGGCGTGGGTCTGTGCCGCACGGAGCACATGTTCATGGAGCAGGACAGGCTGACCGAGGAGCGCGAGAAGCAGCTCGCCAAGCTCCTGCCCATCCAGCGTGGCGACTTCGAAGGGATCTTCAAGGAGATGGCGGGCCTGCCGGTGATCATCCGGCTCATCGACCCGCCGCTCCACGAGTTCCTGCCCAGCCTCGAGGAGCTGATCCGCGAGACGACGCATCTCAAGGACACCGGTGAAGACCCGACGCGATTGGCCGAGCGGGAGAAGGTCCTGGCTCGCGTCGAGGAGCTGCACGAGGCCAACCCGATGCTGGGCCTGCGCGGCGTGCGCCTGTCGATCCTCTACCCCGAGATCACTCGCATGCAGGTGCGCGCGATCATGGAGGCGGCCACCAACCTGCGCAAGCGCAAGGTCGACGCGCGGCCGGAAATCATGATCCCGCTCGCCGGCACGGTCGCCGAGCTGCGCACGGTGCACTCCGAGCTGAAGCCAGTCGCGGAAGCGGTCCAGAAGGAAGCCGGCGTTCGCGTTCCCTACAAGTTCGGCACCATGATCGAGATCCCGCGCGCCGCGTTGACCGCGGGCGAGATCGCGCAGGAGGCGGAGTTCTTCTCCTTCGGCACCAACGACCTGACGCAGACCACGTTCGGCTTCTCGCGCGACGACGCCGAGCGCGCGTTCATCGTCCGCTACCTGGAGCAGAAGATCCTGCCGCGCAACCCGTTCGAGACGATTGACGTGGCCGGGGTGGGCAGGCTGATGGAGATCGCGGTCAAGGAAGGGCGCAAGACGCGGCGCGGGCTCGAGGTGGGCATCTGCGGCGAGCATGGGGGAGACCCGGACTCGATCCACCTGTGCCACAAGCTGGGGCTGAACTACGTGTCGTGCAGCCCGTTCCGCGTCCCGGTGGCGCGACTGGCGGCGGCGCAGGCCGCGATCGGGGTCGGCACTGGCACCAAGTAGCGCCCTCCAGGACCGCATCACCGGCGAGGTGATCGGCCCAGGCGACCCGGATTATGAGCAGGCGCGACGTGTTTGGAATGCGATCGCGGACCGCCGTCCTGCATTGATCGTGCGTCCGTCGTCGGTCGACGACGTGATTGCCGCTATCCGCTTCGCGCGCGAGCAGCAGCTGGTCGTGGCCGTGCGCGGCGGCGGGCACAGCGTGGCGGGATTCTCGACGTGCGACGGCGGGATGGTCCTTGACATGTCCCGGATGCGTGAGGTGACGGTCGATCCTGTTCGCCGAACTGCGCGCGCTCAAGGCGGCGCGCACCTGTCGCAGCTGGACAAAGCTGCCCAGGCGCACGGGCTTGTGTGTCCGGTCGGGGTCATTGGGCACACGGGCGTCGCCGGTCTGACGCTGGGTGGAGGCATGGGCCGCCTGCAGCGCAAACACGGCCTGACCGTGGACAACCTTCTGGCGGTCGACCTCGTCACGGCCGAAGGCGAGAAGATCCGGGCGAGCGAGGAAGAGAATCCGGACCTGTTCTGGGGACTGCGCGGCGCCGGGGCGAATTTCGGCGTCGCCACGTCGTTCGAGTTCCGGCTGCATCCGCTCGAAGGCACGGTCTTCGTGGGCATGGTCGCGTTTCCGATCGACAGAAGCCTCGAGATCGCGCTGCGGGTGCGCGAGTTCGTCGGGACCCATGACGACGTCCATGTCGCCGTTTACTTCACTCGATCAGAAGAGCTGGGTGGTCAGCCGATCTTTGCCGTTGGTGCGATGCACACCGGGAGTGCCGATATCGCGGGTCGCGACCTCCGCGTGTTTCGCGAATCGAGCCCGTTGCTGGACACTTTTGCATCCCGGCGGTACCTCGATGTCCAAGTGATGAACGACGAAGCGTCGGGATGGGGCAAGCGTTTTTACACGAAGGCGGGCTTTTTCCCGGAGCTGACCGATGAGCTGGTCGATCGATGCGCCGGGCTGGTGGACACCATCCCGCCGGGCGCCGAGCTGTCGCTGTGGGCGCACGGCGGCGCCGTCGGGCGTGTCTCCGACGATGCGATGGCGTACACGGGGAGGACCGCCGCATTCAACATCGGGGCCGAGCTCGCCTGGGAGGACCCGGCCGACGACGAGGCCAGGATCGCGTGGGGACGTGCCGCCATCGGAGCGCTGAAGGCGTTCATGGGAACGGGAACCTACGTCAACGACGTCGTCGAGGCCGACACGAACGGGGCGCAGATCTATGGCAAGGCGAAGTACGAGCGGCTGGTCAGGTTGAAGCGGCAGTACGACCCGGACAACTTCTTCCGGCTGAACCAAAACATCAAGCCTTAAGCGGGGAGGTGAAGATCATCGCCGCCGCTGTTGGTCGAACATCTCGCGGATCTCGCGGACGCTCGTGGCGTCTTCGGGTTTCTTATCGGCTGTTCGTAACGAGACGATCCGCGGGAAGCGCAGCGCGAAACCCGACCGATCCGCACTCATGCCGGCCGTGTGACGCGGGCTGGGCGTGATCTCGTCGGCCAGCACCTCGGCCACGATCTCGGGCTTGAGCCACGCGTCGGGCACGAAGAGTGAGTTCACGCGAGCGGGCTTCTCCAGGACCTCGAGGCTGGTGAGCCGCTGATGGATGTCGCGCCAGCCCTGGTCGGAGAGTCCTGTGCCGAGCTTGCTGATGGTCACGAACTCGTCCTTGTCGCTGTCGTACACGCCGGCCAGCAGGGCGCCCGCGCCGAACTCTGCTCGCTTGCCTTTGCCCCGGTAGTAGCCCAGCAGCACGACGTCGATGGTGTCGTTCAGCTGGCCGCTCGTGTTCCGTTTCAGCTTCACCCAGTTGAAGTTGCGGGCGCCGGCCTGATAGGGCGAGTCGAGCCGCTTCGCCACGACTCCTTCCAGGCCGCGGCTGATGTTGTCGAGCAGCTCCCTGGTGAGCTCCTCCGCCGAATCGGTCTTGGTCAGCGGAGCCGTCACCAGCGTGTCCGACTTCTGGAGCAGCTCCTGTGCGATTGCGAAACGCCGCTCGTAAGGCAGCTGAGTCAGGTCGGTCCCGTCGCGGAACATCACGTCGAACACGAACGCCCGCAGGGGCACCTGTTCCGCAAACTCCTGGATACCCTCCTTGCGTCTTCGCGCGGTGGTTTCCTGGAAGGGGACGTACTCCTCCGACTCGGGGTTGTAGGCGATCGCCTCGCCGTCGAGGATGACGCTCCTCGCCTTTAGCTTGGAGGCGGCTGCGACCAGCTCCGGAAACGCGTCCGTCCACGACTCCAGGTTTCGCGAGAAGAGCTTCACCTGGTCCCCGTCCTTGTGGATCTGGACGCGAAGGCCGTCGTACTTCGGCTGCACACCGACGGTTCCGAGCTTCTTGATGACAGCCTCGGGGTTGGGCAATCGCTCGGCAAGTTGAGGGCGGAGCGGGTGGCCGGCCCTGACCTTCAGGGCGTCGAGGCCTGTCTCGCCACGTTCCCAGAGCGTGCGCGCGATGAGGCCGAGGTCGGAGGTGCGGTTGTAAGCAGCCTCCAGCACAGGTCGCAGAGATCGATCTCCTTTTTTGGCGAAAGACAGCGCGTCGAGCACGGTCGGGTCGCCGATCCCCAACCGCATCTTGCCGAGCGTGATTCGGACGAGGTGCTTGGCCGAGGTCGCGTCCAGGTCGGCAAGCAGGCTGGTGAAGCCGTCGAGCTTCTTCTGCTGGCTGCCCGCGCCTCCTGCCTTGGCGATCTCGTACAAGCGGGCATGGGCTTCGACCACGGTCGGTGATTTCCGCTTGGAGGCCGGCGCCAGGCGCTGCGCGGTGATGCCCAAATCTCCGGTCTGCTTGTTGAGCTTGACGACGTCCTCCTTCTTCGCGGCGTAGGCGGTCGAGATCGCGGCGAGGAGCAGGCCGGGGCCGAGGCCGATCTCGACCGGCTCGAAGAAAGGGGCGAGCCGGCCCTGGATGAGGTATGTGATCGGCCCGAGCTCGTCCTCCGAGCTGGCCCGATAAACGTCCGACAGGATGCGCACGAGCTCGTTGCGACTGCTCGTGGCCTCCATCCGGTCGAGATTCGCGGCGAGCTCAACGAACTTCACAGCTGATCGGTTTCGTGGCGATCGCGATCCACATCAGCCGGCCGGCGCCGAGCCAGGGCTCCGATGCCGGCCGCAGCCAACGCGAGGCTGGACGTGATTGCGAGGGCCGGGCGCTCCCGGAGCCAGAGTTGGATGCTCGATCGCCGGCTCTGACCAGAGAACGGACCGTCCGCGCCGCGGTCGCCAGGGAGTGCCTCGAACAGGTTGTCCGGGCGGCCCGGCTGTTCTGCCTCTTCGCGCTGCTGCGATTCGTAACCGGTGCGGGCCAGGTAGAGATCGATCAGGCCCGGAGCCACCTTCTGGCCGAAAATCGCCTGGAGAGCGCTTCCCGCCACCACCATCTCGCGCCCCGGGTGTTCAGCCGCATACAGGATCGCGTCGGCGATCATCTTCGGGCTGAAGATCGGCGGCACCGGCTGCGGCCTGCGCGGCATCCGGTTTCGCATGACCTCAAACTGCGGCGTGTTCACGGCAGGGAGCTGGACCATCGTCAGCCGGACCGAGCTGCCGTCATGGAGCAGCTCTGATCGCAACGAATCGGTGAACCCGCGGATCGCCGCCTTGCTGGCGCAGTAGGCGCTTTGGAGCGGAATCGAGCGGTAGGCGAGCGCAGAGCCGACCTGGACGATGGTGCCGCGATTGCGCGGGCGCATTCGGCTCAGCGCCGCGAGGGTGCCATGGACGGTACCGAGGTAATTCACCTCCATGACACGGCGGAACTCTTCCGGTTTCATCTCTGCGACAGGAGAGAGGACGGTGACCATGGCGTTGTTGATCCACACGTCGATCGGCCCGAACCGCGCCTCGGTGTCGGTCGCGAGGCGCTCGACCTTTTCGGAGTCGGCCACGTCACCTCTGACGACCATGGCCTCGGATCCTGCTGTTTGCGCCTCTCGCGCGGCCGCCTCGAGTCCTTCCAGCGAGCGAGCGATCAATCCGAGGCGGTAACCAGCTCGTGCAAATGCACGGGCTGAGGCTCGGCCGATGCCGCTTGAAGCGCCAGTGATGACGGCGACCTTGCCGGCCACGATTCCTGTTTCATTATCGGCAATGGATTGGCAGGGCTGGATCACATTCGGCTTCGTCGCGACAGCTGTGCTGACGGCGATCATGGTCGGCGCGCAGCTCGGCCGGCAGACCCGAATGGACCTGCCCACCATGCTCGGGACACTCGTCACATCCGACCTCGACCAGGCGCGTTTTCCGGGCATCCTGATCCACTTCGTCATCGGCCAGGTCTTCGCGCTTTTCTATGCCTCCGCTTTCGCGCTGATCGGGCGATCAGGATGGCTCCTCGGCGCACTTTTCGGTTTGGTTCACGGTGTGCTCGCGCTGACGGTCCTGATCCCAATGTTGCCGTGGATCCATCCGCGGATGGCGTCTGAGCGAACCGGAATGGAGTTCGCGGTGCTCGAGCCTCCAGCGCTGTTCGCGCAGAACTACGGACGGCGGACGGTCGCGGTCACGCTCCTGGCTCACGTGGCGTACGGAACGATTCTTGGTGGCTTGCTGAAGCCCTAGCCGCCTCGATCGACAGCGCGGCCGCCACCAGTGCCGCGTGGCTGAGCGCCTGTGGGTGGTTGCCGAGCATAGCTCCGCTCCCAGGGTCGACCTCCTCCGCGAGTAGGCCCAGCTCTCCGCCCAATTTGATCGCTTCGACCATCACCGCTTCAGCGTCATCGAGGCGACCGCATCGCGCCAGCGCATCGATGAGCCAGAACGTGCAAGCGATAAAGGCGCCGTCGTCCGGTGGCCCGCCGTTCGGCGCAAGGTGTCGGTACACCAAGGCCCCGCCGGCGCCGAGTCTCTGACGTACCGCGTCGATTGTCATCTTGATTCGTTCCGGCCGGCCATTCTCGAGCTCTGACATCGCGACCAGAAGGACCGAGGCATCGAGATTCTCAGAGCCGTACGCGGCTGTGTAGGTGTTCAGGATTGGATTCCATCCATGCGCATAGATATCCGCCCGCAGAGCCTCGCGCTCACGCTCCCAGGTGTTTGCTCGCGGGGCATCCTGATTTCGGCGCCTCGCGATCCTGGAGGCGCGGTCAAGGGCGACAAAAGCCATCAGCTTTGACGACACGTGGTGTCGCGGCTGGTCTCGATCCTCCCAGATGCCTGCGTCCGGTTTCCGCCAGGACGAGGCGACGAAATCAGCGAGCGAGCGAATCATCCGCCAGCTGGCTCGGTCAAGGTCAGAGCCGTGGCTATCAAGGTGCCAGGCCGTCTCCACGACCCAGCCGTACACATCCAGCTGGTGCTGTTCAGCTGCCGCGTTCGCAGCCCTGACAGGCAAACTCCCGTGGTAGCCAGACACGCCTTTGATCTCGCGCTCGCGGTGACCGGGCGTGCCGTCGAGCGTGTAGAGGACGTGCATTTTGGGCACGGTGAGGCGGCTTGCGATCTCCAACCAGCGCAGAAATGCCTGTGCCTCCTGCGTGCGTCCCGCGGCCATGAAGGCGCCGGATCCGATGCCCGCGTCGCGAGGCCACGCGTAGCGGTAGTCCCAGTTGAGCTCGCCGCCCAGCCTCTCCGGCAGGGAGGTCGTCGGCGCCGCCACCGGAGCGCCCGAGGGCGAATAGGTGAGCAGGCGCAGCGTGATCAGGCTCCGGACCACGGCCGGCCGGAAGGGACCGGTGTATTTGATCTCGGCCGCCCACCACCGCCAGTCGCGATCCGTCTCCTCCATGAGCATGAGCGCCTCTTGGCGCGGAATGAAAACGGCCGGCGTCCGATCGGCCAGCGAGGCGATGAGCGTGAGTGACTGCCCCTGTCCCAATCTCGTCGACACCCACTTCCCCGGTTCCAGGGCCTCGACTCCGAAGTATTGAAGAAGCAACGCGAGCGCTCCCCACTCACAGATGACCCCGTTTCCACGCCGGTTCCACCGAGGCGGCCTGCCCGGCAGTCCAAGGCGTGGATCGAAACGGACCTGGGCGACCACCTCGCCTGCGGTGCACTCGAGATGTCGAACGAGAGCCATCTGGGGGAGAAACCCCTTGACGTTCACTGGCATCGCTTCGGTCACCGTCGCCGTCCCGGCCGATCCGCGCCATCGGGTTTCCAGGACGGCAGACTCTGAGCGATACGCACGCATCTCCACGGAGCCATCGACGGATAGCTCGAAGTGACCGCCGTGCTCCTGGTCGATGAGTCGTCCAAAGACAGGATCGGCATCGAAGCGAGGCAGACAGAGCCAGTCCACGGAACCGCTGCGCGAGATCAGAGCGGCGGTGCGGGTGTCGCCGACGAGGGCGTATTCCGCGATCGGCGCTTGGTGCGGTTCATTGCGCTTGCTCAATGACTACGCCTGGGTATCAACCGGCAGATCTTCCGGCTTTTGGTGGGTTGGCAAGGACTCCGCTCAAGGTGTCAAATCTAGGCGAGTGATCGTCAACGTTTGTCCAGCGGCTGTGACGCCGGCCTCTCCCGAGAGGATCTGGACAGTCCTGACTACTCCCGAGCGATTTGGTGAGTGGATGGGCGCTTCCTTTGTTGCCGCGGAACCGCCGGGACCGGTCTCGCCCGGCCAGGTGATCGACCTGGGGGGGCGGGCGCTGGGCCGGCAATGGACGTTCCGGATGGACGTCCGCGGCCTCGATCCGCAGCACCGCTGGTTCGACCTGGTCGTTCATTTTCCGTTTGGCATCGACAACCACGAGCGGGTGACGCTGACCGAGACCAAGGAAGGCGGCACCCTGGTCAGGTTCAATTGAGACTTCCACCTCCCGCCCGGGTGGCGGGGCCAGATGGTGCAGCTGGTTCTTGGACGAGAGCTGCGGAACGGACCTGAGGAGGGACTCCGAAACCTGATTCGGGCCGCCGAATCTTCGGGCTAGGACTTCGCTTTCAGCTCCTGCATCGCCTTGGCCAGGTTGCGCTCGCGGGTGTCGGCGGTCTTGCCGTTCGCGATAGGCGCGACCAGTCGGTACTTGCCGCTGTAAGACAGGCTGTCGAAGTACTTCTTGGCCTTCGGATCTTTGGCGAGCGCCTTCTTGAGCTCCGGAGGAATCTCGACGTCCCGCTTTTCGGCGTCAAGCTCGACGTCGACGTCGATCGTGTCGCCGGCCGCCACGCCGGTTGCCTTGCGCACCTCGTCACTGATGCCGAGCATGAAGGTCCCACCCATCGGAGCGATGGCGCTCCGATAGGTGTACTTGTTGATCGTCACTTTGACGAGCGGACGCTTGGTGGAGCCGAGACCCTCCACCACTTTGGCGGGGACCTCGACTCCAGTTGCTGTCTTGCCCGCGAGCAGGACCTTGGCGCGAAAACGCGTCACCGGGCGGCGGCCTTCTTCGGACCGAGCTGGTGCGAGGTCGGGGAGAGCTGGACGACGCGGATGTGGTTGCCGAACGGATCTCGGATTCCGAAGTCGGTGCCGTAGTCGCGCTCGGTGATGTCGTCCGCGATGTCCACTCCCTTCGCTTTGAGAGTCTCGTAGGTCTTCTTGGCGTCGCTGGTTGTGAAGCCGGCCGCAAATCCGCTTGCGCCCTTGCTGATCAGCTCCCGGACCTGGGAGGCGGTCTTCTCGTCCATCGACGGCGGACCTGGAAGCTCCAGCAGGATGTCGTGCGAGGGGTCGCCCGGCGCCCTCACGGTGAGCCAGCGCATCATGCCGAGGTCCATGTCGGCGCTGACCTCGAGGCCCAGCTTGCCAACGTAGAAGTCGAGCGCTTTGTCCTGGTCGAAGACGAAAACGTGCGAGATGTTGATCGTGTTGAGCATCGGCTATCTCCTTTCTTTGGCGGTGAGGTTGAGATCGATGCTATTGGCCGTTCCTGCGGGGTGCTTCTCCAAAACTGCTAGGTCTCATATAGGCCATGGTGAAGCAGGTCGGGGCGATCATGATCTCGGTCCGCTCCCGATAGTCGGTCGGGTTCAGGCCGACGATGTCGCGGAAGGTCCGGCTGAAGGTGCCCAGGCTGGTGAACCCAACGTTCAAGCAGATGTCGGTGATCTGGCGGTCGGTCTCGCGGAGCATGAACATCGCCCGCTCGACTCTTCGCCGCTGCAGGTAGCGGTGAGGGGTTTCGCCAAAGGTGGCCTTGAAGGTGCGGATGTAGTGCGCTTCAGAAACGCTCGCCACGCCGGCCAGTGCCCGGACGTCGAGAGGGTAAGCGTAGGTGCGGTCGATGGCGTCGCGGGAACGCAGCATTCGCCTATTGAGCTCCTCAACAGCCCGCGTCACCAGACGATTTTCCCCTAAGCGGCCCACCTCATACCGGGGCCGCGAACCCGTCTCGGGACGATGCGATCGGGAGGGATGAACTTCACGCCATTGGCCACTCTGACCACCTGCCATCCGCCTTCATGCACCAGGCGGTGGTGGAAGTAGCAGAGGGGGAGCAGGTCTGACAGGTTGGTCTTGCCGCCATGCGCCCAGAATTCGACGTGGTGTGGGCTGGTCCAGTTGATGGGCCGGTCGCATCCCGGCGCCGCGCAGCAGCGGTGCCGAGCCTTGAGGCCTCGCCACTGCGCCGGCGAGACCACACGCGTCGCCCGGCCGACGTCAACCACCTGCGAGTCGGCTTTGAGGACACGGGCCAGGGTTCCATCACAGGCCAGGCGTTGCACGGTCTTGCTCGAGATCGGCAATCCGTCCTGCAGCTCAGAAGCTGGCGCGCCGAGCTCACGCTTCAAACCTTCGACCGTGGTGTGGACGGTGATGTGAGGCCGCACGCCGTTGCTCCGGGGCAGCGTGCCCTGGTTCATGGCTTGGTGGGCAACCTCGACTAGGGCGTCCGCGCGGCGCTGCTTGGGCGTCCGCTCATCGCCGGTGCCGATGCGCTTGGCCAGCGACTCGATCGCCGCCTTGAGCGCCGACCCGCCCTCGCGGTCGAGCACGCCTGAGATGTGGAACATGCCGCTCGACTCGCTGATGCTGAGGAATCGCTTCTCGTAGTCCTCTTCGATCCCGTGATCGAAGCTGTCGGGGTCGAGCATGTAGCGGACGTGGTCGGCCAGCCAGTGCAGGTTCTTGACCGTGCTCTGCTTGGCGTGGCCGATCCACTGCTCCTCAGAGCAGAGCTCGCGCAGGTCCTCGCGCAGCAAGTCTCGGAAATGGCAGATGACCGAGGTCGCCTGGTAGCCGATCTCACCTGAGCTCAAGGCTTCGGCTACAAGAGGCATCGCGTCGAGATGCTTGCCGACGCACAGCCGGTCGGAGGCGGCATTGGGTGTCAGGCCACAGGTCTGAGCCACCCAGGAGCAAGGAGTCTGCCCGGTGAGCAGGTTTGCGCCGCGCTTCCGGGCCTGGTTCAGAACCGTGCAGAGGGTGCCCTGCAGGCTGTCGACCAGGCCGGAAAGCTCCTTGGGATCGACGAAGTCGAGATCTGCACTGGACTGGAAATCGCGAACCGCAACCTTCAGTCTCTCGAGTTCATCCAGCACTTCGAAAAGTGTACCAAACAAATGCACTAAATGCAAGTGGTAATTGTCACCAATTCATTCAGTCGGGCCGCCAGACTCCGCTCCAACGCCCTCCTCACCGTTTTTCCGCTTGACATCGCCGCCGCAATTTGATTGAATAACCAAACAATGTTGACTGATCGTTCAACCAACACCCGGGGCAAGATCCTCCAGGCCGCCTTCACCGTCCTGTCCCGCCAGGGTTACGAGAACGCCTCCATCAAGGAGATCGCCGAGGAGGCGGGCGTGGCGCAGGGCCTCGTCCACTATCACTTCAAGTCCAAGCAGCAGCTCGTCCTGGCGGTGCTTGCCGAGGTGTGTCGGGAGATGAAGTACGGCGACGAGCAGGGTGCCGCCGGCGCCCAGGCCGCTTACGAGAAG
>Ga0209473_1000763_pt1 | contig 18627 bp, 15 predicted proteins | sample GraSoiAngelo_133_FD_185890 | JGI IMG/M metagenome (GOLD analysis project Ga0209473, IMG submission 185890) | Grasslands soil microbial communities from the Angelo Coastal Reserve, California, USA - 14_0929_05_20cm (SPAdes) (version 2) | ecosystem: Environmental > Terrestrial > Soil > Grasslands ...
TTCGGGCGAAGGCGGATGCGGGGAGCCTCTGTCGTCGTCTTCAAAGGGCTATGATGGATGATGCGCCGTGCCTCGCCCCTCACCCGAATTCCCGCTGCGCGCGAATTCGACCTCTCCCCGTAAAGAACGGGGCGAGGTAAGCAAGCGGCCACTCGCGACAACCCGCGAGCAATCCTCGGCTACTCCGCTGCCTTCGCGAACCGGTCATCGAGCGCATAGCCGGCGCCGCGCACGGTGCGGATCGGATCCTGCTCACGGCCCGGGTTGAGCAGTTTGCGCAACCGCCCGATATGCACATCCACCGTCCGCTCGTCGATATAGATGTCGCGGCCCCAGACACTGTCGAGCAATTGCGCCCGGGAAAACACCCGGCCCGGATGTTCGAGGAAGAACTCCAGCAGCCGATATTCGGTCGGGCCGAGATCGATCGGCCGGCCGGAGCGGGCGACGCGACGCTTCTCGCGATCGAGCTCGATGTCGCCATAGGCAAGCACGGTCGCGAGCCGCTCGGGGCTCGCGCGACGCAACAGACCCTTCACCCGCGCCAGCAATTCCGGAACCGAGAACGGCTTGACGATGTAGTCGTCGGCGCCGGTCGCAAGACCCCTGACGCGCTCGCTTTCCTCGCCGCGCGCGGTCAGCATGATGATCGGCAGTTGCTTGGTCTCCGGCCGCGCCCTCAAGCGGCGGCACAATTCGATGCCCGACAGGCCGGGCAGCATCCAGTCCAGCACGATCAGGTCGGGAATGCGTTCCTTCAACCGGGTGTCGGCGTCATCGCCGCGCGTGACCGTTTCAACATCGTAGCCTTCGGCGTCGAGATTGTAACGCAGCAGGGTCGTCAACGCTTCCTCGTCTTCAACCACCAGAATGCGTGCGCTCATGGCGTCGTATTCTCCATTTGCCTCTGCATGCCCTGATCCGAAAAACCGGTACCCAGCCCGCTATCCGGATAAGGCTCTTTCGGGATCATGCTCTAGTTACCGGGGACCGTCGTTGCGAATGTCGTCATGTCGCCCTTCGGGCGCTTGTCGAGAATCTGCTGGCCTTCGATCATGTAGAATACGGTTTCGGCGATATTGGTGGAATGGTCGCCGATCCGTTCGATGTTCTTGGCGCAGAACATCAGGTGAATGCAGAACGAGATGTTGCGCGGATCTTCCATCATGTAGGTCAGGAGTTCGCGGAACAGCGAGGTGCAGATGGCGTCGACCTCCTCGTCCGCCTTCCACACGTTCATCGCCGCCGGCAGGTCGTGGGCCGCATAGGCGTCGAGCACCGATTTGACCTGCGACTGCACGAGATCAGTCATGTGCTCGAGCCCGCGGATCAGCTTCAAGGGGTGGAAATCGCTTTCCAGCGCGGCGACCCGCTTGCCCATGTTCTTGGCGAGATCGCCCATCCGCTCGAGGTCGGTGGCAACGCGCATCGCGCCGACGATCTCGCGCAGGTCGATCGCCATCGGCTGGCGCCGCGCGATGGTCAAGACCGCGCGCTCCTCGATCAAGCGCTGCAGGTTGTCGATCTCGGCGTCGGCTGCAACCACGCGTTGGCCGAGCGGGATGTCACGGCGGACCAGCGCATCGACGGAATCGGTGATCATGCGCTCGACGAGACCGCCCATTTCGGCGACCAGCCGGGTCAAATCCTGCAGATCGCTGTCGAACGCCTTGGCAGTGTGCTCAGAAGTCATCGTCTCTCTCCTCAACCAAAGCGGCCGGTGATGTAGTCTTGGGTGCGGCGATCCGTCGGCGAGGTGAATATCTTGCTGGTGTCGTCGAATTCGATCAGCTCGCCGAGGTACATGAACGCGGTCTTGTCCGAGACGCGCGCGGCCTGCTGCATGTTGTGGGTAACGATGACAATCGTATAGTCTTCCTTCAATTCGTCGATCAGCTCCTCGATCTTGGCCGTTGAAATGGGATCGAGTGCCGAACAGGGCTCGTCGAACAGGATCACCTCGGGCCGCACCGCCACGGTGCGGGCAATGCAGAGCCGCTGTTGCTGACCGCCGGAGAGGCTGAGACCGTTGGCGTTGAGCTTATCCTTGACCTCGTTCCACAGGGCCCCTCGTGTCAGGGCCTGTTCGACGCGGTCGTCTATCACGCTTTTCGGCAACTTTTCGTAGAGGCGGATGCCGAACGCGATGTTCTCATAGATCGTCATCGGGAACGGCGTCGGCTTTTGGAACACCATACCGATCCGTGCCCGAAGCAAGTTGAGGTCCAGGCCTGGTTCGAGAATGTTTTTGCCGTCAAAGAGAACCTGACCCTCGGCGCGCTGGCCGGGGTACAAATCGTACATCCGGTTAAGAACGCGAAGCAGCGTCGACTTCCCGCAGCCGGAAGGGCCGATGAAGGCGGTAGCTTTGTTCGCGTACAGGGGAAGACTTACGCCTTTCAGCGCCTTGGTTTCCCCGTAATAGAAGTTGAGGTTTCGGATGGCGATCTTGTCCTTCACCGCCGATCCGTTCGCCGAATGCGACTTGACTACAGGAGTTGCTGTCGCGGTTGCTACGTTCATGACGGTTTCCTTGTTGCTGTCAGCGCGCGGGCCATGATGCTCATTGCAAGGACCGCAAGCGTGATAATAAGCGCTCCCGTCCAGGCCAGGTCCTGCCAATCTTTGTAGGGGCTGAGCGCGAATTGAAAGATGACAGCCGGCAAACTCGACATTGGCGCGTTGAGATCTGTACTGAAAAACTGGTTATTGAGCGCCGTAAAGAGAAGCGGCGCCGTTTCGCCGCTGATGCGTGCTACGGCAAGCAGAAGACCCGTGATGATGCCAGCCTTCGCCGCACGATAGGCGATTTGGCGGATCATCAAAGATCTGGGCAAGCCAATGGAGGCCGCCGCCTCGCGCAAAGTGTCGGGCACAAGCGTCAACATATCTTCGGTCGTGCGCACCATGACGGGAATCACCAGAACGCCCAGCACCACAGCTCCAGCGACCCCCGAGAAGTGCCCCATCGGACGAACCATCACTTCATAGATGAACAGGCCGACGACAATTGAAGGCGCGCTCAACAAAATATCGTTGATGAAGCGAACGATCTTCGTCAGGTGACCGTGTCGGCCATATTCGGCCATATAAGTTCCTGCAAGAACTCCGATCGGCGCGCCTATCAGCAGCGCAAGCCCCGTCATGATCAGGCTGCCGACAATAGCATTAAGCAACCCGCCAACGGCTCCGGGTGGAGGCGTCATTTCGGTAAAAACCCGAAGCGACACTCCGCCGAATCCCTGCCAAAACAGGACCCCGAGGATCAACGCCAGCCATGAGAGTCCGACGAATGTAGCGCCATAAGAAGCGGCTCCTGCGAGCACATTGCGCCGCTTCCGCCGCGCGTAAAGTGACGCGTCCATCAGCCGACCCTCCGTTCGATACGAAGCAGCAAGTACCGGGCGATCGCGAGAACGATGAATGTAATGACGAACAGAATGAGACCAAGTGCGATCAGGGAGGACGTGTATAGATCGCCCACGGCTTCGGTGAATTCATTCGCAATCGTCGCCGATATGGTCGTACCCGGGGCCAGCAGCGAAGTCGTAATCTTGTGTGCGTTACCGATCACAAAAGTGACCGCCATCGTTTCGCCAAGCGCGCGCCCGAGGGCCAACATCACGCCGCCGATGACACCGATGCGCGTGTACGGCAGCACGACGTAACGCCAGACTTCCCACTGGGTCCACCCGAGCCCATAAGCCGCCTCCTTAAGCACCGGCGGAACCGCATCGAAGACGTCGCGCGAGATTGAGGTGATGAACGGCAACACCATGATTGCCAGAATGAGGCTCGCCGTCAGAATGCCGATGCCGAAAGGAGGACCGGCAAACAGCGTCGACAGCACCGGTATATTCTCAAAGGCTGCAATGATCGGCGGCTGCACGTGCGTTTGTAGAAAGGGGGCAAATACGAACAACCCCCAGATTCCGTAGATAATGCTTGGAATACCGGCCAATAGTTCGATGGCAATACCGATAGGTCGGCGCAGCCACATCGGACAAAGCTCGGTCAAGAACATCGCAATCATGAGCCCAAACGGCACCGCGATCAGCATGGCAATGAAAGAGGTAATGATGGTTCCATAGATCGGCGCTAGCGCGCCGAATTTCTCGGTCACCGGATTCCAGCTTTGTGCGGTAAGGAAGCCGAAGCCGAATTCCTGGAGCGCCGGCATCGCGCCGATAAACAGCGAAACGATCACGCCGCCGAGGACCACCAGAACGAATAGCGCCGAAGCCTTTGTAATCTGATGGAAGACGATATCGCCGATCCGGAGTTTGTTGAGGACCCTGGCCCGCTCCGTCACGACGTCTTGCGCGCTCACGTCGGTCTCCTGCCAAGCCACGTCTGCCACGATCCCACCTCCCGGCGCATTCACTAGAAACCAGACGTTCGAAAATTCGCCTTCAGAAGGCGAGCGCGGGGAGCGAACCGCTTCCCGCGCTCGTGCACATCAGTTTGATGCGGTAAACAGCGCCTTGCCAGTGCCGTCCTTGATTTCCGACGCCCACATCTTCTGGATCGAAGTCACGACCTTGTCCGGCATCGGAACGTAGTCGAGCTCCTCGGCCATCTTGTCGCCCTTCTTGTAGGCCCAGGCGAAGAACTTCAGCGCTTCGGTAGCTGCCGCCGGATCCTGCGGCTGCGTGTGGATCAGGATGAAGGTGGCGCCAGCGATCGGCCAAGACGTGGCTCCCGGCTGGTCGGTCAGGATGACGTAATAGTGGTCAGCCTTTTCCCAATCGGCGTTGGCAGCAGCCGCTTGGAAAGCTTCAGCGCTCGGAGCGACGGATTTACCGTCCTTATTGATCATGTTGACTGCGGTCATCTTGTTCTGCTTGGCGTAGGCATATTCCACGTAGCCAATCGCACCCTTGGTGTTCGCCACGTTGTTGGCGACGCCTTCGTTGCCCTTGGCGCCGATGCCGGCCGGCCATTCGACCGACGTATTCGCGCCGACCTTCGATTTCCAGTCTGCGTTCACCTTAGAAAGGTAATCGGTCCAGATGAAGGTCGTGCCCGATCCGTCGGAGCGGTGTACCACGACGATCGCTTGCTTCGGCAGCTTCGCCGATGGATTGAGTTTGGCAATCGCCGGATCATCCCACGACTTGATGTCGCCCAGGAAAATCTTGGCCAGGGTGTCGCCGTCAAGCTTGAGATCGCCCGACTTCACGCCATCGAGGTTGACGACCGGCACGTCTCCGCCAACGACGGTCGGAAACTGAACAAGTCCTGATTTGGTCAACTCTTCCGGTTTCAACGGCATGTCGGACGCGCCGAACGTGACGGTCTTGGACTGGATTTGCTTGATCCCGCCGCCAGAACCGATCGACTGATAGTTCATGCCGTTGCCGGTCTCTTTCTTATAGGAGTCGGCCCATTTGGCGTAGATCGGGTACGGGAACGTTGCGCCCGCGCCGGAAATATCCAAGGCGCGAACGGGTACTGTCGATGCGGCCACAAGGCCGGCAGCAACAAGGGTCTTGAGGAAATTCACTGGTTTTCTCCATTGTGAGAGCGGGGCGCTCGATCGCTTGGGATCGCGCTCCGGCCGCCTCTATAGAGGCCCGGCGTGCACGTATTATTGCGGTTACATGACAGTCATGTGACACCGGCCGGACGGGTTAATTAAGTGGGCGTTAACGATTCTGAACCCGAAATGCCTGCCCATTCAGGCATTTCGGACCATCTGGCGAAACTAGGGCAGGCCGGTTCTTCGAGAGGATTCAGTGCATATGCCGGAAAGAGATGACCCGGGTTCCGTCGTTTGGACAATCCGACGCGGCATCGGCCAAATCACCTGAACTTGCGACGCCCATGCTCGCAACAGCAATCAGTGTCGTAATTTTCTTCATGTCTCGCGCCCCCAGCCCGCGTCGAAGGCGGAATAAGACAGCGACATGCGAACAGTGTGTGTCAGTACAGTGTGTGTCAGTAGTGTCAACGTTTCATCATGACAAAGACATGAAAGAGCGAACGCTCGGCATTTTATTATGGAAATGAACTACGCGCTGCCTTAGTCATTACGTCGATGCATCTCGAAATAACGAGTAGCCGCGGACGACCGGCCAAACCATGGATTGGACGACAAACCTCATCATACAGATCGTTGCAGGATTCGTCGGGGCTCACTGCAACGGTCTTGCATGAGCATCGGTTCGGCTGGTTAGCACAGAGCCTGGTTGGATTGATCGCGGGTGCCCCGAGCGGGTATTTTCTTCAGGCGATCGTGCTTACGATTGTCAACGGCGGTGGCGTGAATGAGCCAACAGTCGCCGAAGCCGCCGTTATCGAGGTCTTGACAGGTGCGGTCATGGGCGCGATCGCGACCGCTGCCGTCGGATTTCTGGTCAAAGAAGCCTCGACGAAAACTTGAGCGCGAGGCGCGAGCCAGCTCGATATTTTCCAACGAGTCTTGGAATGTTTGCCGTCTCTCCAGCGCGTGCTAGTGAGTGAAACAGATTTGCCCCTCGTCCCTTGGCCAGAAATCATGCGTCGTATCGCAATTGCATCTGCGCTGTGTTTGCATTTGTTTCATTCGGTGCGGCGCTCGCGCAGTCGCCTTCCCGAGCACCTAAGTCTCCCGGGGAGATCGCCGCCGTCAGTCGGCTGCTCGCAGAGAAACAAGAGAACTGCCGCCTGGAGGCGAAGCGGCAGAAATTGACCTTTCTAAAGCGCCGGAGCTTCATTCGCGCGTGCAAGAAAAAGAAGCCCTAGCTACGCAAATCGCTGCGGCTATATAGCCCCCTGCGCTGATAACTGCGTCGCGTCACCTTGCGGCATCCGTAGATCTACTGCTCAAATTCAGCGCGCCAGCCCTCCTCGCACATCCACCGCTCGATTCCCTGCCGCCGGTTGGCGCAAACGTCAGCTCCAAGCGCAAACATCGGGAAATCTTAAGAATTGAAAACTACGATGCTGCAAATTTCCGTGATCGGTTAAGCAAAGGTTCTTTCCATGGCCTCGGCCCTTCGGTCTCTCAAAATTCAGGCAGGCATCGCCGTTGCGGTGGCGTTTTGTGCGGGAGTGGCAGCCGCGGGGGCGCTCTCCTACGATGCCATGAGCAGGACGCTTGACCAAGCGCACCGTAATGCGCTGGGCGCCGCGGCAAAGGACGGACTTTCAACGCTTGCTGCCGTGCGCAACCGGATGAAAGTGTACTCCGACGTGATGTCCCGGCATCCGGAGATGGTCGCTGCCGTTGACAAGCGCGATCCCGGACAGCTCGAAGCGGTGACGGTGCGGGAATTCAAGGCCATGCACGCGCTTGATCCATCGCTGGCCTCGCTTGAGGTGACCGATTCCAAGGGCATTATTCTGCAACGCGGCCACAACCCGGCGAAACGCGGCGACGACAAGTCTGCCCAGCCGCAAGTGCGCTCGGCGCTTGCGGGCAAGGCCGCGGGCGGCTTGACCGTGTCGCCGACCAGCGGCGAAGCCGCCGAGGACAGCGTCATGCCCATTCGGCAGGGTGACAGCGTGATCGGCACGATCAAACTCGGATCGTATTTCAATGAAGCGACCGCGAGCGAGCTCAAGCAGCGAACCGGGCTCGATATCGTATTCGTGACAAAGGGAAAGATTGCGGCCTCCACCTTCGGCAAGGATGTCCCGGTAGCGCTTCCACCCCAAGCCATTCAGTCGTCGATTGCAGGCGCACCCGTGGTCGCCGATCTGACGTTGGCCGACATGCCCTACTCGGCTCAGATGGTCACCCTCGCAAGCGACGTCGGCGACGGGATGACGATCGCCTTCGTTTCAAGTCGCAAGGATGTGGAGGCGGCAAAGCAAGCGTTCGCCTGGTCGCTCACGCTGAAGTCCCTTGTTGCTCTCGTGATCATCTTGCCCGTTGCATTCCTTCTCGCTCATCTGGCGACGCTGCAGCTACTCAAACTTGCCAGCGCCATGCGGGAACTGGCCGCGGGCCGCTTCGACGTCATCTTGCCCGGAATAGCCCGCAACGATGAAATAGGTGACATCGCGAGGGCCGTCGAGAATTTCAAAACGGTCGCCGTTGAAAAGGCGGCTGCCGAACAGCAGGAAAGGCGCGAAGCTGACCTGCGTAGGCAAGCGGAGCAACGGCAAAATACGAAGAAACTCGCCGACGAATTCGAGACCGCCATCGGATCGATTGTCGGTGCGGTCTCAACGAATGCTGGTCTGCTTGAGTCGGCAGCGGGAATGCTGACAAAGACAGCCGAGAAAACCCAGCAGCTTTCGACAATGGTTGCTTCCTCTTCCGAAGAAGCCTCGGCCAACGTTCGCTCAGTGGCAGGCTCGACAGAAAAGCTGATATCGTCGGTCGGCATGGTCGCCGAACAGGTGCGTCGATCAAGCAAGATCGCGAACGAGGCAGTCGCGCAGGTCCAAAAGGCCGACGCGCGTATCACGGACCTGACGGCTGCCGCCACGCGCATCGGCGACGTCGTGCAGTTGATTTCATCGGTCGCGGAGCAAACCAATCTGCTGGCTCTCAATGCAACGATCGAGGCTGCGCGCGCGGGCGAGGCTGGTAGAGGCTTTGCGGTTGTCGCCCAGGAAGTAAAGGCGCTCGCATCCCAAACAGCCAAGGCGACTGAGGAGATCGGGGCGCAGGTTGCAGGTATGCAGACATCGACCTCCGAGACGGTGAACGCGATCAGAGAGATCAACGCCACGATTGGCAGCGTATCCGAAATCGCATCGAGCATTGCTTCTGCGGTCGAGACGCAGGCTGTGATGACGCGCGAGATAGCGAGCAATGTCGGGCAGGCAGCCACCGGGACTGCCGAGGTTGCCGCGAACATCGCCAATGTCAGCCAAGGATCCGTCGAAACGGGCTCGGCGTCGACGCAGGTCTTGCAATCGGCACGATCGCTGTCCAACGAGAGCGCTCATTTGAAAGCGGCTGTCGAGAAGTTTCTCGTCACCGTGCGTGCTGCGTAACGCCAAGCGTCGAGCGAGCGCGGCATAAGGGCAAGATCATCCCTTAATGCATAGTCCCGCCTGGCAAGAGCTTGGCCGGAACGGGAAACGTTGAGTATCGGACGCTCCGCTGCACTGGGTGCATCCACCAAATGCAGGTGAGCACTGAACTGCTACAATCCGACGTGCGGGGACGGACAGAAGGTGAGTTGCGGCCGCGCATCAATTGTGTTCTTGGTCATATTGAGGTCTGGCCGCACCTCGGCGCAGCGCTTGCCGGAAGTAAAGTCCATGGTCGTCATATTTCGCCCCGGTGAAAAAGGATCAATATCATTCGCGCGGAGTTGCTGCGTGCCGCAAACCCGCGATATCGTGGATGTGCGTGACAGGCCGGATGCATCGGCATGCCCGAAGGGACAACCAACATAGCAGGAATTGAAATACCATCCACCGATCCAATTTTTCTGGCGGTGGTCGGCGTTCACATCCTGCTAGGGCTCGTCTGCACGATCACCGCCCCAATCGCCATGCTGAGTCAGAAGCGTGCCGGTCGCCATCCGCGTTTCGGCACATGTCCCCATTCCCGCGATGTGCAGTCTGGCCCAATTGCGCCAGCGAACCTATTGGCTGTTGCCTCTCACCGTCGGTATTCCTTTAATCGTTCGCGCTCTCTTGTGGCATCCGCTGGTGCCGCGTTGAAGCACACTCGACCGAGGCCCAGCTTTCCCCACGGTAAGCTGGGCTTTTTCCTTGGGAACGGGCATGGGTTGCGAGGCATAGACTCCTTGCTTCCGGCTAACCTGATGGTGCGGCCGGAAGAAAACCTCCACGGTTGGCGGCCCCAGTTCTCTCCGCAAACTGGGGTCGTTTTTGGTCCGCATCGCTTTCACGGCAAGTCGAAGGCGTACCGCTTCACCTTGACGATGCCCGCATGCGTCCGGGTCTCCGCGATCGGCTTGGTCGACTCTGCGGGAGGTCGGTGTTGGCTCCCCACCGCTGGTCTTTCAAGATTTCAATTTTAAGTTCAAGATAGCTGGCATTGACGGGCGCTTCCGTCCGCCGCCTCGTGAGAAACCGACGGCGCAGTTTTCGACCGCGGCTGCGCAGTTCGCGCGACGGACCATCACCTACCGCATCGCCCATGAACGCCATGATCTCGGCCCGAACCTGCATGACGGCACGGGCACGGTCCGTTCCGGACACATGGGTTACCCCTCTCTCAAGAAGGGCGGCACTCAACTAAAGAACACCGCCAGCAAGAACAGCGGATAGGCCAGCAGCAGCACGACGCCGGTCATGCGGCCGAGCTGCCCTTTGGGCGCCGCCAGCAGGATCACCAGAGTGAGCGCTGCCAGCATCGCCAACCAAGGCAGGTGCAGGCTCTGCGCATCGACGATCGTCAGCGGCCGGGCGAGCGCGCCTGCACCAAGCGTCATCGTGACGTTATACGCAAATGACCCGACGACGCCCGCTACAACGGCTTCGGAGGCGCCGCGACGCGCCGCCGACCAGGCCAGCACGACCAGCTCGAAAGCGGTGGCGAACCCAACCAGGGTCAGCCCAAGCGCGGTCTGCGCCGATTCGACGTGGGTGATACGCTGGACCGCCTCGACGAGCAGGCTCGCACCGGCCGCCATGGCGGCAACTCCGGCGAGCACAAGCAGCAGTTCACGGCCGACGCGGCGCTGTGCACCCGCGGTCGCCGCGGCGTGCTCGGCCTCTTCCAGCTCGTGGACCTCGCCGAGCGCCGGCGGTCGGCGCTCGATCATCCAGATAGCGGCGACATAAATGATGTAGAGTCCAACGAGCACGGCGCCTTGCAGCCGCGTCACGACGCCGTCCCACGCCATCCACGCAGCGATCGCGCCGAGTGGCAGGCCCAGAGTGGCGTAGCGCATGACGCTCGCGCGGAACGGCAGCGGTGCGATCACCGCGCCGACGCCGAGAGCGACCAGGCAAATGGCAACGTTGGCGCCGATGACGTCGCCGAGCGCGATACCCGGTGAACCGCGAAGCGACGCCACCACGACCGTCGCGAGTTCCTCGGGCTCGGCGCCGGCCAACAGCAGCGCCAAGGCAAAGGAGCTCACGCCCAAGCGCACCGAGGCCGCGCCGAGATGTTCGGCAAAAGCCTCGGCTCCCCAGACGATGAGGCCGATGCCTGCGAGAAAGGCAACAATCCAGACGACGATCAAATTGCTTGTCACCCCTGTCGACCGGGCCAGATGAGCGCGCCGGACTGTCGCCGGCGATTACACCATCACGGCCGCCGACAGACCAGATCGATCTCGATCAGCGCATCGTAAGCGAGCCCGGTGACCCCGACGCAGGTACGGGCGGGCAAGCGGTCGGCCGCGAAATATCGTCGGTAGGTATCGTTCATCGCGGCGTAGTCGTCCTTGAACCGCGTGAGGTAAATTCGAGCCATCACGACGTGCTCGAGCCCAAGACCCAGCCCTGCGAGCACGATCTTCAAGTTTTCCATCACGGCCTTGGTCTGCGCGACAATGCCCGACGGCAGGACACCGGGAGCTTCGGGACGATCCGGCATCTGGCCGGTCACGAAGACGAAACCGCCGGTTTCAACGGCATGGGAAAATGGCGCGACGGGCTTTGGCCCGCCTGCGATCACGTGGAATTTCACGCCTGTCGATCCCTTTGATTTTTCCGCGCTCAAGACACGTCCGGAAACAGCTTCTTGCTCAGGATCGCGTGCACGCCCCAATTGCCGTCCACGACCTGCGTGACGCCGAAATCAACGGCGGCCGACATCAGCGCGATCGCCTCGTCTTCGGAGAGGCCTTTGACGTTCATCAGGAAGCGCCGCATCTTGCGGAACGCATCCCGCATCGCGAGGTCGAGCGAGGATTTCGCATAGACCTCGCTTTGCCCCTGCGATCCGAATTCGGCAAGATAGTTCGGGTGGCTGAATCCGGTCAGCACCCAGTCGGTTTCGGTCTCGATCAAGGGATAGCTGAGATCGGCGAAGGCACGCCCGGCGAGATCTCCCTTCTTGTGCAGAATAATTTGGAACGTGCCGGTCATCGAACATTCGATCGCGGTCCCGCTCAATTCGCCGTCGCCTTGGGCGGCATGGGGATCACCGACCGACAACAGCGCGCCCGGCACCGAGACCGGCAAGTAGATGGTCGAGCCCTTGCCCAGCCGCCAGTTGTCGAGATTGCCGCCGAAGTAGGATGGCGGCACCGAATCGACGAAATCAGCCTCGCGCGGCGCCACCGCGATCACGCCGAAATGCGGACGCAGCGGAATGCGGATGCCGTCCAGGACCGCATGCCGACGCTTTACCGTTCCCGGCGCAACGGGGACGCCCGGATAGTCGTAGGTGTTGTGCACCACGCCGAAAGGATCGGTCTGCGGCTCCCAGCGATAGGAATAAAGCGCGCGCGCGTGCGGCGTCTCGTCGGAACTGAGAATCTCGTAAATCGTGACCGCTTCGCGCGGCTTCGGTCCGGCGAGGAACTCGTTGTAGTGGTAACCCCACCATGCCGCGACGCTGCTGCCGAACACCCGTCCTTCAAATTCTCGGTTGCGGCTCGGCCTCGGCACAATATCGAGGATGCGAACCTCCAGCACGTCGCCGGGTCGCGCTTCCCTGACCGCGACCGGGCCGGTGCAGATATGAACGCCGAACCCCTCGCCCGCGCCGCGGCCGAAAACGCTGGCGTCCATCGGGCCCGCACCGCGCCGATCGACCTTCTTGTGATGTTTTGTCCAGCCGAAGACACTCTCCGCGCCCGGGTCTGCAGCGATCATCCGCTCAGGATCGTCGGAGGCATGCTGGGTGAGCGTTTCGATGGTGATGGTGTCGCCTGACCTGATCTCGGTCTGGGGGGCCAGCGCGCGGCTGAAATATCCCCAGTGCACTTTCGCAGCGTCAACGGCAATATGATGGTGGCCTTGCTCGGCCGCCGTCCTTGCATCACCTGTCTCGCCGCTGGCGATGACGGCACTGCTCTTCACGACGGCTGGCGGTTGATGTGTGCGCAGCTGCGCGAGCGCATCTTGCGGCCAACCGCGCTGGCCGACCACCGACGGCGCGGCCATCCGGCCCGCCTCCTGCTGACGAAACTCGCGCGGCGGCAAACCGAAGCGATGGCGGAAGGTGCGGCTGAAATGCGCGGAATCGCCGAAGCCATAGCGATAGGCGATCTCGGAGATCGACCGATGGACCTCGGTCGGATTCGATAAATCGGCCCATGCCCGCTGCAACCGCCGTTCGCGCACATAATGGGTGAAGTTGTCTCCGACGCCTTCGAACAATTTCTGCAGGTAGCGCTCGGAGATCCCCTCGGCCTGGGCCACGCGCGCGGGCGAAAGCTCGGGGTCGTCCAGCGTGCGCTCGATGGTCTGGCAGATCCGGTGCAGGATCGCTGCCTGCGTCGCGGTGTTATTGTTGTTGGTGTCCGGCGTCGGCACCGAGCGGCGTTGCGCCAAGGTCGAGAGCAGTTCGACGAGGTTCTGCGCGACCGATGCCCACTCGACATCGGTCAGGATTTCGAGGGTACGTGCGGTTGCCTCCAGCGACCGGGAAAACACGTCGGCGAAGCCAACTGGCGCAACGACCTGCGGCTCGCCAAACCTGGGCTTGCGGAGGATCCTGCCGTGCATGGCATCTGATGTGACCGACAGCACGATGGCGCGCATGTCGCGTTGGAACACGACGCTCCAATCACCATTCCTGGGCAGCAGAAGCAGATGGCCGACCGGAATGATGCGATGGCCGGTTTCGCTCCGCAGCACCACGCCATCCTCGGTCGGCAACAGCGCAATCGGCAAATCCTCGCTGGGTTGCGACAGCGGCGATACGCCCTGCGACCCCGCCGATATCCTGCTCAGGGCCACGCCGGCGAGGTTTCGATGGATGGCGGTCGCATGTCCGTAATGGAATGCGCTGCCGGACGCCGGTCGAAGGCCAACCGCACGCAGGACGTCACGCCAGGCTTCCGCCCGGTCGTCCTGCGCGTAGGATTCACTTGTGAACGGACGGAAGCTCATCGCAATCGACCCACCTCGGTCGAACAAAGCAACCCCCGTGCCAGACAGGCGCACTCGCCCGCCGCGACAACGGCGTCAAAGCGCGTTCATTATGCAATCGACGGCAAAAATCCGCTTTTGTTCAAGACATTAGTCGCACCTGAATATGTTTTTCCTGATCGTGCCGTGAACTCCCCAGTTGGCATCGACGACCTGCGTCACGCCAAAATCCGCCCCGACCGACATCAGCGAAATCGCCTCATCTTCACTCAGTTTGTGGACGGTCATGAGGAACCGGCGCAGCTTGCGGAACGCGTCGCGCATCGCCCGATCGAGGCTCGAATGGTTCGCGATTTCGGTCTGCGCGCTCGCCCCCAGTTCGGCCAGGTAGTTCGGATAAGTAAAGCCATAGACCGACCAGGCTTGCTCGGTCTCGAGCATCGGATGGCCAAGACCTTCCAGCGGCGTGCCGCTGAGATCGCGATGCTTGTGGAGAATGAATTCGAAATCCCCGGTCAACGAGGTTTCGATCGCGGTGCCGCCGAGTTCGCTGTCGCCCTGCGCGGCGTGGGGATCGCCGACCGAGAAGAACGCGCCGGGCACAGCCACCGGATAGTACATCCGGGCGCCCTTCCCGATGCGCCAGTCGTCGATATTGCCACCGCTATAGCTCGGTGGGATCGAGCTGACGAAATCCGCTTCCGACGGCGCAAGTCCCATGGTCCCGAAGTGCAGCCGTGCCGGGACCTTGACGCTGGGAAGGATGTTGTCCCGCTTGCGAATGGTCGAATGGTCGACCCGCACGCCGGGGTAATCGATGGTCGGATGCGCGATGCCGTCCGGATCGGTCTGCGGCGTCCAGACGTAGTTGTAGACGGCCTTTGCGAACGGCTCGCCGGATGTGTCGAGCTCGAAGATCGTGATGACTTCGCGCGGTTTCGGCTCCTCGATCAGGTCGTGGTAGTGGAAACCCCAATTGGCCGCGGCATTGGACCCAAAACAGCGGCCGGCATGACAGGCATGGCAGCTCGGCCGCGGCCGGACGTCGAGGATGCGCACTTCCAGGACATCGCCTCGTTCCGCATTTTCGATCGCGACCGGCCCGGTCAGGAGATGAACGCCGAGACCCTCGCCCGAGCCCTTGATGAATGGACCTTCGGTTGAGCCGGCGCCACGACGCGCCACCGCTTTATGCTCGCGGGTCCACTGAAACACGCTTTCCGCGCCGGGATCATTGGCGATCATGCGTTCATAATCATCGTTGGCATGATGAGTGAGCGTTTCGATGGTCGCGCGATCTCCCGACCGAACCGTCAGAGCCGGCGCGACCTTCTTGCTGAAATAGCCCCAGTGAACGGTCGCCGGCGAAACCGGCAGCGTAAAGTGTCTCATGCAAATGCCCCTTCGAAAGCAGGTCGAAAAATTGCAGCCATCGTGACGCGGAGCCGCGCAAGCGAAAATGTCATCGCACCGCCTCCAGCGCCTTGTCGGCTTGCATCACGCTGAGAAATCGAGCGGTTAGCGGATGGCGCGGGTGGGTGAGGACCTCGTGCGCCGGTCCTTCCTCCAGGATCGAGCCGGTGCTGAGAAATGCAACGCGGTCCGCGACTTCGTCCGCGAACCGGATCTGGTGCGTCGAGATGATCATCGTCAGCCCGTCGTCGATCGCGAGCCGCCGGATCACCTCCAGCACCTCGGTGACGAGTTCCGGGTCGAGTGCAGACGTCGGTTCGTCGAGCAGCAACACGCTCGGATTCGGCGCCAGTGCACGCGCAATCGCCACCCGCTGTTGCTGCCCGCCGGAAAGATGTCGGGGCAGAGCATGCGCGCGATGGCTGAGGCCCACACGATCGAGCAACTCGCAGGCGCGGCGATCGGCGTCGAGGCGCGTCATTCCATGCACCCAGCGCAGCGGACCCGCGACGTTCTCCTTGGCGGAGAGATGGCTGAACAGGTTGAATTGCTGGAACACCATGCCGACGCCGACGCTGGCGCGCTCATTGGCGACGGCTTGCGGTGACAGCCGCTTACCGTCGTCGCGGAAGCCGAGGCGCCGTCCGCCGACGCGGACCGTGCCGCGGTCCCAATCTTCGAGATGGTTGATGCAGCGAAGCAGCGTGCTCTTGCCCGAACCGCTCGGGCCCAGAAGTGCTACGACCTCACCGATACGAACCGTCAGCTCCAATCCCCCGAGCACGGTCTGCGCACCATAGTTCTTGTGCAGATGCTTGACCTCGACCGCGACATTGTTGCGGGCAATGGTGGCGGCACGCTTGGCGCGCTCTGCGCGCGTCAAAAGACGCGCGGGCGGCATGACGTCCGGCTGCACGACGGCCAGTGGCGCTTTTTCGGAAAGCTCGAGCTTAGTCGCCAGATCGACCCGCCGCCACGGGAGGTAATCGGCGAGCCGTCGCGCACGCGTGGTGCGATCGAGGTCGAGCAGCCATTCCAGGCCAAGCTGGATGGCGCTGACCGCGGCCGTCAGCAACAGATAGAGCAGCCCGGAGGCGAAGAAGATCGAGAAGAAGTCGAAGGTGGAGGACGCGAGCTGCGTGCCTCGGAGCGTCAATTCCTGCACCGCGATGACAGAGGCGAGCGAAGAATTCTTCAATGCGCTGACGGATTCATTGCCGAAGGCCGGGATCATGGTGCGGATCGCCTGCGGCGCGATCACCCTGCGCATCAATACGGCCGGCGTCATGCCGAGCGCTTGCCCTGCGGAAACCTGTCCGCGATCGACACCGAGCACGCCGGCGCGGAGCATTTCCGCGATGAACGGCGCCTCGTTGCAGGCGAGCGCCAGGCCCGCGGCGAGCACGGCCGGAAGCTTGATGCCGATATGAGGCAAGGCATCGTAGGCGAACACCATCTGGAGGATCAGCGGGGTGCCGCGAAAGATCACGGCGTAGCCGCGCGCAAGCGCAGCCGGCAGCCAAAACCGACTGAGCTGCATCCAGGCGAGAACGAGGCCGAGGATCAGTCCGCCGCCGAGCCCAAGGGCAGTAACCTGGAGCGTCAGTTCAATGCCCTCAAGCAGGTACGGCAGACTGAGGTAGTGCAGGAACAGCGACATCAAACAGCGACATCAATCAACCGAGAGGATGTCGGGTTCCTTGAAGTTGTTGACGTCGAGCTCCCACTTCTTGAGCAGGTCCATGTGAATGCCGGCCTTCTGGATTTCGACCAGCGCGGCCATGACCGCATCCCGGAATTCAGGCTTGTCCTTGGGGACCGCAATGCCGACCGAATAAGGGATCGTCACCGCAATGGCTTTCTCTAGCTTGTCGGGATTGGCTTTGACGGCCTGATCCACCGTGTTGACGTCGTTGACATAGGTGTCGGCGCGGCCGGCCAGGATCGCCTGGATGCAATTGGCGTTGTTCTCGTAGAGCTGCAGCGTCGGCTCCGGCTTGCCTTCGGCCTTGCACGTCGGCATCAGGTTCTGCACCAGCGGGACCTCGACAAAGCCGGTATTCTCGGCCGCGGCGGCGCCGCACATCGACGTGTTGATGCCGGTGATCTTTTTCGGGTTGCCCTTGGCGACGAGAACGCCATCGAACACTTTCGAATAGGTGATGAAGTCGGCCGCCTTGGCGCGCTCCTTGGTGGCGTAGATGTCGGAGATCACGATGTCCGCCTGGCCGCTTGCCAGCGTGGTCAATAGAGCTGCAAAAGTCACCGGCTTGTAGGTGAGCTTGAAGCCGAGGCATTCGCCGATCTCTTCGCCGAGATCGATATCGAAGCCGACATATTTGCTGGGATCCTTGGGATCGATCGCCTCATAGCCCGGCGTATGCGGGTTGACGGCGTTCACCAGCGTCTTGCCCTTCCATCCCGGATACTTGGCCTGCAGCGCCGCGCAGCCCGCGGGTGCCGCCTGCGCGATCCCGGGCAACAAAAATCCCGCGGCGATCATCGCGCCCGCTGCCGCGCTGCGCCACGGAAGTGACGCCTGCCGTGCTTCCCTCGAAAGCAATTTACGCATCTTGCCAGCTCCTTCGACGTTGTCATGGCCCCTCGCCATGTTCCAAAGCTCGAAGGAGAAGCTAGGAGGAAGGCTTGCGGAAAAGCTTGTCCAGGGACGCACAAAAAATTGCATCCGACGGGCCTGCGATTTGGGCAGCGCTGCACAAAAAACGCCCTGGCTTTCCGGGGCCAACCGATTTTTCGAAAAACGTAGCTGGCGGCCGGAGCCTCCCCGCACGCGCTCAATCGCGGCCGCAAACCAATTATTGCAGCAATTATCCGCAGCATTTCCACAGGCGGGCGACGGTCGAATCTGAATAGCTGACAAAGACTTGCTGCGCACAAATCCACAGCTGTGGACAAGATCCCCGGCTGCCGAGCGCAGCTTCGGAAATGGCTGCGCGAACTCCCGCGCCCCTCAGTTTCCGGACTGTTCGAAGATCACCCGACAAGCGTCACCCAGGCTCGCCTTGTTCCGTCGCAGGCAGGCGGTGATGGCCCGCACGTTCGGGATTTCGCCGGCGCAGAGGCGATAGACGTCGGGCGTGCAGGCCTTGCGCTGTTCCGGTGTGCCGAGCGCAAATGCGGAGCCTGCCGAAAACACCATGAGCATCACCCCAACGGCCACGGCAACGCGCCGCGCGAGGATGGAGGCGATCTCGTAGGATTGTACGGGTTTGGCGTCCATGGCAGTATTCCCCGCGGCGCTCATTTGTGAGCGCGATCGTCGTCAGGGGAAATACGCGAACT
>Ga0209473_1000768_pt1 | contig 18594 bp, 19 predicted proteins | sample GraSoiAngelo_133_FD_185890 | JGI IMG/M metagenome (GOLD analysis project Ga0209473, IMG submission 185890) | Grasslands soil microbial communities from the Angelo Coastal Reserve, California, USA - 14_0929_05_20cm (SPAdes) (version 2) | ecosystem: Environmental > Terrestrial > Soil > Grasslands ...
AGGAGTTCCACACCATTGCCATCGTCGGCGAGCGCGAAGGCGGGCGCCATTACACCGCCGTCGACATGACCGACACGTCGTCCAATCCGCAGTATCTCTGGACCTGGCCTCCGCCCGGCAGCAACTACGAGCTCGCCGCCGGCGAGAGCTGGAACGATACCACCCCCAACCCGCCGCCGATCGGACCGGTACTGATCCAGGACAACTCCGGCCCCATCACCGTGACGGTGGGAGGATCGTCGGTGAAGGCGTCCGAACGCTGGGTGGTGGCGCTGTCGGGCGGCTTCGATCCGAACTACGTCCGCGGCCGCGCCGTCTACGTGCTCGACGCGTGGGACGGCACGCTGCTCTACAAGTTCAGCCGCTACGACACCAGCAGCGCCACGGATCCCCGATACTCGCTCGGGACCGTGCTGGCGCCCGTGTCGCTGGTGGACTCCAACTACGACAATTTCTTCGATCTGGGCGTGGTCGGCGACACCGACGGCCAGCTCTGGACCATCGACATGCTCAACCCCGGCAACCTCTCCGGCGGGCTGGTCACGAACTGGTACGGCGGGCTCAGCTTCCAGCAGTTCAAGGGGAACGCGATGTCGCAGCGCGCGCCGTTCACTACCATGGCCGGGGCCCGGGTGTTCGAAGACGCGAAGGGCGGCGTTCGCGTGTATCTGGGGTCGGGCGACCGCGATCAGATCAAGGTGCGCGACACCGACTCCGCGGACGGCGGCACCTGCGCGCTCGACAACCTGCGCGGCTGCATCCGCAACAACTGCACCGTCGACGTGAACCAGACGATCTACCAGATCGGGTCCGGCGGGACGTCGGAGTCGATGACCGGCCGGTGGAAGTACACCTCCGGAGGTAACGCGCTGACCACCAACACCTTCACCTTGGACTCGACCAGCAACACGGCGGGCGCCTGCGACGATCCGGCGAAGGTCAACGTGCAGTACCAGGTGACCTGCGGCTCCACGGCGATGGCCGACCCGAACGACGGCGGCACCACCATCTTCAACACCATGAACTGCGACTTCAACGGCGGCAACGACGCCGGCGAGGAGTGCCTGGACAGCAGCGGCAAGCCGGTCGATCAGCCCGGCGTCGCCTTCACCTCGCCCGCGATCACCAACACGCGGTTCTACTCGGTGAAGTTGTTCGATCCGCCCGGGTACGTCAATCGCCCCCGCATGGTCGAGGGTGCGGCGCAGACGACGTACAACCAGCACACGCTGACCGATATGGACCTTACCAACGTCGGCGCCGACGCAGGAATGGCGACGGACGCCGGCGGCTGGTTTCTGCAGCAGACGAACGACTTCAACGAGAAGACCGTGACGGCGCCGCTGTTGCTCGGAGGCTGCGTTGCCTGGAACACGGAGGTGCCCAGCGTGCTCTTCTCGGGCACCGGGGCCGACGGCGGCTCCGTCTGCGGCGGCGGCATCATCCCGGCCGACACGGCCTACTTGTACCAGGCGAACGACGATACCGGCGTCGTCCAGTGCGGCCTGGCGGGTTCGGCAACGCAGCTGGCGACGTCGCGCTTCCAGCAGCGTTCGGTGACCACCACTCCGCAGCAGCCCACGCCCGTCGTGTCTCTGAACGCGAAGACGGGACAGGCGGGGTACAGCGGGGTCTCGTTGGAGCCCGGCGCCATCATTCCAATCCAGATCCTGGTCGGCGCGGCGGCCGTGCAGGGCGACGTGAGCTGGCTGGACGTGCCGCGCAACCTGCATAACTGCCGGCACCCCTCGGACGGCGGCACCGCGATCTGCACGAACTAGGGGATCCCTCGAACGTCCGCTCGTGCTAGATCAGCATTGCCATGGCCGTCGAGCCCAAGCGCCACGGCGGTGCGAGCGCCGCCGACAAGGCGGTCGAACAGATCATCGAGCGCATCCACGAGGCGCGCAAATTCGACTTCCGCAATTACAAGCGGCCCACGTTGCGCCGCCGCATCGAGCGGCGCATGGCGGACCGGGGGTGCAGGTCTGCGGCGGAGTACCTTGCGCTGATCGAGCAGGACCCCGGCGAGTTGCAGGCCCTGCTCGCGTCGATGTTGGTCAAGGTCACGGGGTTCTTCCGCGATCAGCAGACGTGGGATCTGCTCTCGCGCAAGGTGATTCCCCAGATGCTCTCGGAAAAACGCACTGGCGAAGAGATCCGCGTCTGGTGCGCGGGATGTGCCACTGGCGAGGAGGCGTTTTCGGTCGCCATCCTGCTGGCGACGGCGATGGGGCCGGCCTTCCAGAATCAGGAAGTGAAGATCTTCGGCACCGATGCGGACGAGAAGTCCGTGGCCTTCGCCCGGCGCGGCGTCTACTCGAGGGAGCAAGTCAAACCTCTGCCGGCCGATCTCCTCGAGACCTGGTTCGTGGAGGAACCCACGGGTTGGAGCGTCCGCAAGGACATCCGGCGCTCGGTCGTGTTCGGCGTCAACAACCTGGTGTCCGACGCGCCCATCTCCCGACTCGACCTGCTCGTTTGCCGCAACGTCTTCATCTATCTCGACGCGACCCTCCAGAAGCGGGTGCTGACCCGCTTCCATTACGCGCTTCGCCGCAACGGCCTTCTGCTGCTGGGCAAGAGCGAGCTGATCCCGTTCGCTGGGAAGATCTTCGACCCAATCGACCTTCAGCACCGCATCTACCGCAAGGACGGACGGCGCGACTCGGCGGTGGCGCAGGAACGGCTGGTCTCGCTGCTGGAGCAGGAGTCGATGGCGCGAGACGTGGAAGAAAATCGCGCGGGATCGGGCGCCGTCGAGCAGTTCCACCGCGGCGTGGTCGAGTCGTCGCAGGTGCTGATGGTGGCGATCGCGCGTGACGGGACGGTCGTGCTTTGGAACGCGGCGGCGGCCAGCCTCTGGGGCCGCAGCGAGACCGAGGTGGCCGGGAAAAAGCTCACCACGCTGGCGCTTCCGGGGATGTCCGGCGAGCTCCTGGTAGAAAAGACAGCCTCCGTCCGGGAGGGCCGCACCGCTGTCGAGGTCGGAACAGGCGTAGTCCAGCGCAGCGCAGATCCGCGTCCGCTGCAGATCGAGGTGGAGGTGACGCCGTTGCGCGCCGCACGCGAGATCGTCGGCGTGTTGTACTCGGTACGGGACACGACCGCCCTGCGCGATCTGGAACGCGAGCTGCGGAAGGTGACCGAGGAACGCCACTCCGCGCTCGACGAGCTGCAGAAGATCAACGAGGAGCTGCAGAGCTCGAACGAGGAGCTGGAGACCACCAACGAAGAGCTGCAGAGCGCGAACGAGGAGCTGCAGACCACGAACGAGGAGCTGCAGTCGACCAACGAGGAACTGGAGACGACGAACGAGGAGCTGCAGTCGACCAACGCGGAGCTCGACGCGACGAACCGCGAGCTCGCCCATCGCACCGAGGAGCTCAACTCGCTCGCGTTCGTGCAACGTACGACCATCAGGACCCTCAATGCCGCGGTGATGGTCCTGGACGCTTCCGGGCGCATCAAGATGTGGAACCTCGCCGCCGAGCGGCTCCTCGGAATTCCCGAGGACGAGGCGGTGGGACAGTTGCTCTGGACGCTGAACATCCCCGCGCTCGGCAAGGGAGTGTTGCAGAAGATGCGCAAAGCGCTCGGCCAGCAAACCCCGTTGCGCGCCGAGCGAATCGCCTACCAGCTCGCCAACGGAACCGATGGTTGGGCAAGCGTCGCGGCCATTCCCGTTCTCGACGGCGGCAGCGCGCTCGGCTCGGTGATCACGTTCGAGGACGTGACCCGGATGGCCAACCTGTCCGCGGAGATCGCCACGTTGAAAGCGGGCGACGCCAACCATGGCAAGCGCACCCGACGATGATCACCGCGGCGAGGTATTGCGCACCAAGTACGCGGAGCTCGCGCGCAAGTATTCCGACCTCGTCGAGCGGCTGGGGCGTCGCGCAGCCCATGACCTTGCCATCTATCGCCTGGGGTCTTTCGACGTCCGGATCACGGGCGCAGCGCTCGCTCTCGTAAGCGGGGGCACGATCCAGGTCGGCAACGCCCGTTTCATCCAGCTGTCGCGGTCGATCAAGGGACCGTTGATCGCCGCGGAGCCGGATGGCGCGCCGCCGTACGACGATCTGCGCGCGTTGGTGCTCGCCTGGTCGGAACGATTGTTGCGCGAGCGGACTCCCGCCATCGAGATCCGGTATCGCGACGCGGCGTCCGACGCGCTGGTGTCCCTCCGGCTCGAGCGAAGCGTGCAAGCGGCGGGCGCGGTGACGCTGGTTCTTGCCGAGGACGTCAGCGAGAACGTCCGGCGCGACCGCGAGTTGGCACGGACCCGGCATGCCCTCCTGGACCGCGAGCGCCTGCGGGTGCTCGGGGAGCTGGCCGCCTCGATCGCGCACGATCTGGGAAACACGCTGCGCGGCGCCAGTTTCCAGCTTGCGGCGCTGCGAGACAACACGCTGACGGCGGAGAGCCGTGTCCAGGCGCTCCGCGCCGTGGAGGAGCGCGTCGAGATCGCGTCGGAGATGATCGCCAGGTTGCACGACTTCGCCCGCAGCGGGGCGGTCGGAGAATCCGCGGTCCGGCTCGACCGCATCGTGGCCCAGGCCGTGGCGCTGGTCGACATCGACTTCCATGAGTCCGCCGCTCCGGTGAACGTCAGAACCTCGATTCCCGACCTGCCGGCGCTGCGTGGATCGGTGGCGGAGCTATCGCTGCTGTTCGTCAACCTGCTGCGCAACGCGCGCGATGCGATGCCCGAGGGCGGCACGGTCACGGTTGCCGCACGCCGGGAAAAGAATGCGCTCGTCGTGACGGTGTCGGACGAAGGCACGGGGCTTCCGGCCTCGGTCCAGGCCCGTCTCTTCGAACCGTTCTTCACCACCAAGGGTTCGCGAGGCACCGGCCTGGGCCTCTGGCTCGCTGCCGGAACGATGGAGCGATTGGGCGGAAGCATTCGCGCCGCCAACCTCTCGCGCGGCGGCGCGATCTTCGTGCTCACGTTCCCGCTCGAGCAACCTACTCGGCGCGGTCGCCGTCGTGTTTCGGCGACACGCCGAGCCGGAGCGCGTCCCGCACCGTCCGCGCCTGCCCCTCGGCGGCGTCCGCGCGCTCGTCGAAACGCGTCGCGGACCTGACTTGCCGCAGCTCGCGGGCGCGGATCGCCATCCGCCGCGCCAGCGAGGCCTGCTCCTCCAGCGCGCGGAGCGCCGCCCAGAGCGCTCCTTCCATCGCGGTGCGCTGCTCGAGATACAGGGATTCGGGAGCGAACGCGTGACCGACCCGGCAGCGGAAACGGAGCAAAGCGCTGTCGTGCACCTCGTTGAGCACGCCGCCGCATTCCGGGCAGCCGAGGCTGGACGGGTCGCCGACCTTCAGCGCGCCGTCCGTCGATCCACGGACTTGCAGCGTCGACTCCACCTCCAGCATCGCCGAGTGGGCGGCCAGCGCCGGCTCGGAAACCGTCTCGGCCACGAGCTCAGGTAGAAGCTTGCCCAGCTCGGCAACGGGAAGGACATGATCGATTTCCACATTCTCGAGCGCGCTGCGCGGCATCCCGTCGACCAGCGCATCGTTCGGATCCTGGACGACCGCCAAGCCGCCCTGATTCTTGATCGCAATCAGGCCGGCGGTGCCATCGTCGAGCGCGCCGGAGAGCACGACCCCGATCACGCGCGGCCCGTACGTATAAGCGGCGGTTCGAAAGAGCGGATCGATCGCCGGCCGGTGTCCGTTCTCGCGCGGCCCGCGGATCACTCGAATGTGGGATTCGTGCAGCAGCAGGTGGTGATCCGGGCGGGCGACGTAGATGCAGTTGGGAACGAGAGCTTCGCCATTGTGCGCGTGCTTCGCGGGCATCGGACCTGCGGAGCTGAGGATGCGCGGAAGCACGCTCTTGTGCTCCGGAGCGAGGTGCAGGACGACGAGGACCGCGGCGCCGAGGTCCGCCGGCAAGTGGCGAACGAGCCCCCCCAGCGCCTCGATTCCGCCGGCGGAAGCGCCGATGACGACGATGTCGCGCATTCGGTCCAATCTACCCCTGCTTGTCTGCTATCGCACGCGTCGGGGCCGCAAATGTAAATGTCGAACGCTCGGCTGCTCTTGCTGAAATATCCTGCGGTACGGAGTACCCTCGGGTACGGATGAGCGTATAAGGAACGAACCATGACCCCCCTGAGCGTGGCATTGGTGGACGATCATCTGCTCTTTCGCGAAGGCCTGCGGGCAATGCTCGCCAGCGCTCCCGATCTGCGCATCGTCGCGGAAGCTTCGAATGCGCAGGAGGCCATCCCCGCGGTGCGCGCGTCGGAGCCTGAAGTCGTGGTGCTCGACGTGATGCTTCCCGGCGTCAGCGGGATCGGCATCGCGCGCGAGTTGCTGCGCGAGAATCCCAAACGGCGCCTGCTCGCCCTCAGCATGGTCGCCGACGAGGCGCACGTCGCAGATGCGTTGCAGGCCGGAGTCCTCGGCTACGCGTGCAAATCGCAGTCAGCAGCGGAAGTCGTGGAAGCGATCCGTACGGTAGGGCGGGGTGAGACGTATCTCGCGCCCCAGGTATCCGGTTTCGTCGTCTCCGACTACCGCCGTCTGCGCAGCGGAGACGATGGCGTCCGTTCGCCCCTGGCGACGCTCACCGCGCGCGAGCGGGAGATCTTCGAGCTCTGCATCCAGGGAAATCCAACCGCGCAGATCGCCAAGCAGCTCTGCATCAGCCCGCGCACCGTAGAGACCCATCGCGGGCGAATCCTGCGCAAGCTCAACGCGCACTCCGCCGTGGATCTGGTCCGCCTGGCTGCGCGGTGGGGGCTGCTCGCGCAGTAGCAGCGGAGTTGCGAGGTCGCGCCTCGCGGGCGATGCTCAGCCGCGATGCGTGTGCTGGTCACCGGCGGCGCCGGGTACATCGGAAGCGGCGTCGTCGAGCAGTTGCTGGCGTCTGGCCACTCCGCGGTGGTGTACGACAGTCTTTACAAGGGTCACCGCGACGCCGTGCACCCACAGGCGGAGTTCATCCAGGCCGATCTCCTGGACGCGGCCGCGCTGACATCGGCGCTCGACCGGGTCGAGGCTGTCGTGCACATGGCGGCGGATTCGCTCGTTGGCGAGTCGGTGAGAGAACCTGCCAAGTACTACCGCAACAACGTCGTCGCCGGCCTTCTCCTGCTGGAAGCCATGCGAGGGCGGAGCATCCGCTGGCTGGTGTTCTCGTCGACGGCGGCAATCTACGGCGAGCCTGCCAGGCAACCGATCGAGGAAACCGCTCCGGCCGCGCCTACCAACCCGTACGGAGAGACGAAGCTCGCCTTCGAGCGCGCGCTGCACTGGTACTCGCTGGCGTATGGGCTGCGGTCGATCAGCCTGCGCTACTTCAACGCCGCCGGCGCGACCGCATACTGCCGCGAGCGCCACGATCCCGAGACGCACCTCATCCCGCTGGTGCTCCAGGCGGCGCTCGGCCGCCTGCCGGAGGTAACCGTGTTCGGAACGGACTATCCGACACCGGACGGAACCTGCGTGCGCGACTACGTCCATGTCGAAGACCTCGCGCGGGCGCATGTGCTCGCCCTGGACTCCTTGGCGAGCGGTCATCCCGGCGGTACGTACAATCTCGGCTGCGGCGGCACCGGCTACTCGGTGAACGAGGTGATCGAAGTTGCTCGATCGGTGTGCGGTCGCAGCATTCCGATCCGCCTCGGAGCGAGGAGGGCGGGCGACCCGGCGGTGCTCATCGCCAGCTCCAGCCGGATCTCGCGCGACCTCGGGTGGCAGCCCCGTCTCCAGGATCTGCGAGAAATCGTGCGTTCCGCCTGGGACGCTCTCAAAGCGTAAGGCGGGGCGGTCGTCTGTTGGCATTTGACCGCCGTCAGGGGCAAGTTGCGGACGCGCGAGAATCCGGACGTCAGTCGCGGTGCCGCGCTCCGGCGGCGGGCTCGTGCCTGCCGCCGGTCGTTTCTTATTCGCTACGGGAACCCCCGCCCCTTGCCCCCCGTAGTCGACTGTATTATCGCCAAAGAACGACGATGACCACCGCAGCGCTAGTCGACGACCATCCCGTCTTCCGCCAGGGCCTCAAGCTCCTGTTCGAGCTGCACGGCGACCCGCGCGTGGTTGCCGAGACGTCGCTGCCGCATGAAGCGGTGGAGATGGTCCGCAAGTCGCGTCCCGACGTGGTGCTCCTCGACCTGGTTTTTCCCGACGGCGTCAGCGGCGTCTCCGTCGCTCACGAGCTGCTTCGCCGCAATCCGGCGGAGCGGATCCTCTTCGTCAGCATGGTCAAGGACGCGGCGCGTGTCGCGGACGCGCTCGAATCCGGAGCGCTCGGCTACGCGACGAAAGACCAGAGCGCCGAGGACCTGGTGGAGGCCGTCCGGACCGTCGCTGCGGGGCGATCGTATCTGGCGGCAACACTGGAGAGCGATCGCATTGAGGCGCAGCGCAAGGCCCTGAGGGAGAGCCCGCGTCTCGGGAACCTGGGGTCCCTCACGGCACGCGAGCGCCAGATCTTCGACATGACCGTCGCAGGACTCACCGCCGCGGCCATCGGGCAGAAGCTCTCGATCAGCCGCCGCACCGTCGAGACGCACCGGGCGCGCATCCTCTCCAAGCTCGGCGTCCACTCCGCCGCGGAGCTCGTCCGCATCGCCGCACGCGCCGGGATGCTGTAGCGCTACCGAGAAGCTTGAGAGTTGAGGACCTGGCGAATTGCTGTCTCCAACTCCTCCGGGAGACAAGGCTTGCCGAGGAACATCGTCGCTCCGGCTTCGCGTGCCTGGACGCGAACCCTCTCGCCCACGGCCGCAGAGAGCATGATCACCGGAATGTCCTTCGTCTTCGAGCTCGCTCGAAGGAGACGAAGGATTGTCATGCCGTCCATCGTCGGGAGAGAAACGTCGAGCACGACGACGTCGCAGGTCTCTTGCAGCGCGCATCGAAGGGCCGCATCTCCCTCCGCGGCCGTGGAGACGTCGTACCCGACGTGCCTGAGGTACGCCGCGTAGAGCTCCCGCGCGTCCTCGTAGTCGTCCACGATGAGGACGCGCAGGCGCCCACTCATACATTGCACGTACACGGCTTCTGGCGCGCCGACCACGCTCCGCCAGTGAAAACCGGCAGGTACGACAAAAAAGAAACCCCCGATCTGTTGGGAATCGGGGGTTTCGAGGCAGTGAGAGCGGAAGGAATCGAACCTTCAACCTATGGATTAAGAGTCCATTGCTCTGCCAGTTGAGCTACGCTCCCCCAACGCACCAGCGGGCGGCGCTGTCTATCCGGTCCAGATGCATGCGTCAAGCCTGATGCGCCGGGGGAATCGCGTCGCGCGACTAGAGCCCCGCGAGCGCCGCCAGGATGTTGTTCAGCAGCTGCGTCAGCACGTTGGTCAGCGCGGTGCCGAGCAGGTTGATGCTCAGGCCGTTGAGCAGGTTCGCGACCGCGCAGAGGAGGTTGCCGAGGAGATTGCCGGCGCCTGGGACCGCCGTGATGTCGAGGACCACTTCATTGAGGTGGACGGTGAGCCCAAGCAGATTCAGATCGAGGGGCCCGAGGTCGAGGTGCAGGATCGGACAGGTCGCCTGCGCCACCGAAGGGTCGTTGGTGCGCAGCGCGCGCGTGCCGTTTGGCTCGACTCCTCCGAAGCCCGTCGGCGCGGCGGTCGCCGCGTTGTTCACCGGGATCAGCACGATGGCGCCGGCGACCTGCTGCGCAGGACCCGTCGCGGGAGTGATCGTGCCGGTCAGGCTGCCGATCGCCTTCAAGCCATTCTCGTTGACGAACCCGAGAACATCCATCGTGCCCTGGAACGCGTTGCCGTCCGCCGACGTCCCGTTCACCGGAACGGCGGAGAACGGGTTCCGCTTCGAGCTGTCGGCCCGGGCGGCGGGAACGAGGAACGCCACCGCGGCCAGGAAGGGAAGAGCGACTCGTCCGAACGCATCCATTTTGGACCTCCGCTTTTGGTCCACAACGCTGCCTTCCGCACTCGCAGTGCGGCATCTGGCGGGAACGCCGGCCAGTCCTGCGAATGGCGCGGCGCGGCATGGTCGGTGAAATGCGCTACTGGCGCTGGCCGCGGAGCCAGGCGGTCGCCGCCTCGGTCCGACTGGCCATTCCGTGCTCGCGAAGCACGCGCTCGAGATGGGTTCGCACGGTGCGCGGGCTCATGCCGAGACGGCCCGCGATTTCCTTGTCAGACAGTCCTGCGGCGACCAAAGCCAGCACCTGCGCTTGCCGCGGTGTGGCCCGCAACGCGCGCAGCTCGCCGTCGACACGGCCGAACGCGTCAGAGGCGTGAGCAGCCAACTCGACCAAGACGCGCTCGTCGTCCGCGGTGAACGCGCCCTCGCGCGCCGAAGCGATGTATGTCGTTCCGACGACGGTGCCGCCGGCGACGAGAGGAACATAAAGGGCGGACCGGATCGCCGCGGACCGCGGCGGCAGCGCGCGTTCGGGGTCTTCGATTCCGCCGGCGAGCAGCGCGTGCAGCTGCAGGGCGCGGTCGCGTACCGGTTCGCTCAGGTCGGTGTCCCGGCCACAAACATCGATCACCAGATCGTCGCCGGGCCGGCGGATGACGGCGGCCGCGGCATCGAAGGACACGACCCTTTCCAAGGCGCGGGGCAATAGCCCCGCCAGGTGTGCGTACGATCGGGCGCCCTGTACCTCGGGGAACGGCATGGCTGCGCGGTCGTCCAGATCCCCGTCGCCAGAGAGTGCGTCCGCCGCTTGTTCGAGGGTGGTCAGGGCGTCGAGGAACCTCCTCACGGCGCGCTCCGGAGGGATGGCATCCGGGTGAAGCCGCCGCCAGCTCGCGAGCACCCGCTCGACGCAGTCGTGCAGGAGAATCGTCAGCGGATTGCTCGTGTCGGGACTGCCACTCGGGTCCATCGGCATCAACATTAGATACGAATCGCGTCGTGGCATTCACGTGCAAGGCGCCGCACGCCGCCTCGGGGAAGAGAGGCGTGGAGAAAAAGGATGGTTGCACAGGGAGACTCGCCCATTGCGAACGTCCTGATCGTCGACGACCGCGCCGAGAACCTTCTCGCGCTGGACGGCATTCTCAAGCCGCTCGGGGCGCGCATCGTGAAGGCGCGCTCGGGCGAAGAGGCGCTGCTCCACCTGCTCCGCGAGACTTTCGCCGTCATCCTGCTGGACGTGCAGATGCCCCGGCTGGACGGACTACAGACCGCCGAGCTGATCAAGCAGCGCGAGCAGACCCGCCACGTGCCGATCATCTTCATCACCGCACTGAGCCGCGAGGCGGCGTACGTCTTCAAGGGGTACGCGCACGGCGCCGTCGACTACCTCCTCAAGCCGATCGATCCGGAGATCGTCCGCGCCAAGGTGCGCGTGTTCTGCGACCTCTGGGTCCGGGGCGAGAAGATCCGCCGGCAGGCGGCGCAGAGCGAGTTGAAGGACGTCTTCCTCGCTTCCGTCGCCCACGAAATGCGGACTCCGCTCGCTGCGGCGAAAGCACAGGCGCAGCTTGCGCTGCACCAGCTTTCGGAGAGCGAGGGCGATGCCGCCTCCGCCGGCGCGCTGCGGGTCATCTCGCGGCAGATCGACAAGGTGGTGCGACTGGTCTCCGACCTGCTCGACTTCAGCAGGCTGGAGACGGGATCACTGCCGCTGAACCCGACGCACGTGGACGTGGCGGCGATCGCGCGCGACGTCGTGGCGCGACTGCAAGTGGTTGCGGAGGGACGCGAGCTTTCGGTACAGGGGCCGGAATCGGCCACGGCCATCGCGGACCGGGATCGGATCGAGCAGGTCCTGACGAACCTCGTCTCCAACGCGATCCGCTATTCGCCGGAAGGATCGGCGGTGGAGATCGGCGTGCAGGCGCATCCCGAGTGGATCCAGCTCAGCGTTCACGACCACGGCATCGGCGTGCCGCGCGATCAGCAGCAGCGGATCTTCGAGCGCTTCGCGCGCGTCAACGACGACGGCGTAGGCATCGGCCTCGGCCTCGCCATCGCCAAGGCCATCGTCGAGCAGCACGGAGGCCGGATCTGGGTGGAATCGACCGGCAAGCAGGGCGAGGGAAGCACGTTCCACGTACGTTTGCCGGTGAAGAAAGAGTGATTGGCGAGACGCGCGGGCCTCAGTTCATCCGCGAGCGGATCATGCGCGCTGCGCCCTCGGCCAGCGGTTCGTGGGGGTGAATCTTGAGCGCTTCGCTGAACTCGCGCAGTGCCTGCGACAGATCGCCCTTCTTCAGGTAAACCCGGCCCAGGTTCAGGAAAGGGAAGTGGCGCGGCTCGTAACGCGGCGCGCTCTTGGCGCGCTCGAGCCACGGCACGGCATCGTCCAGCGCGCCCTTCTCGATCAAGTATGCGCCAATGTCGTTATACGGGTTGCCGAAGTCGGGATCGACCTCGATGGCGCGTTTGCATTCGGCGATGGCGCGCTCGACGTGGCCGGCATGCGCATAAGCCCAACCGAGGAAAGTGTGCGCCTCGGCGGTGGGGCAGGTCTCGATGGAGCGCCGGTACAACTCGACGGCGGCGCGCAGCTCTCCTCGGCGGTGCCGCTCGAAGCCCTTCCGCCACAGCTCGACGGCCTGGGCTCGAGCGTCCGGTGCGGACATGCCACTTTCTTAGCAGGATCCGAGGGTCTTGGCTTCCCCCGCGGGGCTCCCCTCGCTCGCCGGATCGACAAGCGAAGCGATCTCCAGATCGAGCCGCCTCCGCGCCGCCTCCTCCGAGCCTGCCGACTCGCGCAGGAGCCAGTGCATGAGCAGGTCGGGCAACTCGGCCGGCGCCACCGCGACGCCAGCGGCATCGCCGGAAACCTGCCGCGCGCTCGAGTAGCGGCGTGACCAGGCGCGCACGGAAAAGAAGTCACGGCGCCGCTCGGCCCAGGCGCATAGCATGCTCGCGGCGATGCGGTGCACGACCGTTGGCTCCGGGCCGCCGCTTTCCCGAAGCGACGGCTCCTCGCCGTGGAAGTCGAGGGTGAAATGCAGCGCGCCGTCGGGGAGCACCGCCTCCAGGGCGTAGACCGTCCCCGCTTGCCGGTAGCGCCAGGGCAATGACAGCGGGCGCGAAACGTCGCGCGCCCAGGCGGCGAGCGCCTCAACGATGTGCCGCACGCCTTGGCGGAGCTCCTGCGACCCATGGCCGTCCAGGTTCGGATCGGCGAGCGGGGGCACCGGCGCCGTCGGATCGAAGCGCAACTCCTTCTCGCCGCGTCCGGTGCAGGACACGAAAGGCGACGCGGCGCGCAGGATCCGCGCCTCGCCGGATTCGACTTCGAGCACGTCACCCGGGTCCATCGTCTCGCCCCGGAGGATCGGAGCGACGCGGCGCAAGTCGGCGAGGAAGCTCTCGCGCGAGACAGGAAAGAGGAATCGGTTCAGCCACGCGTGCTCGCCGCAGAAGCGGAAGCCGGCCGAGCCGGGGACGACCAGGCCGGCCTCGAGCGCGGCTGCGGTCTCCAGATTCCTCGCATGCTCCCTCCAGGGGAACTCGGTGTGCCGGCTTTCGAAGAACTCGAAGTTCTGGCTGGCGTAGCGGGCGAAGTGTGCCGCGAGGCGGAAGCGGGCGCGGAGCTGTTCGGCGGTCTCGCGCGACACGGCCGTGTCGACCTGATCGAAGATGGCACCGGTGGAGTCGGCGAAGACGAGACCCACCTCCCGCACGGGCTCCTCGGAGCGCGTGGGCCACAGCTGCGTGTCGAACCAGCTCACGGTGTGCCCCGGCTCCAGCCGGAGCAGCTCCTTGAAGCCGAGCTTCTGTACCCCGTGGGCGATGAGCGGGTCGTGGGGCAGGAGCACCGTGGTGTCGCGCCCCAGGAGCGCAAGCGAGCGCACGTCGAAGTGGTCCGGGTGGCGGTGCGTGATTACGACGAAGTCCGGAGCGGGCATGCCGTTCCTGTCCACCGTGCGCTCGGGCCACGAGGAGACCGCCCCGCCCTCGAACGGATCGAGCAGCACGGGATCGACGAGGAGGACCGCCTCGCGCGTCTCCACGAGCAGCGTGGCGTGACCGATCAACGTGCAGCGCACGTTGGCACGCTACGTCCGAGGCGGACCGACGCCAAGGCCCGGCGGCGTCGGGCTGCTCCCAGCGGTCATGGAGGGGACCGGTACGGGCCTACGCCGCGAAGAGTCGATCGCACTTTGCGGCGAAGACGAAGTCGCTCTCGGTCAGGCCGTCGATCTTGTGCGTCCAGATCTCCACCACCACCTTCCCCCAGGCGAGCTGCAAGTCCGGGTGGTGGCCCTGCTCCTCGGCCATGGCGCCGATGCGGTCGACGAAGGCCAGCGCGCTCTTGAAGTCCCTCAGCTTGTACATCTTGCGCAGGTGATGGTCCTGCACGGACTCCCAACCCGGCTCGAGCTGGCGGAGCAGCTCCGCGAGCGGCTCGGCACCGAGCGGCGGCACGCCTCCGCGACAGGGCACGCATTGCCGGTCGGCAAGCGCCATGGCGGGAGAAGTGTCGCGCTGCGAGCGCGATGTCAACAGCCTTCAAGAGCAGTTGGCGCTGCGCTCCTCAGGCGCGATGCGTCAGTTCACGACCATTACTCGTCGCCGCGCACTGCAACGATGCTGAAGTCGCCGTTCTCGGTTTCGTCGACGGATAGCTCGATGGGCCGGCAGCAGACGGAGCAGTCCTCGACATAGCGCTGCATCGGCCCGCCTCCTTCGTCGATGAAAACGGCGATGGTCTCGCCACAGTAGGGGCAGACGATCTCCATGCGGTGAATCCTATCCGGCACCAGCGGCAGATGCGGCCCCTTCATTGGCTGGTCAACGCGTTTCAGCGGTCCGACCAAAACTTGCGCTCCGTCGCTGCGCAGCCGACAGAGTGGACCGTGGCAGTCCTCTTCCTTCAGCACACCGCCCGTTCGAGTTGGCTGCCGGGAAGCGCCCGCGGCTGGGCGCGACGGCCATGGCATCCTCCTCAGCTCAGCGGGTTATGGAGGCAGTTAAAATGAAGAAACTCCTGCTCGTCGCCATCGTCGCAGCCGGGCTCTACCTCGCCTGGATTCGCTTCGCGCCGTCGAGGGCGCCATCCCCCGCCAGCTCGGGAGACGCCACTCCGGCCGCAAATACGCAGCACCGCATCGATGCTCTCTCTGGTTCCGCTCCGGCTGAATGATCACGGACTCAAAAGGAGTGTGTCGCGCACGGTCCAGCAACCCGCCAGCCGGGATGCGGGAAAGCGGGTAGGTTGCCGGTCTGAGAGGGGACACGCCGATGATGCTGAGGACTGCGGCGCTCGCCGCTCTGCTGCTCGCCCCACTTGGCGCTGGCCGACGCGGAAGACGACGACAAAGCTCTGCGAGGTCATCGCCCTTCGGCGGCTGCGGCGGTGCTCGTTCCTGAGTAGGCTGTTACCATGCCAAACCCGAGTGACCCGACGCGTCCAGCGAGCCACCTCGGCCGCCGCCATTCGAGCCGGTGCGGCCCCAGCCCTCCCCGATACCCCAGCCCCAGCCCCAGCCGACGCCAATGCCCCAGCCGCAGCCCGCCCCGGCGCCAGGGACACCGCCACGCGAACCGCCACAGGGGAACTCTGCGGTTTACGTCGGATTGGATGGGGTGGCTGACCGGGCTCGAACCGGCAACACCTGGAGTCACAGTCCAGTGCTCTACCATTGAGCTACAGCCACCGTACTGATCTCACAGAGGCAATTCCGGGGCTGCCGGATCTACACGATCGCTCGGGACGGCGCCACCCCTTTGGGCTTGGACGCCGCGTAGCTGCTACTATCTCCGCTCGGCACGCGCCCATAGCTCAGCTGGATAGAGCGCCAGCCTTCTAAGCTGGATGCCGCAGGTTCGAGTCCTGCTGGGCGCGCCACTGCAAGAAGTCGGGGCGAGAGGATTCGAACCTCCGACCTCCTGCGCCCAAGGCAGGCGCGCTACCAGGCTGCGCTACGCCCCGCTGAAAGCGCAGGGGAAGTACACGGTTTCCGGGTGTGGATCAAGCCTTTCACACGGTGCGGTCGCGTGCCAGCCGCTCCAGGACCGGCCGCAGCCGTTGCAGCGCACGTCCGCGATGTGACAGGCGATTCTTCTCCGCGGATCCGAGCTCCGCCAGCGTGTGGCCAGGCGTTTCCGCCGGCAGGAAGATGGGGTCGTACCCAAACCCGTTCGCACCGCGCTCCGAAAACGCGATGCTTCCATCCACCCGCCCTTCGGCCCGCAGGATCCGCTCGCCATCCGGAGGGCTGAGCGCCACCGCGCAGAAGAAATGCGCGCCGCGTTTCTCCTCGGGCACGCCCTGAAGCGCGTGGAGCAGCTTCGCCCGGCGCTCCTGGTCCGTGGGAGCGTATCGCGCGCTATGGACTCCCGGCGCGCCACCGAGCGCCTCCACGCAGAGCCCGCTGTCGTCGGCGAGCGTCCACAGACCGCTCTGGCGCGCGGAGATCGTCGCCTTCTGCGCGGCGTTGGCGTGGAACGTATCGCCCGTCTCGGCCGGCGGCGGCAGCCGGAGGTCCCGCAGCGAGATCAGCTCGAGCGCGATTCCGGCGACGATCTCGCGGATCTCGACCAGCTTGCCTGCGTTCGACGTCGCGACCAGGAGCTTCACTTCGCAAACGCTCCCGCGATGGAGGCGAGCTGTTTCGCGTGCAGCTCGGCAAGTCCCTTCTGCGCAAGTGCCACCATCGCGACGAGCTGCGCCGGCGTGAAGGGGCGCTTCTCGGCCGTGCCCTGCACCTCGAGCAACTCCCCGACCGCGTTCCCGACCACGTTCATGTCCACTTCCGCCGCGAAGTCCTCCTCGTAATCGAGGTCGAGGCGGACCTCGCCGGCGATGATCCCGACGCTGACGGCGGCGACGGGCGGACGCAGAGCCTTCTCCCGCTGCATCCGGCGCAGAGCGATTCCAAGCGCGACGTACGCACCCGTGATCGCCGCCGTCCGCGTGCCGCCGTCGGCCTGCAGCACGTCGCAGTCGATCAGCACCTGCCGCTCACCCAGGATCTGGAGATCGACGGCGGCGCGGAGCGAGCGCCCGATCAGGCGCTGGATCTCCTGGGTGCGGCCGGTCTGCTTCCCTTTGGCGGCCTCCCGGTCGGTGCGCGTGTGCGTCGAGCGCGGCAGCATTCCGTACTCCGCAGTGATCCACCCGCGTCCCGATCCCTTCACGTGCGAGGGAACGCGCTCCTCGGCCGTCGCGGTGCAGAGCACGCGCGTCCGGCCGAAGCTGCAGAGGACGCTGCCTTCCGCGTGCTCGGTGAAGTTCGCGGCGAGCGTGACGGGTCGGAGCTGGTCCGGTCCGCGGTCTTTCCGGGGCATGGGCGGTGCGACTTACCGCGTCCCGCCGGGCGAGGCAACCACGGCCGCGGCGTTCACGCGAGGCGCATCGGCCTTCTCGGACGGCGGCCGCACCTGCGCCACCAACCGCCGCGCCAGCACCTTGTCGGCGAAGTCCCGCACGCCCTCCGCGAGGGCGCTCGCCACCTTCCGCTGGTACGTGGCGCCGCCGAGCATGCGGCCCTCGCGGGGATGCGAGATGAATCCGATCTCCACCAGCGCGGACGGCATCCGCGTTCCCGAGAGCACGAGGAAGGGCGCCTGCCGCACGCCGCGCGACGGCGCGCGCGTTCCGCGCACCATGTGCTGCTGGACGATCAGCGCCAGCGCCGCCGAGTCGTTGCGCGCCTGCCCGAGCGCGAGATCGTTGAGGATGCCCATCACGGCGTCGTTCGCCTTGGGCAGCGGCACCGCCTCGGGACCGCCGTTCTCGAGCTGAGCGAGCATCTTCGCTTCCGCATCGGTCGGATCCGGGGAGAGGAAGTACGTCTCCACGCCGCGGGTCACCTTGCGGTCCTCGTGCTTCTCCATCGCGTTGCAGTGGATGCTGACGAACACGTCGGCGCCGGCTTCGTTGGCGATGCGGACGCGATCGGCCAGCGGGACGTCGTCGTCGGTATCGCGGGTGAGGATCACCGTCGCGCCCTGTCCCTCGAGCAGTTCCTTGGTCTTCTGCGCGACCTGCAGCGCGATCACCTTCTCGTGCAGCCCCCGCCGTCCGTGGGCGCCGTCGTGCGGCCATCTGCCGCCGTGGCCAGGGTCGAGGACGACGACGAGGGGCGCCTGCGGCTCCGCTGCCGCGGGCAGGTCGAGCAGGAGGACGAAGCTCAACGCAAGCGCGCGGCGCACGCCTGGAAGCTTAGCAGAAAGGCAAGCAATCCCAAGACTTACAGAGACTCACCCCGGATCGCATTGCGCATCTTCCGCGCGGTTTCGGGGCTGAAGACCGTGAGGAGCCAGTACACCAGCCCGACCACCAGCGCGACCTTGAGGATGAACATGGCCAGCGAGAACAACAGGCCGAGCAGCCCCCCGGCGACGCCGAAGACGATCTTGAAGGCGATCCAGGCGATCAGGCCGATGGCGGCGATGGATGCGACAGTGCGAATCATCTGCGTTTCTCCTGTGTCCCTGTACGGGCCCCGAACGCGGAAATTTCACCGAGCACGTCGACTCCGGGGGACCCGCCGCGGCGCGGCCGCACGACCTCGCCGATGGCGCGGGCCGGCGCGCCGGCGTTGGCGAGCGCCGCGAGGATCTTCGGGGCTGCTTTCGCGTCGACCGCCGCGAGCATGCCGCCGTTGGTCTGCGCATCGGCGAGCACGAGCCGGTCCGCCTCTGCCATGCCGGCGGGGAAGGTCGTTCTCTCCGCAAC
>Ga0209473_1000777_pt1 | contig 18508 bp, 16 predicted proteins | sample GraSoiAngelo_133_FD_185890 | JGI IMG/M metagenome (GOLD analysis project Ga0209473, IMG submission 185890) | Grasslands soil microbial communities from the Angelo Coastal Reserve, California, USA - 14_0929_05_20cm (SPAdes) (version 2) | ecosystem: Environmental > Terrestrial > Soil > Grasslands ...
CAAGAGATTGTTGAGGCTTGCAGCAAGCATTCTTGCGACGCCCGCATGACGTCGACGAAGCACCGCAGCGGCACCGAGCGCGTCCACGAAATCTCGCAGTCGGTTGCGGCCGATGTCTATGTCAATGTGCAGGGTGACGAGCCCATGATTCGCGCCGAGCACATTGAGACGCTGGTCAGGTTAATGGAAGAGCAGAGCATTCCTGTCGGCACACTAAAGACGCCAGCTTCGGCGGAAGATATTGCGAATCCAAATGCCGTTAAGGTGGTCGTTGATCTGAGTGGCCGCGCGCTGTACTTCTCGCGGTCCACGATTCCCTACGATAGGGACGCCTCGCGTCCGAAATATTTCAAGCACCTGGGAATCTACGCGTATCGAAAAACCGCTCTCGATCAATTTATGACACTGCCGGAGTCATCGCTCGAACGCGCCGAACGACTAGAACAACTCCGGTTTGTGGAAAATGACATTCCAATCTACGTGGCCGAGACGCAATACGACAGCATCGGCATTGATACGGAAGAGGATTTCGCGCGTGTGCAGAAGCTACTTAGCCGTTAAATTCACAAGCTTTTCACCACGGAGACATCGAGACACGGGCGGCAAAACAAACCTTTTCAGCCTGTCAATCCTGAGCGAAGCGCAGGACATATGCAGTTGCGCGACGCCGAGTGCTTGGGTCCTTCGGCGGCTATAAAGCCGAATAAAACAAGGTAGCTTTGTGGCACGGCTGAAGCCGGTGCCCTTCCCGACCTTGCTCTCCCCGCACTTCAGCAACGCTTCCGTGGCGCCATTCGGCTTCGTCAGGACACGCTCGGGGCGAAGCCGTGCCCGTTCCTGCTCGTACTCATGGCGGACTCGTGAATTAGGCAACATCAGAGTACAGCTTCGCCCTGCGTTTCCGAAGGCTCTTCCCCAAAATGAAAATCTCGCTGACTATTTCTGCCGGGAAGGGCACGACCCTTCGACTTGGCTCAGGGCACGACTTCCAGTCGTGCCGACTAAGCTACGTACGATGCGGCTTTAGCCACTGAGGTCCGACCTCAGCAATCTGCATCAGCCTCTGTGACTAACTGCTGAATGCCGACCTACGAATACGCGGCCCCCACCTTCACTTTGCGAAACCTTGCTGGCGATGCACCATGGCCCGTTCCCATCACCTGTTGCGGCTGGCCTTTGCCGCAATTTGGCGTTCCCCACAAAGTCCACTGGTCGCGCGAGCAGATCGCATCCATCGAGTTCCAGAATTCAGTTGTAATTCCCGAATACGAGGGATTCTTCAGCATGCGGGCTCGCTTGCCCTTCTTGATTTCCCAACCTATTTCGGTGCCGAACTGAAAGTTATAACGTTTGTCGTCGATGGACCACGAACGGTTCGTTTGAAACAGAATTCCGTGATCGGTAGAGGAAATGAGTTGCTCCAGCGTAAGCGGCTTTTCGCCCGGCAAAATGCTGATATTGGTCATGCGGATTATCGGCAAGCGGTTCCAGCCTTCGGCGCGCAGCGTGCCGCCAGAGCGTTGCAAACCGATCAGCGACGCAGTTTCACGCGAGCTTAAGTATCCGGTGAACAGGCCGTTGGTGATGATCGGCGTGCACTGAGCGGGAACACCTTCGTCGTCGAATGCGAATGTACCCAGTCCGGGACCGTGCTCCTCGCGGGCATCGGCAACGACGTTGACCAGCTCACTGCCATATTTCAAGATGCGGAGTTTTTCCAAAGTAAGGAAGGAAGTACCGGCGAAGTTCGCTTCCATCCCCAACACGCGGTCAAGTTCAATCGGATGCCCGACCGATTCGTGAATCTGCAATCCGAGTTGCGAGCTTTCAAGAATGATGTCGAAGACTCCCGCCGGACATTGGTCGGCGCTATGCAACGCGACCGCTTCTTCGCCAAGGCGCCGCGCATTCTCGACCAACTTCAGTTCATCGATGAGTTCGTATCCTTTATTCTGCCACTGTCCGCCAAACGAATTTGGATACGAGCGCTTCTGAATTTCGCTTCCCGCAAACGCGTACGCAACGTATCCCGCGCCGGTGACGTACTTGGTCTGATGAATCTCCGCGCCTTCAGAAGAAAAGAACCACTGCTCCTCACGCCGGAAATTCATGTTGGTTTCGGCGAGAGTTACGCCCTTCACGGAGCGCAGTTCAGCGTCAACTTTTTGTAGCAACGCAAGATTCTGTTCAATCGAGGTAGAGAACGGGTCAATTTTGTAAGGCGTTGTCCACTCTGCCTTGACTGCTTTCTCAGGCACGAGCTTCACATCGCTCTGCTTAACCTGGGCTGACGCCTTCGCGATATCGATGGCGCGCGCGGCAGTGGCTTCAACCGCGCTGCGGCCCATGTCCGCGGAGGATGCAAAGCCCCAGGCGCCATTGACCAGCACACGGACACTCATGCCGAGCGATTGAGAATCCGAAGCGTTGCCGATCTTCCCATTCTTCGTGGCGAGGCCGCGGCTGCGGTCATTGACAACGCGAACATCCGCGTAAGTGGCGCCGCGCTGAGAGGCCGTGTTGAGTGCCCAGGAGGAGAGGTCTTTCATAGCGGCGACTCAAATTTACCATACCAACGCTGCCGAATATTTCTGCTGCTTTGGCCCTAATGCGCCGCGGCAGCTTTGGCTTTTGGTGTCCGCGCCAGCAGGCGCTCCACCACTTCCATAAAATGGGTCGTGCCTTTATCAAGTTCCAGCAATGCCTTCTGGTGATAGGAGGTAGCGCCTTCGCCTTTCAATCTGTCTTCGTTGCACTGTGGCAGGCTGGTCAGCACCATCACAGGCGTGCCGGCCGTTTGCGGATCGCCGCGCAAGGCATGCAACACTTCCTGACCGGACAATTTCGGCAGCATCATGTCGAGCACGATAAGGTCAGGCATGCGCTCGCGTGCCAAGCGTAGGCCCTCTTCGCCGTCGGAAGCACTGATCACGCTATGGCCGGCCCGCACGAGAGCGCGCTCATTTGCAAGGCGAAGAAAGCGACTGTCGTCCACAATAAGAATGTTCATAGGGGACCAAGCAAAGCTCGGCACAGTGAAACAGATCGGCAGATCAAAAACAAACTTGATTCGGCTTATTGCGCTGCTGTTTTGCGGATGAAGGTGGTGGACTCTCGCTCGCTACTTTTTCGCTGAAAGCGGGTTTCTACAATTGGCAGGTGAGTAGGATGCCGGAGGGCATCATGGCTAAAATCATTGAGTTCTACATTCCGAAAGAGTTTCGCAAATCCGCCAAATGGGTGCCGGTCGAGCAGCGTGGTCAAGTTATCGAGTTCACCCTTCCACCCAAGAAGTCGGCCTAGTCGCGTTTTGGATAGCAGAGCGCGAGTTAGGGCAGCTTTTCCACTGCCCAGTCATCCTTTCCCGATCTGATCAATAAAATGTGGCACGCATGAGGCCGTTCATGGCCGCTGGTCGTGCCGAACAGGACGACCGGAAAGGCATAGGATCGCGCATTTAGTTTTCTGCCGTGCTCAATCTCAAACGCGGCCGCGTCGGTTGGCGAAAAGAATTCCTGTAATTGCTCAGGCGAAACATATCCCCGCGCTGCATCACTCAGCATCATGATTCCAGTTTCGTGGTCTTGCGTTTGCCATGCATGAAGAAAGCGGTTCGCTGCCGCCAGAGCCGAACTGTATGCCGGATCAACTTTCTGATGCTGCGGCTTCTTCGAGCCATGAGCGTGTAACTGGCTGGCGGTTAAGCAAAGGAAGAGGACCGCAACTCGACTTCGCATTCGGGAATTTTCTGACAAGAACTGGCGTCGCGAAAGAGAGAAGTCAGGTTCAGGCAATCAGTTTTGCCAGCGCGAAGGCGACTGCCGCCGCTACGCCACCGATCACAACGGTTTGCGCGGCGCTGCGGAACGCTTTCGCGCCGGTGAATCGTCCCTTAATAAAGCCGAACACGCCCAGAGCGATCAATGTGACCACCGCCGAGCAGATCAGCCCGCGATACGCGTTCGACAGGACTATATAAGGAGAGAGCGGAATCAGTCCTCCGGCCACATACGACGCGGCGATAGTTCCGGCGCTGGTCACCGCACGTTTCGGATCAGGCTCTTCAAGCCCGAGTTCAAATCGCATCATAAAATCCACCCAGGAATCCGGACGCTTGCTCAAGGCTTCCACCACCGGTTCGCTTTCCTGGGCCGTAAGCCCGTAATTCTGGAACACCCGGTTGACTTCGGCTTTCTCCGCTTCCGGAATCTCTTCGATTTCGCGATATTCGCGTCCCCGCTCCTGTTCGTAGTGCTCGGCATCGCCGCGTGCTGCAAGGTAACCGCCCAATCCCATGGCAATGGAACCCGCGGCAATTTCCGCAAGTCCCCCGATCACAATAAATCGCGTGTTTGCAATTGCCCCTGAAAGGCCCGCGGCCAAAGCAAAAGGGACGGTCAAGCCATCCGACATCCCGATCACTACGTCGCGGACGAAGTTGCTGGATGTGAAGTGCTGCTCGCGATGCGTGATTCTCCGGAAAATCACTTTGCCTCCTCGGCATGTTCCTGCAAATATTTCTGGGCCAGCACGATGACTTCTTTTTCACCTCGATAGCTCAGCCTTTTCTCGGAATCGGCCAGCGGAATCCATAGCGCCTGTTTCACTTCGATTCGCATGTCTTTCGAGATTTGATCAATCGTGCCCGACTGATAGCGCAGCAGGTAGAAGCTCACAATTTTGAAGACGCGCTGCTTGTCGCCCCAGGTGCGCACATAGACATACTTAATGTCCTTGAGCTTGGTCAGGATTTCCCCGCGAAGCCCGGTCTCCTCGAACACTTCCCGGGCAGCGGTTTCTTCCGGCTTTTCACCCGGATCGACCAGGCCTTTAGGCAGGGCTAGTACCTGTTTGACCGGCCTTTTCCCGGTAGTCCTCTCGCGGTCTTCTGACCGGGGCTCAATGACGGCGACCTCCCAGCCGTCGGTGGCGCGCCGGGCGACGACTCCGCCTGCAGAGAATTCCCTGGGCATGGCCCACAACTTATCAGGATTAAAGGGGTTCGTCACGTAATAGGAGGCGCTGACTAGGGTAATTACCTCCACCATCTACATGAAACGTAGACTGTACAAAGCGGCATCTCAACGTTTGTAGATGGAAAACGGAGGCCGCAGGCAGATATGGCCATCCAGGGATTGCGGAAGATCGTTGAGTCAGTGCGCGGCTTTGGCCGGGGTATCACTGGCCGAGGTTTTGCCACTACTTCGGTTCCGGCTGTCGACGCCAGAGTTCCTTCTCTCGGCCTTGCTCTTGGAGGAGGCTTTGCCCGCGGCATCGTTCACGTGGGCGTTCTCAAAGTCCTTGAACAGGAAAATGTTCCCATCCGCTTTATCGCCGGAACCAGCGTTGGTGCGCTGATTGGCGCCGCGTATTGCAGCGGCGTCTCTCCCGCCGAGCTCGAAGAAATCGCTTCCAAGGTTCGATTCCGCGATCTGGCACGTTGGACTCTGTCGCGTTATGGCTTTGCTACGAATTTCCGGATGAATGGGTTTCTCAATCGCATCCTGAAGGTGAAGACCTTTGAAGAGCTGAATGTGCCCTTGGCCATCACTGCCACGGACTTCGTGACCGGGGAAGGTGTCGTGTTCCGGTCGGGACCGCTGGCCGAAGCGGTACGCGCCAGTTGCGCTTATCCAGGTGTGTTTCTGCCCGTTACAGTTAATGGCCGATTGCTGGTCGACGGCATGCTGGCCCACTCGCTCCCGACGCAGCCGGTGCGCGAGATGGGTGCGGACCGAGTAATTGCAGTGAACCTGAAAACAAGCTGGGGAACGGCCGATGGGCCTCGCCATATCTTTGACGTGATAGGGCAGTGCTTCTCTATCGCGCAGAAGATGAACTGCGCCTCGTCACGACAGTGTGCGGACCTGGTCATCGAGCCTGATGTGACTACGTACAGATACGACGATTTCGAGCATAGCGCCGACCTGGTGCGGATCGGCGAAGAGGCCACTCGCTCCGCATTACCTGAGATCCGCAAATGGATAGAACAGGAGGAAGAAAAGGTCCCAGCAGTAGGACCGTCCCTCGCTCCTGCCGTCAGTACTACTGTCTCGGTGCCCTTGCGCCGCTGCCTGCCCTGACTTGGTCGAGATGTTTCCTAGCACAAGTGGCGCGATACGGGAGCTCTCGCGACGATTACAGCAAGCACTGTATGGACGTTTGCTCTCTTCACGTAAAAAATTAAGAGGTGAAACACAGGAAATGCGCTTTCCCAACTGGGGAGGTGAAAGCGCGTGCTCGCTTCTCGTTCCGTCCGTACGTATTTGCCCAGTTTTGATCTGCACAGTTAGCGGGTTTGGCAATATTGGGGTAGAAATGGCGAAGTCACTCTTAGACGACGTGTCCAAAAAACTCGCAGTTGTACAGCCGGAAGAGCGACGGAAAACAGATTGAAGATTAATGACTAGAGGCGTTCAATCTCAGCCGCCCGTGCTGTTGCTGGAGTGTCGCGGCACCGATGCTGCCTTTACACGCAAAGTCCTGGCGGACTCGGAAATTACTGTTCAGCGATTCGCCACGATGGCTGAACTCACCACAGCCATCGGCGACGAAGCCGGCGCCGCCATCCTTGCGGAAGAAAGTCTGGAACAGCAATCTATCGACGATCTTGCGCGGAAGCTCGCGGTTCAGCCTCGCTGGTCGAGCTTGCCAATTATTGTTCTGACAGGCAGCGGTATGAGCACTGCAGCAACCGAGCAGGCTGTACGTTCCCGCGCTCCGCTCGGCAGCTTGATCTTGCTGGAGCGGCCATTTCGTCCGGTGACTCTCAGCAGCGCGGTGCGTACAGCGCTTGCCGCCCGTACGCGCCAGTATGAGATCCGGGATCACCTGCGCGAGCGTGAAGCGGCGGAACAAGTCCTGCTGCGCGTGCAAAACGTGCTGGAATCCAAGATGGAGGAGCGCACCGAGGCGCTACGCAAACTTTCCTCACGACTGATGCATGTGCAGGACGAGGAGCGACGCCGTATCGCGCGTGAATTGCACGACAGTTTGGGGCAATATTTGGCGGCCGCCAAAATTAACCTGGAGGTCCTCTCCGCGGGAAAAAACAATGGCAACGGCCACCTGCATGAGGCGCAGCACTTGATTGACCGCGCCATTTCCGACATCCGCACGCTATCGCATTTGCTGCATCCGCCGTTGCTCGAAGAAGCTGGATTCGGCAGCGCGGCCAGGTGGTTCGTGGAGGGTTTTGGCAGGCGCAGCGGAATTGCAGCGCGGTTACGCATGCCGGCCAAGTTGGACAGACTACCGTCGGAGCTCGAAACAACTCTTTTTCGCATTCTCCAAGAGGCACTGACCAATGTGCATCGGCATTCCGGATCACGTGATGTTGAGGTGCGCCTGACTGTGTATCGCTCCGTAGTTACGCTCGCAATTGACGACAACGGCAAAGGCATACCTCGAGATGTACTGGAACGTTTCGGCAAGAGCGGGGTGAATCTCGGTGTCGGACTGGCCGGCATGCGCGAGCGCGTGAAAGAGTTGGGTGGCCGGCTGGAGATTGAGTCCGATAAATCCGGCACACGCCTGCGAGCGATTATTCCTATTCCAACGGAGCAACAGGGTAAATCACCTTCAGGCATGTATCCAGCGTTTCCTAACTCCAGCGCGGTATAAGGCTTTCGTCCCAGTGCCACGGACACGTGCTAACTTAGCCAGATGATTGTCGGTACAGGAATCGATATTGCCGAAGTGCCGCGCATTGCCGAAGCCATCGCGCGCTTCGGGGGGCGATTTTTGCAGCGTGTTTTCACTGAGGAGGAGCGCCGCTACTGCGATTCCAAGGCCAACCGCATTGAACGGTATGCTGCCCGTTTTGCCGCTAAGGAAGCATCTATGAAAGCCCTGGGAACGGGTTGGAACCACGGCGTGCGCTGGCGCGACATCGAGGTCCACCGGCAGTCAGGAAAGCGGCCAACTATCAGGTTCCACGGAAAAGCGGCTGAGTTCGCCGGCCGACTAGGCGCATCGAACGTGGCGCTCTCCATTTCACACACGCCTGAGCAGGCGATCGCAAGCGTGATATTGGAAAAATAGCTAGCGCGACCGTTTGATACACTTTCGTCTTTCATGCCAATTGCGGAAAGCTCCCCTCGCGAGGCAACATTCGTCCCGCGTACCCCTATAAGCAGTGCGACGTTGCTGACGGGCGTTGCCCTGAGCAGCTTCGCGGCTCTGCTGCTTGAGCTTTCGTTGACTCGGTTGTTTTCAGTTGTTCTCTTCTACCACTTTGCATTTCTGGCGATATCGATCGCGCTGCTGGGGCTCGGCGCCGGTGGGGTATTTGCGCACCTCAAAAAGCAACGGCTGAAGAAGACGGACTTGCGCACCATCGCCGCGATTTGTGCCGGCATCACCGCGGTTGTGATTCCGCTTGCTCTTGAGCTCGTTCTCCACACCCCAGTATCGCTCCAGCTTTCAGGAAAGAACTTTCTGCGGCTGACCCTGATCTACACGGTTTCAGCGATGCCGTTCTTTCTGACAGGCATTCAATTCTCGGTGGTATTCGCGCGCGTGCCTGCTAGCATTACGCATTTATACGGAGCAGATTTGGCAGGCGGTGCGCTCGCCTGCGTCGCGGTTGTCCCGCTGCTCAACTGGATTGGTGGACCGAATGCGATTTTGTTTTCAGCTCTGTGCGCGGCTGTTGCCGCCGTGGTTTGGAGCCCGGCATCAACCACAAGAAAAATATCCCTGGCAGTCACCGGAATTATTCTGCTGCTACTGATTGCGAACTATAACGGCAAGCTTGCCGACATTATCTGGGCCAAAGGCATTCGACGGCAGAACGTGGAGTTTGCCCGCTGGAATGCGATTTCACGCGTCGAGGTGGACGTGCAGGATGATGGCGCGCGCATCATCGTGATCGATGCCGACGCGAATACCTTCATCATGAATGCCGACCCGCATCAATGGGACGGCTCGGAGTGGCAGAAGAGGCTTATGGCTTCGCCTCCGGCGCTCGTGAATGTACTGCGGCCGCATGGAGGCTACGCCATAATTGGGCCGGGCGGCGGAGTGGATGTGCTGCGCGCGGTCGCGAATGGCAGCCATGATGTAACCGGAATCGAGATCAATCCGATCATCGCAACCGACATCATGCGACGCCGCTACGCGGATTTTGCATATCACCTTTATGAGCGGCCGGAAGTGCATCTTCATGTGAGCGATGGGCGCTCATTCATCCGCAATTCCAGTCAGCAGTTTGACGTAGTGCAAATGACACTGGTGGACACGTGGGCATCCACCGCAGCGGGGGCGTTCGCGCTGAGCGAAAACAGCCTATACACCACGGAGGCCTTTCGGGAATATTTTCAACATCTGAAGCTCGATGGCATGGTTGCTGTAACGCGATGGGAGTTCAAAGAACCGCGGGAGGCTTTGCGAGTGGTGTCAGTGGCGATGAATGCTCTGCATCAATTGGGGATTACTGATGCTACCAGCCACTTCATCGTGGTTTCCGAGTCCGAACTTGACGAAGATGGAATCAACGTCGCTGTGCTGGCAAAGAAGAGCGCCTTCACTCCAAAAGAGGAAGAATCGGTGCGGCAGCACATCGCGAATAATCCGCTGATGCAGATTTTGTATTCGCCGTCGGGGAGCGAAGACAACGCTTTTGCGCAACTTATTAAGAGCAACGATCCATATGGGTTCAGCCGGAACTACGCCTATAACGTCACGCCAGTAAGTGACAACACGCCATTTTTCTTTTTCACGCTAAAACCAGGGCAAGTATTTCGGCCGAACCGTGACCACGCAATGGACTGGAAAGTAAATCTCGGGGTGGCAGTGCTGGTGATGCTGCTAGTGATCTCAATTGTGGCGGTGCTGTTGTTCTTAGTCGTGCCGCTCATGTTCGATCACACCCACGGCTCCGCGAGGGGCTTGTTTTACTTCATCGCGGTCGGGTTGGGATACATCCTGGTGGAAGTAACGTTCATTCAGCGGTTCGTGCTGTTTCTGGGGCACCCTACTTACGCGCTTACAGTCGTTATTTTTTTGATGATGCTGGCCAGCGGAGCAGGGAGCCTGGCGTCTCGAAAATTGCTTCCGCACGAACGCGGCCTGTGGTTTCCGCTGCTGATAATCGTTGCCGCATTGCTGGCGTATGTCGCAGTTTTACCGGCGCTGCTGGATCATTTTGTCGGCGCCGCGTTTCCAGTGAAGATTTTGATCAGCGGAATTCTGTTAGTTCCGCTGGGATTCGCGATGGGCATGCCCTTTCCAACCGGCCTGCGCGCATTGGCGGGCGACGGCGAAACGGCAGAGCGCTCAATCGAGTGGGCCTGGGCGATGAACGCAGCCGCGAGCGTGCTCGGCTCAGTGCTCGCAATCGTGATTGCGATCGAGTTCGGAATGAACATCACGCTGGCATGCGGAGCGGCGGCTTACGCTCTTGCGTTACTGTTTCACAGCAGGCTTCGGATCGCGTTTTCCGTGCACTGAGTCGAGGGCACATTCTGCTATGATTTCGAAAATCGGAGACCGTCGAATGATATTTGCTCACTCTCGTGGAGCGGTGTCCACACGGCCTCGCACGAGTCTGCCCGGGAGGACCGTTGCCTAGCCAGAAGCAGTTGAAGTGGTCTCAACTGAAGGTGGGGCTAACGGTGGTTTTCTCCGCCATTCTTTTCGGCGTACTTATCATTCTGATGAGCGGCGGCGGCGCATTCACCAGCAAGATTACGATCCGCTCTTATTTCCCGGATGCCAGCGGCTTGCGCCAGGGCGCGCCGGTGCGGCTAAGCGGCGTGGACATCGGCAACGTGAAGACGATCCGTATTGTATCCGACCGCCCACTCACGCCAGTCGAAGTCACCATGAAGGTGAACGAGAAGTTCCATTCCTTCCTGCGTAAGGATTCGACCACGATTATGTCCACTGCCGGAGTGCTGGGCGAATCTTTCATCAATATTGATAGCTCGCACGCCACTGAATCCGAAGCTAAGGATGGTGACGAACTTCGCAGCAAGGACCAGCCTGGTTACGACGATGTGATCCGTGCCGCCAACAGCAGTCTGCAGAACATAGACATAGTGCTCAAACGCATGGACCGGATCATCGCGTTTGTCGAAAGTGGACAGGGCTCAATCGGAAAATTGATTTACGATCCGGCGCTGTATAACAAAGTTAATGCTACCGTCGCACAATTTCAGACGCTAGTGAATGACATCGCGCAGGGGAACGGCAGCCTGGGCAAGCTGATCGAGGACGACGATCTCTACAACCGGGCAAACGCAACCATTGACAAGATCAATGGGATGATCGACGAGGTCAATGCCGGCAACGGCACCGTCGGCAAGTTTCTTAAAGATCCTTCGTTCTACGATAACGCCAACAAGACGGTCGCAAACATCAAGCAGCTGACCGATGACGTGAACGCCGGCAAGGGCGCGTTAGGCAAGTTGGCCAAAGATCAGGAATTTGCCAACAAGCTCCAGAACACCATGAACCGTTTGTCAGACATGATGGACCGATTGAATGCGGGAGAAGGTTCAGCGGGCAAGTTCCTGCGCGATCCCACGCTTTACGACAACACCAACAAGCTTCTCACCGATTCGCAGGACCTGGTCAAAGCGATTCGCCAAAATCCGAAAAAGTATCTGACCATACATTTGAAGCTGTTCTGAGCTTTGCAATCACCTCTGCAACAAGTCCACGGGCACATGCACATCGTGGACGCGGATGTAGTCTGCCATCGCCGGGTGTTTCTTTTTCACTTCCTCAAACATCGCATACGCGACATTGCGGTACGAAGTATGCCCGGCAGGCCCGGTGCGCAATTCTGAAATGTAAGCTGCTTCCGCGAAATCCATTTTGAAGAGCGTGCGCTTGCGGAACCCAAGCGGAATCGCGTACTGCGAATTTTCTGCGGCTTCGGGCGAGTTGCAGTCGGACAACGTCTTCACAGCAGAAGATGACGCGTCCATCGCCGACTGATAATCGCCGAGCGCCCCTGCGGGCGCGAGTTCCGGCGGAATTTCGTATCCATGAGCAGTCGTAACTCCCTGTTCGATCTGAATGCAGCGGCGATGGCGGTGCATGTCGCGGAATCCACCAATGTCCATGAGAATGTCGAAGCGGAACTGCTGGCCCGCGCGGAAGGCGCGCACCATTTCGTCGTGACGCCCGCGATGGCGAATGCCGGAGTCGATTATTTCTTTGCGCTGAGCATCACTCAGCGCCGCAACACCGCGCCGAATCTGCCGATATGAATAAGAGCAGTACTCATAGAGCAACGTGGATGCCATCTCTACATCGAGCGGCTCCTCATCAAGCAGATCGACTGCAGGAGCAGGTTCGACCGGCACGTCGCGCATCAACTCTGCAGTGATTTGTCGCAGTTCACGCCGTGTCTCGATTTCGTAACTGTTCGGATCGGCATACTTCACCAGGGTGGGCGCGACTCGCACGTCTTTCAGCAATTCGGCCTCCGCCCGCGCGGCCAGTTCTGGCGAAACCTCGCGAATTTCTTGCACCAGCTTGCGCAGCGATTCGTGGTTCACGTTATAGGCGGCTGATGTAGCGGCTCGCTTGAGTTGTTCGCCCAGGGATCGCACCTCTTTATGGGTATGCGAAAGCAAGTGCGAAACCTGCGTCTCGAGCGTGCGCGCATTCACGATCTCGCCAAGGGACGTATTAGTGGCAAGCGGCAGCAGATAACGTGAGATGTCGAATGCCCGGGCGCGAAGCGTGCGGTCGTACGCCTCCTGTTTCATTTCGTCAGGTTTCGATGTGATATCGGCGAGATAGCGGAACATCTTCTCCGAAAGCGCCTCGTACGCCGAGAACAGGCGTGTGATTGTCTGCTGATATAGATTCCGAGACTCGTCATCAGAGCCAAAATCCGGCGTGAAGTAGCCACTCTTGCGGAAATCCTGGTAACGAGTTGAGCGTTCTTGACCGTCCCAACGCTGTTCGTCGGCGAGCACAATCGCTGCAAGTATGGAGAGCCGCTCGATGGCGAGTGCGATGTGGGCAAGATCGGCAATCGAGCGGTGCCCGTATTGAAAGTAAAAGGTGTTAAGAAACTTCTCGGCCTTCTGCGAACTGATCTCCTTCAGAGACTCCTTCATCGAGAGTGACGAGCGCGAGTACTTGGCCATGGCATAAGCCTGGATCTCAGGTTCCGCGCCGAACACGGCGTAAACCTCGGAAGCAGAAATGGTTGCGGGAGCGCTTCCATTCGTGGGCGCAGCGCCGGAGATGACTTCAGCCATGGCCGACCTCAGAAAGAGAAGTGAAGGAGATTGAATCTTATATGTCGAATTCGAGCGGCGCAATGAATGGATGAGCACTCGGCGAGCCGATAATGACCACGAAGGCCCAGGAAACGAAACTGTCTACAACGTATGGAGATAGGCGAGCAGATCTTTGATCTGTTCGTCCGTGAGCACGTTGCTGAAGCCGTCCATCTTGTTGCGTCCGATGCGAATGATGTCCCCGACGCAATCGTCATTCGCGGGCAAGCCGCTCTGGCCGAGAAATGGTCTCTTGAAAACGCCTTTGAGGCTGGGCCCCTTGCGCCCGCGGGAGGAGTATGCCGAGTGACAGCGGTCGCAGTACTGGTCGTAGATGTGATGGCCGGAGGCTTGCTGCGGATTCAATCTCAACTCGGCGTCACTCTTCCTGCGCTCGACATCACACCCGCCCAGCGCAACCAACAAAAATAGAAGAACAACGAGTTGCAACGGCGCGACGAATGAGTTTAGCGGGCTACGGACCATCTTGCTGGATTTACAATAGCAGAGTATGGCCGCTCGTCCTGCCACTATCGCAATCAAGCGAGTGTACGAATCACCGACAGAGTCGGACGGTCTGCGGCTCCTCGTTGACCGACTCTGGCCACGCGGCTTGAAGAAGGAACAGGCGCGAATTGATGAATGGCTGCGCGATCTTGCACCGTCGAACGAGTTGCGGAAGTGGTTCCATGCGCATCGCGATAAGCGGCCGGAATTCCGCAGGAAATATCTGCAGGAGCTGCGCAGCCCCAGTGCGGCAACGGCGTTGGCTCATCTAGCAGAGCTTCTGTCAGGCAAAGATCACGTTACCCTGTTGTTTGCCTCGAAGGAAACCGATCAGAACAACGCTGCGATTTTGAAAGAAGTGATGAAGGGGAGCAAAAAGCCTCCGCATACAACTCGGCCCGGATCTGCACACGCGCGAATGCGAAAGACCCGCCGGCCCACTCGTTAAACATCAACTCACTACTTCGACGGATTCACCGCGGCTTCGATAATGCTGTCGATGACTTCGTTCACGCGCTTACCGGGCAGGCTGAAGTTGTTGGCGAGAATGGAAAACGTGATCTGCTCTCCCTTTGAAGTCACGGCGTATCCGGAAAGAGTCTTGACGCCGCCCAGCGATCCCGTCTTACCGTAAATCTGCGCAGCGGGATCGAGATCTTTGAAGCGGTCGGCGAGTGATCCGTCCTTCCCGGCAATCGGGAGGGAATCGCGAAACTCCGAACCCCATGGTTGAGCGGAGGCGTAGCGCAATAATTCGACCACCGCGTGCGGAGTGACCAGGTTCTGTCGAGACAGCCCCGAGCCGTCGTAGAAAACGTACTCCTCGGCAGGGACGCCGGCATTGTTCAAAAAGCCGCGAAGGACCTCCAACCCAGCCTGCACAGTTCCGCCCGTGCCTTTTTCACGACCGAGAAGGCGCAGTAAAATCTCGGCGTGCAAGTTCTGGCTGACTTTGTTGATGACCTCGATGTCCTGTGACAAAGGAGCCGATTGATACTCGCCGAGCACCAAGGGTCCTACTGGAGTGGTAAGCGAATGCTCGTCGCCCCCACGTGTGGCTGCAACTACGGTCGTGGTGAACGTAGACAGACTAGCAAGCTCAGTGTGATGTGTACGCTGCTTCCCATAAACCGCAATGCCCCGCATTTCGAGCAAATGCCGGAACAATGTCGCGGCAAATTCGGCGGGATCTTCAATCGCCAGGCCCTCATTCACACCACCGTCATCCATGGATATCGTTCCCCAAAGAGTCAACGTGGTCGAGCCGGGTTCGCGGTTGATGTAGATTTTGCGGCCGGAACCCGCCGGCGTGGTAAGCAATCGATTGTCAATAGTGTAGTAGCCCGCGAACGGAGTGACGCTGACGAATGCGCGATCTCCTGCGCGGGCGCCGGGAAGAATATTCACGAAGATCACGTTGTCGTTGACGGTGAGAGCCGAAACGGGTGCGCCATCGGGCCAGACGAGATCATCCTGGCTCCACCCTTCACCGTAGCGCTCGAAGGCGAAGTAGGAGTCGTCGGCGACAATATCGCCGTCAACGTATTTCACTCCTTTCTGGGCCAGTTCGTCGGCAAGCTTTTCCAGAACGCGGACAGCGTCGGCGTCACGCTGAGTATGAGTGTTGTAGGGCAGCTCGCGGCCGGATAGGTTAGGATCGCCCCGACCGATCAAGACCAGGTCGCCCGAGAGGCGGCCATACTTATCCAGAGAGCCGTTGGTTTCCACCGTAGTGCGGAACTTATAGTCCGGGCCGATCAGCGCCAGCGCTGCCGCCGTGGTAAACAGCTTGGTGTTTGAGGCAGGGGTAAACATCTTGTCGGCATTGATGGAGCACAACACCTTCCCCGTTGTAACCGAAGTGATTTCGAGCCCCCAGAAACCGCGGCCCAAGTCCGGCTGTTCGAGAATCTTTTCAACTTGCTTTTTTAGGTTGGCGTGCTTATGAGAGGCCGCCTGCGCCCCTGAGGCGAGGAAGGCGCATACGAAAATCGCGAGCGATACCCTGCGCATGAACATCTACAAAGATAATTTTAGCACTGTGCTTGGGCGCGATCGGATGGGTATCGAACCAGATTAGAATTCCAGCATGCGTCCGGTATTCACGTGGAACCTGGGCAGCCGCTCACTCGAACTCGGGAAGCGGACGCTGGTGATGGGCATCGTCAACGTCACTCCGGATTCGTTTTCGGATGGCGGCGAGCACTTTACGCCGGAAGCGGCCGTTGCGCACGCCTTGAAGTTGCACGAAGAGGGCGCAGACATTTTGGACATTGGTGGAGAATCCACGCGTCCCGGGGCCAAGGTTGGGTTTCAAGACGCTGCAGTTGACCAGAAGGAAGAGCTGCGGCGCGTGCTGCCCGTCATCGTCGGTACAAAGAAAGCACAACCGGAAGCGATCGTCTCGATCGATACGTACAAGGCTGGAGTGGCAAAGGCAGCCGTTCAAAGCGGGGCTGAAATTGTCAACGATGTTTCTGGAATGACCTGGGACCCAGAAATGGCTGCAACCGTAGCCAAACTCACGTGCGGCGTTATTCTCATGCACACGCGTGGCCGTCCTGACGAATGGGCATCACTAATTGCAGTTCCCGATCTAGTCACGCTGGTCAGGCGCGAGCTGCGCGAACGCACTGAGCGAGCGGTCATGGCAGGTATTAAGCGGGATCGCATTGCCCTCGATCCAGGTTTCGGGTTCGGAAAACGGGGCGAGGAAAATTATCCGCTACTGCGTCGGTTGCATGAGCTTCACGAGTTGCGGTTCCCGATAGTGGTGGGCGTCTCGCGCAAGTCGTTTATCGGGAGGGCGCTGGCCAACGACGGCAATCAGCCAGAAACTAGTGACCGGCTGTTCGGGACTTTGGGCGCCGAAGTTGCCGCCGCGCTTACGGGCGCTCACGTTATTCGTACTCACAACGTCAAATCCAGCAGGGACGCTCTGCGCCTGGCGGACATCGCTGGCTAATCTTCCTGGGCAAAGTTTTCGGCTAGAATGCGCGTTCAGTGTTGTTGGAGTTCGGAGGACAGATGCGTTACCTCTCGTATGTACTGATGTTGTTTATTCCTGTGGCGCTGATAGTCGCAGCCCGTTCCGATCAAGCCGCTGATTCACAAAGCCTCTCATCTCGACGCGCGCAGTTTTCGCAGCTTCTCGCCGATGAATGGGAATACGAGATGCGCGAGAGCCCGGAATATGCCACGCAGGTTGGCGACAATCGCTATAACGACCGCTGGAGCGATCTTTCGATTGAACATCAGTTGCAGCAGAGAAAGGATGCCGAGCAGTGGCTGGCGCGCTTTCAAGCGATCGACACCACGGGATTCAGCGAACAGGAGAAACTCAGTGCGCAATTAATGATTCGAAGTCAGAAAAATCAAATCGAGGGCATCGATCTCAAGACGTTTGAGATGCCGATCGATCAATTCAAGGGTGTGCATCTCGGTCTGGCGCAACTGGTCGATGTCACTCCATTCAACTCGGTCAAAGACTACGAGGATTACCTTTCGCGGTTGCGCAAATTTCCGACAGTTTTCGACCAGCTCATTGACGTCTTGCAGCAAGGTGAAAAAGACAAGCTGATGCCGCCGCGCAACCTGCTCGAAAAGACGGTGCAGCAGTGCAAAAAGCTGGCTGACCCTGAAGGCGAGGCCAACCCGTTTGGTCGTCCAGTTACAAAATTTCCTGACGGCATTTCTCAAGCCGATCGCAAGCGACTGCACGATGCAATTCTGGCAGCAGTGAACGAGCAGGTCCGTCCCGCCTACACGAAGTTTGCGAACTTCATCGCCACTGAGTATGCGCCACACGGACGTACTGATCCGGGAGTCTGGGCTTTGCCGAATGGAGACGCGCTTTACCGATACAACATTCGCGTGCTGAGCACGACCAATATGGATCCCGAACAGATCCATCAGATCGGGCTGCAGGAAGTGGCGCGGATTGAAGGTGAGGAGCTGGCGATAGCCAAAAAACTGGGCTTCAGCGATCTGAAAGGCTTTCGCGCCTCGCTCAAAAAAGATCCGAAGGTATTCGCGACATCCGCTGATGGCATTCTGGGGAAATACAAAGGTTACATCGACCAGATGAGGCCCGAGCTGCCCAAGCTGTTCGGACTTTTGCCTAAGACCCCTGTTGAGGTTCAGGCGATGCAGGCTTATCGCGCCGCAGATGCAGCTGGAGCGGATTATCAGCAAGGCACACCCGATGGCTCGCGCCATGCGGTCGTGTGGGTAAACACCAGTGACTATCAGCACCGGGAAATGTTTACGGCCGAATCGACGGCGTATCACGAGGGTATTCCCGGACATCACATGCAGATCGCGATTGCACAAACCTTGCCGGAAGTCCCGAAGTTCCGCCAGGAGGCGTTCTATTCCGCTTATCAGGAAGGCTGGGCGCTGTACGCGGAGCGTTTGGGCAAGGACGTTGGTTTTTATCAGGACCCGTATTCCGATTTCGGCCGTTTAGAAGATGAAATGTTGCGAGCCATTCGCCTGGTTGCCGATACAGGTGTCCACTACAAACACTGGACACGCGAGCAGATGGTCAATTTCTTCCACGACCATTCGTCCGTCGACGAGCCAAACGTCCAGGCTGAAACCGATCGCTACATCGTGTGGCCGGCACAAGCGCTTGGTTACAAGCTCGGGCAACTCGAAATCCTAAAGCTGAGAGCGAGCGCCAAGAATGAACTTGGAGCTAAGTTCGACATTCGCTCCTTTCATGACCAAGTGCTGAATGCGGGCGCGCTGCC
>Ga0209473_1000779_pt1 | contig 18495 bp, 12 predicted proteins | sample GraSoiAngelo_133_FD_185890 | JGI IMG/M metagenome (GOLD analysis project Ga0209473, IMG submission 185890) | Grasslands soil microbial communities from the Angelo Coastal Reserve, California, USA - 14_0929_05_20cm (SPAdes) (version 2) | ecosystem: Environmental > Terrestrial > Soil > Grasslands ...
CTTGTTGATGAGGATGGCCATCGGGTAGCGCTCGGCCGGCAGCAGCAGCGTCCCCTCCTCCTTGGCCTCGTACGTTTCTTCTTCGCGGTCGCGGCCCTTGGTGCTGACGATCCGGCCGTCGGTCAACAGGCGCGCGACATCGTGCCGCTGCGAGAGCGCGACGACGCGCAGGCCGGGGATGCCGCAGAACAGCCGCTCGAGGCTCTGGCTGTGAGTCGGTCCGTACCCTCTGCCGCCGCCCGACGCGAGACGCACGGTGACGGGACACGTCACCTCGCCGGCGTACATGTAGTGGAACTTCGCCGCGAAGTTCACGAGCTGATCGGTCGCGAGCGTCACGAAGTCGGCGAACATGATCTCGGCGATCGGGCGGAGTCCCGCGAGCGCCATGCCGTTGGCGACGCCTGCGATGGCGGCTTCAGCGATGGGCGTCGAGAAGACCTGATCGGGAAAGCTGGTCGAGAGGCCGCGACTGACCTTGAAGGCGCCGCCGTACGGATCCAACAGATCCTCCCCGAGGAGGATCACCCGCGGATCGTCGCGCATCAGCGCGTGCAGCGCGCGATTCAGTTCCTCTGCGCCCCGGCCCCACGACATCTGGCCGCGGTCCGCGTGCAGCTCCAGACTGCGCCGCACGACGGTGGACGGCGGCAGCGGCGACACGTCGCCGTGGCGCAACATCGGGCGCGCGAAGATTGCCGTCGCGGCGCGCGCGGTCTCGGCTTCCGCGTCCTCCAGCAGCGCGCGCAAATCGTCGTCTTCGGCCGCGAGCCGCGCGAGCGGATCGGTCCGCCACAGCGCGTCGACCAGGTCCTTCGGACGGTCGTCATCCCCTTTGCTGTGCGCCATCAGGCGGCGCGTGTCGATGATCTGCAGGAACGGTCCGCCGCGCCGGACGCGTTCCACGACTTCGCCGAGATGAGCGGACAGCGCCGCGGGATCGTCGTCGCTCATGCGATGCGTCGGAAGGCCGAACGCGGCCGCCCGCGCGAGAACATGACCCGGTGTCGTGGTGCGGACGTCGGTCGACTGCGCCCAACCGTTCCACTCGAGGAGGAACAAAACGGGCGCGCCGAGGAGCACGGCAAACGTGAACGCTTCGTACACGGTGCCTTCGCCCATCGTGCCGTCGCCGATTTGCGCGACGACGACCGCCCGTTCGCCGCGGCGCTTGAGCGCCCAGGCGTAGCCCGTCGCAACGGGGGTGCTGCCGCCCTGAATGCCGGCCGAGAAGAAGCGCCGGTACCGCAGGTTTTGTGTGCCGCCCCGCCCCAGGCAGAGCGCGCCCTCGCGCCCCATCAGCTCGGAGAGGAGCGCGTCGTCGCTGCCGCCGTAGGCGAGATAGTGCCCGTGTCCGCGGTGCGTCGCGAAGAACGCATCGACGCCCGGCCGCAGGTGTGGATGCAGCGCGGCCGCGCACAGCTCCTGGCCGATGCACGTGTGCACCGTGCCCGACAAGTGGCCCCCCTTGAACAAATCGAGCAGCGCGCGCTCGAACGCGCGGATCCGGAGGGCCGACTCGACGACCGATCGGACCGGCGAGCGACGAGCGGGGGCTGCGACGAGCACGTCCACTATGAGGCCCTCGCCGCGACTCTCTCGACACGCTCTCCGCTTTTCACAGCGGCCGCGACGATTTCGATCTGGCTGTTCGACAGCTCGGGATACATCGGCAGCGAGAGCACCTCGTTTGCCGCGCGCTCCGACTCCGGAAACGTGCCGGCGGTGTAACCGAGGTCGCGATAGGCCTCCTGCAGGTGCACCGGAATCGGGTAATGGATGCCGGTCTGCACGCCGTAGGACTGCAGCGTCCGCTGCAGTTGGGTGCGATCGGTCGTGCGCACGGCGTAGACGTGGTACACGTGGCGCGCGTACGACATCTCGGGCGGCGCGACGACGTCGGCGGCCTTCAGGAACACGGCGTACTCCGCGGCGCGGCTGCGGCGCAGCGCCGTCCACGCCTCGAGGTGGCGCAGCTTGACGCGGAGAATCGCGCCCTGCAGCCCCTCCATCCGGTAGTTGTAGCCCCGCAGCACGTGGTGGTACTTCTTCGCCTGACCCCAGTCGCGCAGCATGCGGATCGTCTCGGCGTAGCGGGCGTTGCTCGTCGTGACGAGGCCGCCTTCGCCGCAGGCGCCAAGGTTCTTGCCCGGATAGAAGCTGAAACACGCGAGGTCGCCGATGCTGCCGACGCGGCGGCCGCGGTACTCCGCGCCGTGCGCCTGGCACGCGTCTTCGATGACGATCAGATTGCGCTCGCGCGCGATGGCGAGAATCGGATCCATATCGGCGGGCTGTCCGTAGATGTGGACCGGAAGAATCGCCTTCGTCTTCGGCGTGATCGCCGCTTCGAGCTGCGCGACGTCGAGCGTGAACGACCGCGGATCGACGTCGACGAACACGGGTCGTGCGCCGGTGTAGCAGATGGCCGCGACGGTCGCGACGAACGTGAACGGCACCGTGATGACTTCGTCGCCGGGACCGACGCCCGCGGCGAGCAGCGCCAGATGCAGCGCGTCCTCGCCGAGGACGAACTGGCCCGACTCGAAGACACCCGTGACTGCCTGCTGAATCTCGTCTTTGATCGACGAGTACTGCGCGCGAAGATCGAGAAACGGAATCATGCGGCACACCCCATGGCGTCGAGCTCGACGATGCGGCCGCGCGCGGCGATGGACCGCGTCGCCGCTTCGAGGATCCGCACCACGCGAAGGCCGGCGTGGCCGTCGGTCAGCGTCGGCCGCCCGCCTTCGACGCAGGAAATGAAATGTCTGGCTTCGGTCGTCAGCGCCTCGGTGATATCGAGCTGCGGCGCGAACATGTCGCCGGACCGGTAGTCGACGAGCATGCGATAGCGCTGGTTGGCGGTCACGTCGCCGTTGTTGGCCTGGCCGTTGATCGTGACGCCCTTGTCGTAGACCTTGACCTTCTCGCTCGGCTCGAGATCGTCGTAGACGATCATCTTGCGGCTGCCGCCAATCAGCGTGCGCCGCACCTTGACCGGCGCGAGCCAGTTCACGTGCAGGTGCGCGATGAGGTGGTTGTCGAAGAAGAGCGTCAGGAACGCGATGTTCTCCGGCTTGCCGGCCAGGTGGCTCATGCCGGTCGCCGACACGGCGCACGGCTGCAGCGGGAGAACGTGGTCCATGATCGCGAGGTCGTGCACCGCGAGATCCCACAGCACGCTGACGTCGTGCTGAATCAGCCCGAGGTTCACGCGAACGGAGTCGTAGTAATAGATGTCGCCGACCTCCGTCGCGATCAGCTCGCGAATCTTGCGGACCGCGCCGGTGTAGACGAACGTGTGGTCGACGCTCAGCACCACGCCGCGCCGGTCCGCCTCGTCGACCAGCCGCGCCGCCTCCTCCGACGTCGACGCGAGCGGCTTCTCGACGAGCACGTGCTTGCCCGCCTTCAGCGCCTGCATCGTGAGGTCGTAGTGCGTCGACACCGGCGTGACGATCGCGACCGCGTCGATGCGGCGGTCGCTGACGAGCTCGTTCGGGTCGGCGAACGTCTTCACTGCGGGGAACCGGCTGCGGACCGCGGCCAGCCGCTCCGGCCGCATGTCGCAGACGGCGACGACCTGACACCCGGGGACCTCGGCGAAATTGCGCACGATGTTCGGTCCCCAATACCCGTATCCGACGACTCCCAGTCGAATCACCGCTCAACTCCTTTGCTGTGCTGCGCCGCTCGCGCTGCCGACAACGCGCGCGGGTACTCCGGCGACGACCGCGTAAGGCGGCACGTCGCGTGTGACGACGGCGCCGGCGCCGACCAGGGCGCCTTCGCCGATGGTCACGCCGGGAAGAATGGTGGCGTTGCTGCCGATCGAGGCGCCGCGGCCGACGCGCGTCGGCACCAGCTCCCAGTCGGCGTCGGTCTGCAGCCGGCCGTCGGGCGTCAGCGCCCGCGGAAAGCGATCGTTGGTGAACATGACGCCGTGGCCGACGAAGACGCCGTCCTCGATCGTCACCCCGTCGCAGATGAAGCTGTGGCTGGAGATCTTGCAGCGCCGGCCGACGATCACGCCGCGCTGGATCTCGACGAACGCGCCGATGCGCGACGCTTCGCCGATGCGGCAGCCATACAGGTTCACGAGCTGCGGATGATGGATGACGACGTTGTCGCCGAGCGTGACGTCGGGCGCGATCATCGAGTTGCGACTCCGTTGAGATTGACGACCGAGGACCGGCCGACCGACAACTGATTGAGCTGCCAGCGGTGCTCCAGGTACACGAGACCGAGATCGCGGCGTTCTGAGGTCACCACAAACGGGTACGCCTGGTACTGCACGTCGTGCGGCCGGACGCCGTGCGTGTCCTGGATGGCGACCGACAGCGAATAGCAGCCGGGCAGCAGGCACAGGCGCGGGATGACGAGGTCGACGTGGCCGGCGCCGTCGATCTCCGCGATCTCGAGTCGATCGATGCGCGTGTTGGTGCCGTAGCAGTGGACGCCGTCGCCGCGCACGACATCGACGCCGAAGTGCGGCCGATCGATCGGCCGCGATGTCTCGTAGTGAATGCGGACCGTCAGCCAGCCGTCCGTTTCGATCGCGTGCGCGGGACGGCCGCGCTGATCGAGGAGCTGGACGCCGGTGATGCGCGCGTCGCCGTCGTGGGACGGCTCGTCGCCCGACGGTCTCGCGCTGCGATATTCCTGAATCGTCGCCGCCGGCGTGCCGTCGAAGCGGACGCGCCCGCGCTCGATCAAGAGCGCCCGCGTGCAGAGCTCGAGCACCGCCAGCAGATTGTGCGACACGAACACGAGCGGCGTGCCGCGCCTGCGCAGCTCGCGCATGCGCTCGAGGCAGCGCTCCTGGAAGCGCGCGTCGCCCACGCTCAGCACCTCGTCGATGATCAGCACGTCGGGGTCGAGATGCGCGGCGATCGCGAAGCCGAGGCGCGCGTTCATCCCCGACGAGTAGCGCTTCACGGGCGTGTCGATGAACTCCGAGACGCCGGCGAACTCGACGATCTCGTCGAACTTGCGGCCGATCTCGGCCTGCTTCATCCCCATCAGCGCGCCCTGCAGGAACACGTTCTCGCGCCCGGTGAGATCGGGATGGAACCCGGCGGCCACCTCGATGAGCGCGCCGGCGCGGCCGCGCACCTCGCATCGGCCGCGCGTCGGCTTGAGGATCCGGGTCAGGAGCTTGAGGATGGTCGATTTGCCGGCGCCGTTCGGCCCGATGATGCCGAGCGCCTCGCCCGCGCCGACCGAAAACGACACGTCGCGCACCGCCCAGAACTCCTGGTCGACGAGCTCGTCGCGTACGGCGCGGCCCGACACGCGGCGGACGATCGACGGGATCAGATCGCGCAGGCTGTCGTGACGCTCGCCGCGGCGGAACTTCTTCCAGACGGATTCGAAGACGATCGGGGCGCGTTCCATGTCAGATGTTCTCCGCGAACTGGAACTCGGCTCGATGGAACGACACCCACGCGACGGCCAGCATCGCCATGGCGACGACGGCGGCGTACGCGAACGGCGCCGCTGCGGGCAGTTCCTGGCGCAGCAGCGTCGCGCGGTACGCGTCGATGATCGGAGTCATCGGGTTCAGCATGAGGAGCGCGCCGAGACGGCCGCCGACGCGGTCGATCGGGTACACGACCGACGAGGCGAACATCCAGACGGTCAGGACGATCTCGAAGAGGTACTTCACGTCGCGGTAGAACAGGTTCGCCATCGCCAGCAGCAGCGCGACCGCCGTGGTGAACGCGACGTGGACGACGACGACGACCGGCAGCAGGAGGAGCGGCCAGCCGACCCCGATGCGGTAATAGGCCATCAGCCCGGCCAGCACCAGCGACCCGACCGCGAAGTCGACGAGCGACACGGCGATGGCGGAGAACGGGAACATCTCCCGCGGGCAGTACACCTTCGTGACCAGGTTCGTGTTGCTCGTGAGCGACACGACGGCGAAGCGCTGCGACGCCGCGAAGAAGTTCCAGGCGAGGAGCCCGCAGTACGCGAACACCGGATACGGGAGGCCCGCGTCGATCGGCGCCACGCGCATGAAGATCAGGGAGAAGACGGCGGTGTTGACGAGCGGCATGAACATCGCCCAGCCGACGCCCATCACGGTCTGCTTGTAGCGCAGGAGCAGGTCGCGCGCCGTGAGGCGCACGAGCAGCTCGCGATACTCACGTTGTTCGCCGACGATCTCGCAAACGTCTGCCGCCAGTTGTGAATGTCGATTGGTCATGTGTCGATGAACGCCGCCGCAGCGTTGAGCAAAGAGTTCGCCAACGCGTCTTTCTCGAACATTGGGCGGCGATGAACGGCGTGAGCTCGAAAAGGTCTGCTTCGCAGTGGACTAAGGTCTCGGTTCGCCCGAATTCAGTCGTGCACGAAAACAGTCGGCGGCGTGCGTGTCTAATTCTGCGACCCGCGACAAAAGTCGGCCCGGCGTGCGTCTTCGGACGCGCGTCGTTCCGGCCAGCGCGCGAATTGCGAATGGTTCCGACAACATCCCTTATGGCGTTTTTCTTGCTGAGTCGACGCGCACTCCTATGAAACTTCTCTTCGATCTCATCTCGGAGCCGGGCAGCCTCTTCGCCCTTGGTGTGGGGTTCGTGTTCCTCTCGAACCAGGTACGGCGAAAGAAATCATGCTGAAACGACTCGTCCTCCTCTTTCTGGTTGCCGCCGGGATCGCGATCGGCACGGGGCCCGATCCGCACGCGCAGTCGTGCGGATCGAATGCCGTCGTGTGCGAGAACAATCTGCCCGGCAATCCATCGTCCGAGTGGGACATCACCGGCGCCGGCGACGCGAGCATTCAGGGATTCGCGACCGACATCAGCGTGAACCGCGGCGGAACCGTCCATTTCAAGATCAACACGACGGCGGCCACGTTCCGCATCGACGTCTATCGACTCGGCTACTACGCAGGCCTCGGCGCGCGCAAAGTGGCGACAATCCCGACCGTGTCGGGCCAGAGCCAGCCGGCCTGTCTCACCAACAACACGACGTTTCTCGTCGACTGCGGGAACTGGAGCGAGACGGCGTCGTGGGCCGTTCCCGCCACCGCGGTGTCGGGGATTTACGTCGCGAAATCGGTCCGCTCCGACACCGGCGGCTCCAGCCACATCGTGTTCATCGTCCGCGACGACGCGAGCACGTCGGACGTGTTGTTCCAGACGTCCGACACGACGTGGCAGGCGTACAACCAGTACGGCGGCTTCAGCCTGTACCTGGGCAGCCCGCAGCGCGCGTTCAAGGTGAGCTACAACCGTCCGTTCAGCACGCGCGGACAGACCGGCGGCTTCGGTCCCTCCGACTGGCTCTTCTCGACCGAATATCCGATGCTGCGGTGGCTCGAGGCCAACGGCTACGACGTCACCTATTTCACCGGTATCGACACGGCGCGCAGCGGCGCGTTGATCAGGAACCACAGGGCGCTCCTCTCCGTCGGTCACGACGAGTACTGGTCCGCCGAGCAGCGCGCAAGCGTCGAAGCCGCGCGGGCAGCCGGCGTCCACCTCGCGTTCTTCAGCGGCAACGAAATTTTCTGGAAGACGCGGTGGGAAACGAGCATCGACGGATCGGGCACGCCGTTCCGGACGCTCGTCTGCTACAAGGAAACGATTGCGGGCAGCGCGATCGATTCGGCCGATCCGCCCACGTGGACCGGCACCTGGCGCGATCTGCGGCTCAGTCCGCCCGCCGATGGCGGCAAGCCTGAGAACGCGCTGAGCGGTCAGCTCTTCACGATCAACCGCGGTTCGGCCGCCATTACAGTGCCGTCCACGTACGCGAGCCTGCGGTTCTGGCGTAATACGGCGGTCGCGCAGCTGCAGCCGGGACAAACGGCGACACTCGCGGATCAGACGCTCGGTTACGAGTGGGACGAGGACATCGACAACGGATTCCGTCCTGCCGGCTCGATGCAGCTGTCTTCGACGAGCGTGCCGATTACCGACAATCACCTGGTCGACTTCGGCAACACGTATCACTCGGCGACGGTGACGCACCACATGACGCTGTACCGACACGCCAGCGGCGCGCTCGTGTTTGGCGCGGGCACCGTGCAGTGGGCGTGGGGTCTCGACCCGAACCACGACATCGGCCCGGACACCGGGTCGAGCACCGCCGATCCGATCGTTCAGCAGGCGACGATGAATCTGCTCGGCGACATGGGCGTTCAGCCGCAGACGAGGCAGGCAGGACTGTTCCCCGCTTTGCCGAGCAGCGATTCGACGGCGCCGACATCAGCGATCGCCTCGCCAGCGGCCGGCGCGGTCATTGCGGCCGGCACGCGCGTCGCGATCACAGGTACGGCGGCCGATGGCGGCGGCGGCGTGGTCGGCGGCGTCGAGGCGTCGGTGGACGGTGGGGCGACGTGGCATCCGGCGAGCGGCACGAGCAACTGGTCGTATAGCTGGCGGCCCAACGCGACCGGCACCGCAAACATCCTCAGCCGCGCCGTCGACGATACCGGCAACCTCGAGCAACCGGTCACACAGACGACGGTGACGGTCGGGCCGGTCAACTGTCCGTGCAGCATCTGGGACGACGCCTTCGGGCCGTGGGACATTGATTCGGCCGACGCGAACGCCATCGAGGAAGGCGTGAAGTTCCGATCGGACGTCAACGGACAGATCACCGGGATCCGCTTCTACAAGGCGCCGGCCAACACCGGGACGCACACGGGACATCTCTGGGCGAGCGACGGCACGCTGCTCGGCAGCCTGACGTTCTCGAACGAGACCGCGTCGGGATGGCAGCAGGCGAGCTTCGCGACGCCGATCTCGATTGTCGCGAACACGACCTACGTCGCGTCCTATCACACGAACGCCGGACACTACTCGGTCGACGACTTCTACTTCGGCCGATCGGGCACCGACATGGGACCGCTGCATGCGCTCCGCAGCGGCGTCGACGGCCCCAACGGTGTCTTCATCTACGGCGCGACGGCGTTCCCGACTCAGAGCTTCGAGTCGGAGAACACGTGGGTCGACGTGGTGCTCGGCCCTGTCGACACGACGCCGCCGACCGTCTCAATCACGGCGCCGGCCGGCGGCGTGACCGTGAACGGCACCGTTGCGGTTTCCGCCACGGCTGCCGACAACGTCAGCGTCGTCGGCGTGCAGTTCAAGCTGGATGGCGCCAATCTGGGCGCAGAAGATACGGCCGCGCCGTACACGATCAACTGGAACTCGACCACGATCGGCAACGGCAGCCACACGCTGACGGCGGTCGTCCGCGATCCGTCGGCCAATACGACGACATCCGCGCCGGTGACGGTGACCGTGAACAACCCCGACGTCACGCCGCCGACGGTGTCGATGACGGCGCCCGTCAACAACGCCATCGTGTCGGGCACTGGCGTCACCGTGTCGGCGAACGCATCGGACAACAACGGCGTGGCCGGTGTGCAGTTCCTGCTCGACGGCGCCGCGCTGGGCGCCGAGGTGCTCACTTCGCCGTTCACGATGTCGTGGAATTCGATGACCACGGCCAACGGCGCACACACGCTCGCGGCGCGCGCCCGCGACGCCGCCGGCAACGTCGCGACGTCGGCGAACGTCACCGTGACCATCGGCAACGGCGCCCCGACGCTCGACGTCAACGTGTTCACCGACAAATCGACGACCACGACGACGATCACCTCGCCGACCTTCTCGACCAACGGCGCCAGCGAGCTGCTGGTCGCCTTCGTCGGTGCCGACGACCGGACGGCGGGCAATACCGTGAGCGGCGTCACAGGCGGCGGACTGACGTGGACGCTCGTGAGGCGCACGAACACGCAGCGCGGCGACAGCGAGATCTGGCGCGCGTTCAGCGCGTCGACGCTGAGTGGCGCGTCGGTGACGGCGACGCTCACGCAGGGCGCCGCGGCGTCGCTGACCGTCGTCAGCTTTGCCGGCGTCGACACGACCGGCACGAACGGTTCGGGCGCCGTTGGCGCCACCGGCTCCGGCAGCGCCGCGACCGGCGCGCCGACGGCCTCGCTGGTGTCGACGCGCGCCAACTCGTTCGTGTTCGGCGTCGGTCTGGACTGGGATGCGGGACCGGCCCGCACGCTGGGTGCCAATCAGACGATGGTGCACCAGTATGCGGCAACGAACGTCATCACCGCCTGGGTGCAGCGCACCACGAGCCCGGTCGCCGCCAGCGGCACGACGGTCACGATCAACGACACCGCGCCGACCGCCGATCGCTACAACCTGACGATCTGCGAAATCCTGCCGCCAGGGACGCCGACGTGGACGGTCTCGGGAGCGGTCACACCGGCGGCGAGCGGCGTCGGCACGACGCTGGCGCTGAGCGGCGCGGCAACGGGAACGGTTACCGCAGACGCGGCCGGCAACTTCACGTTCACCGGATTGGCGAACGGCACTTACACGGTGACGCCGTCGAAGACCGGCTTCACCTTCAGCCCGGCGAGTCAGTCCGTGACGGTGAGCGGCGCGAACGTGACCGCCGTCAACTTCACCGCCGCGCCGGTGCCAACGTGGAACATCTCCGGGACGGTCAGTCCGTCAGCCAGCGGCGCAAACACCACGTTGACGCTCAGCGGCGCCGGCACCGGTACGGCGACGGCCGATGCGTCAGGCAACTTCACGTTCACAGGACGGCCCAACGGGACGTACACCGTAACGCCGTCGAAGAGCGGCTTCTCGTTCAGCCCGACGAGTCAGACCGTCGTGGTGAACGGCGCGAACGTCGGCGCGGTGAATTTCACGGCGGCCGCGCTGCCGACCTGGAGCGTGTCCGGAACGGTCAGCCCGTCAGCCAATGGCAGCGCCACGACGTTGACGCTCAGCGGCGCTGGATCGGGAACGACGACGGCCGACGCGTCGGGCAACTTCACGTTCACCGGGTTGAACAACGGCACATACACGGTGACGCCGTCGAAGAGCGGCTTCGTGTTCACGCCGGCGAGTCAGTCGGTGACCGCGAGCGGCGCCAACGTGACCGGCGTCAATTTCACGATCGCGACTGCGCCGCCGCCGAGCGGGATCAAGATCGACGCGAACGTTTCGAGGGATCAGCCGACATCGGCCACGACGGTGGCGTCGCCCGCGTTCTCGACGACATCGGCGAACGAGCTGGTGCTGGCGTTCGTCGTGGCCGACTATCTGTCGGGCGCGAACACGACGGTAACCAACGTCACCGGCGCCGGGCTGACGTGGCAGCTCGTCGTGCGCAGCAACATCCAGTCGGGAACGTCCGAGGTGTGGCGCGCCTTCGCCCCCTCGACGCTCACGAACGTCACCGTGACCGCGACGCTCTCGCAGTCGGTCGATTCGATGCTGACCGTCATGAGCTTCTCGGGCGTGGATACGTCAGGCACGAACGGTTCGGGCGCGATCGGCGCGATCGCGACCTCGAACTCGATCTCAGGCGCGCCATCCGCGTCGCTCGCCACGACGCGCAACAACTCCTGGGTGATGGGCGCGGGCAACGACTACGACAATGCGATTGCTCGAATCGTCGGCGCGAACCAGACGCTCGTGCACCAGTACATGCCGCCAGTCGGCGACACGTACTGGGTCCAGCGTCAGAACGCACCGACGCCGCTGGCTGGCACGAACGTGACGATCAACGACACGGCACCGACGAGCGATAGATTCAACCTGGCGATCTGTGAAATTCTTCCGGTGCCGGGCACGTAGGGCCTGGGCGCTGAGGGACGGCAAGTGACGGCAATACGATTGCATCCGCATAGCGATATTGTCGCGATGAGCACAGTACCTATCGGCAAGAGAGCGCTCGTTGTCGACGACGATGAGGCTGTGCTGCGGCTGATGACGCACTGGCTCACACGCGCCGGCTACGCCGTCGTCCCCTGCGAAACCTTCGAACAGGGGAAGCATCAGCTGACGACGTCGCCGCCCGATGTGCTGTTGACCGACTTGCGGCTCGGCGCCTTCAACGGGCTGCAGCTCGTCATCCTGGCCCGAGCGCAGAGTCCGGAAACGATTGCCGTCGTGATGTCGGCGTTCGATGACGCGACGCTCCGCGACGAGGCGGCGCGCTGTGGCGCGCATTACCTGATGAAGCCGTTCTCGCTGACCCAGCTGTTGGAATTGACGAACGGCGACACAATACAGGAACACACCTGAACACAGTCGTCTGGCTGGAGAAGCTGCTGCCGAGCACCCGCTCGACTGGTTTGGGATCGTATGCGGTTTGCATTGTTCAGATTAGTGCCGCGTCAGAAAAACGCTGCGTTGGCCGTGGAGTTACTGGGGTGTCGGCGTGGCGTACTCGATCCTGATCGTCGATCAACGACCGACGGCTGTGGCGCGGCTCGCGAAACCGCTGGCAGGGGCAGGCTACGCCGTCACGACTGCGACGACGTTCGAGGCCGCACGCGAACGGCTGGCCGCGCAGCCGCCCGATCTGCTCATCGCGGCAGAGCGTCTGGGCCTCTTCAACGGACTGCAACTCGTCTTGCGCGGGCGGTTCGATCATCCCGAAATGGCCGCCATTGTCACCGCCGACGCCAACGATCCTGTACTTCAGGCTGAAGCCAGATCGTTCGGCGCCGCCTGTGCTGTTGCGCCTATCAGCGCGTCTGAACTGCTGTCGCTCGTCTCTCGAACGTTTGCGATACGGCCGATGTAACGACCTCGGCCTTACCGCGCCGAATTCATCTCGCCGCAGCGCCCGCCTTGTGCGGCCACGCGCCCTCGCCGCTGCCATTCACCGCAGTCACGACGTAGTTGCAGGTCGTTGCAGATTGTCAAGCGATGCGGCCTTCACTTTGTCGGCGCCGTTGTTGCCGACGGCCGCAATCGTCCCGAAGACGTGCGTGCCGTGATCGAGCGAGCCCGCAGCGCATGTGATCGCCGCGCCGCCGATCGTCACCGTGAACGCAGTGGCCGCCTTCCAGACGTTCGCGGCGAGATCCGCGTGTGTGTAGTCGATGCCGGTTATCGATGACGCCCCGACGTTCGCGCGCGATCCGCGCGTGACGTCCCACGCCGACGGCGCGTGAATGGCCGGCATGCCCAGGGAGTGCCGAACTGCGGATCGGTTGGCGTGGCTTCGGCCTGGAATCCGCGTGCACGACGTAGTTCGGGCTCGAACTCGACCGCGTCATGGAACCGCAGCAGCGAGATCAGCTGATCCACGTCCCTGGAGCGCGAATGCAAATGGTGAAGCACGCCGGTCAGCTGCTTCGACGTCATCGGCGTCGCGATTGAAGGTGAACAGCGCGTGCCTGGCTCCGTCAGCGGACGGCGGAGCTTCACGAGAGTCTTGCTGGTTGTCGGCTGCTGGTTGCTGGTTGATAGCCTACCAACCGATAGCTGCGCGACGCGATCGTGGAAAACATACGCGGCCGCGGCAGCGCCGAGGCCCGTCATGAGAGGAGAAAGCCGCCGATCGCGAGCGCGATGCGGCCGCGGGAGGATCCCGTCCGGCATGTAATCGTCGGGTTGTGGCTCATCCTCGTAAGGATGAGCGCTTCAGTGCACGCCTCGGAATCGAAACCGACTCCTTTCTTATGCTTGCGGGGCCCCCGCTCGCTCTCACTCGGCGACGCCCGCCTTCGCGGCGGTTCGCTCCGCCGCCTCGCTCGGGCCGCAGGCGCTCAGCGCGAGCGAGTCTGTCAGCGGACGACGATTGGCGAGCTGGCCTCGGAAAGGAACAGACGCGACGGCCCGCTGCCGTCGGTCGGCGCGACCCAGACGTCGGATGCCGCCGATGAAGGCCGCTGGATGGCGTAGAGGACGTGGTCGTTGTCGAGCCATTCGACCTGATCGTCGACGTACCGCGATTCGGCGTCGAGCGGCCGATCGCTCATGCTCTTCACGTCGAGGACGTAGAGACGCCAGGCATCGGGCCGCGGCGCCACACGACGCTTGAAGACGATCGACTTCTCGTCGGGCGAGAGCGATGGGCACTCGACGTCGTTGTGGACGAACGTGAGCTTGCGAAGTCCAAGATCGCCCCTGACGAGATAGTTCTTGTTCTGGCTGCCGAGCGTCGCAAAGAAGACGTTGCTGTTCTGCCCGAACGTCACTCCCCAGAGATTGATGTCGCGCGCAGTGTACCGCGCGCCGTCGCGCCATGCCGTGAACTGCTCGAGGTCTCCCAGCTCCTCGCCGGTCGACATGTCGATGAGGCTCGTCCTGGTGGAGAATCCCGTCGCGTTGTAGCCGTGACCGGCGAGGAATACGGTGACGGCGCCGACGCGGCCGTCCGGCGACACCCGCGTGCGGCTCGGACTGCCTTCGAGCTTCAACGTACCGATCTTCGCGAAGTTGCGATCGAAGATGACGGCGCGGTAGGTCGTGAACACGCCGCGGTCCGACTGCAGGCAGATGCCGCGGCCGTCGCCGAACGAGACGCGATCGCATTCGAGCGACGTGGCGACGCGTGCGGACGGGCGTTCCAGCGGCGCGAGGCTCATCGCGCTGTAGCTCGCATCGAGGCCGGTGTGCCGAAACAGCAGGTGCGGCGACGCGGCGATCGCCGGCACCGCCGGCGGGTGCGGCGTGGCGCCCGGCGATCTCGCGGCAACTCTCTGGGCAACGGCGGCGAAGAGAACCGCGGCTGACGCAAGGGCGACCGCCGCCACGACGCGCCGCCGGATGCGAATCGGCCCGATGGCGGCAAACGCGAACGGCACGACGACCAGCGCGACGCTCAGTCCACGTCCGTAAAGACCTTCCGGTCCGTACGGCTCGCTCGCGGCGTGCAGCGTCTCGCTCCATGGCAGCAGACGAGCTTCCGCGAGTTCGTGCAACGTGTAGATCGACGCCTGGACCACGAAGAGCGATGCACAGGCGGCAATTGCACGCCGCCGACCGGCCGCCGGCAGGCGCTCGACAGCGCGTCCCCATGCGAACGCGGCGAAGGCGGCGGTCGCAGCGGCGCCGACGGACGAGACGATCGCATCGCGCGATCCGAGCGTGAACGCCGCCCGCAGCACGACGTCGATTTCCATCGTCTGGCGCACGACGACGAGCACTGCGGCGGCGGCGAGGATCGCGCCCGTCAAACGCGCGGCCTGCCATGCGGCGATGAGCGCGGACGCCGCCAAGACCGCTTCCCACTGCGACTGGCGCGCGGACGACTGAAAAAGAGAGCCGGCCAGGAACGTCAGCGGCAGGGCGGCGACGAGACCCAGTCGCACCGGGGCGACGCGATCGCGGCGGCCGCTGCTGCGCGCGTACGAAAGGTACACGGCGACGGGCATGAAGGCCTGAAGCCCCTGCGACAGCGTTCGGACGAAGAGTTCCTGCACGGAAACAAGGTGTGGTGCAAGGGACCTGCCGGCCGTTCACGCTTGCAGTTGCGACGCACGGCCGTGCACGTCTGCACGCTGGCTGACAAATGTCTGCCGATGTTCTCCCTGCCGGTCACGTTCAGCGTTGAACGCAGAGACCGGCGAGCCTGCAGAGTGTTTTTCTCTGCGATCTCACCGATCTCCGGTTCATCCGTGTCAGAGAGACTTCAGGAACGTGACGATCTGGTTCTGCTGATTCCCGCTCAGCGCGCGGAAGTTGTTGGTCACGAACGTCGCTTCGCCTCCGTGGCGCAGAATCGCGTCGGTGAACGTCAGCGACTCGCCGTCGTGCATGCGGCGGCTGTGCGTCCGCACGCCCCAGAGCGGCTGCGTGCGCAGCTTATTGGCGGTCGACTGGCCGCCGTTCTGGACGATGCCGTCGCCGCTGCCGACGTCGTGCAGCAGGAAGTCGCTGTACGGGTGAATGATCTTGTTGCCGAGCGCGGCGGGCACGATTAACGCGCCGCCGTTGATCGACGTGCCGACGGCCGCGGTCGTGATGTTCGGCACGTGACAGATGCTGCAGCCGATCGAATTGAACAGATTCGATCCTGCAACGGCGTCCGCGGTACCGGCGAGCGCGGCGTCGCGCGGCGGCGCCTTGGTCGAGCGCAGGAAATTGGCGAACACGTCAATGTCGTTGCCAGCGTCTTCAGGATCGGGGACCCTGTCGAACTCGGCGACGGAGCTCCCGAGCGACGTGTTTTCCGTCGGCTGCAGACGGCTCGTGACGCCGATCTCGTTCAGGTACGCGTCGGCCGAGAACGAGAGCAGACTCGCGTGCTGATTCTTCCAGCCGAAGCGTCCGACGCGGACGGCGCCGGGCGCTTCGCTCACCGGCACCTGAATGACCTGTCCCGCGATGCGGCCGCCGCTCTGTCCGGGCTGGCTGTTCGCGATGGCGACGAGCGTGTTGGAGTTGATCGCCTCGACGAAGCCGTCGCCGAGCGCGTTGGTCGACAGGCGGAAGGTGCGGACGTTTTCGGCGCCCGGCACGCGCTCCTGGATCGACGCGTCGATCGCGCGATCGTTGATCAGCGAGCCACCCGGTGCGTCGACGAAGTTGCCGACGCCGTCGCGGTGACCGGCGCGCAGCTCGCTAACCTGGCTGATGGCGCCGGTGATCGGATTCTGGTGGCACTCGGCGCAGGATTGCGCGTTGTACACCGGGCCGAGGCCGTCCGGGATCGTGTCTCGTTCTTCGAACGTCGCGCGCGCGGCGTCGAAGTCCGCCTGCGTGAGGAACCCGTTGGTCAGGTTGTCGAATCCGGTCGGCGCCGGCGTGGCACCCGTCTGCCCGTGGACTGCGTACGACGCCGCCATCACCCAGGCGGCGGTCGCGCCCGCCAGCAACACCATGACACCGCGTGCACGCTTCATGACGATCCTCCTTGATGGTTGACGTGGTCGTGATCGAGCGTCGCGTGATGACTGCGGTGTCGGATGATGCGAACGCGGCGCACATTCAACAGCCGACGCTCGGACCGATCAATCGAAAAGGCGAATCGCTTTCACGGAAATTTTCTGGAGACGATTTGCGGCGTGTTCGGTCGAACACCACGGATGCGCATCGAGTGAAGCGCGTTGGTGTTCGACGCGACTCCACGAGACCCGCGCCCGGAAGAGCTGGAGCACGCGACGTGATTCGTTTTGCAACACGACGTGCAATAACGGCGATGCGCGTCGCAGAAACATTCTGTTCGCGTCGGCGCGCCACGAATCAACCTCACGGTGAGTCACCCCGTCGACGTTGTGCCGGACTACGATCTGTGCCGCTCCGGCGGGCGCGCTCACGATCAGCATCGTCGGCATCAACGGCTCAATGTCATTCTCCCCGAATCCGGGAGAGAGGCTGTACCCGCATCGACTCACCCGACCACGATCTGCCCGGCCATCCTCGGATGAATCGAGCAGAAGTACTTGTAAGTGCCGGGCGCGTCGAAGCGGTGCGAGAACTGCTGATCCGTGTCGAGCACCGGCGACTTGAACTTCTGCTCGAGGCTGACGACGTTGTGCGGCACGTCGTCGCGGTTGGTCCAGGTGATCGTCGTCCCACCGGCATCGACGCCATCGCGCGCGAAGCCGAAGTTATCGACGACAACGTCGTGAGCGTCCGCGGCAGTCATTTCAGCCTCGAGCGGTACATCGGTGATGGCGATCGGGTGGTTGACGTCGTGGAACGACACGCGCGACAGGCCGAGGACCTTGCGCAGGCGATCGTCGGGCACTTTCATCGGCCCCGGCGACGGCGCCGAGCCGGGCGCCGGTTGCGGAAACGCCGTCGACATCGCGGTGGAACGTGACATGCCCTTCCACCTTCTGCATCACCTGGTGGATGTGGCCGTTGAGCACCGACACGGATCCGAAGCGCTTCAGATACGACAACGCGCGCGCACTGTCGTCCGTGCCCCATCCCCATTCCGGATACACGGACGAGAGCGGGATGTGCGCGAACACGACGATCGGCGTGCTGCTCTTCAGCCGCTTCACGTCCTTCTCGAGCCATTCGAACTGCTCGTTGCCGAGCGTCCCGAGCCCGCCTGCCTTCAGATCGACGACGTTCACCAGGCCGACGAAGTGGACGCCGCCGTGGTCGAAGCTATGCCAGCCGGCGCCGCTGGTCCCCTTGCCGAATCGCTGCAGGTAGCTCTTGCCGTCGTCCTCGAGTACGTCGTGCTCGCCGGGCACATAGAACACAGGCATCGACAGGTCGGAAAGGACCTGCTGCACCGTGTCGAATTCAGCAGCCTTCGACAGTGCGTCAGATCGCCCGTGTGGAGCACGAATGCCGGCGGTTCCGGATCGGCTTTGATATTCGCGATCGCGGCGCGCAGTGTCGCCGTGACATCGGTGTTCGCGGGCTTATCGAACCCGATGTGAGTGTCGCTGATCTGGACGAAGTGCAATACTCCGGCGCCGTGCGACATCATCGATCCCCGGCGACCGATCTCGCGTCGATCGGGTTTCCACTCGTCGGTGGACGCCTCGAATATCTGGCAGGACGTCCGGTGGCTGCCCTCGTCTATCAACGACAGAAACACACGATCTCCATACTCCCAATCGCCCGACAAGGCGGACGTGTCGGCCAAGCCACTGTACGCCTGCGCGTAGTGTGGATCGCGCTGGATCGCCTGGTTGAAATACTCGACCGCCTTTTCAAAGTCGTCACCGGTTCGCTTGTTCCAGAAATACCGTCCCTTCAGGTACGCCTCGTACGCGCGAGGATCCACGACTTTC